>OGIA01000037.1_pt1 | contig 179008 bp, 125 predicted proteins | sample 1571671 | NCBI WGS metagenome assembly OGIA01 (sample SAMEA2582027, study PRJEB24529) | metagenome | biome: Human gut stool | place: China | collected 2011
ATAAGACAGATCCCGCTACCGGTAAAACATACAAAGAACTGTATTGGAACAAAAATTCCCTGAAGAACAGGCATAACCCGTTGAACATGTTCCTCTCCTACCATATCCTTGACCGCCTGTTCACCAGCACGGCCAAGCTCATCAACTGCTGGCAAATCAATACAGCCTATGCAGACCCGACAGAATGGGTGGGCACGATGCTCGACTTCTCTGCCGTCAAACTGGAAAAGGTGTACCGTACGATTGACCCCGCAGTGGAATATGAACGGGATTTCTATATCAACCACAGCGAAGCGTGTACCTACAACAACTATGAACGTATCAGAGGGGCACATCTGACAACTCCTGAAAATGCAGACAATTTCTCATTAAACGTAGCGTATTATTACGTGGACGATGTTCTGGCTTATGACCCAATTATGCGTAACAAGGTAATGAACACACGTTTGCGCATTGACTTCATGACCCTGTGGCCGGAACTTACCAACAACAACATCCGCCTATGCGGTAATCCTACGCAAGCCTACAACAGTGGCGACAACAGCGAAGACGGCACCGAAGCCGGAGGCTACAATTATTACCTTCCGCCTGGCTACCTGAAGAACGTGTCTATCAGCGACAATACCACATTCTTTATATCACGCCCCATCGTATATTGGTCCAACATGGGGGGAGACGTTTTAGGCATATTAGGAACAAGCTATGACGTAACGTTCCGGCTACCGAATGTACCTCCCGGCACTTATGAACTCCGTCTGGGGTACTGTGCTTTAGTGGACCGCGGCATCGGCCAAGTCTACGTAGACGGCATTCCACAGGGAATCCCCATGGACATGCGTTACAGTGCGGGCGACTCAAGAGTTGGCGGACTTTACAATGGAGGAAAAGGTTGGAGAAACAAAGAAGAAAACTCCAGCGGTATTTACACCACAGAAGAACTGGAAGAAAATGCCCGTGTAATGAAGAACAACGGCTACTATAGCGGCCCCAAAAGCGTATTCTATGGAAATGACGGAAATGACGCACCGAGATACAGCGCAAACACTTGTACCATTTACTATAACCAAGACAACTTGATGCGTCGTAAAATATGCAATGTGGAAGTCAAGCCCAACACCCACCATACCATACGCTTACGTTCCGTACTCACCAGTAGCGAAAGCGGAAACTTCACGCTTGATTACATGGAGTTAGTCCCGATAGACATTTGCGGAGCCGGAGGTCTCGGAGAAGACCTTTATTGACGCCCCCTACGAAGCCGTTGCCGCCCGCCACAAGGGTACACCGACCTGCCTACCCTCCATTATTGACAATGGAGGATAGGCTTTTTTTTAGGAGGCAATTCCATTTTTAACAGGAAAAATGAATATTATATATATTTCTTTAGTACATTTGCTTTCGGAAAACAAATAGAATTAACCTAATAAAACTATTCGATCCATGAAGTACCTATCCAAAATTACCCCATGTATCTGCGCCATCCTCTTTTTAATAGGACAGGGTGGAATTCTCACAAGTTGTAACGACGACCTTGCGGCCGACAGTTACTACACTTTCACCGGTGAAATGATGAGTGATTTTTTGGCGAACCGTGAAGATTTCAGCCAGTTCAAACGCATCGTAGAGCGAGCCGGAAGAATGGACTTATTGGCCAGCCGGGGAGCACGCACACTATTCCCACCCGTAAACTCCGGAGTGGAAGCTTTCCTAAAAGAAAAAGGATACGCCTCTGTCGAAGACATTCCGGCCTCTTTTTGCGACACGTTGGTAAAAGCCTGTCTTATAGAACGAACGTTGTACACCTACAATCTCTCTGAGACACATCAGGAAAGCAACCAGTTGGATTTGCCCCTGATTATGGTGACAAACGGAGACACTGTAGATGCCAACCAAATGGTATTGACCGTCATCAACCGGCGTGCCGCCATCATCAACGAATTGAAAAACGACTCTGTGGAAAACGGAGTAGTACATCCTGTAGACAAAGTTTTAGTACCCAACACCAGTCTGGGAGCCAGCCTTTTGGATGAGAACCACGAAGATTTCACCATCTTCTATGAAGCCCTCAAGAGAACAGCCCTGCTTGATTCCTTGTCGCGTTACCGCGATGACGGCTACGAAGAGTGGAAAAACAATTATGCCGCCTTCACGCCAAGCATGCGTATCGGAAACGAGAATTATGTGGGCAAACGTCCCGATCATCGGTATAGCGGTTTCACGCTTCTCATCGTACCCGACAAAGTACTTTACGAGAAATACAGCGACCGCTTCAACGAGAGCATGACCATGGATGAAAAGATCGACGCCCTGTATGACTTAGCTGCAGAAAAATATAGCGACAATACTTCCGCCAGCATCTTCGGACTGGACAAAGTGGATCCTAAAGAAGGAAAGACATACAAAGAACTTTATTGGAACAAGTCTTCTTTGAAGAGCCAATACAATCCCTTGCACATGTTCCTGTCTTACCATATCCTCGACCGATTGTTCACCAGTACGGCCAAGCTGGTAAACTGTTGGGGAGTCAATACAGCTTATCTCGACCCGACGGAATGGGTCGGAACCATGCTGGACTTCTCTACAATGAAATTGGAACGGGTTTACCGTACAATCGATCCTGCGGTAGAATACGAACGTGATTACTATATCAATCATAGTCATGCCAGCGCATACAACAACGATGAACGTATCCGCGGTGCTCATCTGACGACTCCTGAAAACGCCGACAACTTCTCGTTGAATGTAGCTTATTTCTACGTAGACGATGTGTTGGCCTACGACCAGACCATGCGTACCAAAGTCATGAACACCCGTATGCGAATCGACTTTATGACGTTGTGGCCGGAACTGACCAACAACAACATCCGTCTGTGCGGTAATCCTACGCAAGCATACAATGCCGGAGATAACAGCGAAGACGGAACCGAAGCCGGAGGTTACAATTATTATCTCCCGCCTGGTTACTTAAAGAATGCCACATTCAGCGAAAACACCACATTCTTCATACAGCGCCCCATCGTATATTGGTCGAGTTTGCATGGAGACGTATTAGGTGTTTTAGGTACGAGTTACGACGTGACCTTCCGACTGCCGAACGTACCTCCCGGTACCTACGAGTTGCGTTTAGGTTATTGTGCCTTGGCCGACCGCGGAATCGGACAGGTTTATGTGGACGGCGTACCTCAAGGTATCCCTATAGATATGCGATACGGCCCCAGCGACGCAAGAGTCGGCGGTCTTTACAACGGCTTCAAAGGCTGGAGAAACAAAGAAGAAAACTCCAGCGGCATCTATACTTCTGAGGAATTGGAAGAAAACGCACGTGTCATGAAGAATAACGGATACTACAGCGGCCCCAAGGGTGCGTTCTACAATAACGACGGAACCGACGCACCAAGATACAGTGCAAGTGTCTGTGTAACTCATTATAACCAGAACGATTTGATGCGTCGTAAAATCTGTAACGTGGAAGTAAAAGCAAACACCCATCATACCATACGTTTGCGTTCCGTGCTTTCAAGCAGTGAAAGCGGAAACTTCGTCCTCGATTATATGGAACTGGTTCCGATAGATATATGTGGAGCCGGAGGACTTGGTGAAGACCTCTATTAGCAAACCAGAAATCCAAGCCCGCAGGCATTTGTCAAAAGCGGACCTACTGAAAAGGCACCCAATAGTATTTCTGTAGACAAACGAGCAATATGCCGTGCGCCCTTACGACTTTCCATCGTAAGCGCACGGCTTTTATGTTATTAAAAAGTTTATTCTCCCTAACCACATAGCCATTTTATTTTTGCATTTATTATCCATGTTTTAGATAATATTATCCTATCAGTCCCAAAAGCGTTTTTATACTTTTGCATATAGTAAGATGTTAAGACTATATGTATCTAATTTTAATATTTCAAGATTATGGAAAACAAATTCAAATCTTGGCTGTCTGTTTGCACCATCTTGTTATTGGTCATGCAAATGAGTCTGTCCACCAGTTGCAATGATGACCTCTCAGCCGAAAGCTACTACACCTTCACCGGAGAAATGATGAGCGACTTTTTGAAGAACCATGAAGATTTCAGCCAATTCAGGCGAATCGTAGAACGAGCCGGAAGAATGGACTTGCTGGCAAGCCGCGGAGCGCGGACACTATTTCCTCCCGTAAACTCCGGAGTAGAGGACTTCCTGAAAGAGAGAGGATATACATCCGTTGAAGATATACCTGCTTCGTTCTGCGACACGCTCGTTAAAGCCTGCCTGGTGGAACGAACTCTATACACATACAATCTTGCTGAAACCCATCAGGAGAGCAATCAACTCGACCTACCCGTAATTATCGTAACGAATGGTGACACAGTTGATGCCAACGGCATGACGCTCAGCGTCATCAACCGGCGTGCGGCCATCATCAACGAATTGAAAAACGACTCCGTGGAAAACGGGGTCGTACATCCCGTGGACAAAGTGATAGTACCCAACACGAGCTTGGGAGCAAGCCTGTTGGACGAGAACCACCAGGATTTCACCATCTTCTATGAAGCCCTCAAGCGGACAGCCCTGCTCGATTCCCTGTCACGTTACCGTGACGACGACTACGAAATATGGAAAAACAACTATAAAGAGTTCACACAAAGCATGCACATCGGCAACGAAGACTACGTGGGCAAACGACCGGACCACCGGTACAGCGGATTTACCCTTTTCATCGTACCGGACAAGGCTCTGTACGAAAAATATCCCGACCGTTTCAACGAAAGCATGACCATGGACCAGAAGATCGATGCACTGTACGACCTGGCCGCAGAAAAGTACGCAGACAACACTTCCGCCAGCATCTTCGGACTGGATAAGACAGATCCCGCTACCGGTAAAACATACAAAGAACTGTATTGGAACAAAACCTCTCTGAAAAGCAGACATAACCCGCTAAACATGTTCCTCTCCTATCATATCCTAGACCGATTGTTCACCAGTACGGCCAAACTCATCAACTGCTGGCAAATCTACACAGCCTACGCTGACCCCACGGAATGGATTAGCACGCTACTCGATTTTTCCACCATCAAACTGGAAAAAGTATATCGTACAATCGATCCGGCAGTGGAATACGAACGCGACTTCTACATCAACCACAGCGAAGCGTGTGTTTACAACAATTACGAACGTATCAGAGGGGCACATCTGACAATCCCTGAAAATGCCGACAATTTCTCACTAAACGTAGCGTATTATTACGTGGACGATGTTCTGGCTTACGACCAGACTATGCGCAACCAAGTGATGAACACGCGTATACGCATAGATGTACTGACTCTTTGGCCCGAACTCACCACCAACAACATCCGCCTTTGCGGCAATCCCACACAAGGATACAATGCCGGAGACAATAGCGAAGAAGGAACAGAAGGCGGAGGACACAACTGGTATCTTCCACCCGGATATTTGGACAACGTAACATTTGGTGAAAATACCATATTTTTCTTAGAGCGCCCTATCATCCAATGGTCCAATATGGGAGGAGACGTAGTAGGTATTTTAGGAACAAGTTACGACGTAACGTTCCGGCTACCAAACGTCCCACCCGGCACGTACGAGCTACGCTTGGGCTATACAGCCTTGGAATCTCGCGGCATCGGACAAGTCTACGTAGACGGTATCCCCCAAGGCCTCCCCATGGACATGCGCATCTTCGGTAACGACGGAAGAATCGGCGGTCTCTACAACGGGTGGGCTGGCTGGAGAAACAAAGATGAAAACTCAAGCGGTATTTACACAACGGAAGAGCTGGAAGAAAACGCGCGCATCATGAAAAACAACGGCTACTATAGCGCGCCTAAGAGCGTGTTCTTCGGTAACGACGGAAACGATATTCCGAGATATAATGCAAGTAATTGTACCCTTTATTATAATTCATGCAACTTACTGCGCCGTAAGATATGTACTGTGGAAGTAAAAGCCAATACCCACCACACCGTACGCTTGCGCTCCGTATTGACCAGTAGTGAAACCTCTGACTTTACCCTCGACTTCATGGAATTGGTTCCGATAGATATATGTGGAGCCGGAGGACTCGGTGAAGACCTCTATTAAACACCTTCCGCAATGCACCATAATCCCATCTGTATCCGGCTTTCTAACAAGGTCGGAATACAGATGGGATATTTCATACCATAAAAAGACAGTTGACGGATAAACGTATCTTCTCACAAACAAAAGTGAAAGAAAATAAAGTTTCGGACGTATTTAGGATTTTTCATACTTCTTCTTGCCATATTCATCACATATCAGCTATATTTGCTTCTTACGATTGTATTCATTAAAACTTTAACGTATGAAGAATTGGAGAATAGAGGCCATTATCTTGGCCGTAGGACTGTCATTGGCCGGCGTATTTGTACGCAATGGCCTCAGTGAGTTTTCATCCCGCAGCCGTGTAGTAACCGTCAAAGGACTGGCCGAAATGGAAGTAAAAGCCGATAAGGTTACGTGGCCGCTGACTTATAAAGTCTTGGGAAACGATATGGTATCCCTTTATAATGAGATAGAGGAATCCAATGCAAAAATCATCGCATTCCTGAAAAGCAAAGGGGTCAAGGAGAATGAAATCAACGTAAACGCCCCAGAAATCATCGACACCAAAGCCGAACGCTATAATACGACCGTACAACCCTACCGCTACAATGTAACCACGGTCGTCACGGTCACCTCTAAACAGGTAGATTTGGTGAGAGGTCTCATCAACGAACAAAGCGAACTGCTCAAACAAGGAGTAGCCATCGTTTCCGGGGATTACCGCTACAACGTGACATACGATTACACGAGCCTCAACGATATCAAACCGAAGATGATAGAGGAGGCCACCAAAAATGCACGTACGGCTGCCGAAAAGTTTGCCAAAGACTCGGAAAGCAGTTTAGGAAGCATACAACGCGCCTACCAAGGACAGTTCTCCATCGAGAACCGAGATCCGAACACACCTTATATCAAACAGGTACGTGTCGTAACAACGATCGACTACTCGCTCGAGGACTGACCCGGGAGCTCAGACAGGGAAACATATTACCGAGGAGTTACGTTTTAGCCAAAAGAGCAGAAAGACATACTACCTCAGGAGGCATCTTTCAGACAGAAGAACAAAAGAACAGAAGGGTATATTTCCACGAATACCGTTTCCTTTTGCAACTTCCGGAGGATTCACAGTCGGGAAATGGATTCCAACAGACCAAGTATATCAGCAGGGCTGTCCGCAAAACGGACGGCCCCGTTTCGTTCCAAGAAATCCCGGTCGCGGAAACCCCATAATACAGAAATACACGGAAGCTCCGCATGGGCAGCCGTAGCCACATCTACATCCGAGTCTCCTACGTAAACGGCTTCGTCCTTTTCCACCCCCAGTTCCTGCAATGCGATTTCCACCATGTCGGGAGCCGGTTTACGACGTGTGCCGGCACGTTCTCCTACAGCCACTTGTACCGTATCCTGAAAATAATGACGATAAAGTTCATCCACCCCGCCTTGCAGTTTATTCGACACAATGGCAATCTTATAACCGGCTGTTTTCAGTTCATGCAACAAATCTGCAACACCCGGATATAAATCAGTCTTCACCATGCAATGTTCCACATAATAGCGTTTAAAACAGTCGAACACAGCCTCAAACCTTTCACTATCCGTACCGGCAGGTACGGCGCGTTCCATCAATTTGCGCACTCCGTTACCCACGAAACGACGCACCTCCTCCACACTGCGCGTAGGAAATCCGAACTGTGCCAGGGCATAATTCGTACTGTCTGCCAAATCATCCAACGTATTAAGCAACGTACCGTCCAAATCAAAAACGATCGTAGTAATTTTCGTCATCCTTTCGCTCTCCTCCATTAAACCAAACTTTCCGCAAAGGTACAAAAAAGCGGCCTGCGCACAAGCGCAAGCCGCAGAAAGAACAAAAACATCTATATTCTTTAATTCTAAATCAGAATGCGTAACCCAGACGAATCATGTGGTTTACGGCTCCTGCAGGACCGTCTTCCCATACTTCTCCAAACCCACGCTTAAAGGTGTAGTCTATATTAATTCGTTTGTACCACACGCCCATTCCTATAATAAGACCTCCGTCGCAACGCTTGTAATCCTCAATATCTCCAATCTTCACGTCATCGCCGTTCCCATCATCTATCTTTCCAGCCATATCCACGCCGAAGAAAGCTCCGAAACGGCCGTCCACCGCAAGGTTATCCGTCAGATTATACTTATAACCCACCGTAAGAGGAATATTGAAGTTGTGGGCACGGAATTTGGCATCGCTATGGTTTACGTCGAACCCGCGTGTTCCAAACATTACGCCTGTATTCCAATATGCTCCTTTATAGAAGTTCTTATTAAAATCAAGGCTGAAATTATACCCCGGCAACATGTCGATTCCTCTCGTATTGTCACCCTTGAAATTGTTAGCGGCAAAACCACCACGGAGTATCAACTGACCACCCCAAATCTGTGCATTCACTGTAGCCGTTCCCACCATGAGAGCCGCTACCAACATTAAAAAGATTTTTTTCATAATTTAAGTTTTTAAATTGAACAATATCGGTACATTCGCTGTACCTTATACAAATATAGTAAAATAAAATCTATCCCGAACAGATTTCAGAGAAAAAAACTGCTCAATCCTACAAAAAGGAAACAAATAAATCCCTAATGACCAAAAAATAACAATGATTGAAAAGAAAGGCTACACAAGAACACGGTTTATCTCTTCATAAGAGAGCAACTATTTAATGCAAAAATATTCAAAAGATTGTATAATACAAAATTATACTTCAATAAAATACAAATTATGTGCGTAAAATGTTGAGAAAGTTAAGAAATACCTTTTTTCAGAGGAATATATCATGCTGTAAAAGAAGATAAAACGTTCCGGAGTTGCTCTCTTATGAAGAGATATACATTTTTGAGAAGAAGAAACAGGACCTGATAATAAGGTTCAATGCTTTTAAACTAAAGAAAAAAACACAGATATGAGATTCGGAATACAACCTTATAGTATGGTTTTGCTACTCGCTTTAGCTTGTGAATCGACTATGGCTCAAAGCGTAGACTACTCGGTAGTGTCCGTTCCAGAAGAATCGGGAACCGACTTCACCCAAATCTCCCAAACCACGGATTACGTGTGTATGCCGGAAGTCAAACGAAGCAACCGAGGCATCGGTTGGTTCTCCAACCGCATCTTGGATATTTCCACAGACGGAAGCCAAATTGCCTATCTGTCTTTCCGCAACAACACGACCAATATCTTCATTAAAGATTTGAGTAAACAAGGCTCTTCCATCCAGAAGACCAACCGTACTGCCGTATTGGACTTTTCTTATTCACCCGACGGTAAGCAAATCGTGTTCTCCGAGGCTCGCGGGAAAACCAACCAGATATTCCAAACGTCTGCCGACAAGGGTTTCGTATGCAGGCAAATCACGTCCGGCAACATGGACTATTCTCCGATTTATTCGGCAGACATGAAATTGATATTCTTTGCCCGACAGGAAAACAAAAGCATCAGCATTTGGAGCCACGACATGCAGAACAACTTTTTAGCCAACTACTCCCAAGGCTTGAACCCTTACCCCGTCAAAGGCGAACCGGCATTCATCTGCGTGCGCCCCAATGCTGCGGGACACAGCGAGATATGGAAGGTCAACTACGAAACGGGCGTGGAAGAGTGTATCGTCTCGCAACCCGATCGCGACTTCACCTCTCCTTCCATCTCACCGGACGGGCAATGGCTGTTGTTCGTGGGAAGCAGTAAAATAGAAACCGGTTCTTTTTCTTATTACAATACCGACTTGTTCGTATCGCGTTTAGACGGAACCGGATTCGCCCAACTCACCTACCATGCCGCAGACGACCTCAGCCCCGTGTGGAGCAAAGACGGACGCTACATCTACTTCGTGTCCCAGCGCGGCAACAAAGAGGCCAAAGCCAACATTTGGCGTATGACGTTCAATTATTAGTGTTAAATCATAGATTTATTCATTTCAAAATTTAGAGATTATGAAAAAGTTTAAGTGTTTATTGACCGCGATGTTGTTAGGTTGCTCTACAATGTCTTTCGCACAGTTCATGAACAGTGGCGGTTCATCGTCATCATCCTCGGACAACACCCCCTGGAAAGGCTTACGTTTCTCTTACGACCGTACGTTCGTTAACATTGACATTGACGACGCTCCATCGCAAGACATGAACGGTTTTTCATTGGGGTATGTACAGTCTTTCAGTATCGCAAAGAAACTGCCGTTGTTCTTCGAAACCGGTGCCGGCATCAACTTCGCACGTTACAGCGACAGCGAAAGTGACAGCGAAACGATTTACGGTTATACCATCAGCGCCGAAAACAAATGGTCTACCACAACGTTAGGTTTAACTATCCCTCTCAACGTTGTTTACAAAATCAATATCAACGATAAATTGGCATTGAAACCCTACACCGGTTTTTATTTGAGAGTAAACCTGATGTCTAAATCAAATGACAAAATGGAAGTCAGCATCCCGTCGGAATTTTCTCAATATGTAGATGCCAGCGATTACGAATGGGACGAAGATTACAATAACTTCGATAAAGACGACGTAGGCGAGGACGGTACATGGAACCGCGTACAGTTCGGTTGGCAAATCGGTGCCACTCTCGACATCAACAAGTTTAATGTAGGAATCGGATATGCTCTCGATTTCAACGAAATTGCAGAAAAGACAAAATGCGGTATCTTCTCCGCTCGCTTAGGTTTCAATTTCTAAACAGACATCTTACGAGAAGAATATCAACGGAAACACGCCACAAACGGCATGTTTCCGTTTTTTATAAAAGTAAATCAGTACCTTTTTTATAACTTTGCGGCATCAAACCAACCCTATATCACCATGCTCAACGGACACGGAGACGACTCATACCGGTACGGCCGCAAGATAACCCTGAACTTCAGCAGCAATGTATATCACCATACATCGCTTGCTCCCTTATTCCGGCATCTGGAAAACTGTTGGGAACAAGTACGTTCCTATCCCGAACCGTCACCGCATGCCGTAGAAAGCCAACTGGCTCGGGCGATGGGGATAAGCGCGGAATCGGTCTGCCTGACGAGCGGAGCCACGGAAGCCATCTATCTGATTGCGCAGACTTTTTCCGGAAGACGTTCCTGCATCCTGTCCCCCACGTTTTCGGAATACGCGGATGCCTGCCGCCTGCACGGCCATCAAGTACGGTCCATCTATACCACCGACCATCTGCCGGAGGATGCGGACATCGTGTGGATCTGCAATCCGAACAACCCGACCGGGTCCGTCCTTCCCCACGACGAGATGAAACGGCTGGCCGCGCAGCATCCGGATGTCCTGTTCGTCATAGACCAAAGTTATGAGGATTTCACCCCACGCATGTTGTTTTCTCCGCATGAAGCCGCCGCACGGTCCAACGTCATATTGCTCCATTCCCTGACGAAACGTTTCGGCATCCCGGGATTGCGCGTCGGCTACCTGACCGCCCGGCAGGAATGGACGGCACGTATCCGGCAGAACAAAATGCCGTGGTCGGTCAACACGCTGGCATTGGAAGCCGCCCTCTTTCTGACGGAGCACGAAAAAGACTTCCGCATCGACTTGCAATCCCTATTAGAAGAGCGGGCGCGTGTGGCCGGACAGTTGGAAGCCCTGCGCATAGCCGAAGTTTGGCCGGGGGAAACCCACTTCCTGTTGGCCCGGCTGCGGATGGGAAAGGCCTCGGCACTGAAAGACTACTTGGCCGAAACGCACGGCATGCTCATCCGCGATGCCGGCAATTTTGAAGGATTAGACGAACGGTACTTCCGCATAGCCGTACAATCTCCCGAAGAAGACGACCGCCTGTTGGCCGCCATCGGAGAGTGGATGTTTTCCATATAACCACGCCCATGCACAGCATTATTCCTTTACTTATCGGATGGGGGCTGGACCTCTGCGCCGGAGACCCCGCCCGGCTGCCGCACCCCATAGTGGCTTTCGGCCGCTGGATCAGTTTTTTTGAGCGGAAGGCCAACCACGGAGACCACCGGCGTGCCAAAGGGACTTTCTGGACCGTCGCCACGCTCTGCACCCTCTTCCTATCCGCCCATCTCGCCTTGGCCGCCTTATGGGCGGCTTGCCTGCAATGGGAGGCCGGGGGAACTTACTTGTATTATCTCGTGACGGGCATACTCATCTTTTACTGTCTGGCAGGCACGACGCTCATCCGGGAAGTGCGCAGGGTGTTCCGCGCCGCCGACCGCTCCCTGGAAGAAGGAAGGCGGCAAGTGAGCCGCATCGTGGGACGGGATACAAGCCGCCTCAGCGACCAGGAAATACGCACCGCCGCTTTGGAAACTTTGGCGGAAAACCTGAGTGACGGTGTCATCGCCCCGTTATTCTGGCTCTACGTGTTGGGGATTCCGGGGATGCTGACTTATAAAATGATCAACACCATGGATTCCATGCTCGGCTACCGCACCGAACGGTTCAAGGACTTCGGCCGCGCAGCCGCCCGGATAGACGATGCCGCCAACTACCTGCCCGCCCGTCTCACCGCCCTGTTGATGGCGTTGGCCGCGTGCATTCCCTTCCGGAAAGGCAAAAGTGCCCGCAACCTGAAAGAAGAACTGCGCTTCATCCGCCGCTACGGACGGATGCACGCCAGCCCGAACTCCGGCTACCCCGAGGCGGCATTGGCCGGCATACTGGACTGCCGCTTCGGCGGGCCGCACCACTACTTCGGCGAGTATTGTTTCAAACCGTACATCGGAAACCGCCTGCGCCCGCTCACCACAACCGACATGCAACAGGCCGTGACCGTCAACCAGCGTGCGGAAATCCTGATGGTCCTGACGGGCATCTTACTCTACCTCCTCTGACGACAAGATGCGATAGAACTTCTCCATATCCAAATTCCGCCGCACATGGGCGGCCAAAAGGTCGTATTGCCTTTCTTTGTAGTCTGCATAGTCCTCCGTGGTTCCGCAAGCCGCCCCCTCCGTATAGGGAGCCAAAAGGAAATCCAAGACAGAAGGGTTGTCCAGAATGCCATGGATGTAAGTCCCCATGCAACGGTCGTGGACGTAACACCCGTCGGCTGTCCCGTCCGCCAACCGGTTCAAGGGGACGAAGGATTTCCCCGCCTCGTCGGCCACCGTCCTGCCCATGTGGATTTCATACCCTCGGCATAGCGTTTCGGAGCCGCGAAAACGGAACTCCACCTGACGGGTCACTTTCTCCCGGCCGATGACCGTATGCACGGGCAATAGCCCCAGACCGGACAAGCGTGCCGGTGTGCCTTCCACCCCATCGGGGTCGGCTACCTCCGTGCCCATCATCTGATAGCCTCCGCAAATCCCCATGACGGTCTTGCCGCTCCGGGCGGCTTGTACCACAGCCTCGGCCAAGCCGTTGCGTTTCAGTTCGCGCAGGTCGTCCAACGTACTCTTGCTGCCGGGCAACACGATGACGTCCGCTTTCTGCAACTCATCCGCCCGGTCGGTGTAATACAGGTGCACCCTGCCGTCGCGTTCCAAGCGGTCGAAATCCGTGAAGTTCGACAAGTGGAGCAACTTCACCACGGCCACGTTCACCCGTCCCGCTGCGGCACGGTCGTTCTTCTGTTCCAGTTCCACGGAATCCTCCTCCTCAATCTGTATGTCGTGGAAATAAGGTATCACCCCGAGTACCGGCACGCCGCACACGTCCTCCATCATCCGCACGCCGTCGTCGAACAACCGGCGGTCGCCCCTGAATTTGTTGACGATGATGCCTTTTATCCGGCGGCGGTCTTCAGGCGTCTGCAACATGATGGAACCGTAAGCCGAAGCGAAAACCCCGCCCCGGTCGATGTCCGCCACCAAAAACACGTCGGCCCCGGCATGGCGGGCCATGGGCATATTCACGATGTCGCGGTCCCGCAGGTTGATTTCGGCGATGCTGCCTGCCCCCTCCATCACGATGGGGTTGTAACGGACGGCGAGCCGGTCGAACGCTGCACACACCGCTGCCCACAACTCCTCACGTCCGCCCCCGCGGAAGTAGTAGTAAGCCGAACTGTTACCCACGGGCCGCCCGTTGAGCACCACTTGCGACGTATGGTCGGAATTCGGTTTGAGCAGCACGGGATTCATGTCCGTATGGCACGGTATGCCGGCCGCTTCGGCCTGCACGGCCTGCGCCCGCCCTATCTCAAACCCTTCGGGAGTGGCGTACGAATTGAGCGACATGTTCTGCGCCTTGAACGGGGCCGGACGGTAACCGTCTTGCCTGAGAATGCGGCACAAAGCTGCAGCCAGTACGCTCTTGCCCACGTCGCTCCCCGTACCGGCCAACATGAAAGGATGTAATTTTCTCATGGACAAATCATGAATGATTATGCCGCAAAGTTAAGGCGAAATCCGTGATAATAAAAATGAATCTTTTTATCTGACAATCCGCATTTTCCTGCAAAAAACTGCACCACGCTATGAATCAACGCCTTGCAAACACAAAATCAATCTGCTGAGATTGATTTCTCAATCTGCGGCAAACGATTTTTCATTCTCAGCCAAACGATTTTCCGTTCTCAGCCGAACGAAATCGCCCCTTCCGCCCATGCGTGTCTGCCTTCCGGAAGTTTGACAAACATAGACGTGGAGCGCCATTTGCCTGTCCCGGAAACACAAAAAAAGGTTGCCCTTGTCTTACCAAGGACAACCTCCATATCATCAAACGCTTACGGACGCGAAAAGAACTACTTACTGTATTTCAATCACACGGTTCACTTTTGCTTTTTCTTCCGGAGTGCGTTTCGGAAGCGTAATGTTCAATACTCCGTCACTCACGTTTGCACTGATCTTGTCTTTCTCCACGTCATCCGGCAAAACCAGAGCCTGTTGGAACTTGGCGTAAGAAAACTCACGACGCAAATAGCGTTTGTTCTTCTTGTCTTCCTCTTTCACCTCGTTCTTTTTCTCCATCGAGATAACCAGTTCTCCGTCTTCGCCCAAATGAATGGTAAAATCTTCTTTCGTCATACCCGGGGCGGCTACTTCCACTTTATAGTCTGCATCACTTTCTATCACGTTGATAGCCGGTGCCGTGGCGTTCACCTTGCCCATCCATTCATTGTCGAAAAAGTCGTTAAACAAACTCGGTAACCAATTCTGACCATTGTACTTTCTAATCGGTGACATAATCTTCATCTCCTATCTTTTAAGTTATACATTCATTTTTTCTTTCCGGACGGCCTTCCTGTCGGTTGCCCCGTCCGCCTGAATAAAATACAAACCCCGTACCCGGAAACTCCATACCTTCATCGGACCGTCCGGGATTAAACTTTTGAAAACCTTTTTAAGCCCGTACGGACTGATTTTAAAATTGTGCAATCCTTTTTAGCACCCACTCTTTTTTTCAACTGACATTATTGGCGCAGGAAACGACAAAATGTCAGTAATCAGCGGCTTATTATTTTCTTTCCCTGTTTTTTATTTCATTATATTTTACTTCGCAAGGATAAATCCTTATATTTGTAGCATGATTATTCTACTTTCAATCCCAAAACACCTGATGAAACAGAAATTTCCCAAAAGACATAGCGGCATCTGCGCCTTGATGGCCGGAACGGCCTTGCTCGCAGCCTGTCATTCCTCCTCGGAAACCCGGAACGGGACGGGACGGGCTGACGCAGCTTCCGCCACTCACCGGCCGACGGGTACCATAAACGTCACCACCATGAGCCAAGCGGGCGTGTCGTCACCTGTGGTGTACATCTATAAAATGAAAAAGGACTACTCCAAGTTAGTGCCCGTACTGATGAACGAAGAACGCACCCGTATTGTGTCCTATCCCGATCCCGTAGACCTGCAACGGGGCGGCAAGCCTGCCTTGCCGACTCCGCTCGAAGGGGGCTATTGGTTGGACAACCGGGGGATTGGCCCCACCGTGGCTTTCCTCTCTTATACCTACGAGGAATATATCCGGCTGGCCGCACCTCCCAGTCGCGAGGAGATGATGGAACGCATCGTGGACAAATACCCACTCACAGAGATACGCGCCTGCGGCCGCCGTGCCGACTACAAGGATATCGTGACGGAACTGAACGAAAAAATACGGCGCGAAGGATGGAAATAATCCGCCGCCATACACATTATTAATATAACAGAAACAAAAGATGAAGAAAATGACTTTCAAAATTTACATGGCGGCCTGTTGCGCCGCATTGGCTTTCAGTGCCTGCAGTGAAGAAGATGCTACCCGGCACGGCGTGGCACCGGCAAAGATCGGCACCATCAGCCTGAACACCGACAAAGAGCAAGTGCGTCCCGGCCAACCCCTGACGGCCTCTATCGCCCTCCCCACAAGCGGGCAGAACATCAGCGAAACGACTTACACATGGGGGTCACTGAACTATCCTTCGGAAAAGGAAGAAAACGGAACGGCCTATTTCAGCTTCACCGCACCCGAAGAACCGGGACAATACAGTTTATCGTTCAACGCCCGTTACTCGTTCCTCGGCCCTGATGCGGAAGGCAACTTTTATAAAGACATGAGCAGCACGCTGGACTACACAGTCATCTCCTGCGACATCTTCAGCAGTTTTTGGAATGACGACCTCGCCACTACACTGAAGGTCTATCCCCGGCTCACGGAAAGCACGTCGCAACCCGGCACTTATTTGGGTACATTTGCGGATAAGTTATCCTCCAGTTCCTTCTCCACCATCAACCGCGCCTTCACATTCAACGACAACATCCTGTCGAAAATCACGGAATATGAAATCTACACCAATACGGACGTAAGTACCTACGCCAGAAAATTCTACGTCGTGCGCACCTATGCCCAAAGAAGATTCAATATGGAAGTAGAGACCGAGTATTATGACGACGCATCGACTCCCGGCCTCCATACCCCGATAGCCGAAGAAGACTGGAACGATGAGAATTGGAGGAACGAGGTGGGGCAAAAACTCCAAGCAGGCACCCTCCGCCTCTACTGCAAATTACAGGACGAACACACCCAGCTCTGGCTGAGTGCATTCGACACCGGTGACGGCAGCGGCATCTACCTCGTCCGCGACTACACGGCGAATACCGTCAGATAAATCACAAACCATAACAATTTATATACAATGAAACATCGTTACCTCCTTTGGCTTGCGGTCGCCCTTATCGGTACACAAGCCTCAGCCGAGCCCCGCAAAGAAGCGCAGGCACGGCAAATAGCAGAGGAGTTCCTCGCCGCCAAACGTGTGACCGCCACCCGTGCCGCTGCACCGCTTACCTTGGTAGCCACGTCCGAGACCTCCCCCATGAAACGCGGCCTCGGCACGGCACAACCGGCGTGGTACGCCTATAACCAAGGCTCGGAAGCTTTCGTTATCGTCTCCGGGGACGACCGCATGGCCGACATTCTCGGTTACTCCACCGAAGGCGCATTCCGCACCGGGGACATGCCCGCCGGACTCAAAGCCTTGCTCGACGCATACGCCGCGCAGGCCGGGCATATCCGCCAAACAGGAGAAGCACCCGACGGGCGACGGACGTTCAACCTGAAACAAGAAGACACGTCATTCCCCGAAGCCGTCGCTCCCTTGCTCGGCGACATCAACTACAACCAAGGCACGCCCTACAACAAATTCTGTCCCGAACTCAACGGTGAACAGATGGTGACGGGCTGTGCTGCAACTGCCGCCGCAATGATCATGCGCTACTATAAATATCCGGAGCGCGGCACAGGCAACTATTCCTATACCACGGAGACCCACCAATTCCCCGTGGAATTCGATTTCGGCAACACGCCTTTCGACTGGGACAACATGCTGCCTGCCTACAACTATGGCGAATACAACGAGACACAAGCCAATGCAGTGGCCACACTGATGAAAGCCTGCGGCGTGGCCGCACAAATGGACTATGCCTCGACATCGAACACCTCCTGTGAGGAGCTCATGCAAGGCATGGTGAAATATTTAGGCTATGACCCGTCGGCCTATTTCACATACAGGTCTCTCTATTCTTCCGAGGAATGGATGAACCTCATCAAAACGGAGCTTTCGGCCAAGCGGCCTGTGCAATATAACGGACAAGACGCCACAATTGGCGGCCATGGTTTTGTCATCGACGGCTACGACAGCGACGACCTCGTGCACGTGAATTGGGGATGGGGAGGAGCTGACAACGGGTATTTTGAATTATATTCCCTTAATCCGGAAAGTCTTGACATCGGAGGAGGTGGAGGAGGCTTTAAGTTCCTCCAACGCATGATAGTCGGCCTGATGCCCCAGACCGGCACACCGGTGCCTTCCTGCCATTTATACATGGACGATGCCGAATATGAAAACGGAACCTTCCGCTTGAACAATATTACAAACTCCGGCTACATATTCGACGGGGAAATCACCCTTATGGCCGAAAAGGACGCTACGGCACAACCGTTCTCCAAATCTTACCGGACAGAAAACGAGGTTCCTACCGAGGCATCCATAGAGTTTTTAACTTTCAGCGGCTTCGACCCGGCAGCGTTAGCACCGGGAACATACCGAATATACCCGGCCGCACGCCAAGCCGGACAAGAAGAATGGAAAGAAATACGGAAAAACCCCAATGCCACAAAAGAATTTTACCTCGAAGTATTCCAGGACGGCTCTTCCGAATGGCACGCCTCCGGCCGGGAAGCCGTAGTGAACATCACTCCCTCCGGTAAGCTTTACAGCGGCTATAATGCAGATTTCAAGGTGGAGATACGGAACGAGGAAAAAAACAGTGAGTTTCACAATGACGTATATGCCCTGCTAATAGACATTGAAAGGAACGAGCTAATGGATTATTTTCCCGTAGGAAGTTTCTGCCTGCCCGCTCTCGATGACACCACGTTCACCGCCACACGGACATTGCCCGCAGTGGAAGAAGGGCGGTACGGAATACAGGCGGCTATCCTCATAGGCTACGGGATTCACGCAATAAGTCCCCTCGTGGAGATAGACATCGAGGAAGCCGACTTGGCCGAAGACTTCAACCTGACAGGCGGACTCGACAAGGCATCGTACGAACAAGGCGAGACCATGACCTACAAGGGAAGCATCGACATCGAAGGCCACAGCGGCGATATGTATACAGACCTGTTCGTAATCGGCATTTATCCGAAAGAACTGGGCGACCCCTTGCAATACCAAATCTTGCAAGTCACGGCAACAAAAGAAAAACCCATGCACTTTGAATTGCAATTCAAGGCTACCCTCCAACCGGGCGACTACCGTTTCATCGTGGCGAATCACAACGGCACCGAAATAGCACAGACTACCTATTTCGAGATTACCGAACCTTCGGCGATACAAGGCATGTCCGCACAAACGGCTGACGCTCCTGTCTATTGCTCCGCCCCGGGAGAAACGGACATCCGTTTCCGCTATGGCGGAAAGGTGGCACGTGCCGACCTTTACGACAGCCGAGGACAACGGCTTCTCTCTTCCGACAAGCCTGAAAGCGCGGACGGAAACTACCGTATTACCGCCGGACAGTTGCACAATGGAATCTACCTGTTGCGTATCGTAACGGCCTCCGGTACTACCCACACACTGAAATTCGTGCGGTAACATAGTGCAAACATAAAGCATCGCGTCCCTGTATGCCATTGCACGTTTTCGGGGAAACGTCAGGCCATACAGGGACGCGATGTTTTCAACAAACGATAAAACTATTGTTTCATCAAGTATGCCTTGAATCCGGCAAAGTCCTTGCCCATCGGGATGCTCTTCTTCTCCCCTTTCATGAAGGCTGCCAACTTTTCAGGTATATCCACCGAACCGCCGATGATATTCTCCACCGTGGCCTGGAACTTGGCCGGATGTGCCGTTTCGAGGAACACACCGCATTCGCCCTCACGCAGCCCCTCGCTTAAAGCACGGAAGCCGCAAGCTCCATGCGGGTCGAGCAAGTAACCGTTCGTTTCATAACAAGCCTTCACGGTCTCGGCAATCTGCGCGTCGGTATAAGTCGCCCCGCTGATTTCAGCCGTAATGGCCGCGTGGCTTCCCTTGTATAAATCGTAAATACGGGCAAAATTACTGGGATCGCCCACATCCATGGCATTGGCGATGGTCTGCACCGACGCACGGGGATGGTATTCTCCCGTCTGCAAATAATTGTAGAAGATGTCGTTGGCATTGTTGGCTGCAATGAAACGCTTCACCGGCAAACCCATCACCTTGCCGAACAGTCCGGCCGTGATGTTGCCGAAATTTCCGCTCGGCACGCATACCACCAGTTGGTCAGCCTTACCGAGCTTCTTCATCTGGGCATAGGCGTAGAAATAGTAAAATGCCTGCGGCAGGAAACGGGCCACATTGATGGAATTGGCCGAAGTCAGCTTCATGTGGCGGTTCAGTTCCTCATCCATGAAAGCGTTTTTCACCAAAGCCTGGCAATCGTCGAACACGCCGTCCACTTCGAGGGCGGTAATGTTCTGCCCCAGTGTGGTAAACTGGCATTCCTGGATGGCACTCACCTTGCCTTTCGGATAAAGTACATACACGTGGATACCTTCCACACCCAGAAAACCGTTGGCCACGGCACTCCCCGTGTCACCGGAAGTAGCCACCAACACATTCACCTGATTGCACCCTTCCTGCTTGATGAAGTATCCCAAAAGGCGGGCCATGAAACGCGCCCCCACGTCTTTAAAGGCCAACGTGGGACCATGGAAAAGTTCCAAGGAATAGATGTTCTCCGTCACTTTCACCACCGGACAGTCGAAACTCAACGTGTCGTACACGATTTGTTTCAACGTATCGGCCGGCACGTCCTCTCCGAAGAAAGCGTCCGCCACGCGGTAGGCCACTTCTTGAAAAGAAAGGTCCTGTATCTCGTCGAAGAACGACTCCGGAAGATGCCGGATGACCTCGGGCATAAACAAACCTTTGTCGCTCGCCAGGCCTTTCACTACGGCTTCGTGAAGCGTAGCGCGGTCGGCCTTACCGTTCGTACTATAATATTTCATAAAGTATGGTCGATTAATGTTTCATAAATTCACGAATAAACTCATCGCCCCGAAGCAACCCGTAGCTTCCGGCTTTAGCTGCGTCCTCATCGAACGTCTGTACGCTGTCCGGCTCTATGCCGGGATAGTAAATGGCAAACGGTATAGGGTCGGGCGTATGCGTACGGTGGGCACAGGGCGTAGGATGGTCGGGCAACACGGCGATGGCCACCGGTTCTTCCAAATCTTTCACGGCTTCCAAAATCGGTCCGATGGCACGGCGGTCCAGATTCTCTATCGTCTGCAACTTCAATTCCACGTTTCCATCATGACCGGCTTCGTCGCTCGCCTCCACATGCAGATACACGAAATCACCGTCTTTCAAGGCTTCTATCGCCGCTTGTGCCTTGCCTTCGTAATTCGTATCGTACAAACCGGTAGCCCCTTCCACATCTATGACCTGCAAACCGGCATAACGTCCGATACCCCGTATGAGGTCTACGGCGGTAATGACCGCACCCTTTTTGATTTGAGGATAAGTCTCCGTCAACGGAACCATGGCCGGACGGTTGCCGCCGCCCCACGGCCAAATACTGTTGGCCGCATCGCGGCCTTCCTTCATCCGGCGGATATTCAACGGGTGGTCGGCCAACAACCTCTGAGACTCCAGAATCAGGCGATTCAGCAAGTCTGCGGTTTCCTGCGCTTCAGGCACCTCGGCCTTCACCATACAGTCGCGGAAAGGCGTGCCCGGCACGTCATGCGGAGGCGTGCAATGCAGATGCTTGTTTCCGCCTTTGATGACCAATAAATGGCGGTACTGCACACCCGTATAGAAATGTATACGCTCGTTACCTAACTTCTCTTGCAAGAAACGAATCAGCACATCCGCCTCTTCCGTCTCCAACCGTCCGCAAGAATGGTTTTTTATCTTACCTTCTTCAATGCAAATCAGATTACAACGCAACGCCAAATCATCATCGGCCAGTTCGACTCCGATACTGGCTGCTTCGAGCGGCCCGCGCCCTTCATACACCTTGTGCTGATCGTAACCCAAAATGGAAGAATTGGCCACTTCGCTACCGGGATGAAATCCCTCCGGCACGGTCTGCAACAATCCGTTGCGTCCCATGCGGGCTATCCAATCCATATTAGGCGTATGGGCATATTGCAACAGCGTCTTGTCGCCCAAGGCCGGAACTTTCCAATCGGCCATGCCGTCGCCCAGTATAATAATATGCTTCATCTTTATCTCCTTACCTTAATTATATATATGTCATACGTTGGCAATACTCATGATGTCGGCAAAAACACCGGCCGCCGTCACTCCGGCCCCGGCTCCGTATCCCTGAATCTGCATGGGATACTCCTTATAGCGTTCAGTCGTCAGCAAGATAATGTTATTGGAACCTTCGAGGGTGTAGAACGGATGTTCACGTCCTACCTCACACAGTTCCACACTGGCTTTGCCGTTCTCGTAACGGGAAACAAAACGCCAACGTTTTCCTTCGCTCTCCAATACCTTACGCCGCCGCTCGAAATCGGCATCCAGGGAAGGCAGGTTCTTCCAAAATTCATCCAACGTACCCCGGAAAAACGAATCGGGCACGAACAGGTGCTTCTCCACGTCGGACTGTTCGATACGGTAACCGGCTTCACGCGCCAAAATCACCAACTTACGGATGACATCTTTTCCGCTCAAATCCACACGGGGATCGGGCTCGCTATATCCTTCTTCCTTGGCCAGCCGCACGGTCTCGCTAAACGGAACGTCGGCCGAAATCTTGTTGAATATGAAATTCAAAGTACCGCTCAATACGGCTTCTATCTTCAAAATCTTATCCCCGCTGTTCAGCAAATCGTTCATGGTACGGATAATGGGCAGGCCGGCTCCCACATTCGTCTCGAACAGGAACTTCACCCCACGCTGACGGGCTGTGGATTTCAGCTTCTGATAAGTGGCGTAATCGGAAGAGGCCGCAGCCTTATTAGCCGCCACCACGGAGATGTTATGCTCCAGAAATTCCTGATACAGTCCGGCCACATCGGAACTGGCCGTACAGTCGACAAACACGGAATTGAAGATGTTCATTCCTATCACTTCGTCACGCAAGCGGTTCAAATCGCTCGGCGCACTATGTGCCAACTGTTCACGGCAGTTCTCCAAACTGATACCTTCGCGGTCGAACATCGCATTGTGCCCGCTGGCAATACCCACGACCTTAAGCTTCAAACCCCGTTCTTTCTTCAATTTCTCACTCTGCTGCGCCAACTGCGCAATCAAGCTACTACCCACCGTCCCTACTCCGCACAGAAAAAGATTGAGGACTTGGTATTCCGAAAGAAAAAAACTATCATGGATGACATTAAGTGTCTTGCGTAAGAACAGCCCGTCCACCACAAAAGAGATATTCGTCTCCGAAGCGCCCTGTGCACAAGCAATCACATTGATGCCGCTACGCCCCAACGTTCCGAACAACTTACCGGCGATGCCGGGTGTGTGCTTCATGTTCTCGCCCACGATGGCCACTGTAGCCAAACCGCTTTCCGCCGTCATCCGGTACATCGCTCCCGTCTCTATTTCCTTGGAGAATTCCGCATTCAAAACCTCGCAAGCCGCATCGGCATCCGCATCGCGTACACCGATGGACGTACTGTTCTCCGAAGAAGCCTGCGACACAAGGAACACACTGATGCCGTTATTGGCCAACGCCGAGAAGATACGACGGTTCACGCCGATGACTCCCACCATAGACAAACCGGAAACCGTAATCAATGTCGTTCCGTTTATACTGGAAATGCCCTTGATAGGCTTCTGGTCTTCGGCGATGTCGCTCTTAATCACCGTGCCTTTTCCCGAAGGATTAAACGTATTCTTGATGAGAATCGGAATATTCTTTACGCAAACCGGATAGATGGTAGGGGGATAAACCACCTTCGCACCGAAGTTGCAAAGCTCCATAGCCTCTACATAACTCAACTCATTGATGGTATAAGCGGTGGAAATCACCTTCGGGTCGGCCGTCATGAAACCGTCCACATCCGTCCATATCTCCAAAAAAGAAGCATCCAATGCCGCTGCAATGATGGAGGCCGTATAGTCCGACCCTCCACGACCTAAGTTCGTCACCTCTCCGGAGTCGGCATCAGTGGAAATGAATCCCGGAACCAAAGAGACTTTCGGCAAGTCGACAAAAGCCTGTTTGACCAGTTCGTGCGTCAAATCGGATGCCAGCAACTGACGTCCCGACTTAATCTCAGTCTTAATAAAGGTACGTGAATCGAACCATTTGGCTCCGTCTATCAACACGGCTACTATATTGGACGACAGCCGCTCCCCATAACTGACTATGGCAGCAGACGTCTTAGGCGAAAGATCACGGATAAGATAGACGCCTTGATAAATGCTTTTCAACTCATCCAGCAAGGCGTCGATGGTCTCCAACAAACGTTCCTTATTTTCTCCGGAAGGAATTACGGCTTCTATCATCTGATGGTGACGCCCGGCAATCTCATCAAACTCGGACTGGTAAGACAAGTCTCCGGCCAAAGCCAACTTGGATGTCTTAATCAACTTGTCGGTAATTCCGCCCAATGCAGATACTACGACAACCACAGGCTCCTTTTCAGCCTCAACAATCTTTTTAACACTCAGAATGCTTTCTACGGAACCTACGGATGTTCCCCCAAATTTTAATACTTTCATATCTACGTTTTCAGAATTGGATCTCTTTGCATGCAGGCCCACAACACCTGTCTCGACCGCTCCGAGACCTTAATATTTCAAAGTTGTTCTATCGTTGTATAACATCCGCAAAAATAGCAATTATTTATCTAAAAAGGCTTATGAAATAAAATTAATTTGTATTTTTGCCTAATAAATCATCGATATTAAGCATACACTCACATGACAAAAAAAACTTTTCTTCTATATGTCTTATTACTGTTGACCGCCATGTCGGTAAGCGCCGGAAAGGATTTCTATGAAGGAGAACCCGTATATGCGAGCCGTTGGCGGGATTACAGGCGAAGCTCTTACTTCGGTCTGCGTTTCGGTCTGAACGTCCCTACGGTGCGATACAAAGGGACAGGAGGAGAAGCACAGACCAATCCGTTGCCGCGTTATCATATCGGATTGGTTTACGGAAACAAGCTGGGCGACGGACTACCCTTCTTCTTGGAGAGCGGATTGATTTACACGGAAAAGGGCACGGAAATAGAAGCCACGGAGGAAGTCGAGTTTAAGAAATGCTACATGAGGTATCTGGAAATTCCCATTGTACTGAAATACAAACTCAACACCAACGCCGACGATTTCACCGTGCAACCGTTTTTCGGCGGTTTCATGGCCGTTGGCGTAGGCGGAACGACCAAACTTTACGATTCCCGTACCAAGATTGACCCATTCGGAGCCGACCGTTATAAACGCTTCGATGCCGGAATACGGGTAGGTTGCGGCATGGCTTTCCAAAACTTCTACTTTGAAATGGGATACGACATCGGCTTGTTCAACATTGCCGGACGTAACTACAGCGAATACCATTACGACGACTTCGACGGGCACATCCGCACGGGCAACCTCACCATGACCTTGGGAGTGGATTTCTAACTCCCGAGGTAAGCAGCCGCAGCTTCCGCACAACGTTCCCCGTCCATCGCGGCCGACACGATGCCTCCGGCATATCCGGCACCTTCGCCGCATGGGAACAATCCCTTCAACCGCACGTGTTGTAAGGTTTCTCCATCGCGCACGATACGTACGGGTGCCGACGTGCGGCTCTCCACTCCTATCATCACGGCCTCGTTGGTCAGGAAACCACGGGAGGCTTTGCCGAAACGGCGGAAGCCCTCTGCCAACCGTGCCGTGATGAACTTCGGCATCCAGAAATGCAAAGGCGAGGACACCAGTCCGGGAGCATACGAACTCGCGGGCAGGTCGTAACTCAAACGCCCGTTCACGAAATCGGCCATCCGCTGCGCGGGAGCCGTCTGCCGGCAATTCCCCTGCTGCCAGTCCTGTTCTTCCAAGGCTTCCTGAAAGCACATCATGGCCAACGGATGACGCACGTCCGGCTGCCAACCGGAAACAGCCATAAAATCGGCCAGTGATTTCTCCTCCAGATCTTCCGGGTGCAACTCCACCACCATACCGGAATTACTCCATTTCGACCCACGGTTGCTGGGCGACATCCCGTTGACCACCGTCTGCCGGGGACCACTGGCTGCCGGGACGACGAACCCGCCCGGACACATACAGAAACTGTACACCCCGCGGCCTTCCACTTGCTGCACAAAGCTATACTCCGCAGCCGGAAGATACTTTCCCCGTCCGTTCCGGTTGTGATATTGTATCTGGTCGATGAGGAGCGACGGATGCTCCAAACGCACACCGACCGCCAAGCCCTTGCTTTCGATTTCCACGCCATGGGTATGCAACCAACGATAGACATCACGCGCCGAATGCCCCGTGGCCAGGATGACCGGTCCCCGGAAGGTCTTCCCCGTGTTCGTCTCTATCCCCACCACCGTGTCTTTCTCGATGAGCAAAGCATCCATACGGGTCTCGAAATGCACTTCTCCCCCACAGTCCAGAATCGTCTTGCGCATGTTCTCGATGACTCTCGGAAGTTTGTCCGTCCCGATGTGGGGATGGGCATCTTGCAGGATGGACACACTGGCCCCGTGTTGACAGAATACATTCAGGATTTTCTCCACATTCCCGCGTTTCTTGCTCCGGGTGTACAGCTTTCCGTCGGAATAAGCTCCTGCGCCGCCTTCCCCGAAACTGTAATTGCTCTCGCTGTCCACTTTATGCTCACGCGATATTTTGGCCAAGTCCAACTTGCGGTCGCGGACGTTCTTGCCTCGTTCCACGATGACGGGACGATACCCCGCTTCAATCAGGCGCAAGGCGGCAAACAGTCCGCCGGGACCGGCACCGACCACAACCACCTGCGGACATCCCTCCACATTCCGGTACGCCGTACGGACAAATTCATCGTCCTCCGGCTGCTCATTGACGTACACCCGTACCTTCAAGTTGACGAATATCGTGCGTTGGCGGGCGTCGATACTGCGTTTCAACACCCGTATGGCCGTCAGCGTCCGTTCGTCCTTTCCTTTCTCGCGGGCGACGTAACGGCGTAAGGCCTGCTCGTTGGCTGCCGTTTCCGGCAAGACCCTGAGTTGGTATTCTTCTATCATATCCTTATCGTTATGGTTCGTTTAACCGAAAAGCGCACGGAGCGCCTCTTCCACTTTCCGCACCGGGACAAGTTCTATCTTCAGTTTCGACGTGTCGAATCCCTGCAAGTTGTGGCGCGGGACTATCATTTGCCGGAAACCGAGCTTGGCAGCTTCCGCCACGCGCTGCTCGATACGGTTTACCGGACGTATCTCGCCGCTCAAGCCGACTTCCCCGGCCATGCAGACGCCGCTTTCGATGCCCGTGTCCACATTGCTGCTCAACACGGCGGCAATGACGGACAAGTCGATGGCCGGATCGGTCACTTTCAATCCTCCGGCTATGTTCAGGAACACGTCTTTCTGCGCCAGTTTGAACCCTACCCGCTTCTCCAACACGGCCAGCAACATATTCAACCGGCGCAGGTCGAAACCGATGGCCGAACGTTGCGGCGTGCCGTAAGCCGCCGTGCTGACCAAGGCCTGCGTCTCGATGAGGAAGGGGCGTACGCCCTCGATGGCCGAAGAGATGGCCACGCCGCTCAGTCCTTCGTGATTCTCGGTGAGCAACAGTTCCGAAGGATTGCTCACCTGCCGCAAACCGTCTTGCCGCATCTCGTAGATGCCCAACTCGGCCGTGCTGCCGAAACGGTTCTTGATGCTGCGCAGGATGCGGTACATATAATGTTGGTCGCCCTCGAACTGCAACACGGCATCCACGATATGTTCCAACACCTTGGGGCCGGCCAGTGTCCCCTCCTTATTGATATGGCCGATCAATATCACGGGAATATTGCTCTCCTTGGCGAATTTCAACAACAGCGCGGCGCACTCGCGCACCTGCGAGATGCTGCCGGGCGAACTGTCCACGACCTCTGTCATGATGGTCTGTATGGAATCGATGACCAACAACTGCGGCTGCTCGTTACGGACGTGCAGGAAAATCTGGTCGAGCGAAGTCTCGCACACGACCATACAAGACGAACGGGACAAGAACCCTTCCCGTCCGTCCGCCTTTCCTCCTGCCCTTGGCACCAAACGGTCGGCACGCAACTTCAACTGCCGCGCACTCTCCTCGCCACTGACATAAAGCACCCGCTTGTCCGTCATCTTCAGTACGGTCTGCAAGACTAACGTGGACTTCCCGATGCCGGGTTCCCCACCCAGAAGCACCAATGAGCCGGGCACCAGTCCGCCGCCCAATACGCGGTTCAGTTCCTCGTCGTGCATGTCCAACCTCGGTTCTTCGTCGGTCACAATCTGCCCCACGGGAATGGGCCGCCTACGCAACGGTTCCCCCGGCAACGCCTGGTGGAATCCTCCTGACGCGATGGCCGACGTACCCTCCTTACGCACAGTGAATTCCTTAAAAGTATTCCATTCCCCGCACGCAGGACAACGCCCCACCCACTTCGGTGATTCCTGTCCGCAATTCCCACACACATAGACGGTCTTATCCTTTGCCATAGCCTTTCCCTGTTCTTTGAAAGGATAAAAGTACGGAGTTTTTCCGGAGTGACCATAAAAATGCGGGAGAAAATATCTCCCAAGCCCAGAAAGCATATCATCAGAACTTGCCATCCAACGGTGCACTGACCATCGACAGACAAGGCATACCAAGCAATACCGATAAGAACAAGAGCACCTTTCATGTCGCCACGCGAGACTAACAAAATAGCAAATATACAACACTTTTTACTTGCAAAAAGAAAGTATTTCCACGATTTCCGCTTGAACAAAAACGAAACTTTAGTGCCATTTAAAATGGCATAAGTTAAAAAAGCAGCCCAAAAACTGATTTTATCCGTCATTTCCACCCATTTTTCCCTATTTTTCTCCTGCGAACGGAAAAAAGTTTGGCTGAAAGCGATTTTCCATTCTCCGCAGACTGACGTTTCATGCTCGACTTTTCGCTGAAAAACACACCGGAAAGCACTCAAAACAATGGGTTAAAACAGGATTTTTTCTCTAACTGCCGCTTTCCTATCTCCCTAAGAACAAAAACAAAATGCAAACTTACTTTCCTCCTCACTTACTCCCTTAAAAGTTTCCACCGCCCAATGCTCGCTTTTCGTTTTCAAAAAGACCGTAAAAATGCCGCGAAAGCTTTCTCTGTGTACAACCTCGACTTTCAAAATAGCACGTATTTTCCCACCGTGTTCCCCTCCGGACGCAAATACGCCATTCTCACCACCCCCTTACTGACGTTTTGGCATTCTGACACTTTGTCGAATCACCGTCCCGGTGCCGGTCCGTCATAACAGGCGGAACATCATCACAGGAAAAATCACCCTATCGCATCTACTGTCCACTATTTCTGCCGCCGTCCTTTTTATTTCTGAATTTTAATCGTAAATTTGCTTCATATAACCCTATACCTATATGATACACAGAAAAATATTGTTCTATGTCTTCACTCTCCTCTCCATCCAACCCATTGATGCACAAACCCGGGAGGAGGCGCTATCCGAATTCGATTGGCTCACGGGCTTCATCCAACGTAACTATCCGGGATACGAGATAAAGACGCAAGGAAAGGAAGACGAATGGAACCAACGTACCGCCGCCCTGAGGAATATCATCATCCAAAGGCCGGACACACTGCCTTTGGCCATGGACCAATACGTCCGGAACTTCAACGACGGCCACTTATGGGTGAACACCACCCCGGAGGGAAACGCCAAATTTCAGTCCATCATACAAAGGGAACTTGCCCGACGGGCAAAAAGCCACCGTCCGGAATCCTTCAACATGTACTACACCGCCAAGGCCATGAACGACAGTACCTTTTTTCTGCGCATCCCGTCCTTTGCTGATTCCGAATCCAACAAAATCGTGGAAAAAAACCTGAAAGAAATCACTTCACGCCCCTACTTGATTGTGGACTTAAGAGGAAACGGAGGGGGCAACGACATGAATTTCCAAACCCTGATGGCACTGGTTTACAGCCAACCGTACCTCACCCATGGCGTGGAACTCTACGCCACCCCCGATTTCCTTTCCCTTTATCGGAGGCTTGCCACAGAAAATCCTGAAGAAACATGGGCGAGGTTTTGCCAAGACATGGCCGACAGCGTGGCACAACATTTGGGCGGATACGTACTGCGACCGGGACTACAGCGCATCCGGCTTATGAAACGGGATTCCGTGTATCCTTATCCGCGCAAGGTAGGCATCCTCATTCATGGTCGTAACGCCTCATCAGCGGAACAGTTCATACTGGAGGCGAAGAACAGTGAAAAAGTGACGCTATTCGGCAACGAGCCGACCTTAGGAGCCATCGACTTATCCAACGTTTACTCATTCACGTCTCCCCTCGGGTGGTTCCGGTTGGGTGTCCCCACCACCCGTAGTTGCCGTTGGCCGGACATCGTCATCGACGGGAAAGGCATCGCTCCCCAAATTCCCGTGCCTTATCCGGACTCCATGCAAGAAAAAGACCATATAAGGGAAGAAATCCTGTACATCGAACGGGTACTGCGAGGAATCCCATGCCGTGCCCCGGCAAATGAATCCACCGGAGAATAAAAGACTTGCGAATTGAAACCGTATCCGTCCGGATACAAAAAGAGTTCCCGAATAAAAAACTACTTCAGGCCCTCCAGCATTTCGACCAGTCCGGCAAACGAACAAAAGCGGGAGGAAGTTCCGTTTTGTGTCCATACCATGTCCTGCGGACCGATGACTGCAAGGCTCGCTGCCCCCTCTCCGCCCTCGTCCGGCGCAACGGGACGGAAACCGTGCCGCACCAAAAGGTTCTGTGCCCAATAACGCAAAACCTCATCGGCAGCTTCCAGACGAACCACCCGGCGGTTACGGTTCTCCGGGGCATAGATGCCGCGAACCGCGTCGAAACGGATGGACGTGCTGCCAAACAGCCGGTCCATCGCCCCCGACAGTACCAAGTCCTCGGTCGTCCCACACAGCATCTCGCGTTCCTGCGTCATCAGCCATAAGCGGTCGGACATGGCCAAAGCCTGATCCACATCGTGCGTGGAAAGCAAAACGGCCTTGTGTTCTTCCACCGCCAGTTTCCGGAGCAGGCGCATCACTTCCATACGGCTCTCCACATCCAGAAAAGCCGTAGGCTCGTCCAAGAGAATCAACGGGCATTCTTGTACCAGCACCTTGGCAATCATGGCTTTCTGACGCTCCCCGTCGGACAGTTCGGCCACATAACGACGCGCCTTTCCGCCCATGCCGACCTCTTCCAACGCCCGCCATACCAAGGCTTTGTCGGCAGAAGTCAAACGTCCGAAAAAACCGGTGTACGGTTGACGCCCCAAAGCCACCAGTTCGTAAACGGTCAGCCCACCTGCCTGCATGCGGTCGGTCAGCACCACGCCTATGGTTTTGGAACGCTCATGCGCACTGTAAGCCTCCAAAGGCCGCCCCATGAGTTCCAGACGGCCGGACAAAGGGGGCTGCATACCGGCCAACGTACGCAACAAAGTGGATTTCCCGGCTCCATTGCATCCTAACAAACAGGTCAGTTCGCCACCCGACAGACTGAAATCCAACCCTTGATGCACTTCCGCCACCTGCTTTCCCTGGCGGTACCCCGTAGCAATCCGTTCCCCTTCGAGCACTATCTGCTTTCCCATTAATTGAAATACTGTATTCTACGTTGGTTCACAATGACATAAATAATCACCGGCGCACCCAACACGGGTGTCACGGCATTCAGGGGGAGAAGTCCCGCCTCGCCGGGCAGGATGCAAATCAAATTGCAAAGCAAGGCCACCGCCCCGCCGCTCAACAACGTCACCGGCAACAAGGAATTATGGTTCGACGTGCCCAGCAACAACCGGGCCACGTGCGGCACGGCCAACCCGATGAACGACACCGGACCGCAAAAAGCCGTGACCACAGCCGTCAGGATTCCCGTAACCACCAACAACATGCTGCGCGTACGACGCACATTCACCCCAAGGTTCTCCGCGTAGCGTTCTCCCAACAACAAGGCATTCAATGGCTTAATCAACAGGATGGACATCAGCAACCCGAGTGAGGTAAAAGCCGCAAACCACGGCAGTTGTTCCAACGAAACGCCTCCGAAGTTGCCCATCCCCCAAACCATGTAAGAGTGCACGCCTTCGGCCGTGGCAAAGAAATTCAGCAAGGAAATGGCCGACGAGGCCACGTAGCCCATCATGATGCCGGCAATCAACAACATGACGCTGCTACGTATCAGCGTGGAAAGAAAAAGAATCACTCCCATGACCAACACGGCACCGGCGAAAGCACCGGCCACCACTGCCAGAAAACCGGAAAAAGAAAAAGTGCCGGCCGACACCATTCCACCTCCGGCCAACATGACCAAGGCCACCCCGAGACTTGCCCCCGAACTGATACCCAAAATCGACGGGTCGGCTAACGGGTTGTTGAACACCGTCTGCAACATCAGTCCCGAGGCGGCCAAGGCGGCCCCACAGCACCAGGCCGTCACGCACAAAGGCACGCGGGATTCCCACACGATGAACGACCAGGCTTCGTTTTCCACCGTCCCGCCCGTCAACGCGCCCCAGACCGCTCCGGCCGGAATGTCCACCGAACCGAGCAACAGGTTAGCCGCCGCCAACCCTAAAATGACGACGACCAATATTCCTCCGCACACATATCCTTTACGCTCCACCGGAATCATCTTTTTCAGTCCGCTAATTTACGAAAATATCTGCCACCTTCCGCCTTTGCCACGTCCGGATGGAATATTTTTATCAAATCTTCCAGCAACCATTCGGGATGGAAGGGCGTTTCTTCATAGTAAGGCACCCTCCCGGTATTGCAGCCGTACACGCGCCGTTCACGGAAAGCCCGGAATCCGACGTATGGTGCATAATCGTTTTTCAGGTCCCGATAGGTCTTATCCTCCGGCATGTTGTACTTAATCAGCCAAATGTCGGCATCCTTCGCTTTCTCATACACCGTCTCAAAGCTCAGGGGAGACGAGCCGCTGTTCTTCAAATCACTGAAAACATAGTCGGCACCGGCATCGGCAAACGTCCGTCCGACCGTACTGCGCCCTCCCGGTACATACCACGTGGCGCCGGACTTCAAATCGGCAAACACGGTAGGCTTGTCTTCTATGTCGGCCACCTTACCGGCCCACCAGAGGTAATCGGCCTCCACCCGAGCAAACAAAGAATCGGACTCGGCAGCCTTACCGAACAACAGGCCGTAGAAACGCATCCATTCGGCACGCCCCAACGAAGAGGTTTCCATATAATCGGCACATTCGATGATGGGAATGTCCAACTTGCCCAACCGGCCATATCCCCCGCTGTTTTCAAACGGAGAAAGCATCACGGCATCGGGATGCAACGCCATAAGCTTCTCGATGTCCGGGTTCATCCCACTGCCCAAATCCGCGATACGCCCCATGCGGCATCCTTCCTTGACGTAAGGCAAGTCGATATACCGGAGGTCGCACACTCCACCCACGGCAGACAGTGCTCCCAACTCTTCCATCAACCCGCAATGCACAGACGAATAAATGACGGCTTTCTGCAACGGCACGCGCACGACCGTCCCCTGCGGCAGACTGTCGGGCAAAGGCTCGTCGCGCCCGACCAGCACATACGTGTGCAGTATTTCCAACGTATCCCACGGATTTCTCAGCGTAGCCACCCGGTAACCGTCGTAAGACACAATCTTCAGGTTCTCCGCATACTTCAAATCCAACGTGTCGCCGCCCTCGCCCAAAAAGGAAGCCGTCTTGCCCCCGTCCTTACAAGAGAACAGAAGCAAAACGGCAAACCAACCATAAAAAAGGCTACTTACCTTCATCTCCTTATTTTGTGACAAACACCATCTTAGAAGTGGACATTCCGGCTTCAAACGTACGTTTATAGGTTCCATCCGCCCCGTATACATGAACGTCGGAAGCAGCACCGTAAGGTACGTCAAACACATACACATCGCCAGATGCTGGATCAACAGCCAAACCATTGGCACTCTGTAGGTCTGCCATATCGATAAACTCGCTCTCCACTCTGGTCTTTAAATCACGGACATACGCACGAGCTACCTCGGGCAAGTAATACTCTGAATAAAGGATGTACATCTTGTCTCCGGCATTGGCGATATACGTGGCGCGGCACACTTGCTCCACTTGGTCTGTTTCCGGATCGAGGCGTTGCATCGTACCGTAAATATACTGGTCCGGAGTCAAGGACGGGCTTCCTGCATAGTTGCCATTGGACACGAAGTATACATACCCGTCTTCTGCCGTGATGCACTGGGTATACGGATTGAGCATTACTTCAATATCCTTCAGCTTGGTGAAAGAGGCTGCATCAACCACTGCCAACCACTTTCCTTTTGAATACCCCGAAATATTGACATACAGTTTGCCGTTGGCAGAAGTAATAGCCTCGGGATGGTCATAACCTGTTTGTGCCCCTGCATCTATAAGATTCAGTTTGCCATCGATGGCCATGGAAGTCGTGTCGATACGGGAAACCGTCCCGTCGTATGCTGTAAAATAAACCTTCCCCTCACACGCTGCCATATAGCGAGGTTCAACCGGAGTACCGTCTTCGGTAGCCACCGGAATGGATTTCAGAACCTTGCACTTACGGTCCATGATGACAACTTTGGAAGAACCGCTCACCGTCACGTATATTTTCGAACCATACACACAAAGGTCTTGCCCCAAGTCGCCAAGCCCTTCACCATTGGCAGCCGCATAAAGGTCTTCGCTCAACTCTCCGGTCTGAAAATCCAAGAACTGGATACCGGCATCGTTTCCACCCCAATTTCCGGTATTCAGCACATAAGCACCTAAACTAACAACCGGTTCTCCACCTGTATTGTCTCCACTACCACCGGTAGTATCGTCACCTCCTCCGGTTTCCGTACCCGGACCTTCACCGTTTGGTTCGTCATCTTCGCTACAAGCAGTGAAAACACCCAACGCCAAAGCCATAATGGCCAATTTACACCAATTCAATTTCATTTTCTCGTTTTTAAAAGTTTATAATGAATATGTTATCGCTACTTTGAAATTCCGTCCGGGCATGGGGTAGTAACGTACCACCTCATAGTTCTTCCCCCCCAGATTCGCCGCATCGACCTGCAAACGCAACTTATGCCCCTTGAACCGGAACACCCGGTACAAAGAGACGCTATGATCGGCATACGCGTCAATCAAGTTGCTTTCCTTGTTTTGGGGCAAGCGGTAACGCTCTCCAGACCACGCCACATTGTAGGCCGCGTTCACCCAAGGGGTCTCAAGCACCAAACCGCCAGCCCCTGAATGCTTCGGAGTGTAGGCTATCTGATGACGCCACAACTTGCTACTGCGTTTCGTCACGTCTTCCGCCTGCATGAAGCTATAAGCAGCGGTCATCCCCAGATTCCAGGCTTTCGCCAAAGTCCATTCCGCAGCAAGGTTGGCATCCACGCCATACGTCTCCACTTTGCCGACATTGGACATCTTCCACACGAACATCGTAGGCACCGCCACTATCTTGTCGTCGACCTCGTTATAATAGCCGTCCACGGAAAGACTCACGTAATCCGCCACACGCCCCATACGTCCGGCCCAAGTTGTCCCTACGTTCCATTGTCGCGTCTTTTCCGGACGCAAGCGGCTGTTCCCAATGAGCAGATAATAGAGGTCATTGAAAGTCGGGACACGGAATATGTCTTTGTAAGACGCACGCAAACGCCAACTTGCTTTTTTCACAGGCCGCCACGTCAGGCTCACCGCTGGGGAAAGCCGTTTACGGTCGTCGGCCGCCCGCCCTAAAGCCACCCGTTCGGTAATGAATGTATTCAGCAAGGATGCCGTCACCTGAAAAAGCGGATGACGATATTGCGCAGAAAAGGCCGTCAGGCTGGTATAACGTTCCGGGTATTGGCACTCCTTCAATGTCGTGGCCAAATCATTATAGACAAAATCCTGCGCCAACGAAAAAGAAAGGTTTTTCACCGGCATCGCCCACAACGTGGCGGTCAGGTAGGTCTCCGTCTGCCTGAAACGGTCTTCCGTCGGTCCGGCAGCCTTCTTGTCTGTATCTTTATTCCAACTATAATTGAACTTACCCGAAGCTTTCAGCTTCCACTTCTCCGAAAAACGGTTTTCATACCTCAACTGTCCGAAATAGTTTCGGTCGTAAAGCCGCTCGGCCGCATAAGGGTTGTCATACACCACACTGCCGGGCAATCCGCGACGGGAATCGAACAGATACCCTTTCACATCCAAATCCTGGCGTTCCGTCAAACGGGCAAAAAGATTCACCTCCGCACGGTATGCCCCGATGTCGCTATTGTTACGCCTCCCTTCTATCGGCTTGGTCAGGTTCATCATCGTAAAATGATAATTCCCGTCGGCACGCAAATATTCTCCGTAAAGAGAACAAGACAAACGCGATGTGAACCGATGGGCATAGAACAATGACGGGTTGGCCAAACCGTAAGACCCCGTCTTCACCTTCGCCGAAAGACTGAAATCCCGGTTTTCAAAATCAGGCCGGCTCGTTTCGATGCTCAATGCACTTGCAGCAGCCAACATGCGTGCTGTCTGATAAATATTGTCGCTTTGCCCGATAGTCAACGTCAATGAAGAAACATTATCCAACGAAAAACGGGAGATGTCTACCTGTCCCGACTGGCAATCCCCTATGGCTACACCATCGTAGAGCACGGCAGTATGCTGCGCACCCAGACTGCGTACGGAAACGGTTTTCAATCCTCCCACGCCGCCATAATCCTTCAAGGTCACTCCCGAAAAATGACGTACGGCATCCGACACGTCTAACACGCCCATACGCTCCAGTTCCGCCTTATCAAGCGTCTGCACAGGAGCACCCGAACGTACGGCGGCAGGCAAAACCTTCTCGGTCACCGTCAGGCCTTTCATCTGTTTTAGCCCCACATCTACGCTGTCTGCACCATTTTGTGCGAGCACGAACACAGCCTCCATACAAAATGACACAAGCAACCATCCTCTCATTTTATGAGATTCCTTGTATACGCCCATTTATATTCTTCATTCTTCACTCACGACACCTTCCTCCCATCCCACGGAGATTCCGGCATGACTACGTTTTGCAGGTCTTCTGACTTACTCCGGCTTGTTGGCCTTCCCACCTTATTATATATAAGGAAGTGGCTTGAGGTTTGAAACAAACCGCACAATGAGTTCACAGCAGCGGGACTGTCCGGGATTTCCACCCGATTCCCTTTTCATCCGCCGGCCTGAAAGGGCTTTCCCATAGGCCGGGCGGAACAAAACGTTGCAAAGTTATTAAAAAAATCAGTATCTCAAGGTCTTTTCATTGATTTATATCAAGAAAAGGGCATTTAAATGATAACAAATGACCTTTTACTTGTTTTGCAGGGAGAATAGCCGTACCTTTGTAGTGTCATAAGGAACAAAAGATATTTAGTTTTTAGGTATTTAGCTCCGTGAAGGAGCAATGTTTAGGTAAAAGATTGTTAGATTAAAAAGAAAGGAAAAAAGATTATGACAGGATTAATGATTATCGCAGCGGTCGTAGTAGCTATGGCAGTTGCAATGGGTTCAAAGAAGAACAACGGTAAGTTCTTGGGGTCAAGTACTTCAATGTTGTTCGGTAACAAAAACCTGAATGCCGGTGCAGCATGTTAAGTGCAATGCACCTTAGTTTGAAAACCAATTTAAAAAGAAAATAAGATAGGAGGAAAAGCAAGCATGCTTTTCCTCCTATTTTCGTATAGGTGCTCCGGCATCCACAAATCCGGTTTCCCACACACTCCCCAAGGTTTTGCAAAAAAGAGCCTTCATCTTTCAGGTTATACGATAACACATTGTGTTATAATACATTACGGAATGAAAGATGTTTCAGGCATCTTTCAGCTTTCTTTCATTGCGGAAAGCGGTAAAAAGTTCTCAGCCGAATGATTTTTCATTCTTAGCCAAACGATTTTCCGTTCTGCGCCAAACGAAATGAAGCGTGGCTGAAAGATACCAGAAACATCTTTCAGCTCATAACCATAAGGTAATGAAAGGATTGACATACGGCCTGAAGGATGAAGGGGCTTTTTGCAAAACTCTGGGGTGGGTATGCGGAAAGTTCCAAACGATCCGGCGGGAGAAAGATTCTACCATAAAACCATAAAAGATTTGTTTGCAATTATAAGTAATGTTATGTACATTTGCTGACGAATATGGTCTTTAACCTTTTATCCCTTTTCACCATGAACAAGAAACATCTGCTATTATTCGTTTTCTCCTATATATCATTCGTATGCAACACCCATGCCGAAAGCTATGCTCACGATAAGCTCGTCAACGTGTTGCGCAACGAAGTACAATTCTATTTTGACAAACTAAAGAACAAGGAAACTCCGGCATACTTCATATCGCTCAGGGTCGTCGACAATAAGCGGCTTTTCCTAAGCAGTGATTTCGGGCTGTCTTCAATGGACGAGAACCATACGCGCATCCTCACTCCACAAGTAAGGGTAGGAAGCCCGGACTTGGACAACTTTGCCTATCTGGCCCAAAACAGGCCCAGTAGCACGTTTACATACGAACGTCCGTCAACAAGCTTACCTTTGGACTGCGATGCCATACCGGTCATCAAAGAAGTGGTTTGGAACGGGATATTGGAACGTTACGAAGCAGCCGTGAAAACCTACCAACAAATGAAGGCAAGCCAAAAGACAAACGTCACGGAACTGGATTCTGTGCCGACATTTGCCCCGTCGGCTGTGGAAACTTACTACGAAAGACCATACTCTGAAGCGGAAACCGGCATAGACAAGGAAAGGTTTCAAAAATATATCAATGATGCCAGCCGCTTATTCAAAGACTACGAATTGACTTCGGGCAAGGTCTTTTTAGACTATTCCCTCCAACGTACCACCATCGTAAATACGGAAGGAACCGTGATAGCACAGAACCGTAAAGCCTATCGGCTGATATTGGAAGCGGTAGCAGAAGCGGACGACGGGACACCCTGTCCGCTATATGAAGACATCTTTGCCTTTTCAGAGAAAGACTTGCCGACTCCGACCGAATTGGAAGACAAGGTACGGGACCTGGCCATACGTGCCGAAGCCCTGGGCAAGGCTCCCATGGCAGAAGCCTATACCGGGCCGGCCATTCTTTCCGGCAAAGCCAGTGCCGTATTCTTCCACGAAGTGCTCGGGCATCGTCTGGAAGGCAAACGGCGGGAATCGGTCAACAACGAAATCAGCGGAATGCTGAACCAACGCATCTTGCCTGCTTCTTTCCAACTGTATCTGGATCCCACGTTGACCACATACCAAGGAAAAGCATTGAGCGGCCATTACCTTTACGATGACGAGGGAGTAAAAGGTCAGCGTGTGGACTGCGTGGAAGACGGTTATCTCCGGCAATACCTGATGAGCCGGACCCCCGTAAAAGAATTCACAGGAAGCAACGGTCACGGCCGTGCGGCCAACGACCGTGACCCGAATCCCCGCCAATCCAATCTCATCGTAGAAACGACCGAACCTTATTCCGAAACACAACTGAGAAACCTACTGATAGAGGAGTTAAAACGTCAAGGCAAAGAATACGGCTATTACTTCCGCACGGTAAAAGGAGGATTTACGACCCGAGGAAAGGCCAATGCCATCAATGCGTTCAATGTCAGTCCGATTGAAGTCTACCGGGTGTTTGCCGACGGACGGGACGACCAACTGGTGCGAGGTGTCTCGCTGATTGGCACCCCCTTGTCCATGTTCTCGCAGATCAAGGCGGCAGGAGGAGAAAGCGAGCTGTTCACCGGATTCTGCGGTTCCGAATCCGGCTCCATCCCCGTCTCGGGCACATCGCCCATGGTCTATGTGTCCCAAATCGAGACCCAAGGACAGAAAGCCATTATAAAAAGCAAACAAGACCTTATAAGCTCGCCGAAGACGACAGAGGCTGGAAACACGGGATACAGGGCAGACAGTTCCCTCATCTTCAAGGCCATGGAGGACGAGATGGCACATGTATGCCATGAACTGGCTACCCGACACAACACCGTCCCCCTGTTTGTCAACTATGTTTTGGAACGAACACACACATCCGGAACGGAATCGTCCGGAGGCGTATGCGTCAACAAAAGAGACAGTGGCATAAAAAACAATATTGCCGCGCACATCTTCTTGGGCGATTCACTTATGACGAGCGACACCGGAAATGAACTTAACGCACAAAGCATTCCCGACGAGATAGGATATGGAAGCATCCGCAACGCCTTACGGACAAAAAGCGAAATAGCTTATCAGGATGCCGTCCAAAGGCTTGACTACAAGAGGACGCAACTGAAACAAAACCCCAAGCCGGCGGACGATGCGGCTGTGCCGGAGTTCAAGAGAATGCCCCCTGCCGTGTGGATAGGGCCTTCCGCACTCACGAATCCCTGCCCCGTGACGGATATGGAACAACTGTCCAACCGGCTGTCGAAGGTGTTTTCAAGCTACCCGGAACTGTTCAACCATTGTGTCAAAGTTTACCAGAAGCGTGTGGACTATTACCGTCTCACGTCTGAGGGGCAAAAAATACTGCAACCCGACACCGTATTCCACATTACCGCGCGTGCCAGCATAAAAACAGACGGCAATGAGGTAAAGACCGAGTATTACAGGTTGCACGTAGGTGGCATCAACGACCTTCCGTCCGAAGACGCGCTCATAGGCGAGCTGCACAGATTTGCCGAATACATGCAACAGAAAAGCCGGGCCAAGGCTGTGGAAGATTTGTACATAGGCCCGGTCTTATACGAAGACGATGCCGCCATGGAACTGTTGGTGGGGAAGATTGCCGATCACTCCCATTCATACTGGATTTCTATCCGGAACCAATCAGACCGGAAACACCGCTATCTGGGTAAACAGGTCTTTCCCCCGGCCTTATCAGTATGCCAGTTGGGCAGCGATTCCGTTTATAACGGCGTGAAGCTGTTGGGCTACCGTCAAGTGGACGCGGACGGGACGAAACCGAAAACTTTGCCCATTATAGAAAAAGGAATACTGAAGCACATGCTGACGGGCAGGACACCTTCCTTGGGCTGTCCGGCTTCAACCGGCAACGAACATTTCGACGGATTAAGCCGGACCTTGGAAACACGTTACACAGCCGGTGTTTTCCATGTCACGTCCAACCGCCCCGTCCCCTATAGCAAACTTTACAAACGTTTTCTTAAAGCGGCCAAAAAAGCGGGCTTGGAACACACCTATATCATAAGGAAGAACAGAACCTCGCCCTACGCGTTGATTCGAGTAGACTTGAGCACCGGCAAGGAAGAACTTGTAGAAGGAAACTACAACGCTCCTTCACGCGAACAATTCAAGCGCATGCATGCCATTTCAAAAGAAGAGAACGTCTATAACCTTGATCCCGCAGGAGGAAAAGGTCTTGGTATCATTTCGCCTAAAGCTATCCTTTTGGAGGATATGGAGTTAGACATCACTCCCAGCCGCGCCCGTCACATAGACGAAGCTTTTTATGAATTGCGCCATTAAACGGAAATATACAAGATGACATCTACTCAGGAAAGGAGAATTTTGTTTCGTCTCCTTTCCTTTTTATATAAATAGTTTTAGTAACTTTGCCTCGGAATACATCCTGCAAACATGAAACCATCCCCCGAAATAGCCATAATAGACGCCAATACACTGACCTGCATGGGACTGCGGGGACTTATCGAACGGATGATGCCCATGGCTACCGTCCGTACGTTCAATAGCTTCGAGCAGTTGGTCCGCGACACACCGGACATGTATTTCCACTATTTTATCTCGGCCCAAACCCTTTTGGAACATAGCGCATTCTTTATTGAGCGAAAAGAAAAGACCATCGTGCTGACCAACGGGACGGCCGGTACCCCTCAAACCTCGCATTTCCATACGTTGAATATCTATCAAAGCGAAGACAGCATGGTACGTGCTTTGCTACAACTGCAACAGCACGCGCACGCACATGGCCGACACCTCCCGCAAAATATGCCCCGCCCTTATATGACAAATACTTCTCCGGGCGACCCCAACGGCCTTTCCACCCGTGAAATCGAAGTACTTACGCTCATCGTGCGCGGATTGACCAACAAGGAAATTGCCGACCGCTTGTGCATCAGCACCACAACTGTCATTTCCCACCGCAAGAACATTATGGAGAAACTCAATGTCCGTTCCGTATCGGGTCTCACCATCTATGCGGTCATGAACGGGTACATCGAGGCGGACCGTATCTGAAAGGAGTGAAGCAAGAAGCTTATTTCAAAGGGATGTTATATCCCTTGTGGAAATCCTCGCTCTGATAAGCCTTATGCTCATCCCAATATACCAAAGAGCCTCCGCAAGAACCATACAGACGACCGTTCGCCGAGTCATAACCGACAGTATGGGAACCATTCACTTCGATGGCCTGCCCTGCTTTCTGCATATCTTCTTTGATGACCTGCACGCTGTTTTTGGCTTTGTCGTACACGCACCACACAATCACTTTCACTTGGGCTTCGGGATAGTCCTTCGAATGGAACACGATTCCTTCAATCTTCCTGAAAGACAGATTTTCATCTATTTTCACGTAACTGCACGTATTCCACACGATCGTGGAATCTATTGGTGCAGGTAGCGCAAAAGTGAGCATTTCATCCACCCCTTCCTGCTTCCCGCAAACTTCCATCTTTTCACAGGCTTCCTCCAGACTTTCATAAAGCCTGCGTTTCTGGTCTTTGGACAAGTCTTTTTGCAATACGGAATAATCCACTTGGTAATATCGGGATGCCTTTTTCCACAATTCGTATTCTTTTTGGGTTGTTTTCTCTTTTACCCAATCCGGTATCGAATCAAGGGGACAGAAAGAAGAACCCGTTTCTTTGTCCAATGCTGCACCCGATTTAGGAACGACTACACCTTGAGCCAAACAGATCTGCCCCAAAAGTGTCAGCAATAAGAAAAATATCTTTCTCATAATCATTATTCTTTGTTTAAGTTCTTTTACTTGTTTTGCATTCCGTACCGTCATAATATTACTTCAATACAATTTTACGCACCACTTTGCCAAAAGCTTCGGATTCCACCACCACGGCCAAAGGCCTTCCACCCCACTCCCTCGGGATTTCCATTGTCCACACAGGAGTTTCCAAACTGTGGGAAACATACAGCCTCTTACCGTCCGTGGCATAAACAGATATCACGGCAGTCCCATCCATTCCGTCCACACACAGCATATTACCCTTCATCGACACATGAATCCTGTCCTGTTGATGAGAAGCCACGCCGGAGCCACCCCTCACACAGTATTCAAGGCTTTTGTCCAAGCCATCTGGCAAGACGGCATACGCCGCCCCGTCGTCCGTTTGAAGATAAGCCATGGCCACATAATACCCGTCGGCAGCCTGCGGATGGCACACAAACGGTATTTCTACCTCGATGTTCGAGTAGACCGGCAAGTTTACCGCAACCGGCTCAGCCTGCAATGGTTCTTGTCTGCCCGAACTGCCGGAAACTGGCTTGGAGCACACCACCAGACGACCGTTCCGGTAGCTTGGCTCGTTGGAACAAACCCTCAGTTTGAGCGTCCCTTCTTTCCCGGCATCCAAATAACCCATATTGGAAAATTCCGCCGGGGCGGCAAGTTTCAGCCTGCGGTCCTCGCCGTTTTCCGCATAATAACCATATCCGTCACGCATCGCGGGGTGCAAGGCCAACTGGCCGACCTCGGAATATTCTTCATCGAAAACCGTCACGGAAATCTCCCGCTGTACTGATGTTTCCCTCCAAACCTCACCTTTCACGACCAAGTTCGTCGTCTCTCCGGCACGTAAATCCACGCGCACCATTCCGGAGGTCAGGAACTCCACCCATTTGTTACCATTGAAATAAGTGTCCTCCACCTTGATATACCCCTTGAAATCACCCGTGGCAGAAAGGGGCAGCTCAATATCCACCGTACTGTACCGGCGGCACACCTTGCCCCCGTTGACACTTGGCCGTTCTGCCAAATAAGGGAATACCGTCTCCGCCGGAAGCAGGTGCACCCTTGCTTCATCATATCCTTCGCACATGCCTTCCGCTTTCCGCATCTCCGTCCCGTCGAAATATTTCAGGTACAAACGGTAATATCCTTCGGGAAGCACGGACAACAGGGGCGTTTGGGTATCAATGTTTACCGTTCCGGCATTAAAATCGGCCTTTCCGCCAAACAGGCGCATCTCCTGCGACGGGTCATCGCCCTCGCGCAAGGCGTATACATACAGCTCCGTGTCCGAGTTCCATTCCTTCCCGTCGGCCGACGGGATGCGCCTGCATTCGGCATTCAGTCCCACATGGACATCGGAAGCCTGCACAATCTCTTGCCCGGTCCACAAATCAAGGGGAGATGTCAACTGGAACAGGGGTTCGTCCGGACGGGGCAGGACTTCGACGTAACAAGGAGACGCTTCGGGCAGATAGTCCTCCGCCTCCTTGAAGCGCACCCGGTAACGCCCCGGCTGCTCCGGCACCTGCACGCTCATGCGGAACGTGCGGTTGGAACCGGCATAATATATGGGAGAAGCCCCACCGGTCACCACGACACGGGAAACCGCCCCGGCATGCTTTTCCGAGCCATCGGCATCCGCACCCTCCGGAATGAGGCACAAGTCCACATCGCCCTCGTAGGCTGCGTTCCCCGCATTATGTATGCAAGCCTCCACTTCCACAACATCCCAACCGGCATAACAGGTCATCGTCGGGCGGCAAGAAATCATTTCCAACCGATGGTATCCCTTCTCTGCCTGTCCCACCTCCAACGCCCCGTCGGCCGACACCTTCAACGTTCCGCCGTCCGGCAGCTCCCCTGTCTCGAACCGTTCAAAAGTCTTCCCGTCACTAAAGGGGTCGTTCTCCACCCTGAAATGGTAAGTCCCGGGCTCCAATCCCGAAAACGAAGCCCGACAGTCTGCCTCGGCCAATATTTCTCCCGACATCAAATTCTTCACGCCACCGGTAGATTGGCTGACCGGACATTTCTCCCGGCAAACGAAGGAACCGTCTGCATGATACAACACGATGGAGGGATTTACGCGCCGCATTTGATCCGTCGTGTTGATGATGCCCCGCAAGGCAAGGAAAAAGCCACCGTTCCGGATGCTGGCCGTAAAATCCTCGAGCACCATCCCCTCGTCAAGCGTGGCCGGATCGCCTTCGGCCATTGGCCGTATGCCCGTCACCATGGCGGCGCGGTAGACGTATCCGTCCGCATCATGGCCTGTACCTTCGCCCTCAGGCTGCAAGATATCGATGTCGAAGTAGCCGTTGAAAGTTCCATCCCATCCCCAGTTGATGTGCAACAGCCCGTTCCCGTCCATGCCGTCGCAAACGAAAGAGTGCCCGTCTTCGTCTCCGAACCCGCACCTTCCAGAATAAGCGATAGGGCGGCCTGCCGACAATTCTTCACGAATCAACCGCATCCAAGTATCTTTGGTATACAACTTACGGTAACGGAACTTGGCCGTAGGGGCATAACCGAAGTGACGGAAAAGCGCACCCACGATGTGATGATGATAAGCCTCGCTCGCCGACAACCCATAACGCGTGCCCAACGCGCGACCGGCATCGGACATCAGGACTGCCACGGCCTTGCCTTCGCTTTCCGTAAAGTCGGCAGGGATGCGGGTTCCCGACCCGTCGGTAGTATAGGCATAACCGTCCTTTATATATGCCCAATCATACACATGCGTGGACAGGTCCGTACCGTCCACCACCCCGCTCCCGCGTTCGGGCCAACGGTGGTAATTCATGATTTGCGCCATGGCCACCGCCACGCAGCCCGCCGCCGCACGGTCGTTGTCGTAATCCGGACAAAGCCCGTTGTAAGGGTAACCCTGCCCCCATTTCGTCGTGAGCAAAGGGCTTACGGCCTCGTACGCAGCAGCCGTCCCTCGTGCCTCGGGCACGGGCACCCCGCCTTGGCGCGTGGCATCTACATAAACGGAATAAGCCGAAAGGAATCCTTCAAGCTGGGGCGGAAGCTCCTTTCCGGACACTGGGGCATCCAAAGAATAGCCTACCACCGGAGGCAAGGCATCGTCACCCGAAACCACCACAAATCCCGAACCGGACCGAGGTGCGCAAATGTAATAAGGCGAACCGCCCGACCTGGAACTGCGCAAGGCCACCGGTGAACGGCGTACATCCATGGATGTCCCGTCTCCCACCCCGAGATTACGGAAGAAACGTTCCGCCACCTGCCTTGCCTCTTCCGGAGACACAGGGTTTGCCACCGACTTCAATCCCATGAAGCCCAAGAACAATATTGCTAAAGTTTTCTTTTTCATCGTGTACCGTATTTAGATGGACAAATATAACGAAAAAAAGGGGAAATGAAGATTTATTTATTTTTTTCTTCATGTCCTGCAAGCCGTTTTCATCCGAGATTCGCGTATTTCCACCCCAAACCCGGCGCGGCGGAACCGGAGCGATTCTCACGCGCCGGACGCAAAACACATTGTATCCCTTTCGCTTCCGCACACCTGTAATCTGTACGGTCCGGGCAGATTTCGTCCGCAAGGCGTGTTGCCATGTGTCAGCCTGCGGCACGTTCTGCTGACAAAATGACACACTACTTTTGTCACCTGAAACGCATCAATTAGAAGAAAAATCGGGGTTTTCAGCACATTTTTATCCCGTTTGGCTCCCAAACGTTCCGCTTCATGCGGAGAAAAATCAGGATTTCTGCGGAGAAAAAAAATGTGGTAACTATATACGACAATACCCTAAATCCCGTGGTAACAAAAACGTCTCATTCTCAGTTGGATATTAAGAATTTTTAGGTTTTAAGACGTTTCTGCCATATCTTATACGAAGAACTCTGGAAAGATAGCTTGCGTGGCTCTTTTGCGGAGTTCTTTTCTTTATGGAATGAGCAGAGTTTATAGGGGAAAGAAAGATGCGTGGCTATGATAGTCGATTTGAAGTTTTGATGATTGATAGATATGCTTTTATGCCCTGTAACTTATTCTTAATAGATTCATTCGTTTGAAGTCTTTTTGATAATATTGCCACTTTCTTCTTATAACCTAAAGGTGCAAGAAGTCTATTGTTTTGGCATATAACGCCTGTAACAATTGGATTCTTAGTTTGATAATGCGTCTTTTTATGACTGATTTTGAATCCTGATTTTTTAATAATAGAAAGGAATTGGGGTACTAAATCTTTGAAATCCGATTTAGATGACAAAGTAATATCATCAACAAACATTGAGAATTTAATGTGATGTTCTTTGGCTAACTGGTCAATTTCCAAGCCAAAAGGTTTAAACACTAAATTAGCTATTAATGTTGATGTTGGAATACCTTGCGGGACTTGATGTTTACGAGTTGTCAATTTTGTTAACATCCTTGCTATGGTAGGTGTACAACCTTCTCGAAGAAACATTTGAAAAACCTGTTTGTGAGAGATTGTTGGAAAGAATGATTTCAAATCAGTTGTAAATATGTATTTATTCCCTTGATGAAAACGAGCGTTACGTACATTATTTTTCCCTTTAACACCACCGTAAACGTATTGAGGTATTTCAACTTGCTTAATCATGAAATTGAATAGACGTGCTTGAATCTCTTTTAGTTGTCCTTTAGATGAATTGATTTGTCTTGTGGCAATTTCTCCATTACTATTCTTCTTTGGTTGACCTGTGAATTTATTGATTTTTACTTTTTCAAAAGAGTAATAGTAATCTTCAAGATGTGTCAGTAAGTAATCTAACTGCTCCTTGTTTACACCTAATATGTATAGTAAATGTTTTTCGTTCGTTATCATCATGTAAAAAGAAATTAGAGAGCTGATTATAACAATTCAAATAAAGATTTGCACCATTCTATCAAAGGCTTTATTACATTTGATAATTGAATTAATGCTTTTAGAAATTCGACAATGGCTTTAACCCATTTTGTCCATTTCTTAATCTTTTTCTCCTGCGTTACAATCATTGGAGAACAATGGAGGGAAACTTTCTTAGCCTTCTTCCCTCTCTTTGAAGGCTTCTTCATTTTTGTAGCCATAAGCATGATTTTTAATTCGGGCAATATTACCACGTGCTAAAATCAATATGACCTAACTAAAATATGCTTAGACATTGCTTTCCATTGTACTCTCTATTTTCACGTGCTATAAAATGCACAATAATATGGGATATGATATAAGCATGAACAATATACAATGCAAAATAGACCGGAAACAGCCTGTTTATGATTGCCACTCCTCAAACCTATGCCTTCTCCAATTTACCAATTACTGGTGCGATTGCTCGCTTTAGTTTTTAGCATAATTTAGTTACCAAAGCCTTCTTCAGTTTATCAAAGAACTAATACGATACAAAAGTACGAAAAGTATTTAGTACTCCCAAAAGATAAACGTTTTTTTTTGTCAGTTTTTTATATCTGCTTTTGCGAACCACGCCACGAACGCCACGCTGTCATTATACAGTGTGGCGATAGTTGTTATTGGCAACTAAATTTCTACCAAAGTTATATATAGCAAAGAATAAACTTTGCTATTATGAAAACTATTGGTGAATTCAAATCATTATTCGATTTATTGCAAGCCTTCCCAACGGAAGAAAGTTGCATTGAGTATTTGGAAAAGAAACTTTGGAAGGATGGTATTCCAGTCTCTCCCTATGACCCTACATCGAAAGTTTACAAGCGTGGCGATGGCATGTACCGTTGCAAGAATACAGGCAAGAATTTCAATATACGGATAGGAACCATGTTTGAAGGTAGCAAAGCACCCCTTCGTAAATGGTTCATGGCAATCTATCTTATAACCTCTCACAAGAAAGGTATTTCATCCCTACAACTGGCAAAGGATATTTCCGTAACGCAAAAGACTGCGTGGCACATGTTACACCGTATTCGGGAATGTTTCAGCATCGTAATGGATGAAAAACTTGACGGAGAAGTAGAATTGGATGAAACCTTCGTAGGTGGCAAGAACAAGTATCGTCATAAACACAAGAAAGTAAAGAAATGCCAAGGCAGGAGCTTCAAAGATAAAGTTCCCGTCATGGGTATGCTTCAGCGTGGCGGCAAGGTGGTTTGCAAGGTTGTACGTGATACTTCTTATAAATCCCTTACCGTTCCTATCCTTAAAGCCATTGACCGCTCCGCAACACTCTTTTCGGACGAATGGATTGGTTACAAAACCGTTGATAAATTGTATGAACATTATATCGTTGACCACGGTCACGGACAATACGTTGATGAAGATGCGTATACGAATAACATAGAAGGTTTTTGGAGTATTGCCAAACGTTCTATTAACGGCATTTACAACCATCTTAGCCGTAAACACATACAAAGATACTTTAATGAGTTCAGTTTCCGATATAATACCCGCAATCTTAGTGAAGATGAACGATTTAATTTGTTACTTTGTAATTCCAATCATCGTATAACCTATCAAAGTTTAACGAAATGAAGAAACATAGAGAACCAAACGTTGAAGAGCTTATGAAAGCAATGGCTATTGAATTACTTCCCATAGAGGAACTGAAAAAGCCCGTGGTGTATCCTGAAAACTTTGACTTATTTATGGCAAAAGCTATCACAATCAAACCAAGAACAAGGAAAAAGAGAACCAAGAAATAGATGCAAATCTATGCCATGATTCTCTTTCAACGATTGTACAAATAATAGTTATCTTCATTCACTCACACTAATAAGCACGCTCCATTTGGGGGATAGCTCCTTCACGGAAAAGTCACAGTAGCATACAGGTGGGAAACGTGTTTATTACCCATCGTGGTAAAAGTAGGTACCAGTTGGCACCATGCGCAAATGTTCCCAATCTGTTCTCATATACTATTCCTTTTTTTTATCCTTACAAGCATCCACAGGTATTTCATTTTCATACATCACTTCGGTATTTTCGACAAGTCATACTTTGCATAAGAAGCAGACCCCCATCCGCTGACCGTATTGGTAGCCGAAATACTTACTATCATACCCGCTATGTTATAATTAATGCCTACCGTGTAACTGTTCGTCCACCCCGTAACCACTATTTTGCCGAATGTCGAATCACTCACTATGGTACATCCTCCTTTGATAGCCAGCATCAGAGGATGGTTGAGCGTCCCGTCATGCGTACCGAACAAGGTATCCAACTGCGCGGAAGTAGGGGTGGACGTGATGGCAGTAACGTCCCCTATCTCATAATGGGTCACAGAACTACCCACGATGTCCCACTGAATGCCGCCATTACACGACAATATCAGGGAGGCACCGGGAGGTAGATAAGGGAATCCCCTGGCATCCCCCATCCTGACTTTCTGTTCGCCCCCGTTTATGCTCAGGTACACGGTACGTCCCTGATAAGTGTTCCCTTCTGTGAATTTTACAATAAGGATTCTGGGATAGTTCGTATTAGCCCATGACTTGCCATCTTTGGACAGAAGGTCGATTTCCTTGGTACTGGAATCAGCGGCACTGGTACAGATGGCACAGAAATCAATTCTTGCAGGCATATAATTAGTATCCACACCATTGATACTTTTCAAGTCCGAAGTTCCAGATACCCCGTACTCTTTCCCGTTAAATATGATGCTCTCCGCGTCCGTGGGGAAGAACAACGCCTGCGGGTTGGCTCCCGTCAGCGACAAAGCCTGCGCCCGCGTCTTGCTCGCATACACCTCAATCAGCTTCCCCGTAGGAGAGGCCAGGGGGACAGCATCCCCCTGTACCTGAAAGCCCGCATCAATCATTTCCTCTTCCATAAGCTGAATCCTATTTTATGGTAAGCGCAGACTTCAAATTGTTGACCGTGTTGTTCAACGTAGTGTATTTTTCGTTCAAAGCTTTCCCCTGGGCTGCAGACAAAGCGTTTGCTGTGGACGTACTGGACAGGCTGTTTTCCACTTTCGTCACAGAAGCCGCAAGTACCAAATCCGTACCCGTCGAGAAATACACTCCGCTGTCATGGATATACACTTTGCCCGGAATAGGCGAATTGTCTTCCTGCTTCACCAAACCCGCGTTGACCAAAGCCAGATTGGGACTGCCCGAAATAGCCCAGTTGTTATAGTACTTGCCGTCAGTCCCCTTGTAGGCGAACTTCTTCATGTCGCTCAACCATACTATAGTACCTCCAGCCGTAGAAGTACTGGCCGATGTGATAGTCTTCTCTCCCGTTTCAATCGCATCGAACGACACGGGAAACATCTCCGCATAACCGACCGCTTTCGCAAATGCCTCCGTAGAAGGTACCTGGCTGGCGCTTGGAACTTTTACTGCCAGGTTGTAATCCACTACATCCGTCTTTTTCACCTGTGCGTCATTGGTCACGTTCCCCAGGCCGACCTGAGATTTCGTCACTCCATGCGGATTGCTCTTGTTTCCGGTATGATTGTTCAGTTCGGTCTTAGTGGCATACGTACTGGCCGCATCTGCCGCCTTGAGGAACACCGAAAGGTCTACCGTACCACCCAGCGCGTCCCAGTTGGCATCCGTGTGTGAGGAAGAAGAAGTGTTCGTCACGCAGACCACGTTCGTCCCAGCCGGGTACTTCTTTCCCCCCAACGTGAACTCAGCCGTCACGTTCCAAGTATCACCCTTCACCGCATTCGTCAGCGCGAGAACCTCACTAATGTTCGCTTTCGTTCCCATCACCCGGTACACACTACCCAGTTTCGAGTTGATGGCCGCGTTCATCTCGTCCATGGTCGGAAGCGCGTCCACCAAAGCCTTCAACGCCTTGCCCTGCGCCGCGCTCAAAGCCTTGTTCGTGCTCCCGTCCGTCAGGTTATTGATTATCTCGATGAAATTATAAACCACACCATTAAACACAATACGGTGCGTGTCCGTGGTGAAACACATCGCACCCGGCTTGCTCGATGCCAAAGCCTTTGCATCCGCCTCCGTCTTAGAGGCATACACTTCAAAAACCTGTCCTACACTTGTTGCCATAATAATAATTTTTTTAAGATTGAATAAATATTTATTGAATGATTATTTGTCCACCCTCACCGGATTGGTACCTGTACCGGATGATTGTGTAAGTATCCCCCTCATTACGAATCGTGTAGCCTTCATAGTCGTCACTGGCATATAGGCCGAAAGAGAATGAAATGTAATCATCCGAGCTACCCGACACGATATACGTCCTTTCATGGGCATCATCGCGTACGACCATGATTTCCGCTCCCCTTATCTTCGCCCACACGTCCTCCGTCAGCCCGAAGGCATCCAAATCCCCCTGCGTGCGCCCGCTGCCGATTTTCTCCTGAAGGACACCGAAGTCGAAAGCCACATAGGGAGGCGCTGTCGTACCGCCACCCGCAGTGAACGACTTCCACGCACCCCATTTTCCACCTGATTGGCGTATGTCGTAATACCGGTGGTAAATATGCGGCTCACCGTCTACATGCCCGCTACTGCTGATGTCATGTACAATTTTGCCCTCAATGTCCGAAGCATCCGTAAAGAGAACCTGTTCGATACCATGTTCACCCCAACTGTCACAGAACACCATCATTGTGCCTGTCACCACGCCTGTCATTGAACCCGTCACCGAATAACAGCCGCCCTTGCGCGTGAACATTTGCATATAAGCTGACGATACGTCCCCGTCCTTCAAACCCATCGACAGGTCAGTGTCCGGAATGGTAGGAGCGTCCGTCATGGAGTTCCATGTGCCCCACGTGCCCTTTTCACATACACGCCATAATATGTTGTATTCCGTGTTACTACGCGTCAGGGTCTTAAATTTGTCACCCGTGCCTTGGTATACCGGAACGAAACGACCGCGCACCGACTGAACCCACGTATCTTCTGTATAATTTATCGGAATACTCTCTACCATGAAAGGGCTACCCTCGTAATCACCCCTGAAATAACCAGCCTTATCTAAATTCTCACCACTATGAAGCCCGTCCAGCAAGGCGTTCAGCTCACTGTCATTATTTATGTCAACCCCAAAACTATTTTCTATTTGAAAACTGAATGCTGATTGGAATTGCCATCCAGAACCAGTATAGCTATAAAATCCATTTTTAGATTTATCGGAATCATTAACAACACTAACAATTTCACCCTGCTTGATATATTTGCCATCTATGCCAATAGGGTTTGACTTGTCCGCCTCCATTGCTTCAAACGAAGGATACGTTTGACGTATATTGTAACGGTAATAGAAGTAAGCATTTTCCGCATGGCTAACAATGGCAGTAGGAAGTGCTTGCATACTCCAATATTTCTTATTCCATAATAGAATAACAAAGTATGATTGCATTTCTCCTGTAGTGATAGAAAGAGGTTCACCTTGATAATCTCGGAAGTTCTGAAACGTCACAGTTCTATCTTGGGCAACTCCTGCAAGATAACACACATTCGATGCGTTGGGTTGAATTGGAACGGTATCTTCATCAGCTATACCTATAAGCGTACTGGTAGCGTCCAGCTCCAAGCTCCGAATATAATCCAACATGTTGAGTGCATAGTCCTGATGGTTTTCGGGTTGAACCTCCGTCCCAACAGGTCGCCCCATCAATGTGTTGATTATCTTTGCTCTTGTATCGTCATATCCTGCCATAACTACTTTCAATTTTGTTATATGATTAAAAAAGTTGATACCTCAATAAAAATGGACGTAATACTAACCTAACGCCATCACCTTCCGAACAATTTCGTAATGTCGCTTGCTCGTAGCTGTTAGAAGTGGTCATTAGTTGTTGGGGTACCAAATCACTTTTATACTGGCTCAGCGTTCTAAAATTAGGGGATATTATGACACCTATTTTTTTACTGATATTGTCATTACCCAAACCGATACCAAAACCTATATCAAATAAAGTAAGCATATCACACCCTCTCCAATTGGCAATGTCATTATCATACACAGTTGTTTGAACAGTGCTATATATATGGCTTAAAACGAAAGAACGATATACAGAAATTTCTTTGTTTAATCCGTATAGAAATGCAGATATTTTTGAGAAAAGGTTATCATTAAACTCCAATTCAAGAAAACGGTTAAAGTCATTAATTCCAGTGGTAAGGTAACGCCAACTGACTTCTATATATGACGCTAATTCAATTTCAAGAATACCGTTCCTGATTTGGTAATTCAAAGTACCAAGTTTACTTCCTCCTACAGACAAATCAACACTTCCCAAAGGAGTTTCCATATTAATGAATCTTAGCCTGTCTGCTTCTATTTTACTGAATGCATCATTGTAACTCTCTTTAGGAGAAATTGATTGAAACACTTTCTCTTTGGCTTTCCAGTCATCAGGTAATACAAAATTGCCGTTACCATCCTCTTTGGATTTTAAATCATTCAGTGATTTTTGTACTTTAGAAAATGCTGATTCAACCGTGTCATTGTTATTAATACTCCCACTTGTCTTACTTGGAGCAAATGATTTAGATAGTTTAATACCTGTAGCGTATTTAAACTGTGTTATCCATCGTTGGAACTTGGATAAAACGGTAACAAGTTTATCTCCCTTAGCAGCATCAGTCGGTGCTCCTCCTGTTTCCAAAGCAGGAACTAACTTGTTATAAATAGCTTCATCAGTTGTCGCCTTGTCCGTGTAATCTTTAGCGTTCTTAATTATATTTTGATTTGCCTTTCCTACGTTTTGGATATTCTGATTTACGGTCTGCATATCCTTATCGTAGGTGTCAAAAGACACTATGCCTCCCTTCTTATCCAAGATGCCTTTTATAGCAGCCGTGAAGTTGAAGAAAAATCCACCGTTCCAGCTAATTGAATTACCAGTAACCTTCGATAAGAAAGAAGACAGACGAAACTTAGCAAGGCTCCAAACATTATTGCGTTGAACTTTTCCAAAAATATAATCATTTGCTGTAAAATCGGGAACCTGTTCGTCAAAGCTGAATACCAAAGTCTTATTGCTTTCATTAAATACCCCTCGTACATCGTCAATAGATAAATTTTGGGAAGTTACGTGATATTGTATATTGGTACCCAAATCATCAATCAGTATATTCCCAAGTTCATCATCATACTGTACTTTCGTAGTAGTAATAGCAAGAGCCAAAGCATTGCCCTTATCTTTAATCTGAAAAAACTTACCAATTGACAACCCTACGGTTTTTGCTATATTCACAAGTTCCGAATAGGTTATGAATGAGACTATATTTTGGTCAAGAACGACCCATGCCTTTTTGGCATCGTCATATACCTTGTGGCATCTTTGGCTTGGTGTATTATCAAACCAAATGAGTATGGTATTTTCAGGAGGAGTATTGCCGATATGCACGCCAGCAACCTGACCTAAATTCTTTGTTGCCATAATTCTTATAATTACAATTTCATTTTTATCCTCTATAACTGCGGATAATGCAGAGAAAGAAAAAAAGAGGGGAAAGAAGCCTCAAGCTTCTTAACCCTCTTTGCTTGTTTTATGTAAATACAACCCTTATCGTTTCTTCAGTGACCGTTCCGCTATTGCGTCATGCCAATTGCCATCTTCATCATAATATGCTTGGGTTGTTATCCATAGAATAGCGTCTGCGGTACGCTGCCCGAAAAGTACATGCATTCCGTATTGTTTGGCAAGTTGGATAGTACGGTTTTTGATTGCCTGTAAATCCTGATTAGAGAAAGCCGAAGGGATATTCACCAATAATGGCACATCTTCCGAATGATTTTTGTCCCATACGATATTAGCATTCTTGTAAATCAGAATGCCTCCGTCACGGTGTACTCCGTCATTCAAATTCGCCTGTAACTCTCCGAACTCTTCTTTTAGAGTTTTGTATATTGTGTCTACGGCTTTATCTCGTGCCTTACTGCCATTCGTAATATCTTCGGGGGATAAGATTAGGCTTTTAGCTTTCTTAGCTGCGCTAATGCCTTGTAACGTCTTTTTCTCTCCATTCTTCAACTCTTCCTTCTTTTCAAAAAGAACGTCACGCATTTGGGACAAAGTAGCGTCATTTGGTTTATAAATCATTTGCTTTTGGATATTCCGCAATTGCAAATCAATCCAAGTTTCCGTGACATTACTTTCATCCAACTGCTGCTTATACTCTTTTACTTCGGGAAAGAGCAAACTGGTATCACCGCCATTTGCATCTTCGGACAAGGCTTGTGATTGTACTGCCTTTTCTATATCCGAACTGATAGATGAAATGGGATTGGTCATAATTCCCTTGTTGATTTGTCTTTCACGTGCCTGACGTGCTGCTTCAATCTTATCGGCAGTATGCAAATCGTCTTGAAAAATATCTCTGTCTTTCATATCTTGATATGTTTATTGTTTTTATATACCCGCTTCTTTGGCTAAAGCCCTTTTTACACTCAGTTTTAAATTAGTACCATTTACAAAGTATGAAGGGTCATCAGTTTTAACTTTCTTGCCGTTTGCTTCAAGTGTATAACTACCGTCAGTATTCTTTGTTACGGCTACTTTTGTACCGTTAATGTCATGAACAACTTTTTTAGTATCTTTCTCCTTCTTGTTATCAACGTCATGGTGTTCCCAACCCATCTTCTTAACAGTTGAATCTGTAATGAGTTTGACTGCAATAGTAGAGCCAATATCCCTACCGTCATAATAGCAACGCCAATTCCCCTTCGGAGTTTTCTCCAAAGACATCTTTGCCTTATCGTTATACTTACTACTAACAATCTTGAAACCGTTGGAAACTACTTTATCAACCATTTGTTTTTCGTTAGCTGTAAGTTTAGATACATCGGCAACTTTCGGTTTCTTTCTTGATTCAAGTTCTTTTTTAGCCTCATTAGCAAGTTCATCGCTAACCCCTTTCAATTCTTTATTAGCTATTTTAGAAAGAACTGTATCATTTACTTCTTTGACATTGATTTTGCTCTTAGAAGTAGTGGTTGTTTTAGCTCCTCCGCCACGTTTAGAAGGACTTACTACACGCCAATCTCCCTTTCCTCCGTTAGCGGAAGAACGCCAAACCCACTTTCCGTTGGGGTGCATATCTCCGTCAGCATGTTTTGCTTTCTCTATGTCGTGTCCGAACTCGGCTTCATAGGCAGCTTTTTCAAAAGGATTAACCTCATCCTCAAATGCTTTTTCCGTTTCCTTGTACATTATCTGTTCAGGACTGTCCTCATCATTATCCAATTCCTCTTTAAATTGTAATGCGACATCAACAGCTTCGGATAAGTCGACTGCTTCCTTTTCTTCCCCTTCTTTATTTTCATCAATGGGAAACTTGCTAACCAAATAGCCTTCATCGGTTTTACTGATAACAATATCACCATTATCCAAATTAGTGATATAAGAGTTGTCTACATCTTCAACGCCAACATAGTCTTTATGGTCTTGTTCGTTGAATTTACGCAAACCAAGCATTTTCATTTTGTACATATTGGATTTGCCGTCACTTTTTTTCTTCTTAGAAGCCCCGGAGGTTTCTTCTTCGGTTTCATCAGTGGAATAATCTACGCCATCATCTTCTGCCTTTCGCAAATTCATTTCATTGTAACCGAAAGCTTTTGCCATTTGTTCAACTTGACGTTTACGATTGCTCTGAATATCTTCTAACCAACTCATATTATTGTTCCTTTTATAGTTATTTTCAATCAAAATAGCTTCGCTGCCTTGAAGACTAATGAACTTGGCTACGCTTTGTTGAGATATACGGCTTCTCGGAGTACAAATTATATTGTCCTTATCATAATGTCATCTCTTCTATAACTGCTGACATGAATAAATGCTAATAATTAGCAAATTCAAGAAAAGAGTTTGATTGGAACTTGCTATATGTATAGATAGCAAAGGATTAAAGACATAGACTATACAATTTATAAATATGAGAACCTACATAGATGTATTCGTAAGAAGTTACTACGAGCTGACTTTCCATGGTTGGCAGGTAGTAGCTTTATATAAACGCATCTTCATCTAAATAATATAGTCCAGTCTTCAATCCTTGTCCTTATTAATAATAACCGACAATAGATGTCTGTTACTTAGAAGCTATATTTATATTGTCATTTTTCGCATACTATCCGCCATTGCTAATTTTGCGTATTGTTCATCTGTCCATTCTTCTTTACATTCTACAAGATTGTCAATCACACCACCAAGTTCTTCGCAATACACCTCGTCACGGACAGAAACGACTTTCTTTTTATCGGAAGAAAGTAAAGTGATAACATAGCAATCCCGTCCTTCGTCTAAACTGACGTAAACCCAGCCTTTGTGCAGCACGCCACTTACTCGTAATGCAAGCGTGGCTCTATTCTCATATATCGTGGCTATACGCTTAGATACTCCCCATGACATCTGAACGCCCATTGTTACACCGCACCTTATCTGACGGTTAATTTCATTAGCAATTCTCACTAAAAATTCTTGTTCCATACGGCTATTTGTTTTATCAGTTTCTTTACCGTATAACTTTGGGGAATTACATTTGAATGGTAGATAAGAAAAAAGGCAAGAAATAAATCCTGTCCATTCTATTCTTTCCAATTATAGGGAAAATCGTAACGTATCAGATACGTTGTTTACTGTAAACGGCTATAACTTGGTAGCCGTCCCAGTACGAAAATTGAAATACATCTATTTCCATAATCTTTCGTTTTAATGGTTTGACATCCAATTTTATTTACGATTGCACATTCTGGGGAGAACTGCATCACAAATATACGAAGGACTTATGGGAACTAAAAATGGGAACTATCCGTAAGGACGTTCCCATTTCTTATATTTCCCAGTTATAAGGAAGTTAATCAAAGCTATTAAGGTTTGTAGATGCGTTTGATTTTTGCTACAATGTAATTTCCGTTTCTGATTAAACCTACTGGCTTTTCATCATACTTTCTTTTGTCTTGTCTCTTTGGATTCATAATTTCATGGTGTTAAAGATGAAACTTATTAGCAAGCGGCAACTTGCTAATACAAAGATACGGAGAACAAAAGCAAGATAAAAATGGGAACAATCCGTGAGGATGTTCCCATTTCTTCTATTCTCCTATGAAACAAGGGATAATCGATGGATTGCTAATAATACGTAAAATCACTCTGCGTATATCACACGTATCTTTTCCGTTTCCAACGCCTTGTATTTGGTGAACGGGTAGTGCTTGGAACAGATTAGCTTGCTGGAATAAAAGCCTCCCGAATAGACGTTTATACATGTTTCTTGAACAAATATATTCCTGTTCATCAAATGCGTGGTTATTTCGGCTTCGATTAAATACGTCTTATTTTTCAAAGACAGCAGGTCATTATCTGCGTTCAAGGTTTTTATGATTTCCAATACAAGGTCTTTCTCCCGTTCATTTGAGAAAGTAGAAGGACTTTTAAGCGTCCAGCCCTTCTTGCTTTTCTTTACGTCAAAAGAGTATTTCTTGCTTATAGCCGTTGTTCTCAATGCCACTTCCGTCTTTACATCGATACTATCCCCTTTGAATAGTATTTTGGCTGGGACGTGCTTGTTATTCTCTAATATGCTCAATACGTATTTGTTGATGAATGAATCGTCATTCTTGTCGGCAACGAGTGTACCATTCTTGTCAATATGCACGTAATATACTCGACCACCCAAACCACCCATTTCAACGAGAGGGGAAACGTGGCTGTTATAAACGGAGCGTATTCCATTCCAATTTATCACGGTTTCAGAGGCAAGTTCTTTCTTTGAGAATTCACTACCGTTGTTGATACGTTCCTGTATGGCAAGCTCCTTTTCCGCATTCCGTCTCGCTTCCTGTTCTTGGGTAATCTTATCCTGCTTTTCTTTCTCTTTCTTGAATATGGTTTCCGCTATATCCGTTTCCTTAATCGTGAAACCAGCATCCTTCAGAGCAAAATATGCCATTTCTACACCATAGTTGTAATAGAGTGTAACAATGAAGTTTTCGGCACAATCCAAATGCTTATCCAAGGTTTCGAGTAAACGGTGGGCAAGGTCTGTCCGATTGCGAACTTGCTGGGGGTTAGCTACTGCAAAGAGTGATAATGCTCTTTGATTGTATTGGCAATAAGAACCTATCTTCTTTGCCATAACGGTTGTCACTGGTGATTTTTGCCCCTTAGTAGTTTGGGCTGTGATTGTTCCCATCGTGAATGATAATAGGAACGTGACTGTCAATAACAAAACTTTCTTTCTCATAATGGCGATTTTTAACGAGAAAACTCTGTAGCAGCCTATAAGAGTATTTTTATCATCAACGTTAATAGGTTAAAAGAAAGTGGGCTGCCCCTGTGCTACTCGTTAGGTATCGCCAAACACCTGTATATACGCACAGTAGGGCAACCCACAAGTATGAGCTGTCCACTGTGCCTCGTATATACCTTATTGAGATTGGCGATTTCAACGAGTATGAGGCACTTTCCTTATACTAATAATAAGTTTTGTCCCGAAAGACAATGCAAAGATATAAAGAAATTCGCGTATATTTGTAGATTGTTATGAATATAAGGTATTTATATGAATCTAAATATACAGAATATGAATAAATTGTTCTATTGTTCGATAGCTGTTATGCTATTATCTGCATCTTGTAGCCATGATGAAGAACCAATAAGGGAAGAACCTCCAGTTGAAAATCCAAGCGACAAGGAAGAAGAAAACCCCGAAGACAAAACGGAAGTTCAACACGTACTGATTACGGCAAATGTTAGCGACAAATACAAATTGCCTGTTGGTACACGTTGCGAAGCGGAGTTTTATGATGAGGCAGGAAAGAAACTTGATTGCAAGAAAACTTTAGCTTCTGCGTCGGAACGCTCTTTTCATATAGGTGCTGATTTAGACAAGGGCAAACAATATACGTGCTTGCTATGGTTCGATAACGGAGAATATAGTTACGATATAAGCGAAGGTCTGAAAAAGGTTAAAATGAGCACTAAACCAACTTATGCTTTTTATGGTAAGTTAGTTTTCAATTCCGATACCCAAAAGCATACTGCGGAAATGAAGCCTGCCGTTGCACAAGCCGTTTTGAAATTGAACAACGTGGTTCAAACTGGCTCTGGAATTTTCTCTATCTCGGAAACCACTCCAATAAAATACGTTTTCAATGTAGATGCTGGTACAGTCGTTAGCGTGGCTGACGCTTATACCCCAAAGAAAGTATTTCTTATCAATAACGTAGGAAAGGCGGCAGACTTTTGCGTATTTGCTCCCGATGGTGGAATGAAAGTCAATCTGCAAATAGACTATAACGGCAAGGCTGAAAACATTGAAAATGTCACGTTACAAAGAGAACGAACCACGACATTGGAAGGTGATTTAGAAACTATGGATTTTAGTATCATAATTACTGACTTTCTTGATACAAATGAACAAATAGAAATGAATAATTAGAAAAATGAGATAAAGTTATGAATAACATGGAATTTATTCAGTTGTTGATAGGTATTGGACAAATCTTAGCTGTAGCCATTATTCCTATCATTATATGGTTTGGTGGTATTAAATACCAAAACAGAAAGGCTAAGAGAGACGCGCAATTGAACTTGTTTCTCACATTGATGGCTAATAGAAAATCTAACCCTATAACCAAAGAATGGGTTGATGCTTTAAATACCATTGATGTAGTTTTCCAAGATAATCATAAGGTTAGACACGCTTGGAGAGAATATCTTGATAGCTTGAATGAAAAATCGCCGCATTTTCAGAGTAATAATGCTTTTCTTCTTGATTTGCTTTCTGAGATGGCAATGGTTCTTGGGTACAAAAATCTGAAGCAGACCGAAATAGACCGTTTTTATTCTCCAAAGTATTTTGGTTCACAAATGAGTCGTCAGGAAATACTATTTCAGGAGAATTTACGCGTCCTAATGCACTCAAAGAATTGTTCCGAAGGTTTTTCTGAGGAAGAATATCAGAAACATTATGACGAGTTGTTAGAGAGAGACGTATAACATTATCTTTCATATGAATTTATTAAGTTTTCTATAATCGGGATTGACTTTCATTTTACTTCGTATCGTAATATCATTGAATAGCTTACGAATACAAAGAATACCTAAACTTTCGCCAAGTTTCGGTAACTTCTCCATAAATCGTTCTTTTAGAAGATGTAACCGCAAAGAATGCTTCTTTTCATCCTTATAATCAAACTGTTCCTCAAACATAATCTGATTGTTCCGTTCTCCTCTGACGATGATATTAGCCTCTTTACCACTGTGGTCTTGTACTTCGATTGAAATAATTGTTCTGTTCATATCTACAATTTTCCTTATTCTATACCTGATAATTTTGGATTTTTTGCATCATTATCTGTAATTTCTATCTTATTTAATACCTATACAAGTATATAATAAGAAAGGCTTATTTAGAGATACCACTTTATAACTCTATAAAAAAAATAGGCTATTTCTAATTATTTTTTTAGAGAAAAAATAGTCGTATATGATTTTAAATTACTATATTTGCACATTACTTAGAGAAATATTGTCATAACAAGTTGGAAGCAAGAGATTTACTTAAATATAAGGAAAATTTAGAAGAAGCCATAAGAAGTAACAAAATGGCTCTTTTTTTTAATGATAGTATATTGCACGCAATGATGATCATGGCAGCTATTTTTCAGAAGGCTTCTGAAGAAGATCAAAAATATGTGCGTATGTATTGTGGAGAATTTTCTTTATTTAGAGATAAAACAAGAAATAAAGTTCTTAATGAGAAAATCAGTTGTTCTTTAGAGGGGTTAGACCGTGATAAAATGGAAGTATGGAATAACATTGATTTTTTTGAAAACCTTCAACAGGCTCTTAATCATTTTCTGAATCAAGACGGATGTTTATTAGAAATAATTATTGCCAATAATGCAGAAACGTTACCTCAAAATACAAATTGGAATATAATAAGACAAAATATAGATAATCATAAAATAAAGATTTATAAACTTAAAAATGATGTGGGTTTAGACCACTTTGTAACTACTACTGATTCTTATAGGGTTGAAAATTCTGATGCTGATAAGACAGCAATTTGTAGCTTTAGAGATAAAGATACTGCAAATATTTTGATAGATAATTTTAAAACCCTTCTAACTCTATCCCAGCAAATGATATATTGATTTATGTTAGATAATGCACAAACCTATATTGGAGTATTAGCAACTTTTATTGTCCTTTGTTTATTTAACGATAGAGAAAAGAATAAAGAAGAAAAGGATACTAATAAAAGTAACTTTCTACTAAGTATCCTTTTTAAAATTGGAGAAGAAAAACTTTCCTTATTAAAGAGTCAGGTGAAAGAGTTACAACAGGATATTTACTTTGTTTTTGAGAATAAAGGAGGAGCAAGTTATCGGATATCAGAATTGCTAAACAAGGTTGAAACTAATGAAGTTCGTAATAATTTACTAGGTATTTTGAGAGCTGTACGTGTACAGGGTAACTTATTCTTCAAAGAAGCAAATATTGTTATTTCTAATTTAGAAGAGCAAGAAAAGCAAGCTCAAAAAAGGGAAGAACTGACTTATGTTGCTCTTCTTTCATTGATGCTAATTATAGTCGTAATGCTTATTGATTGTATAACTATTTTACCGATTGGATTTAGTTGTAAATTTACTTTCTTATTAATGCTTATAGGAGGATTTTATTCTGCTGTTTTATATAAGAAATATTTAAATCAAAAGCTAGATAATATTATTTTTGATGAAAAAGAAGTTTTGGATAAATTTTTAAAGCCTTCAAAAGGAAATATGGTTATAGGAATGTCCTTAACATTTATCGGATGGAATGTTATAGCTCTATTTATTTGCTCGAAATATTTTTATGTTATTTCACTATTATGTATTATATGGTTCGGAATATGGAAAACAAAGAAAAAATGGATGCTATTATGCGAGAAATATGATAAATACAATCGTGTATTTGTACTAAAGCACGGAATTTATATAATAATCTATTCTTTGGTTTGTGCTTTATTATTAGAAATAATATCATACTTTTCTTTTATATATAAATCAAATGTAAATTTTAATTGGCAATTCTATCTAAATAATTGGAATATGAATATTGCTTTTTTATCTAATCCAATTCTTATTAAATATACTGTATTGGTATTTTTTACTTTAAATGGACTCATTCTTCCTTTTTTATTCGGGTATTTAAAATGGAATTTTTTAGAAAAAATGGCGATTAAAAAACTTGATGAGTTACAAGATAGACGTAAAGAAAAAGTTTTAGAATTTCAAAAAGAATTTCAATCTATTGAAAGACAAATAGAAACAAATGGTTAAATTCATAGACAACTAATCACTACCTTATGACAAGGTTATTTATTAAGGAATTTAAAAAAACCTAAAAAAACATCCCGTTTTTTAAGTTTAATCAGTTAATATAAATCAGACAAACTCATTTAGGGTATTGTCGTATATAGTTACCAAAAATGTTTTCTCAGCCGAATGAAAAATTTTCTTCTTCATAAAAATTGGAGAATGGGAGGAAAATGCACACAAAACGGAGTTTGTTTTAAAGTTGGAAACAAAAATATAAATTTATTAACAGCTATTCGAAGCTAAAAAATAAGGGAAAAACAAGAATAAACAGGGGAATCTTGGCTCATAGTGTAAAGAAAAGAACATACAAACATGGCTTTATTCTCTCCCACGGAGAGACCATGCCCTGGCGGAAAATCCTAATAAATAAGGATTGCCCCACCCGACGATTCATCGTAACTTTGCATCCCGAAACAAAAACCACGGATGGACAGATTGAGTATCATATCAGCAGTATTATTCCTCTCGGGCGCACCTTCATACGCGCTCCCCATCGAGGAAACGGCGGAAGACAGCGCACGGGTAAAAGACATCGAAGAGGTGGTCATCGTATATTCTCCCAAAGAAACCGGCAAGCTACGACAGGCTCCCATCGCCGTATCCCTTTTCGACCGGACGGCATTAGACGACCAACATACTGCTTCGCTGAAGGAACTTTCGGCTTTCGTACCGAACTTCTACATGCCGGATTACGGCAGCAGTCTGACCTCGGCGGCTTACATCCGCGGCATCGGTTCGCGCATCAACACCCCGGCCGTAGGATTGTACGTGGACAACGTGGGATATGCCGACAAAAGTGCCTACGACATTGAATTGTTGGACGTGGAACGCGTGGACGTGTTGCGCGGCCCTCAGGCCACACTGTACGGACGGAATGCCATGGGCGGCCTGCTTCGCGTGTTTACCCGCAACCCGTTCCATTATCAGGGCACGGACATCCGCTTGGGGACTTCGGTAAAAGATAAGGGTTACCAGTTGTCGGCATCGCATTACCAAAAGACAAGCCACAGGATGGCATACGCCTTGAGCGGGTTTTATAAGCATTCGGAAGGATTCTTCGAAAACGTCACCCGGCATGAAACGGTAGGAGGAAGCGAAACGGGAGGCGGACGCGTACGTGTCATTTACCTCCCGGCAGAGGCTTGGAAGCTGGACTTCTCTACCGATTATTCGTATCGTGAAGATCACGGTTATCCCTACCGCTATTTAGGTGTCACCGAAGGAGAAGAGTCTCGTCCCGACCGTATAGGACGCATCCTCTACAACCGTCCTTCATTCTACCGCCGAAGCCTGCTGAACAGCAGCCTCAACGCACAATATACCGCCGACAAGTTTATCCTGTCGTCCGTCACGGCCTACCAAAACCTGAACGACAACATGACGCTCGATCAGGATTTCACGGACGCGGACTATTTCAGCCTGACCCAAAAGCAACGCATTAACTCCTGGAGCGAAGAACTGACTTTCAAAAGCCGCGACAACCGCCGTTGGGAATGGACCGGCGGAATCTACGCCATGCACCAGGCTTTACGTACGAAAAGTCCGGTATCCCTGACCCGTGAGTTCATGAACACCGTGTTCGACAAGGCCAATGCAGCCATCAGCCCGATGGGAATGGGACTTACATTGAACATGCCCGTCTCTCCCTACGTGGCCGACGGGGCTTTCGACACCCCGACCACCGACCTTGCCGCTTTCCACCAAAGCACGTTCAACGACTTGTTCGGGGCGGAAGGGCTGAGCCTTGTAGCCGGCCTGCGTGTGGAATATGAAAAGATGAGACTGGACTACGATTACGGCGGCCGCATGGACTACGGTGTAGAGCTTACTTCTCCCATGATGCCGCTCGTCCTCGAAGGCCTGTCGGACGACAGCCGTTTCCGGGGCAGTTTAAAACACGATTACGTGCAGTGGTTACCCAAAGTGGCTTTGCAATACCACTTTTCGACGCAAAACAACGTGTACGTAAGCTGGAGCAAGGGTTATCGCAGCGGAGGGTACAACGTACAGATGTTCAGCGACCTGGTACAGGGCGATTTGAAAAGCCGGATGATGCGCTCCGTCAAGGACAAGACGGCGGAGACGTTGGACGGGCCGATGTACGACCACATGCCGGAAGCCGTGAAACAGATGATTGTCCACCAAATTCCACAGGAGGAGTTTTCCGGAACGCCGGCACAAACTCGCTTCAAACCGGAATACAGTTATAATTATGAGGCGGGCGGACACTTCTCGTTCTCGGACGGCAAGATACAACTGGATGCCGCCGTGTTCTACATGGACGTGTACGACCAACAGATTTCCAAATTCGTAAGCAGCGGATTGGGGCGTGTCATGGTCAACGCCGGACGGGGACGGAGTTGCGGTACGGAAATCGGACTGCGCGGCGGATGGTTGGACAACCGCCTGACGTGGCATGCGTCATACGGCTACACGCACTCCGTATTCAAACGCTATGAAGCGCAGGAAGCCCGGACGGAAACAGCGCAAGAGGCGGTGAATTATGACGGAAACCATGTGCCTTTTGTCCCCATGCACACGCTCGCGGCAGGTGTGGAATACGAACAACCTTTGGAACACCATAAGATAAAAAGCTATTTCTTCGGCGTGAATACCACGGGAGCCGGAAAAATCTATTGGAGCGAGGACAACGCTTTCCACCAACCGTTTTACGCGCTGTTGAACGCCCATGCCGGTTTGGATTTCGGCTCCGTACGCATCGACATCTGGGGCAAAAACCTGACGGATACGGACTACGACGCTTTCTTTTTCACTTCGGCCGCTACGACCCGCAACCTGAAATTCGGACAACAGGGCAACCCGTTACAGTTCGGAGTGGATGTCAGCCTGCATTTCTAACCCCCTCCGGATAAGGCATACCGGTCATTCATTCCATGCACCGCAACGCGGGCAACGCCCCTTGCTGTGAAGCTTGGCCCCGCAACGTCCGCAAACGTAAGGACAACGGGCATAACGGAAATAACGCCGCAACGCCCAACCGACGTAAAACAAGAAAAAAGGATAGCCGAGATAATACAACGTAGTGAGCGAAAAGAAGAGATAACATCCGGCACATACTCCTAATAAGGCAAACAAGTACAGCATGGCTTCCTGAAAGGGAAGTTGCCGGCAAACGTCTTCCACCGACGCTATGGCCAGAATGACAATCAGCCACACGGAAGCCACGAACAAGCCCAAAATAAACGGCAATCCGAAAGGATTGAGCGTCGGGTGGAAATAAAACTCCGTCCACGTATCAGGCACAAAATTCTGCATACTGGCATAAAGCGTAGCAGCGCCGGACAAGGCCAGGCAAAGCAAGGTAGGATAACAACTTCCGATATCGTCGAAATGCACGATATGGAAACGCTTGCGACGCATGCGGCGTACTAACCATAGCACTGACAGCACGCCTAAAACGGACAGGAAATATATCAGGTGCGTATTGCTGAAGGCATGGATAAACCGCGAAATGGAATCATCCGGAACGACCCGTGCCAGTAAATCCTGCTCATGCACCCACCCCATGGTAGACTGGTCGCGGGCTACTTTCACCCAAACCGAATCCACCGAGTCCTCCGGTACAATCATGACTTCAGCCACGACGAGGCGGTCGTCCGCAAATACAGCCACGGTGTCTTCCGGCACACCGGCATGCACAGGATTATGGACGGGATGGACGGTTTGCAGGCACAACGAATCTCCCACCACCACGAAATTATAATTCCGGTTATAATGATGGGAAGCCTCAAAATCAAGCGAATCCTTCCGTTTCTCCGTCAAATCCCATTCGTCGGAATAATCGGGCTTCTGGTAATAACAACCGGCCGACAACAAACTGCCTAACAACAGGCAAATCAGAAAAAAGTTACTCTTCCGCATCGGCATAGACTTTCATTTGGCAGGCTTTACAGTCGAAAGACAAACGGAAACGACGTCCGTCGGACGAGACCAAATAATACGGTTCCCGGAAGGGGGACTTCCCTCCTCCATAGCGCGGGCACCACCCCATGCTGTAACGCAGGCAATGGCGGCAAAACATCAGTACGGCACCGGCAGGTTCCCGTTCCTCAAAAGCCGGAGCGATGCGCACAGCCCCTTGCCTATGGTAGAAATCCTCCGCCTTACGGTTCATCACATTGGCCAGATACGTCACCTCTTCCGGAACCCACCGCACTGGAGCCTTCCCTTGCTTTTCATCCCGGCTGCGTGTAAAGGCCGTCAGAAGGAGGCGCACCTCTCGCGGCTCATTCATCTTACGTGCCGACAACAACCGCCCAACCAACGTCCTGCGCCAATCGGCCAATACGGAAGAAGGGATAAACCAGTCGGAAAGGAGACGAATCTCTACTCCGCCCGCCTCGAACGGCGTATTTCCCAACTTGGACAACTGTACCTTGATGTTTTCGGCCTGCGAACTGCGTGCCTTCTCTTTGGGATAGGGAAAAGCCACGGTGACCGACACCTCGTCCTCGTCGCGCACCTCCAACCTGAAACCCTCGGCATACTCGCCCAACGTCCATTCCACCCGGATTTTGCGGACAGCGGACGGACGGGACAGCACGTCCTCGAACGCCTTGTCGAAATTGCGGTACAGACGGGCGTGAGGACGGACACGCGGCATTTCCGCAGGATAAATCTTATTGGCTTCCACACGGTTCACGCGAAATCCCTGCAAGTTGCCCTGCTCGTCCAAAAAGCACAGTCCGTCACCGTTGGCAAACGGCTTGACTCCGGACACGACGATACATTTTCCACGGATGTCTTTCACCGTCCCCACTTCTTCACCCAACGATTTGGGCGTATGGAACGAAAAAATATCAGGTGTACGGCCATCCAGAAAATAACGGGTGAATCCTCGGTTGAAACTTTTCTCCAAACAGGGTGTGAACGCCAAAGAGACCTGCCCCGATGAAGCCCGGCGGTACTCCGGACGGCGTTTGAAGATTTCGTCCAAACGGCTGCGGTACCACGCAGTCACGTTTTTCACGTATGCCACGTCCTTCAGACGTCCTTCGATTTTCAGCGAAGTCACGCCCGCATCCAACAAGCGTTCCAAATCCGCCCCTCGGTTCATGTCTTTCAAGGAAAGCAAGTGGCGGCCTTGTTCTATCATACGCCCATCGCTGTCTACCATATCGAACTTCAACCGGCAGAACTGGGCGCACTCTCCCCGATTGGCACTCCGCCCGAAGCAATGCTGCGACACGTAGCACTGTCCGCTGTAACTGACACAGAGCGCCCCGTGTACAAAGACCTCCAACGGCACGTCGCAAGCCTCATGCACGGCCTGAATCTCGGCCAAAGACAGTTCACGCGCCAACACCACTTGGCTGAACCCCAAACCGTGGAGGAACTTCACCTTCTCCGGTGTACGGTTGTCCATCTGCGTGCTGGCATGCAAAGGGATAGGCGGAAGGTCGAGTTCCAGCAAAGCCATGTCCTGCACGATGAGCGCATCCACTCCGGCACGATACAACGCCCACACCAAACTTTCCGTCTCAGGCAGTTCCTCGTCCTTCAATATCGTATTGACCGTGACGTACACTTTGACACGGAACGTATGGGCATACTCCACCAGACGGGCGATGTCCTCCACGGAATTGCCCGCCGATGCCCTTGCCCCGAAACGGGAAGCCCCGATATACACGGCATCTGCCCCGTGGTCCACTGCCGCCATGGCACATTCCACGTTGCGGGCCGGAGCCAGAAGCTCTACTGGTCTTTGTCTGATCATCGGATACTATTAATATCGTAAGGAGTTTCCTGATACACGTAATAATTCAGCCAGTTGGAAAACAACAGGTTTCCATGGGCACGCCATGTCACCAACGGTCCTTCCTCCGGCACATTGTGACAGTAATAGTTCACCGGCATGTCTATCGGCAAGCCTTTCTCCAAGTCGCGACGGTATTCCGTATCCAAGGTATAGGGGGAGTACTCGGCATGTCCCGTGACGTAAATCTCCCGTCCGCCACGCGCCATGACCATGCACACCCCGGACTGAGGAGATTCGGCAATGACCTCAAGGCCGGGCACCCGGAGCACGTCCTCGCGGCGGATCTCCGTATGGCGGCTGTGCGGCATATAAAACTCATCATCGAAACCGCGGAATATCGGTAGCATGGGAGCCAACGGATATTGCTTGAAAACGCCGAACATCTTCCGGTCCAACTTGTATTTGGGTACGCCGTAATAATGGTATAATCCGGCTTGCGCAGCCCAGCAGATGTAGAGGGTGGAAGTGACATGGGTGCGTGCCCAGTCGAAAATTTCCTTGATTTCATCCCAATAATTCACCTCTTCATAGTCAAGATGTTCTACAGGCGCGCCGGTAATAATCATACCATCGAACTTCTCCTCCTTCATCAGCTCGAAATCACGGTAGAAAGCTTTCATGTGCTCCACCGGCGTATTCTTCGACGTGTGCCCTTTCACTTTCATGAAAGAGACCTCGACCTGCAAAGGCGTGTTGGACAACAGCCGGACGAGGTCGGTCTCTGTCGTAATTTTCAACGGCATGAGGTTCAATATGACAATGCGCAACGGACGGATGTCCTGCGAAGAGGCTCGCGAACTGTCGATGACAAAGATGTTTTCTTTCTTCAACAACTCGATGGCCGGAAGCCTGTCTGGTAAATTTAATGGCATGTATAATCGGTTTTATCGTTTCTATGACCACGCAAAATTAGCAAAATCTTACTGAAACGCCTACCATTTTAACGCAACAAGCGGAACGATTTAGAATCTTTATCGTTCCGCTTGCCTAAAAAATATATGCCTATGCCGAATGGCTTACCAAATCGTCACACGCTTTTCTTTCGGCACAAACATCGAATCTTTTTCAGTGATACCGAAAGCCTCATACCAAGCGTCGATATGGGGCAATGCGCCGTCCACACGCCAACGTCCCAATGAATGAGGGTCGCTCTTCGTCCGTACGCGGATTTCCTCGTCACGGATATTTCCGGCCCACAGATTTGCATAAGCCAGGAAGAAGCGCTGTTCGGGCGTAAAGCCGTCTTCCGTCTGCAAAGGTTTCTCTTTCATTGCATTTTGGAAAGCCGTATATGAAACCATCAAACCACCGTGATCGGCCAGGTTCTCGCCCAAAGTCAAAGCACCGTTCCCTTTCAAACCGGGTAATACCTCTATATTGCTGAAGAAATCCTCCATCACTTTGGCGCGGGCTTCGAAGCGTTCCGCATCGCCCGGTGCCCACCAATCGGTCAGGTTTCCGTTCTTGTCGAACTGACGGCCCTGGTCGTCGAATCCGTGCGTCATCTCATGGCCGATAACCACACCTATGGCTCCATAGTTATAAGCATCGTCGGCCTCCATATCGAAGAACGGCGGCTGAAGGATACCGGCCGGGAAGCAGATTTCATTGGTCGTCGGGTTATAGTAAGCGTTCACCGTCTGCGGAGTCATGTACCATTCGTCACGGTCGACCGGCTTGTTCAACTTCTTGTCTATGACATATGCCAAATCGAACTCATTGCTGCGCACGATGTTGGCCCAGTAACTGTCGTCCTTGATTTCCAAGCCCGAATAGTCGCGCCATTTGTCGGGATAGCCCACCTTGACATAGAAAGATGCCAATTTGTCCAAAGCCACTTTCTTCGTCTCGTCGCTCATCCAATCCTGTACTTTGATACGTTCAGCCAAAGCGTCTTGCAGGTTTTTCACCAGTTTCACCATACGTTCTTTGGCTGCTGCGGGGAAGTATTTCTCTACATATTTCTCGCCTAACCCTTCGCCCAATACGCCTTCCACGGTAGCCACGGCTTTCTTCCAGCGCGGACGATCCTGCTGTTTTCCGCTCATTACCCGTCCGTAGAAATCGAAGCTGCAAGCCCGAAGTTCGTCGCTAAGATAGGGAGCCGATGAATTGATCAACTTCCATTCCATGAAAGCTTTCTGGTCTTCCACCGGCGTTTCGGCCAATATCTTTTCCACCTCATGAATCGGCTCGGGTTGTCCTACGCTGACTTCTTTCAATCCCTGAATACCCATCGTACTGAAGAATACATCCCAATCAATTCCGGAATAGTCCTTCTTCAGTTCCTCATACGTCATCTTATGATAGTTGGCTTCGGGATCACGCTGCTGCACGGCCGAATAAGAAGGAACGGCAATACGGGTTTCAATGCCCATCACGGCCTCCATCTTACGTTTGGCTTCTTCCGGAGTAGAGCCGCACAAGGTGAACATCTTCTCCATATATGCCTTGAACGATTCGCGGACATGCACCGTGGCCGAATCATTGTCCAGATAATACTCTTTCTCACCGAGGCTCAAACCGCCTTGCCCGATTTGAAGGAGGTTCATGCTACTGTTCTTGATGTCGGCATCAATGTAGAAGCCGAAGTAACCGGGAAGCCCCTTGCTACCGAGTTTAGCCATCTGGGCTATGATTTCCTTGCGGTCCTGGATGGCTGCAATAGCCTCCAAGTCAGCTTGGATAGGGGCATAACCGTCCTTGTTCTGCTTCACGCTGTCCATGGCAATGTTATACAAATCACCGATTTTCTGCTCCAACGTTCCGGCTTCGTGCTGTCCCTTGGCCATGGCTTCTATCAAGTCGCGTAACTGCTTGTTATTGTTCTCTATCAAGACCTCAAAGTTCCCGTAAGTCGAGTACTCTCCCGTGAGTGGATGAGCCTTGATCCAACCGCCGCAGGCATACTGATAGAAATTATCTCCCGGCTTCGCCTTCTGGTCCAAATTACTCAGTTCGATTCCCGTCTTGGAAACCGATCCGCCACAGCCTGCCAATGCCAAAGAAGCAAAGGCCAGCATAGGGAAAAATTGCTTTAGTTTCATTTTATCATTCATTTAAGATAGTATTTGTAGAATATTCAAGATTGTGCCTCTTCAAGTTCCAACGAAGCCTCTTCCCACGCATTGACAGCCTCGTCCAATTGCTTCTTCAACGCGCCATGACGTTCGTAGATCGAAACATCGGCAGCCCCTTCCGGAGTGGCCAGTTGGTCTTCCAGCATTTTCACTGCGGCCTCCAACTCCCCGATTCGGGCTTCGCACTGTTCCACCGCCTTCTCCAACCTACGGACTTTTTTCTGTTGTTCTTTCTGCTGTTCGTAGCTCAACCGATTGGAAGCCCCTGTTTTTTCCTCCACAAAAGAAACCATCGTCGAAGATGTGGAAAGTGAAGGTTTCTGCAAATCGTTCAAAGATTCGATATTCTTACGCTGCAAGAAGTCATAGATACCTCCCAAATGCTCCTTGACCACTCCCCCGCCGAACTCATACACTTTGGAGACGAGACCGTCGAGAAATTCGCGGTCGTGGCTTACGACGACCACCGTCCCGTCGAAATCCCGTATGGCATCCTTCAACACGTCTTTGGAACGCATGTCCAGGTGGTTCGTAGGTTCGTCGAGAATCAGGAAGTTCACGGGTTCGAGTAAGAGTTTAATCATGGCCAGACGGCTCCGTTCTCCTCCCGACAGCACCTTGACTTTCTTTTCGGAAGCTTCGCCACCGAACATGAATGCTCCTAATATGTCGCGTATCTTCAAGCGGATGTCTCCCTTGGCCACACGGTCTATCGTGTCGAATACCGTCAGTTCGCCGTCTAAAAGTTGCGCCTGGTTTTGTGCAAAATAACCTATTTGCACGTTATGCCCCAGCTTCAAATTCCCCTCGAAAGGAATCTCACCCATGATACATTTGACTAAGGTAGATTTTCCTTCGCCGTTCTTTCCGACAAACGCCACCTTCTCGCCACGTTTGATGGTCAAGTCCACATCGTGGAACACGACATGTTCCCCGTATGCCTTTCTCACGCCTTCACAAATCAGAGGATAGTCGCCGCTGCGCAAGGCGGGCGGGAACTTCAGCCTCAAAGCCGAGTTGTCCACCTCGTCCACTTCTATGGGCACCATCTTTTCAAGCTGTTTGATGCGGCTCTGTACCTGCACGGCCTTAGTGGGTTTATAGCGGAACCTTTCGATAAACTCCTTGATGTCGGCTATTTCTTTCTGTTGGTTCTCGTATGCACGAAGCTGCTGCTCGCGACGTTCTGCGCGCAACCGCACGTACTCGTCATACTTTACCTTGTAATCGAACACGCGGCCGCAGGAGATTTCCAAGGTTCGGTTGGTTACATTATTGATAAAGGCACGGTCATGACTCACCAAGACGACGGCATTGGCCTTGGTGGCCAAAAAATTTTCAAGCCACTGTATGCTCTCGATGTCCAAATGGTTGGTCGGCTCATCGAGCAACAGCACGTCGGGTCTCCTCAACAGCAACTTGGCCAACTCTATACGCATACGCCATCCTCCGCTGAACTCACGGGTAGGACGGTCGAAATCCTCGCGCGCGAACCCTAACCCCATCAAAGTGCGTTCCAGTTCGGCCTGATAATTCATGCCGCCCATCATCTGAAAACGCTCGCTCTCATGCGTAAACTTTTCCACGAGAGCCATGTAGCTTTCACTGTCGTAATCCGTACGGTCTGCCAGTTCCTGATTCATCCGGTCGAGCCGTTCCTGCATTTGGCTGATATGGGAAAAAGCCTGTTCCGCCTCTTCACGCACCGTATGCTCGTCGCTCAACACCATCACCTGCGGCAGATAGCCGATGGTGGAACCGCCGGAAACAGCCACCGTTCCCGAAGTGGGCTGTTGCAGTCCGGCTATAATCTTCAACATGGTGGACTTCCCGGCCCCATTCTTTCCCACAAGGGCAATACGGTCTTTGTCATTGATGACATACGAAACGTCTTGAAACAACGGGGTCGCCCCGAACTCCACTCTTAATTTCTCTACTGATACCAATGCTTTATAATTTTGCTACAAAAGTAGTGAAAGGTGAGCGCAGAGACAAATAAAAACGAAGTTTTTCTAATTTGACTACGCCGAACCGCATCCTGCTTTATTTTAAAGTAGCGGAACTTAACGACATTGAGAATCCAAACGGGCGATTTCTGCGGGATTCAAAGCACGATGGTACACCGTATAGCTGCCGATACGGCCATTGCAAGCGTCCAACAGCAAGCCACGCAAATCACAATCGCCCTCCATACTTTGGTCTACCAAGCCGTTGACATACGTGGTCAAACGGCCGCCTTCGGCCACTACGGCCAACGTAAAGCGGGAATACGGCTCCACCGGGTACCACTTGCCATTCGTCCCGCGCCCATAACGCAACCAACTGTCAGCCGTACCCAATACGTTACAACTCCTGACGGTTTGCTTTCCTACCGTCAAACAAGGTTTGAACGAAGCGGAATCAGCCTCCCACGACCAATTCTTCCCCTTGCAAACCGTGCCGTGCAAAGGCTCGTCACCTGCTTCCACAGCCACGAACAACGTGAAATCGCCTTTCCGGCATTCACGCGGCACATCCACCTTTTGCGTTTTGCCCGACATCCACGCCGTGCCGCTTCCAAAACATTCTCCGGCAATCCATCCGTTTTTCAGGTCCACCGGTTCTTCCTCCCAGCGGAAATCGCCGTAAACGGATGTGGGATACCCCGGACGGGCTGAACTGACAATCCAATCGAAATAGTCGCCATGCATCCACGCCAGACGCAAAGGCGAATTTTCGGAATCCGGAAGAATGTAAGGCCGCACGTTGTTCTTACGGGAATGGCGGGTAACAGGCTCTGCCTTCACGTCCCCACTGCGGACATCCACCGTGTACTTGACAATCTCATACACACGTCCGAACGCCCCGCTGACGGGCACGGAACAATACACCACCTCGGGATGTGCCGGATCTATGGCCATGCCGCCGCTGTAACAACGTTCGATATCCGGAGTCTGGTGGAAATGCCCTCCGCCATGCGCCAAGAAGATTTCCTTCCAGGCCTGTCCGTCCCAATACGTATAACAGTAATCGTGTTTCTTCTTGTCTCCACTGATTTTGACCATGGCTATCACCGGATGGCCTTGCTTGTCGGTAGCCACCTGCCACACCCAGTCACGCACACCGGGTGTATGATCCACGACCGCTACCGGATAATCTACGGCATATTGCTCCGTACGGTTCACCTTAAACGGTCCGTCGGCAATGGTTGACAACACCTTGCCCTGCACGTCTTCCAGTTGCAAAGTCCTGATGTTGACACTGTTCAGGTATAACCAGTTCGGATTTTCGTTATCCGGATGACCGGTCGTATAGGTAAACATGATACGGTCTTTCCCGTTGGAATAGTATTTGGCATACGGACGCGCGCCCGTAGACTGCACCATCTGGTAAGGCCCCCAATCTATCTGCACTTCATCGTTCTCATCCGGCAACGACAACCGCGCGATGGTGGGATGCCAACGGATACCGCGCCAGCATAAGTAGATATGCTCCGGGTCGTCGGACAATATGAAAGGAGAAGGATAGGTCGTATTGTCTTTCGTCAGGATTTTCTTCTCTTCACCCAACGTCGTAATGTCGCCGGGGAATTGGGAAATACGGTAATAAAAACAGGGTTCGTCGGTATGCCGCGAATAGAATATCATGACACGTTCGTCCGGCAATACAAGGAACGTCGGATTGTTATGGTCGTCCGGTTGGAAATAAGAGCGTATCAGCATTTCCGACCTCCTTCCCTTCAAAAAGTCATACTGCACGGCCTTCACAGCCCCATGCACGTCGATATAACCGACATAACTGCTGTTTATCGTACCGCTTGCATTCTCATAATGCAACGCACGCGGGTCGGCAAACCAGCACCATGCACCTTCGTCTGCCAGTTTGTCACCTTCGTAAACCGTAGCCTCGGCGGGAGAAAGAAGATTTTGTGCAGCCGCCGTCCCTGCAAGTCCGGCCCAAACGGCCATGACCATCAGAAATAACTTTTTCATGAATATGGATTAGTTTAATGATTCCGCCTTTTTAGATAAATCGCTCCTGCTCGGCAGACCCTGAGTAAGCTCGGTCTGCGCTCGCTTACTCGCGATTTTCCGGCTCTCGCCTATCATGTAATAATAAGCCGCACAAGCCGTCAAGAAATATACTCCGGCCTGAATCCACAGGCCGACATACTCGAATGTCACATCCTCCAATAAAGCCCCCATCGTATTGATACGTACGAAACCGTTGATGCCGAACGTGGAAGGGGCCAACCAAGATACATATTTCCAGAAATCGGGCACAGCCACTCCCGGCCATGAAATCCCCGAAATGAACAACAAGGGCAAGGAGGTGAATACAAATATCAACATACAAGTCTCACGCTGGTACACCAGAATAGAACACGTCATGGCAAAGAATATACATGCCAACAAATAAGGCACCATAAACGCCAGCAAGTCGGATGCCTGAGGAATTTGAGCCAAATGGAACAGTTGCGGCACTACAATCAACACCCACACGCTCACCAAAGCATACAGCATCAGGTAGCACAGTGCCTTGCCCAACACCAAACGCACCGTACCTCTCCCTGTCCCTTGAACCAGTTGGGTATGCAACGTAGCCCGTTCGCGGGCAGAACCGTTTATCAGTCCTATACCCAGAAGCAGCGTCTGCTGAATGACCAGCATCAACACAGCCGGAATCAGGAAACAGGCAAACCCGTTCGTCGGATTGAACAAAGCCACACTCTCGTACAACAAAGGTGCGGTAGACACTTCATCCTGCCGCACGGTGGTATTCCCCATCCGTTTGATCTGCAATTCGGTGTTCATATCCAAAGACACGTCCGTACACGCCGTCAGCAGCGCTTTGTAGTAAAGCAATCCGCTCATGTCGCAGTACAAACCGACATACGCCTGTTGCATCCGGTTGACCTTACGGCTGAAATCATCCGGAATACGGATGATGCCATACGCTTTCGTGCGGCGCATCAATTCTTTCGCCTCTTCCATATTTCCCGTCCGCGCCACGACTTTTACATCGGGAGAAGCATCGACCCTACGGACAAAGTCGCGGCTGAAAGCCGTATTCGCCCCGTCGACAACGACCGCAGGAACTTCCCTGACCGTTTCTCCCGTATAAATAAAAGCATAGAGCAAGGGATAAAGTACCGGTACCAGAATAAAAAAGATCAGTACTCCCTGGTCACGCACCACGCGACCGGCTTCCTTACGCCATATAAAAAACGTATCACTGACAGCCTCACGGAATAGGATATGCAATTCTTTTATCGTTCTCATGACAGATTAAGGTATATAATCATAGTTCAACATGACCGTACGCAACCGCTTGAGCAATAGCAACGGAAGTAAAACGAACAACAACAAAGCCAAATAAGGCTTCCAAGCATAAACCATCGGGTAGCCGTTCAGCGTCTGACTGACATAAATCAGAAAATAATGCCTCAACGGGAATAAATTACTCAGTACTTGCAAAGCCGGATGCATAGCCATCACCGGAAACGAAAAACCCGAAATGGAGAACGAAACGACGCCCCACAACGAACTGGCACTCAGAGCCAACCGCAACGTGGGCAGGACAGAAATGAGAAATACTCCGAAAGCCTGCGACGCCAGCACCATAAAAAAAGCGGCACACAACAGTGGACCGATACCGCTATGGCACGGGAACCCCAATATGCCATAAAGGTAAGCGTCGTAAGCTGCGGCTACGCTGAAAAAGATGACCGTATGAGGAAGCAATTTGCCCACGAGGGCATTCCACATCCGGTTGTCCGCCATGGCCAACCACTCCCTCCCGGTACCCTCCTTGATTTCGCTCCCGATGGCAAAGACCGTGACCATGAATATCATAATCATCAAGATGCCGGGCAGAATCGTATTGTTCAAATAGACCGAATAGTTCAGCCACGGGTTAGACAAGGCGTGCGTGTCGATGACGATCGGTTGCAAGAAAGCCATGGCCGTACGCTCGTCCATTCCTTTGGCCTGCAACGTCTGCAAGCCGACCGAAGCATTGGCCAATACGGACATCGTACGTAAATCACGATATATCAATGAGCCGGCAATAAGCAGGCTGTTATTGGTATAAAAAGACACCGTGGGCTGCCGGCTCGACAGAATCTTCTCGGTAGTGCCCTCCGGGATATAGTAGAAAGCATAAATTTTACCTTGTTGCATGGCTCGCCGCGCCTCACTGACCGAGGCATAATCTTCTGTCAGGTGCACTTGGCTGAAAGCATCCATGTTACGCAATATTTCCCGCGTAGTGGACGTATTGTCTTCGTCCACCACTCCCACGGGCATATCCTTGGGCAGCCCCTCGTACATCAGCGTGGTAAAGAACAGGCAACAAAGGAGTGGAGCCGCTACCATACAACAAAGGTACAACGGCCGGGAAACCAGCCGCCGTAACTCACGCACCATAATGCCTGCTATACCATGAGACGCCTGCATGCCCGTTGCCTCCTTATCGTTTGATGATGACCGACATGCCCGGACGAAGCACTTCCTTCACTCCCACCGGAACCGCACGCACCTCAAACGTTTTCAGGTCGAATTGTCCGGTGGTTTTGGTAGCTTTCCATGCCGCATAAGTTCCCCGGTCCTTCATGTAAGTCACTTTCAGTTTGATGTCTTTACCGAAAGCAGGCACGTACGCCGTGAATTCTTTTCCTACGGCCAAACCGCTTAACAAATCTTCACGCACATTGAATGTCGCCCAACGGTCGTCCAGCATCGTAATGTTCATGATAGGCGCTCCCGTACCGACCAATTCCCCCGTTTCGGGGAAAATCTCGGAGACTTCACCGTCCATCTGCGCCAATAATATAGTCTCTTTCATGTAAGACTCCACCTCGGCAATCGCCCCCTTCGCACGTGCGACTTGTGCGGCTGCCGCTTCCTTGTCCTCACGTTGCGCCCCGTTACGCGCCATTTCGTACTGTGCCCGCGCGGCGCGTTCCGTGGCTTTCATCGCCTGGTAATTCGCATAAGCCTCGTCACGCTTCTGCGCGCTCATCACTCCTTCTTCGAACAAACGGTCGACCCGACGATAAGACTTCTCGGCGATGTCCAGACCGGCTTTCGCCTTTTGCCACATCTCGTATGCCCCCTGCAACTGTTCTGCCCGCGTCCCACGGTCGGCTTTCTCTTTAATCGCCTGAGCTGCCTGACCGGCTGCTTCGGCCTGCGACAGTTTGGCAGCCACATCCGGAGCCTCCAATACGACCAGCGTATCCCCGGCTCTCACGTGATCGCCCTCTTTCACATAGAAATGCAATATCCTACCCGGCACCTTACTGGAAACCCTATATTCAGACGCCTCCATTTGTCCCTGAATCGACTCATCGTCATGCCCCAACAGAAGCATGCCTGCCACAGCCACGGCCGCAATGACCACCACGAGCGTTACCAACGCCCATATCACATTATTATTTTGTTTCTTGAGTTCCATACATCCATTTACATTTTATTATCGTCAAGGTTTCATTCTCATTATAATCCCGGGCCTAACGTACCCATAGCCTTTTGCAGATAAGTCTGTGCCAATTTCAAGTCTATCTGTGCATCAATCCTATCCGACTGGGCGGAAAGCCAGGCGGTTTGGGCTTCCATGACATTCGTCACGGGAACCACTCCTTCCTTGAATCCCTTATCGGCATAACGGAGATTCTCTTCCGCTTTTTCCATGTTCTTCTCCGACAAAGCCAGTCTCTTTTGTGCTTCCGTATTCTTAAACAGACTTTGATTGACCTGTAATTCTATCTTTTCCTGCGCTTCGGTCTGCTGCAAACGGGCGATATTGACTTCACTTTTGGCAGCCTTTACCTTATATATACCCTCATTCCAATGAAAAATAGGCACGGAAAGCATGATGCCCACGTTCCACATCCCACGGAACTTATTCTCGAAACCGTTCAACAATGAAGGATTGGAAACCAAATACCCACCGGTCAAAGCCAACGAAGGCAGCATTTCCGAACGAACCACCCGTACTTTGTCTTCGTATATCTTATGAGCCCAATCCAAACTTTTCAATTCCGGACGATTAGTCCACGCCCGTTGTACGGCATCATCGGGTACCGTCTCCGACACTTGCAAATCCGTCCGGCTTTGCATAAATCGCTCACGCTCGGCAGAGGCAAGCGAACTTGTCTCTGCGCTCGCTAACTCGCGATTTTCATCCGTCAACGTGAACTTCGTGTCCAAATCCATACCGCACAACTGACAAAGCACCATTTTAGACAAAGCCAAACCATTGTCAACCTTAGTCAATAACATTTCAGCTTCGTTTACTTTCACCTTTACCGTCAATCCGTCCGCCTTGGTAGCCACTCCTTCCCGTATCATCTTCTCCACATCGCCGTCCAGACGGTTTACCAAGTCCAGGAAGCTCTCCGCCATCTTTTTCTTATAGCTCAACGACACGACCGTCCAATAGGCGTCGTCCGTGTTGAGAATCAAATCCTGCAACTGGGCATCATGCTGCGTACGCGCCAATGCTTCGGAAAACTTCGTGATACGGTGGTAAGCCCTGATTTTACCCCCCATATACAAAGGTTGCATCAGTGTCACAGCTCCGGCCCACATGTTACGGGTATCCGTCCGCAAGGCATCCGTCAGTTCATTGCCCAACTGGTTTAAAGCCGTGGACATACCGTCCAGTTTTCCGCTCTGTATGGCCTGCTGCAAAGAAGCCGCCAACTGGGGATTCGTCTGTGCGATATGCTGGATGATAGGAGTAGCCGCCTGTGTCAACCCTTGCTGCAACGAGGTTCCCATGTGGTTCAGAGCCGATTTCTGCCCGTCGTTCAACAATGAAATTTCATCACTGAAATACATGTACGTTCCCGTGGCCGAGAAATCCGGAAGGAAGTTGGTAAATGCCGCTTTCCGGTCATAATGCGCCTTCCGCATCCTTTCTTTGGCTATCAGCAGGCTCTTGTTGTTTGCAATGGCCATATTCCGGCAACTATCCAGGCTGAGCACACGCTGCGCGTGTAACATGCTGAAAAAAGCCGCGAGAATCAAAAAGCCGAAAAGTCTTTTCATCTTGTCTGTTTTTAATATTCCGCTTGATCGTCACCTGAAAATTGCATAGGCAACGATGCAAAAGTATAACAAAAATAGGTCAAATCCTCATGATTTAACCTATTTTCGTACATATTGCACATTACTCAACATTTCTACTTCTCATAGTTGAAGCTTGCGTTTCCGATATTATGCCCATCGGCAAAAACCGACACGCGATAAGTGCCCTTGCTCAAAAACTCATTGACGTCCCAATATACCGTCACCGACGTAGCTTCTCCGTTATATTCGATATCCTTTTTAGCAGAATACTCCAAGTTCCGGTTCTCATAGACAAACGTCCCTCCGTTCGTCAGCACTTCGTTGTTCGGTTTGGTGATGCGCACATAAATACTCCGGTTTCCGGCTTGTGCCGTAATGTTCCTCGCAATGACAAAGCTGACGACAAACTTCTTCACATCCTTGACTTTACGGGCCTTCTTCCCACGCTTGTTCTGTCCGACCATAGAAATGCCCGTGGCATCCAGTTGGGAAGCGATGGCCACTTTCTCGCTCAGCGTTTCCTTTTCCGTAGACAGGTTCGTGATAGTCTGCGTAGCCTGGGTGTACTGGGCTTTCACCTGTTGGTTCTCGCTACGAAGCTGCTCGTTTACTCGGTTCAACGAATCTATTTCATGCACATAGCTTCTCAAGATGCTGCGCAACGTGGCCAATTCTTTTTTCAGACGCATGATTTCGGCCGCATCAGTGGCTTTCACTTGCTTCAATTCAGCCAACAACTCTTCCGTCCGTTGCTGCTCCTTATCCAACTGGGCTATCAGCGAATCATTGTTGATTTGCGTTTTCATTTCGCTGTACTGCTGGGCAAAGCGGGCATATTCGTTTTCCATCTCCCTTTTGTCCATTTCCGCCAGTTTCAGCATTTCCTCTTTCTCTGCACTCTCCTGCATATAAGAATAGACCATGTAGCCTAATCCCGCACAAAGGAGCAAGACTACGACCGAAGCAATGATGATTATCTTTTTCTTGTCCATAGTTGAAGTGTTTTTCGCGTTCCTCGCACGCGCTCCCAAACTTATTTATAATAACGGACGCAAAGATAATTCTTTTCTGCCAAGGCAAAAAGCATTTTTCAACTTTTAAAAAGAAAAAAGTAGCGGCTGATTTTATATAGATACAATCTTTTTTCCTAAATTCGCGACCAATTACAGAAAATTAACATCCTCGTCATCATGATGAAAAGACTTTTTGCCGGGCGTTTCATCCGCTCGATAGGTTACCTTTTAAGTGTACATCTCGTAGCATTGCTGTTCTTCTTCGGACTCCGTGTCGCGCTTTTTATCGCCACAGACTATGATTTCCCGAAAGAGATATCGGAAGACTATGCCTTGCAAAGCGTGGCGTTCCTGCGCGGCCTCTGGTTCGACAATGTCATCGCCTGTTACATCCTGCTGCTGCCGTTGGCTGTATTCTGGATAGCCGGATGGTTCGGCTACACCGCCCGTTGGCTTTACCGCTCCTCTGCGTTCTTCTTCATCTTTTTCTATTCGCTGTGTTTCATCATTTCCGCAGCCAATATCCCTTATTTCGCCTACTTCTTCAAGCCCATCAATTCCTCCATATTCAACTGGTTCGACTACGCAGGCACCACAGCGGGAATGGTATTCGGCGAAACGTCCTATTACCTTCCCATCGCCTTGGGACTGACAGCCATCGCGGCTTTTGCCTACATTACCCTCCGGCTGTCGCGCACGTTCTTCCTTTTAAACCGGAACGCCGCGCCCCCGGCAAACAGATGGAAAGCCGCCGCCTTTACGTTTGTGGCCGGAGCCGCCCTTATAGGCTTGTGCTTTTTCGGCATCCGCGGACGGCGGGGTTATAACCCCATAAAAGTAAGCCAGGCGTATTACTGCAATGATGCCTTCCTGAACCAATTAGGAATTAACCCGGTATTCAACCTGATGACCAGCGCCATCGACGACAACCGGAAGGAAAACCGCCTCCTGCACCTCATGGCGGAAGACGAAGCCATAGCCCGCGTGCAAACCCTCCTCGGACGGAAGGGCATGGACGGCATATCGCCCATCGCACGCCGCGTGGAAGCCGACAGCCTGCCGACACGCCGCAACGTGGTCGTCATCCTCATGGAGTCCATGTCGGCTCACCTGATGCAAACTTTCGGTCACGAAACCAGCCTTACGCCCTTCCTCGACAGCCTGTGGCAACAATCGCTCAGCTTCAGCCATTTCTATTCATCCGGCATCCACACCAACCATGGCATGTATTCCTCGCTCTATTCGTTCCCGGCCATGATGAAGCGCAATGCCATGAAAGGCTCCGTTATTCCAGTCTACTCCGGCCTGCCTACCGTACTGAAAGAAAACGGTTACCATAACATGTTCTTCATGACGCACGAATCGCAATACGACAACATGAACGCCTTTTTCCGTACCAACGGTTTCGACGACATTTATTCGCAGGAAAACTACCCGGCGGACAAGGTGGTCAACGGATTCGGCGTACAAGACGACTTCCTATTCCAATACGCCCTGCCCGTGCTCGACCGGCAAGCCCAAAGCGGACAACCGTTTTTCAGCGTCCTGCTCACCATCAGCAACCATCCGCCTTACATCATCCCGCCCTACTTCCATCCGCGCAGCCGGACGACGGAAGAACAAATCGTGGAATATGCCGACTGGTCCATCCGGAACTTCATGACGGAAGCCCTCAAACGTCCTTGGGCGGACAACACGCTGTTCGTCCTCTTGGGCGACCACGGCAAACTGGTGGGCACGCCCGAATGCGAAAGCCCGCAATCGTATAACCACATCCCGCTCATGATTTACGGGCGGGACATAGCTCCGCGCATCGTGGACGCTTACGGCGGGCAGGTGGATTTGGCCCCGACCCTTTTGGGCCTGTTGGGTATCGGTTACGTGCAAAACGATTTCGGTGTGGATTTGCTGAAAGAGAAGCGTCCTTATATGTATTTCACAGCCGACAACCTCATCGGCGTGAGGGACTCGTCACGCCTGTTCCTTTATTTTCCGGACACGCAACAGGAAATCCGATACCGCACGGAGGGTATGACGGTACAGGCTGCCGAGGACGACCCTGTTTTCCGCGACATGAAGCAATACGGTTTTGCCATGCTCCAATGTGCCGAGACACTGGTGCAGCAGCAACAAACCCTCAACCATCCTCATGGGGACAAGCGGTAGAAAGCGGCTTCGGCTCCCTCCTTCCTGAACTTGACATTCTGTCAGAATGTCAAACCCAAGCATACGAGAATGGCGTATTTGCAGCCCTACTGGGCAAACGGTGCAAATAGGCCATTCTCGCGTGTTTACCCATGAACAAAAAGTCAGCCTGTAGCCGTTCCGGCTTTCATTCGGACATCTGGCATACCCAACCGTCCGCATCCCCATGGAAACCCGTCAGCATCCGTACGGCCATCATGACAAAACGACACACGGATGACGACACTTTCCGGTCTCCAAATAGAGGAAAAAACGGACTTTTCCTCCCGCCGTTCCACCCTTTCCCGGACATTCGTCCCCGTTTTTATCCACTCTGTGAAACCGTTCTGCGGCAAATGATTTTTCATTCGCCTGCAAACGAAAAATTTTCTTCCTCATGGTAAATTGCATATATACGGAAAATTATTGCATAACCGGCTCGCAATATGAATATTTATTCAAAACATACGCCTAAAAGAGAGCTGAAAGCGGTTTTCCATAATCGAATTGAAATGCGAAAAGTAACAAAATGACAACTTCCCTCCCTCCATTTCGCACGAAATCGCTTGGAAATGATTTCTTTTTTGTGTATATTTGCATACGGTGATACATGCCGTAGAAAGGAGCCACCAAGAACAACATACGATTTTACGAACCGATTCCGGAAACGGACATGGCACGCGTCACGGCTACCGTCGCGACGTTCAACTCCGGACGGACATCCGAAAACGGTTTTTATGCCATCAGCATCGCTACGCCTTACCGGCGGTATTATGCCTTGTGGCGCATATTCGCAGACGAACGCCCTCCCCTCTTTATCCGTACGCTGGCCGATACATTCGTCATGGCCGCAGGCAAAGCCATGGACTTGCTGAAGTACTGCAAGGTAACCCTGAAGTGGGTGGACAATACTTTTTTCATTCCTTATTACGAACAGACTTACGACACGCTGACCTTCGGAAAATACCGGGGCAAACGCATCGCGGAAGTCTACTACATCGACCCGAACTACGTGCTGTGGATGGCCAACCGCTTCGAACCGGAAAAGAAAAAGCTCCTGAAACTAAAAGAAACCGCACAATGTTTTGCCGTGGTACACGCGGAACTCAGTCCCCCGCGACGGCCTGCCTATCGTTCGCCCAGCCGTTACGTCGGGGAGAAAGGGAAAAAACTGGAAGCCCTCCGACTGAAAATCTTATATGTCAAACAGCAAGTGGACACTTACAAGCCGGACTTTTATATTGACCAACGTATTCTGGCCGCAGACAGCCAAGGAAACCGTTATACTTTCACCGAAAAAGCGGCCGGAAGAAGCCAGACGCCCAAAGCATTGAGTTGCTTCAGCCGCCAGCTTTCGCCCGGCATGGAAATCACGCTTTCCGCCCGCGTCATGGGACATTACGAGAGTCAGGGCGTGAAATATACGCGTTTAGGATACGTAAAATACGGTTGACGGCTATTCCAAAACCGTCACCTTACGTACCACAATCTCCTGCAAAGGGTGCTCTTTTGCCGTACGCACTTTTTCTATGGCCTCAGCCACTTGCAGCCCTTCCATGACCTCGCCGAACACGGTGTATTCTCCGTCCAGATGGGGCGCACCGCCCACTGTGGTATAGGCCTGTTTCTGCACTTCGTTGAACGGCACAGGCGGATGGGCGGCCACCTTTGCTTCCGCCTCATGCAACAAAGAGTCTTTCAGGCTTTCCAACTTTTCGGTTTCGCCACGACGACGCATCAGGTACATTTCCTTGAGATGGCCTCGCGAAAGTTCCTCGTAAAGCGTATCCACCCGGCTTTGGTAAATGGCCGAATAAAGCTCCATCAACGAACTTGGCGTATAGGTCTTCCCCGTCACGATATAGAACTGCGTACCGCTGGAGGCCTTTTCGGGATTCACGTCATCCCCCATACGGGCTGCCGCCAATGCGCCTTTCTTATGGAAATGGCGCGGATAACGGATTTCTGCCGGAATCGTATAACGGTAGGCCGCAGTATCCACGGCCGGTTTCATTCCCCCGGGTTTGAGGGCCGGGTCTCCGGTCTGCACCATAAAGCCTCGTACGACACGATGAAACAAAATATTGTCGTACGCCCCCGCACGGGCTAACTTGATGAAATTATCACGATGCTTGGGCGTATCGTTATACAACTTCACCTTCATGTCGCCCATAGAGGTTTCTATCAGTACTTCAGTCTCTTCCATTGCTTTCTTCTTTTGCGGACCGCAAGACATTACAGCTATGCAGCACGCGATATAAATCATACTTTTCAAATTCATGCAACCGACGGATGACGATTATTATCCTGCAAAAATAATGAATTCATGGAGTTTTTATTTTATTTTTGTGAAAAAATCCTCCCGAATTCAAAAAAAAGCCGTTCCTTTGTAGTACACTATAACTGAGATTATGAAAAAAAGAATCCTGAAATGGGTAATCGGCATTTTACTCACCCCTATCATACTATTCTTCATATCGGCTACACTGCTTTATCTTCCCCCCATACAAGATTTTGCCGTACGCAAGGCCACGGCCTATCTGTCTGAGACCACCGGTATGAAAGTGCATATAGGCCGACTGCGGTTGACCTTCCTTTTCGATATCGACTTGCAGGACGTGCAAATAAAAGACGGGCAGGACGACAGTCTGCTGGATGTGGAACGTCTGAGCGTGGATTTGAGTTTCGCATCCCTGCTCCACGGGGAAATTGACGTGGAAGGCATCGAACTGACCCGTGCCGCAGTCAACACCAAATCCATGATTGCCGGGGTGGAAATCAAGGGAAGCATAGGACGCTTCTTCGTAAACTCCCACGGTATAGAAATCCCGCAGGAAATGGTGACGGTGAATACGGCCCTTCTTTCGGATGCCGACGTGGCTATCGCTCTGACCGATTCCACGACGGAAGACACGACCGCCAGTTCGCCGGTGAACTGGAAAATCGCCCTTGGGCAAGTGGATCTGGCACGCACCCGGGTACGGTTCAGCATGCCGGGCGACAGTATGACCGTTTCGGGTGGAATCCTTACGGCAGCCCTGCGGAACGGTCTCATAGACTTAGGACAAGCCTTGTACACGGTGGAAACTTTCGACTTGCACGCCGATTCGCTATTCTACGACCTGCCATACGAGAAAACCGCAGAAGGACTGGATGTCAACCATATCGCACTTCGGGACATCGGCCTGGGCATCGACAGTATCACATTCGACGGAAACGCCTTGGGGCTTTCACTGGCTTTGCGCGAAACGCACATGAAAGAAAAAAGCGGTCTGGAAATCCGTTCGCTGACAGGGCACTTCAATATGGATTCCACTTCTCTGCATGTACCCGGACTGGTACTTCGCACCCCGGATTCTTACATCAGGACACAAGCTGACATGGACCTTTCCGCCGTAGCCGAACAGCCCCAAGGAAAAATGTCCGCCCGACTTATGGGAGAACTGGGCAAACAGGACGTATTATTGTTTGCCGGAGGATTGCCCCCGGCCTTTGTCAAGGCTTATCCCAACTCCCCCGTCATCTTACGGTTGTCGGCCGACGGGAATCTGGATACGCTGAACCTCACGACCGCAGAAGCACGGCTGGCCGGCGCTTTCGAACTGAAAGCCGACGGAAAGATGTTCCGGTTGGCGGACTCCGTACGAAGGTCGGGACACGTGAATCTGAACCTGCGTACACGCAATCTCGATTTTGCGAGGGCATTGGCCGGAGAAGAGGCGCTGAAAGACATAGCCCTGCCCCCAATGCGACTGGACGGGAATGTGGGGTTGAACGGACAAAAATACACTGCCGACCTCCGTTTAAGGGAAGGAAAAGGAAACGTGCAAGTAAAAGGAGGATTCGACGCGGCACGCATGGCCTACCAGGCGAAACTGTCCATAAAGGACCTGCAACTCCATCATTTCTTACCCAAAGATTCCCTGTACGGCCTGTCCCTCACGGCATCTGCCAAGGGCGTCGGGACGGATTTCTTCAGCCGACATACCCGGATGCAGGCCGACATGACATTAGAAAGCCTGCAATACGGACAACTGCATCTCAGTGACATCAAACTGGATGCCGGATTGCAAAAAGGCAACGGCCACGTCGCGCTCGACAGCCATAACCCGCTATTGGATATGCGCTCCAGAATCGACGCGCTGCTGAGCCGACATAATACCGACCTGACTTTCAGTATGGATATGCGCAGCATCGACCTGTATGCCCTGCGACTGACAGACAAACCGTTCAAGGCCGGCATGTGCCTGCACATGGACGGCAGTACGAACCTGAAAAACGCTCATACGGTACACGGAACGGTATCGGATATCTCTCTCATAATGCAGGATTCGGTATTCCGCCCCAAAGATTTGGCCATGAATGTGCTGGCTCTCCCGGACACTACGTATGCCGACATTTCGGCCGGTGACTTCAAACTGCATCTTGACGGCCGCGACGGCTATGAGACGCTGATGAAAAAAAGCGAAGAATTCATGGCTGTGGCCGACCAGCAACTGCAACGCCGGCATCTGAATCAGGACTCACTCAAGATTTTCCTGCCACGCATGACGCTCAATATGGTGTCGGGAAAAAACAACCCCGTGGCCAACTATCTGACGGCTATGGGCTACTCTCTCAACGAATTGAAGCTGAACCTGAATGCCGACCCCGAAATCGGCCTGAACGGAGGCGGCCATATTTACACGATGAATGCAGGAGGCATCTTACTGGATACGATACAGATGCACATCTTTCAGGATACGACCGGCGTAAAAATGGACGGACGGGTGCGAAACGGCCCCAAGAACAAACAATTCGTATTCGAGTCCCGGCTGAATGCTTATCTGCACTCCACCGGAGCGGGAATCAATTTGATTTATCTGGACGACAAGCGTAAAAAAGGAGTGGATCTGGGGCTGAGAGCCGACGTGCAAGACAATGGCATCAAAATTGTGTTCTCACAAATTCATCCGATTATCGCCTATCGAAAATTCGATATCAACGAGAATAACTACATATTCCTGGGGAACGACAGGCGGGTGGAAGCGGATGTGAATATGCTCGCCGACGACGGAACGGGAGCCAGGATTTACTCGACGCCCAATCCGGAAGCTTTGCAAGACCTGTCCGTCAACCTGAACCATGTAAACCTAAAGGAACTGACCGCCGTCATTCCGTACGCTCCACGCATCTCCGGATTAATGCAAACCGACGCCCACTTGATACAAACGGAGGAAAACCTGTCCGTCGTAGCCGACGTCTCGGTGAAAGACATGGCGTACGAAGATGCACCGCTGGGCAATATCGGCCTGGGAATGGTCTACCTGCCCAACAACGACGGGACGCATTTCGTAGATGCACGTATTTCGCATAACGAAGCAGAAGTCCTGACGCTTTCAGGAGCTTACAAAGACAACGGTAAAAGCGGAACGATAGAGGCGGACTTGGATTTGGCAGACTTCCCGTTGTCGTTGGCCAACGGTTTTGTCCCGGACCAGATGGCGGCTTTAGGCGGTATGGCCGACGGCTGCATGAAGGTGAGCGGCCCGACCGACCGACCCGTCGTAGAAGGATGGCTGGCCACCAAAGCCATGAAAATAACGTCATCCGAGTACAGTTTGAACCTGCGTCTGGAGGATGATACCATCAAGGTAAGGCAAAGCCACCTGAATTTAGACAAGTTAAACGTATATTCCACAGGAAAGAACCCGCTCGTGTTCGACGGAACGGTGGATTTCGCCAACTTCGATAATATCTTGCTCGACCTGAAAATGAATGCATCCAACTTCGAACTCATCAACGCCAAACGCACCCAACAGGCATCGGCCTACGGAAAAGTGTACGTGGATGTCAATGCACGGATGGCCGGGAATCTGAACAATATCAACATTAACGGACGTTTGGGGGTATTGGGAAGCACCGATGTGACGTACGTGCTGAAAGACACTCCGCTTTCATCGGAAGACCGGTTGAGCGGCCTGGTCACGTTCGTAGACTTTAGCGATACTACGACCGTGGCTACCCAGGAAGAAGTACAGCCCATGAACATGAACGTGATGATGCAAATCAGCATAGACCAGGGTACACAGGTACACTGCCTGCTGAGTGCCGACCGCTCCAAATACGTTGATCTGGAAGGGGGCGGCGAGCTGACCATGAACTATACTCCGCAGGGGGAACTGACGCTCACCGGACGTTATACGGTGCTGAACGGAGAAATGAAATACTCACTTCCGGTTATCCCTTTGAAGACATTCACCATCGCCTCGGGCAGTTATGTGGATTTCAACGGGCCTATCCTGAATCCTACTTTGAACATCTCGGCGTCCGAACGTATGCGTGCCACCGTGACGGAAAACGATACCCCACGCACTGTTTCCTTCGAAGTGGGGCTGTCCATCACGCGTACGTTGGAAAATATGGGGCTGGAGTTTACCATCGCAGCCCCTGAAGACATGACCGTACAGAACCAACTCGCAGCCATGTCGATAGAGGAGCGCGGGAAAGTGGCCGTCACCATGTTGGCCACCGGCATGTACTTGTTGGGAGATAATGAAAGCGGAGGATTCTCTACGACCAATGCCCTGAACGCCTTGTTGCAAAGCGAAATCACCAACATTGCAGGCAAGGCTCTTGAAACCATAGACTTGAGCCTCGGCGTAGACCAGGAAACTACGGCCGAAGGAACGGAGCGCACGGATTACTCATTCCGCTTTGCCAAACGCTTCTGGGGCAACCGTGTGAGCATCATCGTGGGCGGTAAAGTGTCTACGGGCGAGAATGTGGAAAACACCGGCCAGTCGTTGATAGATAATGTATCGTTAGAATATCGCTTGGACAAGAGTGCCACACGTTACGTCACCCTATTCTATGACAAGAGTTATGAGTCTTTGTTGGAAGGCGAAATCACCGAAATGGGAGCCGGTCTCGTACTGAGGCGTAAAATGACACGCTTAGGTGAACTGTTTATCTTCAAGAACAGAAAAAAGAATGAACCTCAACACGAAAAAGAGAAGAAATGATGAAGACAATACTGAAGATATATTGTGGCATGCTCATGTGCTGCGGTTTGGTGGCAGGGTGCTCAACGACCAAGAACCTTCCCGAAGAAGAGGTACTGTACACCGGTATCAAGGAAATAGACTATGGCCAAAAGTCGAAAAAGAAAGCCAAGAAAAAGGCTAAACAAAAGGAGGAAGAAGGAGTCATTACCTCTCTGGCCGATGCTTACAAAGCTGTAGACGACTTACTCACACAAAGAGATTTGTCTGTGCTGAAACGGAAAGAGGAATTGACTCAGGAGCAAAAGGACTCCATCGCCGCCGTGCAACGTATCGAAGAAGAGGCGTATGAAACGGCGAAGGAAGAAGTGGATGCGGCACTGGCTTACGCCCCGAACAACGCTCTGTTCGGAAGTTCGTCCTACCGTATTCCATTCCCCACCGGACTGTGGATATACAACGCTTTAGTGGGCAAGAAGTCACGCTTCGCAAAATGGTTATTCGATACGTTTGCAGGTACTCCGGTCTTCATCAGTACCATCAATCCGAAAACCCGCGCACTCGTAGCACAAAACACACTCCGGAACTACGGTTATTTCAACGGTACCGTGGATTATGAAATCCTACCGGAAAAGAACCCCAAAAAGGCCAAAATCAGCTATACCGTCAGACCGCGCAATCTGTTTCGTCTGGACTCCATAGCCTACCTGCGCTTTCCGGCTGTGGGCGACAGCCTGATACGGGAAACGTTCCGGCAACGTACCCTTTTCAGCGGTGATCCGTTCAGCGTAATCAATCTCGATGCCGAAAGAACCCGTATTTATAACATGTTCCGCAATTCCGGTTATTTCTACTACAAACCGGAATACATCACCTATCGTGCCGATACCATACAGCGTCCGGGATTCGTACAACTGCAAGTCGTACCGGCTGACGGCATTCCCGCATCGGCCAACAAAAGGTATTACCTCGGACGGACCACCGTCAATCTGTTCAATAATGATTCTTATGAACTGACCGACACGCTACAGTTTCGCGATTACACCTTATATTATGATGGAGGAAAGAAAGGCAAAATCCCTTTGCGCTTCGGTGCCCTCCGGCGTAATCTGTTCTATCGGAAAGGCATGCTCTACCGACAGGACATTATGAGCTTCGTACAACAGCAACTCTCGGAAATGAATGTGTTCAGCACGGTAAACCTGAAATACGTTCCGCGTGATACCACCGCACTCAACGATACGCTCGACATCGAAATCACCGGTATCCTGGACAAACCCTACGACGGGGAGTTCACCACAAAGGTAACCTCTAAAAGCAATGGGCAGATCGGTCCGGGACTCTCGTTCAGCATGTCCAAACGCAATGCCTTCCGAGGAGCGGAAAAGCTGAAATTCGAAGTACACGGATCATACGAATGGCAAACCAACTCCACCGTACAGGGACGTAGTTCCGTCATCAACTCCTACGAATACGGTACTTCATTGTCATTGGACTATCCCCGACTGATATTTCCCGGGGCACGTAAGTTCTCCCGACGCGCCAAAACGAGCACCTCGTTTGTACTGGATGCTACATGGATGAACCGGGCCAACTATTTCGGCATGGTGTCTTTGAGCGCACGGGCGGCCTATACTTACCAAGCGCGTCCTACCATCAAACACGAATTCGTCCCGTTCCGCTTGGATTACGACGAACTGTTGAGTACAACCGCCACTTTCGACTCTATCATGAACGTCAACCAGGCACTCTACGTAAGTATGCGCGACCAGTTCGTTCCTTCCATGCGATACACTTTCACTTATTCCAGTCCGCGCAAGGCACGCAATCCGCGAACTTTCATCTTTGAAGTGAAAGAAAGCGGAAACATCACTTCCGGTATTTACGCCGCTTTCGGTAAACCGTTCAACCAAAAAGACAAGAAACTTTTCAACGTGCCTTTTGCACAGTATATCCGTTTTCTGGCTGAGTTCAGAGAAGAATTCCGCCTTACCCCCCGTACAAGTATCGCCACGCGAGTGGGAACCGGCGTGATATTCAGTTACGGAAACTCTACCGCAGCTCCTTACAACGATCTCTTCAGCGTAGGTGGTGCCAACAGTATCCGTGCGTTCACCGTTCGCGGCGTGGGACCGGGTAGCTATATTCCGGGCGCGTCGGCCTATTCCTATATCGACCAAATGGGAGACTTCAAAATCGAAATGAACGCCGAGTATCGCTTCCCCATCGTTTCTATGCTTTCCGGAGCCGTATTCCTGGATGCTGGAAACGTTTGGCTTCTGGATGCAGACGTAAACCGCCCGGGAGGAACGTTCGACATTTCAAGATTCGGCAAAGACTTGGCTTTAGGCACCGGATTGGGTATTCGTTGCGACCTCGATTTCCTCGTATTGCGTTTCGATGTCGGAGTGGGACTTCACGCTCCTTACGACACAGGAAAGAGCGGCTATTACAACATGCCGAAATTCAAAGACAGTCTGGGATACCATTTTGCCGTAGGTTATCCGTTCTAAAACGGGCTGTAGCACGGACGGCCCCTCCTGTTTTCCCAAACAGTTCAAAGGGCTTAAAAAAAGAAGCCGAAAACACGACTTTTTCAAATAAAAAAGCTATTTTTGCAATACAGAACGTAAATATTTAACTTTTTAAACGAACGAATATGAAACCTACACTTTTCTTATTGGCTGCCGGTATGGGTAGCCGTTATGGCGGTTTGAAACAATTGGACGGGCTGGGTCCGAATGGCGAAACCATCATGGACTATTCTATCTATGATGCCATCCGTGCCGGTTTCGGCAAAATTGTCTTCGTCATCCGCAAAGACTTTGAAGAACAATTCCGTACACAAATCCTTTCAAAATACGAAGGAAAGATTCCGGCTGAGTTGGTATTCCAAAGTCTGGACGCACTGCCCGAAGGTTTTACTTGCCCGGAAGGCCGTGTAAAGCCGTGGGGTACGAACCATGCCGTATTGATGGGTAAAGATGTCATCAAAGAACCGTTCTGTGTCATCAACTGTGATGACTTCTACGGCCGCGACGCATTCGCCACCATCGGCAAGTTCCTGAGCGAATTGCCGGAAGGCTGCCAAAACACATACGCCATGGTGGGCTTCCGTTGCTGTAATACGCTCAGCGAAAACGGCTCCGTTGCACGTGGTGTCTGCATGTACGACGACCATCATCACTTGAAAGACGTGGTGGAACGTACGGAAATCATGCGTGTGGACGGTCCTATCTGCTACAAAGACGAAGAAGGCAAATGGATTCCGTTGGAAGAGAACGTACCGGTCAGCATGAACATGTGGGGCTTCACTCCCGACTACTTCCAGCATAGCGAAGAATATTTCAAAGAGTTTCTGAGCAATCCGAAGAACATGGAAAATCCGAAAGCCGAGTTCTTCATCCCGCTGATGGTGAATAAGCTCATCAACGAAGGTACCGCTACGGTAGAAGTGCTCGACACTACCAGCAAATGGTTCGGTGTAACATACGCTGCCGACCGTGAAGCCACAGTAGAAAAGATTGCCTCCTTGGTAGCAGCAGGAGAATACCCGGAAAAGCTGTTCTAAACAAGGCTCTTTTATTTCTTTACCTAAAAAAAGAATCCTTCTTGCATGGAGTTCATCCGGCAAGAAGGATTCTTTTTTATATTACCCGCCCTCCATCTGACTGTCACCTAAAGGCAGTCTGTTTTTTTCTGCAAGATAAAGTAAAAAACACAGTATTGTCTTACACAAAAAATCGTAAAATGAAGAAATCAACAATCTGTAAAAGCAAAAAAGCCGACTTCTTGTCTTTCATGCAAAATCAAATCCAAGAAAAAAAGATGCGCAACAAAATCAAAACATCTGCGAACTACCAATCATCCCTGCGTTCCTTTACACATTTCCTCCAAACCAAAGGCTACTGTCGCTCTGTAAGCTTCGAATCTATCACCGAAGAATTAATCGCATCTTACGAAACCTACCTACAACACGAACGCGGTATCACCAAAAACAGCAGTTCCTTTTATATCCGCACATTGCATGCGGCCTATAAAAAAGGAATTGCCATGCTCAATCTGAAACTTCGAGACCCCTTCGGCAACGTCTATACGGGAGTAGACAAAACCCGAAAACGGGCTGTAAACATCGATGTCATCATCAAACTCATGCAATATAAGGAGCTCAATAAAAGTATGGAATTCAGTCGCGATACATTTGTATTTTGCTTTTTCGCACAAGGTATGCCTTTCATAGACTTCGCCAAACTAAAAAAGGAAAATCTGCAAAACGGGCGCCTCTCCTATTATCGGAGTAAAACCGGACGCCTGCTCTCTGTCAAGGTAGACAGAATCATGAGAACCATCATCAATAAATACGCCTCTCCCCAATCGGACTTTCTTTTCCCCGTAATGAAAACCACAGAATTCCGACAGTCCGTTTACGACTCAGCCTTACGGACATACAATCTCAATTTAAAAAAGCTATCCGAATTGTTAGGAGAGAAAGCCACGCTCACCTCTTACGTCCCGAGGCATTCATGGGCCTCGGAAGCCTTAAAGCTTCATATCCCGATGCACGTCATCAGCGAATCTATGGGGCATTCCAATGAAAAGACCACTTCCATCTATCTCACTTCGCTGGACCACCGCAACATTGATGCTGCAACAAGAAAAATATTTGAAACGGCAAATAGAAGAAGTAAAATAAAGAAACGAATCAGACAGTCTTCAACAAAAACTTCAACGTTCTCCTATTCAGCAATATATCCTCAATATTATTATTATTCCATCTCTATGCAAGAGGTGGATAAATCCGATGCAAATGTAGATAAAATACTTAAACCCACAAAATAATCGGTCTTTTTTTCTCGAAAAAACAAATGATTTACTAAAAAAACACGAAAGAACAGATTTGGAAGATGGTTCTAAAGCACTATGACTCACATATAATAGATAGGCCTACATTCCCTTTTTCCACCTCTTGCATAGAGAGAGAAAAGAATATGATTCTAAAAACAGGAAAGTAGAGAACATATATTTTTTAATTAATTTGTTTTATTATGAAGAAGAAGTTTATTAGTGTTGCGATGTTTTGCGCATTGATTGCCAGTTCCCCGGTTTGGGTCGGCTGCTCAGATTACGATGACGACATTGCCAATCTACAATCGCAAGTAGACGCATTGAAACAAACGGTAGATGTTTCAACCGCAGAAGCCCTGAAAGCCTTGCAAGAAGCTCAAGCCGCCCTACAGGAGGACATCAACGCACTGACAGCAGGCAAAGCCGACGCACAGGCCGTGAAGGACTTACAGGAAACCGTGGCTGCACTCCAAACAGCCATCACAGAGAACGACATCACCAAAATCGGCGAATTGAGTTCTCAGGTCAGCGAACTGATCGCACAGGTAAATGGAATAGAAGGCGATTTGGATAAGACCCAAAGCGACCTTCAGCAACAAAAGACTGAGTTGGAAGGCAAGGTCAACAGCCTGCGTACCGATTTGGAGAAAGCCATTGCCGACAAAGCCGACCAAGCTACCGTGGACAACATCAAGTCTGAATTGGATACGGCCGTAACAAACCTTACAGACGTAGAAAACCGTTTGGTGGAAGTAGAGAAATGGATTAAGAACAACGGGCAGGAATTGGCCAAACTGACTGCAAACGTAAGCCAGATCAACAACCTGATCGCTAAAATCAGCGAAGAAGCGGCTACGACTATTTCCGACCCGGCCATCTTGGCAGCCATCAAGGCATTGCCCACCACGGTAAGTTCACTTACCACCCTGCAACAACAAATCGGCAAGGAAACGGAAGCCGGAAGCATCCTCTACCGTCTGGCCGCCCTCGAAGAATGGAAGAACACTATCGTGACCGAATTACTGACCGGCACGGGATACAGCAGCTTTGCCGACATTTGCCAAGACATCAAAGAGCTGCAAGAAGCATTGACGGGCAGCGGCAGCGAAACTCCGGGCGTAGACCCGAGCGACCCGGGCTTGGTTGAACAATTCAACGCACTGAAAGCCGAAATGGCCAAGTTCGACATGATTCAAAGCGTGGTGTACATCCCGAATGCTACTGAAGCAGAAACGGGCTATTTGTTGAAGTCTTCCGTGCTGAAAGTGTACAATGAAAAGAGCACAAATAAAAACAAATACGATGAAGTGGCACAAGGCATAAAGACCAACACAATCAGTTTCCGCGTGTCTCCGGCCTCTAAAGCCAAAGACTTCGACGGAGATAATCCTAAATATACCTTGACCTTCGACGGCGAGATAATAACCAAGAAAAGTTTCTCACAAGTGAAGACGGTAGGAAAGCCCAAAGTCAATGAAGAATCCGGTATTATCACATATTCCGTAGAAACAAAAATACCTGAAAATGAAGTATGGGCTGTTTGCGCTGTCATCAAGGCTGTGGAACAACCTGCCGCAGAAGGAGAAGAAAGTACAGGCGTAAAGGACAACACTGACCTGACCACAACTTACTTCACAGCTACGACTGTGGAATATAAAGTGAAAACCATTGCTGTCACAAATGACAATCAAGACAAAACAACCATGCCTTACATGAATCCGGACGGTAGTGATAGCAAGGTGGACTATACCGTAAACCGCAAAGTCGTAGGTTACGATGAATCTAATGAAGTAATCGTAGAAGACATGGTTGCCGACTTCGGCGTTCCGACTACAATTTCTTACGACGTATCCACGTTGACGAACACCGACACGAGCGATGACAATTGGTTCACGGAAGACAACGGTGTATTGACTGTACAAAAATCGAACGCTATGATTGGACGTGAAGTCACGGTTACCCCCAAAGTACAGTTTGGTTCAATCGAAATCAAAGCACCATCATACAAAAAAATAACCGTTACCCGTCGCGTTGTAGAAGTTGATGTAAATGAGCCCAGTGCTCCTAAGGAACTGACGTGGAACAAGGACATCCAGTTCATTGCCCTGAGCAGCAGCGAAATGGACGCAATCATCAAAGAAACCGAACTGTCACGCGGTGACTTCATGGAGCTTATCGATGAAAACGAACCGGCAGACTTGACCAAGCTGTGCCTGATGACCGGTAAAGACATCTTGGAAAAAATGCCTGCAGCAACCGACAAGGTAGCAAACGACAACACGCTGTACATCGTCGTTCCTGCCAAAATGAATACCGGTGAAGCCAAGAAACTCGATATCACATTGAAGGAAGAAAACAGCAGTACCACGCAGACCGACTCTTACATTATCCATGTAAACGTCAGCAAGATGCAGTATCCTGTCACTGTAATCGAGAAGAACCCGACCCGTTGGAACCAAGACGGACAGACCATCGAATACACTCCGCAGTTTAAATGGGTAGAGGGCACGACCGACAAGGTAGAAAGCGTGGGCAATACGTTCGATGTAAAAGACTTGTTCGCCGACTATGCCGCATTGAGCAAACAGGCTACAGACTTCGGCTTCAAACTCGTCATCAACGTCAAGAACAATACATCTTTAAAGGGTGTTGACTACAATGCTACCAACCAAATACTTACTTACAATAAATCCACGTTTAACGGTGAAGACGTTGAGTTTGAAATCTACTTGGATTACAACGGTACAAAGATCGGCGCAACCAACTGTAAGATCAGCGTACAAAAGCTGAGCGGAACATGGACGAACCCGACTCAGATGGCCATGAGCGTCACCGACTTGTCTAAGACTTATAACGTGGCTGAAGGTGCCAAATGGGTTGACGTTGCCGGACGCACCATATGGGAAAACGGTGCTAAGGTGAAGATCGGTAAAGACGATAAAGGTAACTGGTTGTCCGACTTCAACAAAGATCCATTCTCGACAGACGTATATGGTATGACAGTACCGTCATTCCATGTCATCGACCCGAAGACCGGAAATACCATCAATGACATATATGTCAATGTAAACAGCTCTACAGGTGAAGTTTCGTTCAAGGACCCTGCAAAACAATCACCATTCGAAGCTGCTTACACGGTAACCATCCGTATCAGTGCCGATTCTCCATGGGGTGAAATCACGGGCATGAAGGACGACCACGTAGACATGACGTTCACCATTGCAGAAGGTGCAAAACAATAACAAGGAAGAATGTAATCCCACAAAAAGCCTTGCCCATCCGTTTTCTCTCCATCTACGGACGAGGTAAGGAAGGTTGGTCAGAGACGGTCTCCGCGAGGAGGCCGTCTCTTGTATTTATAACGCTACGGACAGCCGCGCCAGATAATCATAATGTTCTCCGTCCTGCAACCGTTCCGCACGGAAACCGTTTTCCTGTGCATAGTAGGCCAAAGTGTCGAAGTCCACATAGAGCCACGGGAAAGGTGCACCTTTCACTCGCTTGTACTGCATCCGAAAATCCAACTCACCGTAGTAACCGGCATTCAGGTCGATGTCCAACGTGCCGTCTTCGTCTTCATAAATATAGCGCAAGTCACTGGAATCCACCAACACGCAACCGCCGGGTGCCAACAGTTGCTTCATACGACGGAAAAACAAGGGCATGCGTTCCAGCCGCCCGATGATGCCGGAACCGTTCATCAGCATCAGCACCGTATCGTAACATCCGGCGAAAGCCTCGTCGAAGACATCCGCCTCCCAAGCCTGCCTCACCCCGCGCCGACGCATCACATCCACCGACAACGGCGAGATATCCACCGCCGTCACGTCCAACCCGCGCCTTTGCAAGGCCAAGCTGTGGCAGCCCGCCCCGGCACCGACATCCAACACCCGCCCGCGACACAAGTCCAAAGCTTTCAGTTCCAATGGCGGCATATCCTCCTCTTCACGGAACAACGTGCCGACCGGCATCTCGTCTTCGTCAAACTGCGGGGAGAACACCCGCAAGCGACCGACCCTGCCTGTCTCATAATAGTCACGGATGGCCTGCCCCATCGGGTCGCATCCGTCTTCCAACAATCCGTTCTTCATATTTTTATGTCTTGGTGGCGCAAAGATACGACAAATATCCTCGCCGCTATGCTTATTTGCATTATCTTTGTTTCCACGAAGACAGGATGCGGCTCGGCATAGCCAAACCGGAAAACTTCGTTTTCATTTGTCTCTGCGCTCGCCTTTCACTATCTTTGTACACCATAGGCTACACGTTTTTATGGAAACAGACCGTAACATATACATCAAAAACATGGTGTGCGACCGTTGCGTCATGGTCGTACGGAACGTACTGGAACGTCTCGGACTGACACCCTTGTCGGTCGAACTCGGACGAGCCGAACTTTCCGCCCCTCTCGCGGAGACCGCACGCCAAGCCTTGCGCGAGGCCCTCGCCCCCTTGGGATTCGAACTGATAGACGACCCGCGCATCCGTACCGTAGAGCATATCAAGCGTCTCATCATCGAACTCGTACACCATCAGGACAACCGCCTGCGGACAAATCTGTCGCAATACCTCGCCACGGAGTGCCGCCACGATTACGGTACGCTCAGCAAGCTGTTCTCCGAAACGCAAGGCACGACCATCGAAAAATACTTTATCGCCCAGAAAATCGAACGCGCCAAGGAACTGCTGGATTACGGTGAACTGACCCTCAACGAAATAGCCGACCGGCTGAACTATTCCAGTACCGCCCACCTCAGTGCCCAGTTCAAGGCACAGACCGGATATACTCCACGGCAATACCGGCAACAGAAAGAGCGGGCACGCATTCCGTTGGATAAAATATAACACTCACACTAAAACATATAAAAAGAAGCCATAATTCTGTAAGACAGTTTGCAGACCCCGTACTTATCTTTGTACCCTACAACCATAGATACGATAAACACAATGGACACAATACACATAGAAAAAAGGACGTTTCCCGTATTGGACATGAGTTGCGCCGCCTGCGCTGCACGGGTGGACAAGACCCTCAACGGACAACCGGGGGTACGCATGGCTTCCGTCAACTACGCGGCGGCCACGGCTACCGTAGAATACGACACGGCACAGTGCAGCCCCGAACAACTGAAAGCGGCCTTGCAGGCTGCGGGTTACGACCTGTTGGTGGGCGACGACCGCAAACAGTTGGAAGACCGGGCGGAACAGGCGCACGACGAGAAGTACCGACGCTTGCGGCAACGCACCGTCTGGGCCATCATCCTCGCCCTGCCCGTGGCCGTCATCGGCATGTTTTTCATGTACATGCCATACGCCGACCTCATCTCATGGGCATTGTCCACCCCCGTCGTCCTCTGGTTGGGACGGGATTTCCACCGTAACGCCTGGCGGCAACTGCGGCACGGCACGGCCAACATGGACACCTTGGTGTCGAACAGTACGCTCATTGCCTACGTCTTCAGCCTTTTCAACATGCTCTTTCCGGAATTCTGGACGGCACGGGGCGTAGAGCCTCACGTCTATTTCGAAGCGGCGAGCGTCATCATCGCCTTTATCCTGTTGGGGCGGCTCTTGGAAGAAAGGGCCAAGGGCAGCACCTCGACGGCCATCCGCAAGCTCATGGGGCTGCAACCCCGTACGGTCACCATCGTGGACGACCGTGGGGAAACACGTGAAATCAGTATCGACGACCTGCAACGGGGGCAGACCGTCTCCGTCCGTCCCGGCGAACGGATTGCCGTGGACGGCACCATCGTCTCGGGCAGTTCGTACATCGACGAAAGCATGCTGAGCGGCGAACCGGTGCCCGTAGCCAAGCGCGAAGGGTCGCACGTTTTCGCCGGTACCATCAACCAACGTGGCTCGTTCCGTTTCCGTGCCGAGAAAGTGGGAGCCGACACCGTACTGGCCCACATCATCCGCATGGTACAGGACGCGCAAGGCAGCAAAGCCCCCGTGCAACGGTTGGTGGACCGCATCGCGGCCATATTCGTACCGACCATCATCGGCATCGCCCTTCTTTCGTTCGCCTTGTGGTGGGCACTCGCCCCGTCGGACGGTTTCACGCACGGCCTGTTGGCTTTGGTTACCGTACTCATCATCGCCTGTCCCTGCGCGCTCGGACTGGCCACGCCGACAGCCATCATGGTGGGCATCGGCAAGGGAGCCGAACACGGCATCCTCATCAAAGACGCTGAAAGCTTGGAGGCCGCACGGCAGATAGACAGCATCCTGTTGGACAAGACGGGAACGGTCACGGAAGGGCATCCCACGGTGACGGAAATGACATGGGCGGAAGACTGTCCGGCCGGCCTGCCCGACATTTTCTTCAGTCTGGAAAAACAGTCGGAACATCCCTTGGCCGAAGCCGTCGTCGGCCATATCCAAGGACGGGAACTCCCCGTGCAGGACTTCGAAAGCCTGACGGGAATGGGGGCAAAGGCGGTATGCCAAGGCCAGACGTATTATGCCGGGAACCTTAAGCTGCTGGAACGGAACGGTATCCCGACAGACGAACGCCTGACACGTACGGCCGAACGCATGTCTGCCGCTGGACAAACGGTGATTTACTTTGCCGATACGAAGAAAACATGGGCAGTGGCCGCCATATCCGACCGCATCAAGAAGACTTCGCGCCAAGCCGTGGCCGAACTGCAGGCCATGGGCATCGAAGTCTATATGCTCACGGGCGACCAGGCCCCCGCTGCCGCACGGATAGCCGACGACGCAGGCATCCGGCACTACCGCGCCGGGGTGTCGCCGCAAGACAAGGCCGATTTCGTGGCCACCTTGCAGCGCAAAGGGCATCGCGTGGCCATGGTGGGCGACGGCATCAACGACAGCGCCGCCTTGGCCCGCGCCGACCTGAGCATCGCCATGGGACGGGGCAGCGACATCGCCATGGACGTGGCTCAGATGACGCTCATCTCGTCCGACCTGACCCGGATTCCGGAGGCCATCCGGCTGTCCGCCCGTACCGTACGCACCATCCGGCAGAACCTGTTTTGGGCTTTCATCTATAATATAATAGGTGTACCCGTGGCCGCCGGAGCCCTCTACCCCCTTTGCGGCTTCCTGCTCAACCCGATGATTGCCGGAGCGGCCATGGCCATGAGCAGCGTGAGCGTCGTGACGAACAGCCTGCGGCTGAAACGGGCCGGACTGCGACACGAAGAAACCGACATTTCAAAACCCTATACAGATATGAAGAAAGAATATAAAGTGGAAGGCATGATGTGCAACCATTGCCGCATGCATGTGGAAAAAGCATTGAACAGTATCGAGGGCGTCAACGCCACCGTGACCTTAGACCCTCCCGTGGCCGTCATCGAGTTTTCGGGAGACGCGAAGTCCTTGGAGGACTTGCAAGCCGTACTGGCCGAAGAAGGTTACAAAATCTCGGAAATGTAAAGGAAGGAGGAAACCATGCAGTTAGACAAGCTTTGCGTGGCCTGTTTCTCGCCCACGCACACTTCGATGAAAATCGCACGCGCCATCGCCGACGGCACGCGCATCGCGCGCCGTGAGGAAATCGACCTGACCACCGACCCCGCCGACACGCCCATTTCGGTACGCAATGCCATCTGCATCGTGGCCGCCCCCGTCTATGGGGGACTTGTGGCCCCGGTAGCCGTCCGGCGCATCGCCCGCCTGCGGGCGGAAAACAGCATCGCCATTCCGGTGGTGGTCTATGGCAACCGCGACTACGAGGATGCCTTGGTACAGCTTCGCGACCTCCTGCACGCCCAAGGGTTCACGCCCCTCTGCGGTGCGGCTTTCGTGGGCGAACACTCCTACAGCCGTCCGGGCATGCCCGTCGCCGAAGGCCGTCCTGATGCCGCCGACTTGCAGAAGGCCGCCGCTTTCGGGGCGCAGGCATACGGCAGCCTGTTGCACCAACTGAACCTGCCCCACCCTCCGGCCACGGATGCACGTGACTTCGCGCTGACCTACGACAGCCTGTTGGAAAGCCTCGTGACTGCGCCCGCGATGAAGGGCAACGTGCCCTACAAGACCCTTGGCCCCTCCACACCGCAGGCTCCGGTAGTGAACGACAACTGCTACGGCTGCGGAGAATGCGTGGACTGGTGCCCCACCGGCGCCATCACCATAGCCGACGGACGCTCTGCCACCCGTGTGGACTTGTGCACCAAATGCTGTGCCTGCGTCAAGTTCTGTCCCGTGGGCGGACGCACTTTCGACACCCCTTATACCGTCATGTTGCACCAGAACTTCAGTGCACGTCGCGAACCGGAATGTTTCGTCTGACAAAATGTCAGGCCAACCTCACGAGAATCGTCTATCCGCCTCTTTATTCGGGCGAGGGGACAAAAAACGTCGGCATTTCAAGCCGGCGTTTTTACATTCCGCAACCACGGGCGGGGTTTCCGCTTACAAAAAGACACCCTCTCCACACCGCCATGCGGCATATCCCGCATGCAAACGACATCCGTCAGCCTTTTCCCGTGACAAAAAGCATGAGGATTTGGCGCACGGAAATCCGTCAGATAAATCAAAAAAAGCCCTTCTGACCTCCCTTTTACACCGTTTACCGCCCCCTTTTCCGCCGCGCAGAAGACCGTTTCCGGCCGACAAGCGGACAACTCCATTTTTTTCTGCTCCAAAACGTTTTCCGCTTTCAGCCAAACGAAATTCCAATCTCAGGAGATTGAAACCCCGAATTCAAAAGAAATGCGTCATAAACACATAAAACGGGCCATATACCGGTTCGGATTTAACATATCCTCTCTATTTGAGCCTTTTACTACCCGGTGCTTATACGTAAAAGGCTGACATATTGTCAGTATTTCACGTCCTGCCTCATCTGCCCTATTTTCCCTTTCCCATCTTTTTTTTCTCAATTCTGTTTGCGTTACCAATAGTTTTATTTAATTTTGCCGCACCTAATCATTTACGAATTAATACCAAGAAAATTAGGAATATGGAAGCTGTATTCGGTTACATCATCGGCCTCGGGGCCGCAGTCATGATGCCCATTATCTTTACCATACTGGGCGTTTGTATCAAAATCAAGTTCGGAAAAGCCTTACAAAGCGGCCTTTACGTGGGCGTCGGTTTCGTGGGATTGTCGGTCATTACGGCGTTACTCACCAGCAGCCTCAGCCCCTCGCTCTCAAAAGTGGTGGAGATTTACGATCTCAACCTCGAAGTGTTCGACATGGGATGGCCTGCGGCAGCCGCCGTGGCTTACAACACGTCGGTAGGCGCGTTCATCATTCCCGTATGCCTCGGAGTGAACATCCTGATGCTCCTCACCAAAACGACAAAGACCGTCAACATCGACCTGTGGAACTATTGGCATTTCGCCTTCATCGGCGCGATGGTCTACTACACGATGGACAACATCGCATGGGGTTTCTTCGCTGCCGTCATCTGTTATATCCTGACGCTGATAGCCGCCGACTACACGGCTCCCAAATTCCAGAAATTCTATGATAAGATGGACGGCATCTCCATTCCGCAGCCTTTCTGCCAAGGGTTCATGCCTTTCGCCATCCTCATCAACAAGGCGCTCGACCTGATTCCGGGGTTCAACAAACTGTATATCGACGCGGAGGGCATGAAGAAGAAATTCGGCATCCTGGGCGAACCGCTCTTCCTCGGCGTATTGGTGGGATGCGGCATCGGCGCACTGGCCTGCAAGAACGGGCAGGAACTGGTGGACGGCATTCCGGGCATCCTCGGACTGGGTATCAAGATGGGAGCCGTCATGGAGCTGATTCCTCGCATCACGGGACTGTTCATCGAAGGTCTGCGCCCCATTTCCGATGCCACGCGCCAGATGATAGCCCGCAAATTCGGTGAGAATGCCGGTCTGCACATCGGCATGAGTCCGGCCTTGGTCATCGGCCACCCGACTACGCTCGTCGTATCGTTGCTGCTCATCCCCGTCACGCTGTTCCTTGCCGTCGTCCTGCCGGGCAACCAGTTCCTGCCTTTGGCTTCGCTGGCCGGCATGTTTTACGTGTTCCCCATCATCCTGCCCATCACGAACGGCAATGTGGTGAAGACGTTCATCATCGGACTTATCCTGATGGTCATCGGGCTGTATTTCGTGACGAACCTCGCGCCCTACTTCACCAGTGCGGCACACGATGTGTTCAACATCACGAAGGACACGGCCGTGGCCATCCCCGAAGGTTTCGAGGGCGGTGCGCTCGACTTTGCCTCCAGCCCGCTGGCATGGGTCATCTTCCACCTGACACACACGGTGAAATATGTGGGTCCGGCCGTCCTCGTGGTCTGCACGCTCGGACTGGCTGTCCTCAACCGCCGTGCCATCGTCCGCAAGAAGTACTAAGACGCGGACGCATACCACGCATTTGAATCTAACATCACATAATCAAAAACAGAAAGAAAATGAAAAGATTTGCATTGGCTCTTTGCCTCGGCCTCGGCGCACTGGCGACGAACGCCCAGATGAACTACAAAGTACAGACCGCCTGCCATCCGCAGGATGTCAAACACTACGACACCGAACGCCTGCGCAGTGCTTTCATGATGGACAAAGTCATGGCTCCGGATGAAATCAACCTCACGTATACCCTGTATGACCGTCTGATTTACGGTGGAGTGATGCCGGTAAACAAGGTTCTGAAACTGGAAAAGTTCCATGAACTCGGACCGGAAATCACCTACTTTTTGGAACGCCGCGAATTGGGCGTAATCAATATCGGTGGAGACGGTGTGGTAACTGTAGATGGCAAAGCATACGAAATGAAGTACAAAGAGGCTCTCTACGTAGGTTGCGGCAATAAAGAAGTTACTTTCAAGAGCAACGATCCCGCCAAACCCGCCAAGTTCTACATCAACTCGGCTCCCGCATATAAGCAATTCATCACCCAGTTGATTACGACTGATGCAAAGTTACAGAAGGCCAACCCCAAGAAATACGTTTTGGGCATCTCTGACCATTACGGCAAGATGGAAGAAAGCAACGACCGTGTGGTCAACCAGTTAATCGTAAAAGACGTTTTGGAGAAAGTGAAAGGCGGCGGCACGAACCAACTGCAAATGGGACTCACCGAATTGGCTCCGGGTTCCGTATGGAACACAATGCCGGCCCACACACACACACGCCGGATGGAAGCTTACTTCTATTTCAACGTAACCGACGGTAACGCTATCTGCCACTTGATGGGCGAGCCCAAAGAGGAACGCCTCGTATGGTTACACAACGAGCAAGCCATCACTTCTCCTGAATGGAGCATCCACGCCGCTGCCGGAACCAGCAACTACAGCTTTATTTGGGGAATGGCCGGCGAGAACTTGAAATACAGCGACAAAGACGAAATCAAATATCAAGATATGCGCTAAGCATTGGGCAATCCCGCATATAGCCACATCCCCGTCCTCTACTCCAAAGGACGGGGATATTTTGTTTTACACAGTTTAACATTCTAAACGTTTGTTTTCCCATTTCTTTCCAGAATCAATCCTTTACTTTGTATCATCAAAAAGAAACAAATGTCTAACTTTCAAAAAATGAACATTATGAAAAAGTTATTATTCTTACTGCTGAGTGTATTCACTTTACAAGTAGCGCAGGCCGACAACGACAAACCCATCACTTTCGACAAGCTGCCGGCTAAAGCACAGACTTTCATCAAACAGAACTTTCCCACGGAAAAGGTGGCATTCACCAAAATGGAGAAAGGATTCTTGGACACGAGCTATGATGTCGTGTTTGTCAACGGCAACGGGGTTGAGTTCGACAAGAACGGCGAATGGACAGAATTGGACTGCAAACGCAGTAGCGTACCGACGAAAGCCGTTCCCGCCCAAATCACAAAGTTCGTAAAAGAAAGCCATCCCAATGCTACCATCCTCAAACTGGAGCGCGACCGTTACACCTACGAAGTGAAACTGTCCAACTTCTGGGAAATCAAATTTGACAAGCAATTCAATGTCATCGACATGGATATGGATGACTAAACAGAAAAAACTGTAAATCCGGATCCGGCACATTCCATCCCGAAAAGGGGGAATGTGCCTTTTTCGTACCTCTCCGGTTACCGGCTGCTTTTTTCAGTACGCATATCCCCAAAAACATATCTTTTCATAAAATAGGTTGTATCACGGCAAAATATTCAAGCAAGCTTAAGATTTTGCGTTCGATTTGCATTATCTTTGCGAACATGAACATCCGTAAACTTTTCCTCTTTGCATTTTGGACGGGTTGCTGTCTGACATCGACTTTATACGCCCAAGAACGCGCCAAACCTAAAAACGGAGAAGGCGTATCGACATTTCTTCAACGTTTTGGCTACACTTCCCGTGCAGCCCAAAAGGAGTTTCTGGAAATCAACAAAGGGAAACTGACCCGCGACGGAGGCTTGATACTGGGACGTAGTTACCGGCTTCCCACCGGTAAGAAGTCTGGGAAAAAAGCACGGGCTGGCAGTCGTAAGACCAGCGTTGTAGAACCGCTTTTCGGCCCGGCATACCAAAACGTATCCGTCCGTTCCCATGAGTTAGAAGGTGCTTGCTTGTATCTGGTCAGCGGGCACGGAGGTCCCGACCCCGGAGCCATCGGAAAAGTAGGTAATCGGGAATTGCACGAAGACGAGTATGCCTACGACATCATCCTGCGGTTGGGACGTGCATTGATGGAAAAAGGTGCCAAGGTACATATCATCATTCAGGATGAGAAAGACGGCATCCGCGATGACCGGTATTTGTCCAACAGCGACCGTGAGACCTGCCTCGGACAAACGATTCCGCTCGACCAGATAGCCCGTCTACAGCAGCGGTGCGATGCCATCAACCGCCTGACGTATAAGGATAAAGAGAAATACAAACGTGCCATCTTCATCCACGTGGACAGCCGGGGACATAAAGACCAGGTCGATGTATTCTTCTACCACTCTCCCGGCAGCAAATTAGGAAAACGGCTGACGGAAAACATTCATAAAACCTTTGAACGGAAATACGACAAACACCAACCGAACCGGGGATTCCGGGGTACGGTAAGCGAACGTTCGCTCTACGTATTAAAAAAATCCAACCCGGCGGCAGCTTTCCTGGAACTGGGCAACATACAAAACGAACGCGACCGGAAACGCCTCGTCATCCCGTCCAACCGTCAGGCCTTAGCCGACTGGATTTGCCAGGGTATCATAAAGGATTTCAAGGGACAACGGTAAAACCGAAGTCCCTATAAGACAAAAAGAACGCATAGAGGAAATCATTCCCTATGCGTTCTCCTTTTTAGTGCACGTGCTGTCGCAGCACACGCAACTACCAACCTATTATTTCATATAAAACTTCTTCACTGCTCCGTCGGAGTACTTGAAGATGTTGACTTGCCCTTTCAGCGGAGCAGCCACACGCTTGCCGCTTACGGTATAGATACCCAGCAATTCAGCACCTTCAGGACCTTTCACTCCGGCAATGCTACTTCCCTCATGGGCTTTTTTAGCGTCTGCCAATACCTTCTCGATTCCAGCTTCGATGGCCGTCGCGTCGATCTGGCTTTCTGCCGTCAGCTTCACTTCATCGTACAAGCCCTTCACCTCGTTGCTGATGGAATCGATATCCTCCTGCAAAGCGGCGATGTCAGCCGTGAATTGTTCTGCCACCTCGGCATAATCCGTTTCTATCGTAGTCTTCGCGGCATCCAACTTAGCCTGAACGGCGGCGATGTCGGCGGTCAAACGAGTGTAAGCCTCTTCATTGGCAGTAACTTTCTGCTGATAGTCCAACACCATTTCCACCATATCCACGATAGCCGTGTCGATTTCCACCACAGGAGCCAACACCTCATCATAAATAGTCGCGAGCGTTTCATTGGCGTAAGCCTCGTTCACAGACTTCTGCAAATCCTCAATACGGGTAGCCACTTCCTGAACGGCATTCACGACAATCGCACTGTCTTTCACGTTGGCAGCCTCAGTATTGATTTTCTCTACGGCAGCCTCATAACGCGTACGCAGGCCCTGTATGGAGTCATTGGCAGGAGTATAGTAGGCGATGAAAGAATTAATCACCTTCATAACTAACTTACCCTCCATATTAATGCCATGTCCTGCATTATCCGACAAAATAATTTCATCCAATGAAAGTTCAGCAACCTCTTGGAAAGTCTCAGAAGCTTTCACAAAGAAAGAAAATACCACACCCGTATCTCCCTTCAGCGTTTCGCTCGTCAGACCACTCAGCACCAATTTGGTACGACCGTCTTCCAAAATACTGGAAGAGATAGACAAGTTCTGTGGTAAACGTTCACCATATTCAAACTTAGGTGCACCGTTGGCCTCCGTATCCAATGACAGTCCTTCGGGCAACGACAACACAGCCTCCATACCACGGACACTCGTATAGTTACGCAAGCCCAAGCTTACTTTTTTAACACTACCGTCGTTCTTCACGCAAATAGAGTCTTCGGTAAGATAGAAAAAGCCCACGTTCGGACTCACATGTGCGGTATAGGAATCAAGGTGATACCCCTTGATGTTACCGCTCTCTTCAAACTCCGAACTGCTGCCCACAATGTTATCCAACACGATTTCACTGGTTTCTACCATATTCTCATTTGCCCTTACTTTGAAATAAGCCACGGCACCGCGGTCGCCTGCAATATTATAAATCCCATTGGGCTGAATGAGAAGGCGCACCGTCTTGATACCTTTAGCCATATCCTCCATGGAACTTTGCACCTCATTCATATAAATGCTGTGCGAAGAACGGCTCAAGCGCACCTCATCGCGTTGTACACTATTCGGAACGAAATCCAAGCCTTTGGGAAGCTTGAAGTCCATCTGCAAACCCACCATAGGATCGCTATTCTCCAAATAGACAGAAATCGTCTTCTCTTCGTCCACCTTGATATTGAAATTATCAATGGTGACCTTGTTCTCAGCTTCAGCACTTGCCACAAAAGCCATCACCATGCCCCATACCCATAGGCACTTCGCCGCAAACCGTCGCATCGAAGTATTTGTATTCTTTGTCATACGTTCTGTTTTTATTGTTCTACATTAAGCTCCTTTAGAAGGAAAGCGCAGCCACCTTACGTGGCAGCCACGCTTCCTACACACAGAGACTTTATTCACTTACTTCTTCAAAACTTTCTTCACTGAACCGTCAGCATTACGGATGATGTTGATACCTCTTGTGAACTTGTCCATGATCTGACCGCCCACAGAGTATATCTTCTCTTTCATGCTTGGGTTGGCCTGCACACCGTTGATACCGGTTACGCCGCCTTCGCCACTGCCACCGATGCTGTAAAGTACGCCATCGACATCTGCTGCAAGCACATTGCCTACGGTCATCTTAGAAGCAGCACGACCCGATACTTCCAAATAAATCAGGGCTTCGCCATTTGCGTTAAGCTCTTTGTTCTGGAGCGAACTTACCACGATGCGGTGCATCGTCCCATCGGCCAATGTATTGGAATACAACTGGTGGTCGTCTGCACTTCCGCCCAAAGATTCTCCCAACAAAGTTACGCCTGCGGGAAGCGTCACGTCCATCTGACAAGCTACGTAGGGGTTCACGTTTTTCAGAAGGATGGCTACACGCTTCGTGCCTCCGACTTCTTCCATGTTCATCTCTACGCTTTCTTCGGTCTGCGTCATCGCAGGCTCTGCCAAACGTACACGAGGTGCCACTTGACTGACCTCCATCGTGTTGTAACCCATAATCTTGTTCGTGAGCTTCGTCAGGTCAGCCACGTTGATCCGACCGTCGTCATTCACATCTGCGGCATACCACTTGATCGTACCGGCGATAGCCTCGGCTTTAGACGGGTCGAGCACATACATCATCAATTCCGTGTAGTCGAGTACATCGACAACGCCGTCACGCAATACGTCACCCCGTATGAATGATTCGGTTTCTATCGTTTCACGTACGTTTGCCATCCGTTCTTCCTGCTTTGCAAGTGCGGCCTGAATTTGCGGAAGGGCTTCTTTTACGTAGTGAATTGGCGTCGAAATAACATTATTACCATCGATGTCCACACTGACGTAACCGTCATTGGTATCCTCATTATAGGATTTAATATTGTCTAAATCTTTCCGGACAAGCTCCAACGTATCGTTCAAGGCATCTTCAACTTCGACAACAAACGTATGACTGTTCACAGACTTAACAAGTTCAATCCTGTCACTCAGTGCCTTATCAATCACGCCCGTATATTCTATGAAGGAAGCCCTGCAGTCCAAAGAGTCGATACGCCCCAGCACTTTATCCATAATGTTTTTAAGATCATTTTCGGCGTCTACGTCAGTCAATTCGATATCAGCATAGTATTCATCCATGGCCTTACCGTATTTGCCGATATGAGCCGTAATGTCAGCTATACTTTCTGCATTAGCCTTCTCGTCTACCTTGTAATACTCAAAGCCGGTCAACTTGTCTACTACAGTGGTGAGCGAGTCATTCAAATGAGCCATATCAGCCTTGCGGGCCTCGTAAGCCTCATCGTTGAGCGTATAACGTTCCTGATCTTTTGCGATGTCGGACAACAACGTCTTCAAATCAGACAAGATAACATCCATCTTGTGATTCAACTTGTCTTGATAGAACAACATGTTCGCCTTGTTCTGCTCTATACCGTCTTTCACGGCAACCACATCACTTTCAAGTCCGGCCATATCGCCCTCGAATTTACCCTGTACGTTGGCATGACATGCAGCAAGCGTCTCTCGGCCAGCCTTCACATCTCCTTCTACTTCGCCTGCACGGTCCATAAGAACTGTGTAAGCATTCTCTGTGGCAGCAGCATCCGTGTAAGTTGCCAGTTTCGTACGCATGTCTGCAATCCAAGTCTCATAAGCCAGGAATAACGGCTGTTTGGCTTTAGTTTCTGCGTTGGTGATTGCACCGTCATTAGCGGTATCCTTCGTAAAGGCAGCCATTTTTTCCTTGATAGCTGTAGACAAAGCGTTTACTTCTGCCTCAGCGTCAGCATCGCCTTTCACCTTATTCTGTGCGTCGGCACAAGCGGCCTGCAAGACATTGAATTCTGCCAGTATTTGAGCCTGTTCTTTCGTATTGGCCGATTGATAAACGCTTTCGATAGAAGTCGTGATACTCTTGCATTCATTCTCGGCAGTTGTCTTGTAAGCGTTATCCAACCCACCTTTGTAGCGTTTGGTCTCCAAATCGCTAATCAGCCTGTCGATACGAGCTTGCAAAGCATCCACACCGCAAGCGTCTGTCAGGATATAGGCATCGACATACTTCGCAGCCTCATCCAACGGTGCCTGCAAGGCTTCAACCTTCACAATAAGACCGTTATATACGTCATTATTGGTCACATATTCGTTATGTTCCGTCTTTCCGCTGACATAAGCATTATACATTGGAGTACCGAACTGTCCTAATTTCACATGCAACTCAGTCATGACATCACCATAAATATGACCCGTGTTATCAGCATACGTCTTTTCTGCTTCTGTCAACGTAGGCAGGGTTGCCTTGATATCATCAACGAATTTCTTTCCATCGATTCCTTCAAGATAAGCACCATTTTCATACCATTCTTCCAATTCTGCCAAATGGCTGTTGTATTGTTCAAGGGTATCGGTATGCAATGTCTCCCATTCGTACACTGCAGCAGGTTCTTTTCCATCCGCAATCCAAGCCTCGAAATTAGCGAAATCAGAGACGATGCCGTCCACTTTCGTGATATTGAACTGACCCGGAATGAAATCTTTGATAGCTTCTGCTTTTTCGAGAACAGCCTGAACGTTGGCAAACGCCTCATCAGCCGTAACATAATCGGCATCGACCAATTCTTGATAGGCTGCGTCATACAATCCCTGCGCAGTTGCATATTCACCGGCAAAGAACGTCTGCGTAGCACTTTGCACAGTTGCATCCATTGTATTCAATATCTGGTCAATCTTGCCTTCGTATGCCCGTACGTCGGCCTCATATTGTTTATCAGGGTCGAACAACATCTTGTCTGTATTTTGAGCCTCGCTAAAGGCAGCAAAAGCTTCGTTCTCGATGTTGTTGATTTCTTGAAGGTAGTTTGGGATACTTGTATTCGCTGTTTCTACCGCACTCTTAACGACATTAAGCAGTGCCGGAGTCTGTACCTTGCTAACCTGTCCTATCACATTCACAGCTTCGATGTAGCAATTACGCATATCCTCGACAGCACTGTTAAAGCTATTGTAACGGGTCTGGTTATCAGTTTTCACAGCATCCACGTAGCCCTGCTCACGACTTGCACCGATCGTAACCACCTGCATTTTGATGGTTTGCAATACGCCATGTATGGTTCCATATTGTTCATCGGATTTACCCTTCTCAAAAGCTGTGGCAATATCCTCCGCAACTTGATTTTCAAGTTTGCTCTTCTCTGCCTCTAATTGTTCGATAAAGGCTTTGGCCGCCGTAGTCGGGTCACCTACAGTCAATATGGTATACAAACTGTCCACGGAATTTTTCACAGTTGCGTATTCTGTATCCAGTGTGTTATCCACTTTGATATTTGTCTCAGCATCCTTAGATACCTGCTTTATCTTTTCACAAATATCAGTGTAGTCCTCTTTGAAGTTGTCTTCTCGCGTCTGGCAACTTTCGGCACTATTGTCGTTGTAATGGCTCTTCCAAGCCGCATTCACGTTAGCCACCCAATTATCGAACTCTATCACATACGTGCCTTTCGGGTTGGTATTCTCGCCCAACAGGCCATCCTTGTAATACGTGGCACTCTCACCCAAAGCCAAACTTGACAGTTCGCCCAATTCCGCAGTTATCAAGTTGTGGATATCCGTCTTCTTGGTTGCTACGGCCAATCTTCCGTAAGCCGCCCAGTTCTTCCTGGCCACCTCCAATTCGGTCAATGTCGCTTTCACCTTGCCGTCGATAACCTTCATCGCCTCGTGAATAGCGGCACTGTCATTGTGCAATGTATCGCCATTATACGCGTTGTCCATCGCCGTCTCCTGCTTACCAAGTTCCGTAGTATAACTTCCCTTCAGGTCATCAAAATGCTTTTTCGACACATCCTTGTCATCAATAGGAGTCCAATTCGCATCAATCTTACCGATATTTCCCGCAATACAATCAACAACCTTCGTCAGACTTGCCTGTACGGAGTTGTTCTTGGCGTGAATTTCCTTCGCCTCACCGACCTCATCAATGAAGGCACTGACATCCTCAAGAAGTTTCGCCATCTCAGCACTGGCATCAGACAAGGCAGCCAAAGTTTCAGCCTGCTTATCCTCGCTTGTGTAGTCCAAATCAGTTACCGTTTCTTCTATTTTATCTACAGAGTTGTACAATACCGTCTGCTTTTCAAGCAAGTTCTTTGCAAAAGACCCGTAAATCTCCGCAGTCACCGAAAGTCCATCCAGATCATCATTTACAGATTTGATATCCGCATTGATTTGATTCTTCAAACGGTTGATGGTAATTACGACTACTTGCTGGTCATACCATTCTTTGTGCTTATCGAAAGTTCCCACCAAGGTTTTCACCTCTCCCGTGATACCTGTAGTTTCATTACCCTTGGCATTAGTTGCTTCCGTCAATACATTGTTCATGCCATTAGCATGCGTATCCCCATCGGCATCCTTGGCAGCCGCTGCGGCTTTCAAAGCTGTTTGAAGGTCGGACAATGTCTTGTTCATTTCGTCTAACTTGCCGCCATAAGTTGGTAAATCATCTATATTTTCGTCCGGTGTTTCCGTTCCGGTATAGACCGGTACATAACGTCCGTCGCCATTCCCGACCTTGTCCGAAAGCTTTTTGATTTCTGCTTGAATATCGGCGATAGTCTTTGCAGCGTTGTCATAAACCTCCACGACGGCCTTGGCAGCATTCACATAGCCCTCGATTTTGCCCTTAAGAGCTTCTATTTCTGCTTTCTTCGTATCTTTGTTATCGGCACAAGTCCCTTCATCAAAGCTTTTCTTTATATACGAAGAGAATGCATCTATCTCCTCTTGCAACTTCTTCTCATCGGTATCTTTATAGATGTCGCCCACCGACACGTCGCCATACTTCAGGGCATGCACTTCTGTCTTGGCCTTATCGAACGCAGCCGTTTGAACATCCAACGCAGCGGTCAATTCCACTTTAGCCTGATAGTTCGGCAAAGATTGGTATTCTTTTTCAATGATGGTATTCAGGCTCTTTGTCACCGGTTCCTTAGCCTTCTCGTATGCACCGCCTTTTTGGGTATAAGCATCCAACGTATACTTCTTGTATTGATTTACAACCTCGGTTTCGATTGCTTTAAGATCGGCTTCGGCTTTTTCCAAATCGGACTTATACTTTTCGGAAACCACCGCATCTTTTTTCAATTCCGCAAGCAATGCCCATGGACTCTTGCCGTCTGTCCTTTCGGCAATCAAAGCCTTGTATATATTGTCATTGTTTTGGATGCTGTCCGTATAGAATTTACACACCTCGTCTGTTTTCTCGTACAAACTGTCCAAAGCGTGCGTGTTAGCCTCATATCCCTCTTCTGCGGTCTGATGGTTCTCATTCGTTCCGTTTTTCCTCTCCACAGCTACAATGCCCAGGTTCACTTCGTTAAATGCATTGTGAGCCTCAGTACGCATCGTCTCATACAAGCCCGAGAAATCCTGAGGGTCTACCGCTACTTTCATGAAGGCCTGCAACTGTTCGTTATAATGAGCTTTAGTAGAGTTGATTTTCCCCAACACTTCGTCATAAGCCGTATGGTTCTTGTCGACATTCACCAACTTATCGGTGAATTTTTTTATAGCGTCCGATGCCTTTTTGGCAAATTCACTGTTGAATGCTGGCGTACATGCAGTAGCAGCAGTACCATTATCATAATAACCTTTAACTTCAACAAGGAAAGCATCGATTGTTTTCTTTGCAGCATTATATTCGCTCTGGGACAACACCTTGGCATAGTCCTGAGCACTTTGCTTACTGTTTACTCCGTCTGCATCACTCAAATTGCCAATATTTGTATCCCAAGCGCTTTTCAAAGCTGTATTTTGTTCTTCACCGACAGCCTTCGAAGCCGTATAAGCTCTCCAGTTGGCCAAATGCGCCTCGATATCCGTATCAAGTGCCTTGACCTCTGACATGAGTGTACTTCCTTCCACGCCATTGAGGTAAAACTTATACTCACCATACACCGTATAAGCAGCGAAATCACCGGCAGCATCATCTTTCACCCGATTGATTTTTACCGTTAAATCACTATACCGTTTATTAAATTCGGCATATTTATCCGCATCATCCTCTTGGCTCACTTTTGCAATAGCCTTCGAAGCTGCATTAAGCAATGTCCGTTGTGCTCCGGCAAAATCGAATACCAGTTCTAACTTGAAACCGCCAACCCGGAATTCCTTTCCCGTCTCGACAGCCTCAATGGCAAGAGTGGCCTCGGATGCCGCAGTACCTTCCACTTTGAACTCGCCGTTTGTCAACGCCTTGCCGTTCACCAAGAACTTAGCATTCATCAAGGTAGTAGCCGACAACTTGTATGTACCAGGTAAAAGGGAACCCAAAGACTGAGAAATCGTGGTACCATTTGGAGATGTCAACACACCGTTCACCAACGATGGTTTTTCCGCTCCCACCCATTGATCCACTTCTGTCTTAATCTGATCCAAATTTGCATTGGCATAGGCTGCCATAGAAGCAGATGTCATTGCAAGAACAGAAACCAGTGTCTTCTTTTTCATACTTTTAATGTTTTAAATTCTATAAATTATTAAAGTCTCTTTTAAGCCATTCGGATGCCTTTACCTTTATATAAATAGGAATAGCACCCACCTAATTTTTGTGGGGTAAAATTACTTACTATCTATAAACGGCGTGCAAACTTAAAAGGTGTTATTCGTGAACCATGCCATTCTTTTCGTGAAAAAGCAAAAACAGAATGACGGTACAATCTGCTGCAAACGATTTTCCGTTCTGCTGCAAACGATTTTTCAATCTCCTGAGAACGATTTTCGGACGTACTAACATCCGTCTTACGGGCTTTACCATGCTGAAACCGGATAAAGGGAAAACACGGATGTTTTCCGGATTTACATCCTTACTGTCCCACCTCCCACAAACAGTTTTTCGCCCGAAAAGGTTCGCATCCTTCAGACCTCCTCTGTACCAACGTTTTAAGGTGAACTTTCTACCGTCCTATCCTTCACCGAAATTTCACCGGAAAACGGGTCGTCCGCATGAAACTGTTTTTAATAAAATAGCATTCGAATTGGTTTTCAACACATTACGGTGAAGGGTCTGACACGGGAGCTTTCATATTGCATCTTCGCGGACAGATAATAGACTCAAAACACACCGGTCTGCCACGAAACGTGACCTGAACGCCATCTGCCTTGAAGAACGCACCGCCACGGCATAGACCGCTGGAACTACGACAACGTGGCACGATATTATAAAACAGTTTCAGCTTTGCGTCGTCGTAATCTGCGGTTTCCCACTGATATCCTCCATCAACATGCGGAGCACAGGCTTAGGCAGGCGAAGCGTGTAGTTCGTACCATGGTCGTCGGCCAGTACCGCCACCTGCTTCACCGCGTTGACATGGAAGACCCGCCGGATGTTGACGATATATTTACGTCCCAAGCGCAGGAACGCATCACCGGCCCTCCCCTTGTTCGAGAGAGCGGCTTCTACTTTGGCAAGGCCGAAAGGAATCATGAAATGTGTCCCCGAAGAGTAATAGACATGAGTGTAATGGTCGTCGGCCTCAAAATACAACATCCGGTCGAGATCCACGACATAGAGTTCACCATACACACTGAAGCATAGTTTGTTTTCCATCTGCACAACCCCGCCGCACTGTCATCCTGCGGCTTCGTGCCCGTGTCTTCCTCTCAGGCACCGGTTAATTTTTTAAACGACATAATTCCGGGCACATACGAAAAAAGCGTGGAAAACCCGCCCGTTGCTGTTCCACACACTGAGGCCCTCGCATTGCCCATACCAGTAGAACAACAACGCACAGTCCCACGCCGATATGAACAACACCCACCTTTATGGCATCGTATGTGGTGTGCCACAAAAGTGGCACACTCACCAACGGCAATAAAGGCATGCGTTCCTGTACACACCCCATGGGCATCTGCCGCTGCCATGTCCTGACTGATACTTCGAATTTGCGAGATTCCAGTGTGTCAAGAACAAAGCGCCTAAGCAAACGCCTTCTCAATATATGCACACCCCCACCGCTGTTTTCCGGCTAAATTACCTTACAACTTTTTTCCGTGTCTCCACATGAAAAATCCCTTCTCGGCGTGGAATGTAAATGCAAAGATACGAATAAATATGATAAAACCCGAAACATCCGGAAACAAACCGATGCTTCATGACATAAAAAATAAAATCGTTCAAAAACGGTGTGCCCGTAAACGCGAACAGGATACAAGGCTTCCGCAGAGTGTAAAACCGCCGGCCAACCACATGGCGGCATGGGGCGCACGGTCTCCGTTGAGATAAAAAAGCAAAGCTACCAAGGCTGCTCCCGTGGTCTGTCCTACCAAACGTGCCGTGGCCTGCATCCCGCTCGCCCCACCGGTCCGATATGACGGTGCGGAACTCAGCAACAAATGGTTGTTGGGAGATTGGAACAGTCCGAAACCGAAACCGCAGAGCATCAAACGCGCCACCAGTCCGCCATAACCCACCGACGGCGACACATCAGCCAGCAAGAAGCACCCGACACTCATCACCAGTAGTCCGACACCTCCCAACAGCCCCGGATGGATTTTCGTAGCCAACGTGCCGGCCAAAGGACCGGCCACCACAATCACCAAAGGCCAGGCGGTCATCAACAGCCCCGTCTCTGCCGCGTTCATCCCGAACGTGAGATGAAACATAAAAGGTAAGGCCACCATGCCTAACATTTGCGAAGTGAAGGAAAGGATACTGGTCAGCACGGACAAAGAAAACACGGGTATGCGAAGCAAATCGAAAGGCAGCATCGGATAGGGCTGGCGCAACTGACGACGCACGAAAACGGTCCCTATCCCGGCTAAAAGGACAACTCCAGCCACAATCCAACGAAAGGACAGCCCGTGGGAAAAGGCTTCCACACAACCGATGAACAGACCGAACGTAAGAACGTTCAGCACTGCCGAAGGGAAATCGAACCGTCGCCCTTCGACGCGCGTCGGATTCCCCGGCAAGTATCTACGGGCTAAAAAGAATGTCAGTACGCCGAACGGCAAATTCACGGCAAACAGCCATGGCCAGGAGGCCACGGATAAAATCGCACCGGATATCGTAGGTCCGGCCACGGAGGCCAGAGCCACGACCGTGGCATTCAGTCCGAAACCTTTGGCCAGATGGCGTTTCGGATAAATCAGGCGCACCAAAGAGCCATTCACGCTCATCACCATGGCTGCCCCCACGCCTTGCAACATGCGTGAAAGAACCAGCAGGACAAACGAACCGGACAAGGCACAACACAGCGAACCGACGGTAAAGAAAACCATTCCCCACAGATAGGTACGTTTGAATCCGAACAACTCGCCCAACGCGGAACATGGCAACAGGGTCATGACGACCACCAACTGGAAAGCATTGACTATCCAAATGGAATCGGAGGAAGAGATTTGCAACTGACGCGCAATCGTGGGCAAGGCCACGTTGCATATCGTGCCGTCGATGACCGAAAGGAACAACCCCGAAAAAATAGCCACCATGGCATAATAGATTTGCGGACGGTGAAGCCCGTCCCAATCCATATTCCCCACCACGTGTACTGCCGAAGGTTCCCGTCTGTCTTGTGCCATCTTTCTTATTGTGTTGAAAAAGCCGTCCTGCCCATGGCAAAACGGCTCATACATGATGATATATCCAACTACTTCTTGACTTCCACGATTTTTGTCGGTGCCTGTTCCGCATTCCGGCGGCCGGTCTCTTCCACCACACGGCGGGCAAAGGCCATGAACGCCTGTCCCGTCTGGCTCCCGTCGTTCAAGACTTCGGGCGTACCGTTGTCACCGTTCTCGCAAATGCTCTGCACGATGGGAATCTGTCCCAGCAAAGGCACATGCATCTCTTCGGCAAGGCGCTTCACCCCTTCTTTCCCGAACAGGTAGTATTTGTTTTGCGGCAATTCGGCAGGAGTGAACCATGCCATATTTTCCACCAGCCCGAGAATGGGGACATTCACTTTCTCGTTCTGGTACATGTTGATGCCTTTGCGTGCATCGGCCAACGCCACTTTCTGCGGCGTGCTGACAATGACGGCACCGGTAATAGGTAAGGTCTGCACCAACGTGAGATGGATATCGCTCGTACCCGGAGGCGTGTCGAGGATGAAGTAATCCAAGTCGCCCCAGTTTGCATCGCCTATCAACTGCTTCAGCGCGTTGCAGGCCATCGCCCCACGCCACAAAGTGGCCTGGTCGGGATCGACAAAGAAACCGATAGACAGCATCTTGATGCCGTAACTCTCCACCGGCACAATCAAATCACGGCCGTCCACCGATTCGGCATAAGGATGCGCATCCTCTACATGGAACATCTTGGGCATGCTCGGTCCGAACACGTCGGCATCCAACAAGCCAACTTTGTAGCCCAACTTGGACAACCCCACAGCCAGGTTGGCCGCTACCGTAGATTTCCCCACACCGCCTTTGCCGGACGACACGGCGATAATATTCTTCACACCGGGCAACAGTTGCCCCACCTCCGGACGGGGAGCCTGCAAGGTTTTGGTGTGTATCTCCACTTCCACCTCCTTGCCCACGTAGGCATGGATGGCAGCCTCGGAAGCTTTCACGAGCGACTTGAGGAAAGGATTCGTCGGCTTGTCGAAAATCAACGAAAAACTGACATGCAGCCCGCTGATACGCAGATCGTCTTCCACCATCCCGGCCTCTACGATGTTCTTTCCCGTACCGGGATAACGCACGGTAGCCAGTGCGTCCATAATCAATTTGGGATATATTTCCATAAGTTCGGTATTTTAATTCGTTCTTTCATTTAGCCGTCGACAATCCGCTGCGCTTGCTGCGGTTGTAACTCCGGTATTCATCCAATTCTATCTCCACTTCCGGCTCCGCCAGTTCTCCGGCTTGCGGCAAGAGGAAACGCATGTATTTGATATCCAGTCCGCGGTCGAGCCATTGCTGTTCGTAATACGTCCGGATGTTCAGGATACGGGCTTCTTCGGTGTCCGGATGCTCAGCCCACGTACTGTGATACAAGTCACGGGTGGAAAACTCCAAGGGCAAACCGTTCCTCTCCACCATATACTCCGTATAAGTGAAAAGGAAATTGGAATCGGTTTTCAAGTGAATCCGTCCACGGTCTTGCAGGAAACGGCGGTAACGCGTCATAAAAAAAGTGGAGGTCAGACGTTTGGTCACCTTCTTCATCTGCGGGTCGCTGAACGTCAGCCAAATCTCGGCCACTTCGCCTTCGGCAAAGAAACGGTCGATAATCTCTATGTTCGTGCGCAGGAACGCCACGTTGGACAAGCCTTCGCGCAACGCCTCCGTGGCTCCCGTCCACATACGGGCGCCCTTGATGTCCACCCCGATAAAGTTCTTGTCGGGATACAAACGGGCCAGCCCTACGGTATATTCACCCCGTCCGCACCCGAGTTCCAACACAATAGGATGGTCGTTCCGGAAAAAATCTTCATGCCAACGTCCTTTCATATCGAAAGGCACTTCATCCACGACCGAATAAGGGTATTCAAACACATGAGGGTAACTGGCCATGTCGGCAAACTTTGCTAATTTTCCTTTTCCCATTCCTTATATTGTTTATTCCACATACGTCAAATCTTTTTTGATTACCTCCTGTTGAATATCAACTCCAACCCATAACGCCCATAACGGACAAACTTTTGGTCAGAACTTACAAGCGGAATACGGTCGCATATAGCTTGCGCTATAATTAAACGATCGTTAGGGTCACGATGGTCTTCATACAATGGAAGTTCCACAAGTCTCCTAATATGCTTTTCACTTACGGGCATCATCTTTATCCCATAATCCTCCAATACCTGCAAAGCCTCAGCAGCCGCCTTACCCACGTCACGACAATCAGGACGGCGTAACTTTCCGATTTGAACCAAATGAACCAACTCTTGAAAGCACACCGCACTGGACAATAGCACGACCTCATAATCTTGCAAAAGCTCCATCACATCCCTACTTATCGACTCCCCTTTATCTTGTCCAACTAAAAAAGCCAATATGTTCGTATCCAGATAAACCCTCATCTAAGAATGTATTTCAAATCTTTCTCATCAAACAAAAACGGAGTTTTACCGCCCTTGTTCAGCAATTCACCAAGCTTATTGAGTTTCCTGCCTTTTGAACTTTTTATTTTTTCCAACAAAGACAATACCTGCCGGCTGTTGGTTTCCATTGTTCCAATTCCTTCCATAGTCATATCATTTATAGGCCGAAGCCCATTTCAATCTTCACCCTTGTTTTGCCGATTCTAATCAGAATCTAATCCTTACCCGTAGGTTTCCGTCACAAAGGTAGGTAATATCAGAAGAATAAAAAAGCCGCCGACAAACTTTTCCTCTTGCCGGCAGCTCAAAATTATGAATTCTAAATACACTCAGATATTATCAGCCGCCCGACGTATACGGTCAGCCAAATCACATAAAGCCCCTTTCATCTGCTCTGCTTCATGCGGAGTAAAACCACCCGTTCCGCCATTACCATCTATGCCGTCCATCTTATGATAAAGCCATGACACTGATTTATCAAAGTATGTACGCGACAAGTCTCGCCATGATACCGCAAACAGGATGTCGCCTAAACGTTGCTTCATGTCCGTTATCTTCACAGGCTCTTGAATAATTGTTTCCATTCCATCTTTTCCTTTTTGGTATTGCACAAGCAATGCCTGATTAAACACTAAGGCAAATCCACCATCTCGTCAAACAACCGCTGAGCATACCAAAGTAATTCCGGTCTTCCGTTCGGGAAAGATTTACGGTAATTCCGGATAGCTGCAATCAGTTCTTCTTCCTGTTCGGTCAAATCCACCTTCACAACTCTGCTCATTTACAACACCGCAAATATACTACAAAAATTCGTAGTAAGCAACAGAAACATTATCCATTTGTCCCCTAACTCATTATTCCCCTTGCGCCTGAGCCGCTTCGTACTCGGCTTTCACGTCTTCATAGAAGTGCGCTGAAGCTGATTGCATGTAAGGGACAAACCACAAAAGGCCGATGCCCAACGTCAAGATGCAAAGTACCCCCCAACCTATGAAGGTCAAGTACAAATAAAACAGGTCGAACTTATGACCGTCCATCATCTTCATGCTTTTTTCAATGGCACCATTGAATTTCAATTCGGGATTATCCCGCAAGACAAAAGCCGTCATGGCGTAAGAAAAAGACTTGATGATGCCCGGCACGATAAGCAACAAGGTCCAAAGAAACGTATAGATACCGGTGAGTATCATCGTCCCGGCCACACGGGTGTAATCGCGAAAACCCTCGAATAACTGCCCGACCTTATACTCGTCGCCACTACGCAAATTGTCAAGGAACAGCACAGATATACTCCAACCAAGAGGCATCAGCACCAACTGTATAATGGAACCTACTCCATCATAAACTTTTAAGTCGATACCGGCCGGCAACACTCCCATAACCGCCAGATAAACCAACGTAACCATAACCGCGCCGCCCCATTTTCCAGAGAGCGACGCCCGGGCTGCAGCCCGCATTTCACTTGCACTTCTAATCATGATAATAGATTTTTTAATGAATGAATCACTCCATCACCACCGTAGTCCATCCGTGCACATCGGGTTCGATGCCGTACTGGATATTACGCAGGTGATGATATAATTGAGTACAAACCGGTCCCGGCTTGCCGTCTTTGCTGATAATATAGCTCTTCTTGTTTTCCAAATCATCGATACGCTCGATGGGGCTGATGACCGCAGCCGTACCGCATGCCCCGGCCTCTTCGAAAGTGGCCAGTTCTTCTTCCGGAATCTGGCGGCGTTCCACCGTCATGCCCATGTCTTCGGCCAACTGCATCAGGCTCTTGTTGGTGATGGAAGGCAGGATGGACGTGGACTTCGGCGTGACATACGTATTGTTTTTGATGCCGAAGAAGTTGGCAGCCCCGCATTCGTCGATGTATTTCTTTTCTTTCGCATCGAGGTAAAACTCGCAGGAGTACCCCAAATCGTGTGCCATCTTGTTCGCTTTCAAGCTCGCCGCATAGTTGCCGCCCACTTTATAGATACCCGTTCCCAACGGTGCGGAACGGTCGAACTCGCGGATAATCACGTATGGATTGGTGGCAAAGCCTCCCTTGAAGTACGGCCCTACCGGCGTGACGAAAATCACGAAGAGGTATTCGTTGGCCGGATGCACGCCCACTTGGGCTCCCGTACCGATAAGCAGCGGACGGATGTACAACGTGGCCCCGCTCTCGTATGGCGGGATAAAACGCTCGTTGAGCCGTACCACCTTCTTGACCATTTCTTCAAAACGTTCCGTAGGCAGTTCGGGCATCAGTATGCCGCGGCACGTGCTCTGCAAACGCTTGGCATTCTCGTCCATGCGGAACACGCGCACCTTACCGTCCGGACAACGGTAAGCCTTCAGCCCCTCGAAAGCTTCCTGCCCGTAGTGCAGGCAAGTAGCCGCCATGTGGATATTGAGGGTCTCCTCCGAACAAACTTCAATCTCTCCCCACTTTCCGTCACGATAATAGCAACGTACGTTATAGTCTGTCTTCATATAGCCGAAAGACAGGTTCGCCCAATCGATTTCTTTCATCTTTTCCGTTTTTAAATTTCATTCTGAAAGACAAAATTACAGAATTTTATTATTTTAAAGGCGTTTTCCGCAAAGAATTTATCATTTAACAAGAAAAACGCCCTACGCCGGACGAAGCCGGAACTGTCTCAGGCCTCTTTTTCGCCCGTTTCCAGTATTTTCTTGATTTCTTCGTCCGTCGCATAAAGCTTCTCGCGGCAGAATGCCACCAAGCGCTGCGCTTCCTTCAACTCCCCGGCCAACTGGTCGATGCCGGTCTCGTTGGACTCTATCCGGCGCACCAATTCTTCCAAGCGCGCCATGGCTTCCTCGTATGACAAGTTTTCTTTCTTCATATACCTTATCTTATTGTACGACTGAGCGGATCTCACCTTCCGCCAAACAGGTCGTGATTTCTTCTCCTCCTTTCAGTTCCGAAGCTTTCCGCACCAACTTTCCACCGCAAAACGTCATGCTGTATCCCCTTTTAAGCAACAAGACGGGGTCGGCAGCCTCGCATTTCTGTTGCAGGAGCTGCAAGCGGAACCGCTCGCGCTCCATGCGCACGGGAATGCCGCGCCCTATCCGCCCGGCATACAGGTCGAGGCGATGGCCTTCGTCGGAAAGGCGTTGCCGTCCGGCATGGAACAGGCATGTGGCCATCTGCTCCAACCTGCGCTCCCCACGGGTACGCACCTGCAAAGCTGCCGCTGACAATCGGGCGGACAAACGCTCCACGCGCAAACGCTCACCCTCCATGCGCCCCTTGGCCTGCTGTTGGATTTCGCGTGCCACAACCTCCAGACGCGAGGCCGCCTCCAACTGGTGATGGATGAGAAAAGCCGCAGCAGCCGTAGGGGTCTTCACCCGCGTATGGGCCACGAGGTCTATCACCGTATCGTCACGTTCATGCCCGATACCGGTTATCACCGGTAAAGGAAACTGTGCACAAGCCGCTGCCAGCAAATAGGTGTCGAAGCCGGACAAGTCACTGGTTGCTCCTCCGCCCCGGATAATCACCACGGCATCCCAGTCGTCCTGCCGGGCCATAACAGCATCCAACGCCGCCAGCACCGATGATTCCACATGTTCGCCCTGCATCACGGCAGGGAAAAGCCGGACGGTGAAACGCAGGCGATAGTCATTGCGGAGCAACTGGTTGCAGAAATCACCGTAACCGGCGGCTGTGGCCGACGAAATGACGGCTATACGGTTGGCCGACAACGGCAAAGACAATTCCTTGTTGTCGTTCAGAATGCCGTCCGCCTCCAAGCGTGCTAGAATCTCCCTGCGCAGACGCGCCATGTCGCCCAACGTATAGGCCGGATCGATGTCCGTCACGGTCAGCGAATAGCCATAAAGTTCATGAAAGGTGACCCCAACCTTGACCAAAACCTTCAGCCCCGGCGATAAAGTCCGCCCCGTCTCCCGTTCGAACATGGGTTTCAGCAGACGGTACATCCCGGCCCAAATCACACCGCGAGCTTTGGCCACCAAGTCACGGCCGTTCACGGACTTCTGCACGAACTCCAGATAACAATGGCCGTTGTAAGCCTCGCGTACCTCGCTCAGTTCGGCCTGCAACCAATATTCGGCCTGCAACGTACGTTCCAGCGTACCGCGCACCAGCCCATTCAATTCATATAGTGTCAATGCCTCCATCTCAGTCTTCCAAATAAGCTTGCAGCCCCCGTTGCGAACCGATGTAGGCACCGCCTGCCATCTTGTCACCGACGTAGAACACGGCAGACTGGCCGGGTGTCACAGCCGAAGCCTTCTCCTTGAAACGCACCAACCACAAATCCTCGCCGCCTCCTTCTTCCGGAAACCGGTTTTTCACTTGGCGTACACTGCACGGTATCGGACGGCTGCGATAACGGATGCGCACGGAAAGCTGCCCGTCGGCCCAATCGGCCTCGGACGAGATGCGTCCCCCGCAAACCAACATGGCACACGCCTCAAGATTTTCCGCATCGCCCAGCATCACCGTATTCTTCCGGGCATTCAGCCTCAACACGTAGGCCGGCTTGCCCAAGGCAATACCCAACCCCTTACGCTGCCCCACCGTGAAATACGGAAAACCGCAGTGTGTACCGATAACGCGCCCCTGTACGTCGACAAACTTGCCTTCGCCCACGCGCCGATCCAAATCGGGCACTTGCTCCCGCAGGAACTCACGGTAATCCTTGTCTATGAAACAGACCTCCATCGACTCTCCGCCGCGAGCTTTCATCTCAAATCCCTTCCGTGCCAGATAACCCCGCACGTCTTCCTTCCGCAGTGCGCCCAAAGGGAAAATACAGCGCGACAACACGTCCTGCCCCAGTCGCCAAAGGAAATAGGACTGGTCTTTCTTCCCGTCCACACCGCAATACAATCCGTAACGGCCGCCTTCTTCCTTCACCCTCACATAGTGTCCCGTGGCGATATAATCGCAACCCAACTTATCCGCCCACTCTGCCAACACGCGGAACTTGAACGCGGGATTGCACATCACACAGGGATTCGGCGTACGCCCGGCAAGATATTCATCCACAAAATTACGGACCACGATGTCCTTAAAGGCCGTCCGCTCGTCGGCTACATAATGGGCGATGCCCAAACGGGCGGCCAAAGCCCGGGCATCTTGTATGAAATCGGGATATTCTTGTCCCGTATCGGCAAACTGGCGCGGCAGATCCCACACGCGCATCGTCACGCCCACCACTTCGTAGCCTTCGTCCAACAACATCAGGCACACCGCCGAACTGTCGATGCCACCCGACATGCCGACCAATACCTTCTTTCTTTCATGTTCCATATCTGTTAGCGTGAAAGTCCTTTTACACAAAAGTACGAAGAAAAAAATAAAGTAAAGGAAAAACCAAGAATTATTTCTGCGTCTTCCGATGTGCTGTGAGGATTTTTTACACCTCCGGAGGAAGCCGAATCATTCTGCAGAGAACGGAAAATCAATCTCAGCCAAACGAAAAATCAATCTCTTGAGATTGATTTTCAAATCTGCGGAAGATAAAAAGAGGAACAAATAGGATTTATAAGTCTTTCATTTATTAGCACTTACATCCCATAAGCAGAAAAACGGCACAAAAAGGCTACCCGTAAATATAATTCAAGAGGACAACTCCTCCGAAGGGCTGACAATCACATATCCTTCCGCATCTCTTTCTTGTCCTGAATCCAAAAATAAACACCACCGACAATGGCTATTACAGATACCAATGCACTCATAATAATCGCACCCATAACTCACTTCCTTTCTTTCTATATTTTTAAAGAAAGGCCGTTCCACGAAAAAGAACGGCCTTTCGTATTGCTTGGTTCCTCGCACCGAAGTTAGCTCAAGAAGCCCAACAGCACACCGGCAGCCACAGCCGAGCCTATCACACCGGCCACGTTCGGCCCCATGGCATGCATCAACAGGTAATTCTTGGAATCGTATTCCAATCCTAAATTTTGCGAAATACGGGCAGCCATCGGCACGGCAGATACGCCCGCATTACCGATAAGCGGATTGATTTTCTTGTGTTTCGGCAAGAACAGGTTGAAGAACTTGACGAACAACACGCCGGAAGCAGTGGCGATGATAAAAGCCAACGCACCGAGGAAGAAAATCTTAATGGTATCCATCGTCAAGAACTCACTGGCCTGCGTGGAACATCCCACCGTAAGGCCGAGCAACATCACAATCACATCGTTCAACGCACTACCGGCCGTCTTGGCCAGACGGGTGGTCTTCGTACTTTCTTTCAGCAAATTACCAAAGAACAGCATACCCAACAACGGCAAGCCTGAAGGCACGATAAACGTGGTCAGCAACAGACCGACGATGGGGAAGATGATTTTTTCGGTCTGCGACACCTGACGGGCGGGTTTCATGCGTATCACGCGCTCTTTTTTCGTGGTGAGCAAACGCATCAAGGGCGGCTGAATGACCGGCACCAAAGCCATGTAGGAATAGGCACACACGGCAATGGCCCCCATCAGGTTCGGCGAGAGTTTGGAAGATAAGAAGATGGCCGTAGGCCCGTCGGCTCCTCCGATGATGGCGATGCCCGCCGCCTGGTTAGGCTCGAATCCCAAGGCCAAGGCTATCATATAAGCCCCGAAAATACCGAATTGGGCGGCAGCACCGACCAGCAAAAGCTTCGGGTTGGCTATCAACGCCGAGAAATCCGTCATGGCACCGATACCGAGGAAGACCAAGGGCGGATACCACCCGGTCTTCACCCCTTGATAAAAAATGTTCAACACGGAATTATCCTCGTAAAGCCCGACTTCCAGCCCTACGGCTTTAAAAGGAATATTTCCTAAAATAATACCCAAACCGATAGGAATCAAAAGCAAAGGCTCGAAATCCTTCTTGATGGCCAGCCATAAGAAGAACGCACCGACCAGAATCATAATCCAATTCCCCATCTCGGCATTCGCAAATCCCGTATAAGTGAGGAAGTCGGACAATTTTGTTCCAATGAAATCAAATACTTCCATAGTCCTAACCGATTGTTACCAACATTGCACCTTCACGCACCGAGTCTCCCTTGTTTACATGCACGGCTGTCACCGTACCATCGCACTCAGCGTTGATATTGTTTTCCATTTTCATGGCTTCGAGCACCACTACGGTCTGTCCTTTCTTGACAGCTTGTCCCACAGTGACCGCCACAGCATTCACCGTACCGGGCAGAGGAGCACGGACGGCAGTACCGTTGCCTGCCGGGACTTCGGGTTGCGCAACCGGAGCGGCAGCCGGAGTGACCGGACCGTGGTGCACATGGGCTACCGGACGTATCACCGGTTTATGCGTCAGGTGCATCGGACGTTCCATCTCCACTTCAAACGGAATCCCGTTCACTTCCACTTTGGCCATATTGCCTTCCACATCGTTTATCTTCACCGTATATTCGGCTCCCTTTACCTTATATTTATATTCTTTCATGATGATTCTTTTTATTGATTAGACTTAAACAAATGATTTTACTCCGGCCACTCGCGCATGGTGTATCCTTTCGCATTCCATTCCGAGTGCTCCTCGGTGTGATAGGTCAGCACATTGCTTTCCACGTCATGCACGTCTTCTTCATAATCACGGAGCGCCATGGCAATGACGGCCATATACACTTTCATGTCCACGCCCTTAGTCTCCAGTCCCTGCTTGGCCATGACAGCGGCTTTGTCCGCCTGGTCGTGGAGCGCACGGATGGCTCTCACGCGAGCCATCTTGGAGAATAAGGCCACCATGTAACCGAACAAACGGAAAAAGACATAAAGGGCAAGCAGACAACCGAACACGACTCCCATCGCCATGATAGACATGGCCACGCCGTAGGGGTCTTTCTCTTTGAATTCCGCCACCTTATCCTGTACCTTTCCCTGCCCTACGTTCGGAGCTCCCGGAGTCACTTCGTTCGCATCGAGCACTACCCATACGTAGGTCTCGCTCTCGGAATCATATACCCGGGCGTAAGACTGGTTTTCGGCCAAAGGCGGCACAGTAATGGAATCGAGCAACGTCTTGCCGTTTCCGTCAAACAAGGCGATGAAGTTTTCCTCGCCTTCCTTCAAAGTGAAGTTCGTGTGCAATGTGCCCAAGTTGGTTTGTCCGTCGGCAAAGAACACGATACGTTGCTGGGCGGTCAAGTTCGTCCGTTCGTCACCTTTCGGTATCAACGACATCAACTTGACGCGTTCCGGCACGGAAAGTCCTTTGTTCAAAGCCTCACGATTCGTAGTCAGGTAACAACTACGGAGATTGTTGGTTCCCCATGAAGTATTGGCAATCTCAATCCATCCCGTACGTTCGCCGTACTCATCTATGAGACCGTCCGTATTGGAGACTACCACTTCATTGATTTTGAAACTGAAGGCGCCCTGCCCGAAAGCAGCGACCACAGCCGTCAAACCAACAAGGATTCCTAAAAATCTTCTGTGTAACATCATTTTTATATTATCGGATTACAATGGAATATTCCCATGCTTCTTCACGGGGTTCAATAATTTCTTGGTCTGCAACTGGGCCAACGCGCGAATGACACGGAAACGTGTGTTGCGCGGCTCTATCACATCGTCGATGTAACCGTACTTGGCTGCCTGGTAAGGATTAGTGAAGAGTTTGTTATACTCGGCTTCCTTCTCTTCCAGAAAGGCTTTCGGGTCTTCGGCTTCCTTGGCATCCTTGGCGTACAATACGGCCACGGCACCGGAAGCTCCCATCACCGCGATTTCCGCCGACGGCCATGCGTAATTGATATCTCCGCGCAGTTGCTTACAACTCATCACAATATGGGAGCCGCCATAGCTCTTGCGTAGGGTCACCGTCACCTTAGGCACAGTGGCTTCTCCGTAGGCATACAACAACTTCGCCCCGTGCAATATCACGGCGTTATACTCCTGCCCCGTACCCGGCAGGAAGCCCGGCACGTCTACCAAAGTCACCAACGGGATATTGAAAGCATCGCAGAAACGCACGAAACGCGCCCCCTTGCGGCTGGCATTGCAGTCGAGCACACCGGCATAGCACTTCGGTTGGTTGGCCACCACACCCACGCTCTGCCCGTTGAAGCGGGCAAAGCCCACGATGATATTCTTGGCATAATCGGGCTGCACCTCAAAAAACTCGCCGTTGTCCACTATCGCCCCGATGACTTCGTACATATCGTACGCTTGATTCGGATTGTCCGGAATGATTTCATTGAGAAAATCCTCCAGACGGTTAATCGGGTCGGTACATTCCAGACGGGGAGCCTCTTCCATATTATTCTGGGGAATATAACTGATGAGGGTACGAATCATTTGCATGGCCTCTTCTTCCGTTTCGGCCGTGAAGTGCGTCACACCGGATTTCGTGGCGTGCACGCTCGCGCCGCCCAAATCTTCTTGCGACACATCCTCGCCCGTCACTGTCTTGACTACCTTCGGCCCGGTCAGGAACATATAAGAGGTGTTCTCCATCATCAGGATGAAATCGGTCAGTGCCGGAGAATATACCGCTCCGCCTGCACACGGACCGAAAATACCGGAAATCTGAGGAATCACACCGGATGCCTCGATGTTACGCTGGAAGATATTAGCATAGCCGCCCAAAGCGTTGATACCTTCCTGGATACGTGCGCCGCCCGAATCATTGATGCCGATACAAGGCGCACCCATTTTCATGGCCTGATCCATCACCTTACAGATTTTCTCGGCCATGGTCTCAGACAAAGAGCCTCCGTTCACCGTGAAGTCCTGGGCAAATACATAAACCAGACGCCCGTCGATAGTGCCGCTTCCGGTCACTACCCCGTCTCCCAAATATTGTTTCTTCTCCATGCCGAAGTTGGTGCAACGATGAAGCTTGAACATATCCATTTCCTCGAAACTGCCTTCATCCAGCAACATGTCGATACGCTCGCGAGCCGTATATTTACCTCTCGCATGTTGTTTTTCTATGGCCTTCTCGCCTCCTCCCATGCGCGCTTTGGCACGGAGCTCCACTAATTCCTTGATTCTCTCTAACTGATTACTCATGATACTTAATATGATTTAAGAAATACTATCTGCTACCTGTCCGCCTCACTTTGGCGGTTGAGTATTGCCATGCTGCAACAAAGGTACTAAAAAAGAATTTCCATCAAGCCTTTTATGCGGAAAAAATTAGTCGAAAAAAGATTACCGACCTTACGGGCTTTTTTCGTACCTTTGTCTTACTTAAATTAACTTAATATGTCGAATCCCACTTCACCATTAGATTTAGGAACTCTTCCCGTCAGCAAGCTACTTAAACAATATGCTTTCCCGGCCATCGTCGCCATGACGGCATCATCGCTCTACAACATGGTGGATAGTATCTTTATCGGTCACGGCGTGGGCCCTTTGGCCATCTCCGGCCTGGCACTCACGTTCCCTTTCATGAACTTGTCCGCCGCATTCGGGGCCATGGTCGGAATCGGGGCATCCACTTTAATATCCGTACGATTGGGACAACAGGATTACAAAGCCGCACAAGACATCTTCGGCAACGTGGTCACCCTGACCCTGATTCTGGGTGTCTTGTTCAGCATTGTGGCGCTGGTCTTTCTCGACCCGATTCTGAGCTTTTTCGGTGCCAGCCCCGCCACACTCCCCTACGCCAGGGAGTACATGGAAATTATTTTGCTGGGTAACGTCGTCACGCACAGTTTCTTCACTTTCAACGCCATCCTGCGTTCTACGGGGCATCCTCAACTGGCCATGAATGCTACCATCATGGCTGTGGTGGGAAACACCATTCTCAATCCTATTTTCATCTACGGAATGAACATGGGCATACGCGGTGCCGCTACGGCCACGATTCTGGCACAGATCGTCTCTTTGTTGTGGCAGGTGAGCGTCTTTCGCCGCCCCAAGGAGCTCATCCAGTTCAAACGCGGCATTTACCGCCTGAAAAAGAAAATCGTCAAAGACACTTTCGCCATCGGCATGTCTCCCTTCTTGATGAACAGTTGCGCTTGTCTTGTCGTAATCCTCATCAACCGCGGACTGGGACAGTACGGCGGCGACCTGGCCATCGGTGCGTATGGCATCGTCAACCGCGTCTTGTTCATCTTCATCATGATTGTCATAGGATTGAACCAAGGCATGCAGCCCATCGCCGGATACAATTACGGTTCGCAGGACTACCATCGTGTACTCAAAGTGCTGCGCTATACCCTGCTTTGGGGTACGTTGATTACCACGACCGGTTTTCTCATCGGGGAGTTGCTTCCCGAATTGTGCGTCCGTGCTTTTACGACGGACGAAGAACTGACCGACATTGCCGTGAGAGGAATGCGTATCGTAGTCATATTCTATCCTTTAATCGGCATGCAAATGGTTACGACCAACTTCTTCCAGAGCATAGGACAAGCGAGCAAGAGCATTTTCCTGTCCCTGACACGGCAACTGCTGTTCCTCATCCCCCTGCTTCTGACATTGCCTCAGTTCTGGGGTGTAAAAGGAGTATGGTTGGCCATGCCTATATCCGATGCCATCGCATGTATAGTAGCCGGAATCATGTTAATTACAGCATACAGAAAATTTAAAAAATTAGCCGTATAACGTCATGAAGAAACATATCATTATCAATGTAGGACGCCAGTTAGGTAGCGGCGGACGCATCATCGGGAACCGCATTGCGGAAGATTTCAACATCAAGTTTTATGATAAGGAACTTTTGGACCTGGCTGCAAAAGAAAGCGGTTTCAACAAAAAGTTCTTCGAACGTAATGATGAACACAAAGGCTTTCTCAAAGTATTGTTCAGCTCTTTTGCTCCCATTTTCGGCAATAGCGACCCATACGCTAACCAGCTCAGTGACGAATCGCTTTTCAAATTTCAAAGCGACGCAATCCGCAAGGCGGCCGAACAGGATTCTTGTGTGTTCGTAGGAAGATGCGCCGACTACATCTTGCGCGACTACCCTAACACCGTAAGTATCTTTATCACAGCCAACATGCCTGACCGAATCAAACGCGTCTGCGAGATGCTCCACATCACGGAAAAAGAGGCAGAAAAGAAATGTATCGAAGGTGACGAGAAGCGGTCTGAGTACTATAACTATTACAGTGCCAAGACATGGGGAAGCGCAGAATCCTACGACCTTTGCATCAACTCGTCTGCTTTGGGTATAGAAGCTACTATCGACGTGATTGAAAACTTCATATCCCAGAAGCTCAAATTATGAAACGTATCGGATTACTGTCGGACACACACAGTTTTTGGGACCCTAAATATCTGGAATATTTCGAAGAATGCGACGAAATATGGCATGCCGGCGACATCGGTTCCATGGAGGTGGTACAAAAATTATCTGCGTTCCGTCCTTTCAGAGCCGTATACGGAAACTGCGACGGTGGGGACATCCGTAAAATGTTCGGAGAAAAACTCCGGTGGCGTTGTGAAGATGCCGAGGTGCTGATGACCCACATCGGAGGATACCCCGGCAAATATGCTCCCGGCATTCGAACACAATTGTACAATCGTCCGCCTCATTTGTTTATCTGTGGCCATTCTCATATCCTAAAGGTTCAGTTCGACCCGAAATGGGGTTTGCTGCATATCAACCCGGGAGCTGCGGGTATCATGGGCTGGCACAAAGTACGTACGCTCGTACGTTTCACCGTAGAGGGGCAGGCCTTCAAAGACCTGGAAGTGATAGAAATACCCCGAACGGAAAGTTCATCCGGCATATTATAACAACCGCATCCTACGAATGGCGCCCGGTTTATCAAATAAACCGGGCGCCATTCGTATAGTTACACCATACGGCATCAGAATGTGCCGCAAAGCAACAGCACGATCAACTGTGCCGTCAGAATGCGCAAGAACATCGTTAACGGATAAACCGTAGAATAGCCCACAGCAGGAGCATCCGTACTGGACGCCTGATTGGCAAAAGCCAAAGCCGGGGGATCGGTCGTGCTACCGGCTATCAACCCCATAATGGTGAAGTAGTTCAACTTGAAACGCATCCGGGCTATCACACCTATTATTAATATAGGTATCACGGTTATCAGGAAACCGGTCCACACATACGTCAGACCGTCACCGGCTACTACCGTATCCACAAAATGCTCTCCGGCTTTTATCCCCACACTGGCCAGGAACAATGCCAATCCGAACTCGCGCAACATGAAATTGGCACTCGTTGACACATATGTAACCAGACGGAACTTATAACCGAAACGACCTATCAAAATAGCCACAATCAGCGGACCTCCGGCCAAACCGAGCTTCACCGGCGTGGGCACGCCTGGGAAAGCAAACGGAATACTTCCGAATATGATACCCACCAGAATACCGACAAAAATCGTCACCAAATTGGGATGGTCCAAACGTTTCACGGAATTACCCATCAGGCTCGCCACACGGTCGACAGCATCTTCCGGCCCGACTACGACAATCTTGTCGCCCACCTGCATGCGCAAGTTACGGTCGGCAAAAAGATTCATTCCGGAACGGGAAATACGCGTCACATTCACCCCATAGACAGAACTGAAATGCAACTGCCCGAAAGTCTTGCCGTTCATCTTCGGTTGAGTTACCACAATGCTCTTCGACACCATCGGCATGTCCTGCATATCCCAGTCGATATATTCTTCCGGTCCGATAAAAGCACGGACAGCTTCCGCGTCGTCTTCGGCACATGTAATAAACAAGTGGTCGCCCAAATAAAACTTCGTATCCTTGGTCGGGATACTTACGTGACCTTCATGCAAGGCACGCGAACAAACATAATTGCGTCCCAAGAAATCACGCACTTGCAGAAGCGTCTTTTCATGCAGGGCCGTGTTCGTGACCTTCAAGGTCATTTTGTGCGGTTTGGCATGCGGATTTTCCGCCTGTTGCGCCAATATACGATCCTCTTCATCTTTCAACACAATTCCGCAGATATAACGAATAGAAATGGTTGCAGCAATAATACCCACCACTCCGAGGGGATAGGCGCAAGCATATCCCGAAGCTATCTGAGGAACTGCCTGAGCGTTGGCAAACACTTGGGTCAGAGCTTCCGTCGCGGCACCTAACCCCGGTGTATTCGTCACCGCACCGCAAAGCACACCCACCATCATCGGCAAGTTGCGTGGATCGTTCGTGTCGAACACACAATAATACAGCACCAACATCACCAGGATGTTCAGTGCCACGATACCACAAGCCAACAGGTTCAATGTCACACCACCTTTCTTGAAGGACTCGAAGAACCCCGGCCCCACCTGCAAGCCGATACAATACACAAACAGTATCAAACCGAAATCCTGCAAGAAATTCAACGTGGAGACAGGACCGGTAAATCCGAAATGTCCGGCCAGAATACCTGCAAACAACACGAACGTCACTCCCAATGAGATGCCGAAAAATTTAATTTTTCCCAAATAGACTCCCAAAGAAATTACCGCCGTGTACAACAAGACGATATGGGCAATGGAATTTGAATCAAACAGCAATTGCTCTAACCAATTCATCGCTTTACTTTAATTTTATAAATAAATGATTTTTTTAATTCTTCCAATTCGTCGGCAAAAGTACTCAAAAAAAGGACACCAACTGAGTTTTTCCACCTTATTTTTTTGTGCTTCTACAAAAGTTTTGTTACTTTTGTTCGATTGATAAAATTCTTTTTAACAGTATAGCTATGGCAGATAGTAAAGAAAAGCTTTTCTCTGACTTCATTGCACCTACGCGACAAGAATGGCTCGACAAAATCAACGTCGACCTCAAAGGTGCGGATTATCAGAAAAAAATGGTCTGGAGAACCAATGAAGGGTTCAGCGCAGAGCCGTTTTACCGAAAAGAAGATTTGGAAGGCATGGCGCAGACCGATGCGCTTCCCGGCGAATTTCCCTACCTGAGAGGGAACAAAAAGGACAATAACCGTTGGTATGTCCGCCAAAACATCCGAGTAACTGACCCTAAAGAGGCGAACGAAAAGGCACTCGACCTTCTGAACAAGGGAGTCACATCATTAGGATTTAAAGTTCCGGCCAAAGAACTGAATGCCACGTTCATCTCCACTTTGCTGGAAGGCATTAAGGCTGATGCAGTGGAACTGAATTTCAGTACGTGTCAAGGTCATACCGTGGAATTAGCCCGTCTCCTGACGGCATACTACGATGAAAAAGGATATGACCGCACCGCATTGGTAGGTAGCATCGACTTCGACCCGATGCAGAAGATTCTGACCAAAGGTAAGGATACGACCGCCCTGCTGAACAAACTGGCGGAACTGGTCAATATTCTCGCACCCTTCCCCAAAATGCGTTGCATTTGTATCAATGCCGACACGCTTTGCAACGCCGGCGCCTATATCTATCAGGAACTGGGCTACGCTCTGGCATGGGGGAACGAATACCTCAACCTGATGGTGGAGGCCGGTATCCCGGCAGCCCTCGCCGCCAAGAAAATCAAATTCAACTTCGGCATCAGCGGTATCTATTTCATGGAAATCGCGAAGTTCCGCGCCGCACGCATGATGTGGGCCCAAATCGTGAAGCAGTACAACCCGGTTTGTCCGCGCGAAGACTGCACCAACACGGGTGAGGATAAGTCCTGCAACTGTGCTTGTAAAATGTATGTCAATGCGACCACTTCCACTTACAACATGACGGTGTTCGACAGCTACGTGAACATGTTGCGCACGCAGACTGAGGCGATGAGTGCCGCATTGGCCAACGTGGACGCTATCGTGGTGACTCCGTTCGACGCTCCTTACGAGGTTCCGACCGATTTTGCCGAACGTATCGCCCGCAACCAGCAGTTGTTGTTGCAGGAAGAAAGCCATTTCGACAAAATCGTAGACGTGGCCGGTGGTTCATATTTCATCGAAACGCTCACCCGTTCGCTGGCAGAAGAAGCTTGGAAACTGTTCCTTGCCGTGGAAGAAGAGGGCGGATTCCTCGCAGCCGCCAAGGCTGGCAGCATCCAAAAGGCCGTGAACGACACCAACGCCAAGCGCCATGCCAACGCAGGCAAGCGTAAGGAGTTCCTGCTCGGTACGAACCAATTCCCCAACTTCAACGAAAAGAGCGAAGGGAAAGCCCCGTTGGCAGCCACATGCTGTTGCCACAGCCACGGCGACAGTTGCGAAAAGCCGTTCGCCAAATTGGAAACAAGCCGTCTGGCTGCCGATTTCGAGGCATTGCGCCTACAGACGGAACAAGCCGAAAAACAGCCGGTGGCCTTCATGCTCACCATAGGCAACTTGGCCATGCGGCAGGCACGCGCCCAGTTCAGTTGCAACTTCCTGGCTTGCGCAGGCTACAAGGTGATAGACAATTTAGGTTTCCCAACCGTGGAAGAAGGCGTGGAAGCCGCCATGAAGGCAGGTGCCGACATCGTGGTACTTTGCTCCAGCGATGACGAATACGCCGAATATGCCATCCCGGCCTTCAAAGCCGTAGACGGCCGTGCCATGTTCGTCGTGGCCGGTGCTCCGGCCTGCATGGAGGACTTGAAAGCCGCAGGCATCGAGAACTTCATCCACGTTCGTGTAGACCAACTCCAAACACTGAAAGAGTATAACGCAAAATTGGGAATCAAATGAGACAGAATTTTAAAGATATAAACATATTCTCCGGTTTCGGCCGACAGAACGGTCAGGACTGGCAAAAAGAAAACGGTATCACCGCCAACTGGAAAACGCCCGAACAGATCGACATCCAGCCGGTGTACACCCAAGAAGATTTGGAAGGAATGGAGCATTTGGACTTTGCAGCCGGTATACCTCCGTTCCTGCGCGGCCCGTACAGCATGATGTACCCGTTCCGTCCGTGGACCATCCGCCAGTATGCAGGATTCTCCACCGCCGAGGAAAGTAACGCATTCTACCGCCGCAACCTGGCCAGCGGACAGAAAGGCTTGTCCGTGGCTTTCGACCTCCCGACACACCGTGGCTACGACCCGGACAACGAACGTGTGGTAGGCGATGTGGGCAAGGCCGGCGTGTCGATCTGCTCCTTGGAGAACATGAAAGTGCTTTTCGAGGGAATCCCCTTGAACAAGATGTCCGTCTCCATGACGATGAACGGTGCGGTGCTCCCCATTCTGGCCTTCTACATCAATGCCGGACTGGAACAAGGCGCACAGTTGGAAGAAATGGCCGGAACCATCCAGAACGATATTCTGAAAGAATTCATGGTGCGCAACACCTATATTTATCCGCCCGCCTTCTCGATGAAGATTATTGCCGACATCTTCGAGTACACTTCACAGAAGATGCCTAAGTTCAACTCCATCTCCATCTCCGGTTACCACATGCAGGAAGCCGGTGCCACGGCGGACATCGAGCTGGCCTACACACTGGCCGACGGTATGGATTACCTGCGCGCCGGAGTGAACGCCGGAATCGACATCGACGCATTCGCGCCCCGTTTATCTTTCTTCTGGGCCATCGGCATGAACCATTTCATGGAGATTGCCAAGATGCGTGCGGCACGTTTGCTGTGGGCCAAGATTGTGAAGGGCTTCGGCGCGAAAAACCCGAAATCCATGGCGTTGCGTACCCACTCGCAGACTTCCGGCTGGTCGCTTACGGAACAGGACCCGTTCAACAACGTGGGACGTACGTGTATCGAGGCCATGGCAGCCGTTTTGGGGCACACCCAATCGTTGCATACCAACTCACTGGACGAAGCCATCGCCCTGCCGACGGACTTCTCGGCCCGTATCGCGCGTAACACTCAGATATACATCCAGAACGAAACCCAAGTGTGCAAGCACATCGACCCGTGGGCCGGTTCTTACTATGTGGAAACCCTGACGAACGAACTCGTCCACAAGGCTTGGGAACACATTCAGGAAATCGAGAAACTGGGCGGTATGGCCAAAGCCATCGAAACCGGTCTGCCCAAGATGCGTATCGAAGAGGCCGCAGCCCGTACGCAGGCCCGTATCGACTCCGGCGCACAGACCATCGTGGGTGTGAACAAATACCGTTTGGACCACGAAGATCCTATCGACATCCTCGAAGTGGACAACACTGCCGTCCGCCTGCAACAGGAAGAAAACCTGAAGAAACTGAAAGCCGGACGGAACGAGGAAGAGGTGAAAAAGGCATTGGCCGCCATCACCGAATGCGTACGCGAGTTCAACGAAGGCAAGAAGAGCGAACACAACCTGCTCGATCTGGCCGTAAAGGCAGCCAGCGTACGTGCCACGTTAGGAGAGATTTCAGATGCTTGCGAGGCTATCGTAGGCCGATATAAAGCCGTAATCAGAACTATTTCACAAGTGTATTCATCAGAAAGTAAAGCAGACACCGACTTCGCAGAAGCTTGCGAGTTGACGGAAGAGTTCGCCCGGCAGGAAGGCCGCCGGCCGCGTATCATGATTGCCAAGATGGGACAGGACGGCCACGACCGCGGGGCCAAGGTTTGTGCCACGGGTTATGCCGACTGCGGTTTCGACGTCGACATGGGACCGTTGTTCCAGACACCGGCCGAGGCTGCACGCCAAGCCGTAGAGAACGACGTGAACATCATGGGCGTAAGTTCGCTGGCAGCCGGACACAAAACCCTCATCCCGCAAGTCATCGAAGAGTTGAAGCGGTTGGGACGCGAGGACATCATGGTCATCGCGGGCGGTGTCATCCCGGCACAAGACTACGACTTCCTGTACAAAGCAGGCGTAGCGGCCATCTTCGGCCCCGGAACCTCCGTAGCCAAAGCAGCCTGTGAAATGATGAAAATCCTTTTGGACAAAGAATAAGGACCGGACAAGGTTCCTATCCCAAACAATCAAGTAGGAGGAAAGCAAGATGAAGCTTTTCTCCTACTTTCGTTTTCCCGCCTTTTAAAAAGCCGGTCTGCCGGTTTCCTTTTCAGGAAACGCAAAAACTACCTTCCCGGTTTTATACCTAATTTATCCTTATCTTTATAAATTTCTACGCGGTATCCACTCTCCAACATATTCAACAACACTTCATAAAAAGCTTCTTTATACCCTTTCTGTTTCAGCTTTTCTCTCAACAGTGACAGTTCATGTTCCAAAACAAGGTTTCTTTGTTCCAGTCCTGAAAGCGGACGCTTCTTCCGAAGCATGAGGGCTGCCACATTTCCGTCTGCATCCCGCGCACCGTATTTCTCCAACCATCTGCTCACCGTGCTCTCCCCCTGTATCCCATACTTCCGTGAAATGGCATTCATACTGATGTGGGAAGTCTCCAGTTCTCGTACTACACGAAGTTTAAAGTCAAGCGTATAATCTTTCTGCGTACGCTTGACATGTTTTTCTTCAACATCCTCTTTTCCCATAAACTGCATTGAATAAAAAAAACCGCCATGAAAGGTCTCCCGACAAACACCCTCTTTTTACCGGGAACCAACCAACCTTTTCCTTTCACGGCGGTCGCAAAACGTCCAAAAGTCAAATTATTCGGCTATGCAAATAGATACGCGGTTCTTTTCAACCTCTGTAAAAGGCTGTACGGAATCTCCTTTATGTTCCACTCGTATCCTGCCCGCATCTATCTTTTTAACCTGTAAGGCCTTCGACACGGCCTGAGCGCGTTTCAGCGAAAGTGCATCATTGATTTTAGGAGTGCCCGTAGCTTTGTCAGCATATCCGCAAATCACGACCTTCGCTTGCGGGTTGGCGGTGAGATAAGCGGCCAGACGTTCTATTTTAGCTTCCTCAGACGCACGGATTACGGCTGAATTAAGTTTAAAGAACACATTCTCCTGCAATTTTTCCACTTTGGCTTTCTCCACTACCGGTTCAGCCTTCTTCGGAGTCACCGGTTCGCGCTTTTCCGGTATCACGGGTGGAGCTACCGGCTCGGGAGCTTCTTCGACCACCTTCTTGTGTGTCTTGCCCAACTTGATGACCAAGCCTCCTAACGCGTTGAACACCCAGTCCGGATTGCCCGCCTTCTTGGAGTTGTACTTGTCGCCCAACACGTTGGCATTGACCTCAAGGTTAAAATAAACTCTCCCGCCCAAGCGAATGTTAGCTCCTATACCGCCGCGACCTACCGGATTGAACTGACGGTCACGCCATAAATATTCCAACGTATGACCACCGTCATTGACGGCCACCGCTTCGTCGTTGCCGAATGCACCGTTCAGTCCTACCCCCAGAAACAAATAAGGATTCACCACCCGTTTATAATTATACTTGAAACAGTTGGCCAGGTCCACCACCACGTCAATGTCTCCTTGCAGGTAATTATACTTATATACTTGGAGCGGATTCACCCACGCTCCTTTGGATTCATAACCGGACACACCGGCACGCAGTCCCCACACCGGAGTAAAATAGTAACTGCCATGCACCCCCACAGCCGGAGATACCAAGTCGCCAAACCCGGCCTCACCCAAGGTGTAAGCCGCACCGCCTTGCAGTTGCAGGCTACCATGCCGGTGGAACTGTATCTCTTCACCCTTGGACTGCGCAGATACCGCATGCGACATCAACAGGCATGCGCACACGAACATTAAATTCTTTTTCTTCATAGTCATTCTTTTTTTATATTAAACATCCTTCATCCGACTAACGGCCTAACGACTTGTCCCCATATTCCGTATTGGTCAGGCAAAGTACCCAATTACCAAGATAAAACACCGGTTTGAAGAATATCTTGGTCGTGACAGGAGGTATGCCGTCTCCCGCTTCGCGGATAATCACATTGCATTGCACCTCATTCGCATAATATTCACTGAACTTCATGTATGCAATCTCGTAACCTGCCATCGGTATGGATTCGAGCATGACCCGTACTTCCGCCATCTCTTCGTTGTTTAGCGAAACCGGTGTACCGTCTTCTGTCTGGTCGTTACGATATAGCATAAGAATGGCTTCGTCCGTCTGCTTGTTTTTCACATACGTGAAGAACTGGTCTATAAGCTCCTTGACGGCTATTGTATCTTTCGCCTCCAGCGTCTGCTCGAATTCCGTTTGCGTTTGTTCTTCGCTACTTTTCTTGTTCTTATCCGCACAGGCTGACACCGAGCATATTATGATTCCCATCCATAAGGGGAACAGCAAATGATGAATTTTCATCTTACAATCTAAATTACTTTTACTTAAAATGAAAAGGAGGGCAGGTTTCAACCACCTGCCCTCCTTCCTAAATCCCCATGCTAAATGCTACGCATATTAGCGGTTGAGAGAACGTTTACCCGGGGCATTGTTCACATGCAAGGTAACAGTCTCTGTGAGCTCACCCCACAAGTAAGTCACCTTGAACGTCATCTGCACATTGAACGAGTTCGCACGGCTCATGTTCACCTGTGTCAGGGTTACAGAACCCATGTTGTCCAAACTGATGCTACCAGTCGGTTCAGTGTAGCTAATCGTAAACACATTGTTATCCACAGCACCCCAATTACCAGAATAGTCAGTCTCTGTGCCAACAAGCTCTATACGAGACACTCCGTAGAAGTCCCAGAACGTCTTGGTCTGGTTACTGTAGTCGTAGAACTCTTTCGGGTCGTAACCGTTGAAGTCCTCGAAGGTGAGCGACAACTTCTGCGTCAAAGTGTTCCATTGGTTCAGCGTCATCTCGGCAATGCTACCTCCTTTGAGGAAGATCGGCTTGATGACCTTCACATTGAACTTGTTGTTGTTAAAGGTAATCAAATCCTTTGCCGGCTCACAAGTAGCCTCGTCAACCAATACCGTGAACGTCAAAGCATCAGCCAAAGATTCTTCATAAATGTTGATGATAGCTTTCACAACATCATCGCTACCCATTGTGATTTCACCGTCAGTAGGTTCTATCGTGGCCAACGTTACACCACCTGTAGTAGAGATTGTACGACCATCAGCAGACACTTGAATATTGTAAGTGGTATTTCCTACAATGTAGCTCCGCTTACTCTGCTCATTAGTCGGAGCAAACTTATATTCCACAGTCACGGCATCAGCCAAAGCTCCATAAGTACCCTTGATAGCATCCTTGATGATGTCTACCGGTTGCTTGTTGAACGTGTTCGCTACAACCATGTGCTCGTATTCACAAGTCGCAGACGGATCGGTAGCTTTACCCACTTGGATTTGCAATTCCTTGAAACCTTCATCACGTGAGTTTTCTGCATGCCAATCGGCACGTTTCTTGTGGTTGTAGCTGTCCTCGATAGCGGCTTCTGGCTTATCATTCACCACGCTCGGTGCCCACGTCAACTTCACGAATACAAGCTTGTGGGAAGAAACCGTGCTCTTCGGAGTAAACTTAACCCAAGTAGAGACAGCATCCAGATTTTGTCTGTCTTCCGAGAACAACATATAGGCTTGCTGGTTGCCCACGCTCCACTTCAGCACGTTCGTTTCGTGCGCCTGGTCATCGTTAGTGTTGACAATCTTACCGATTTGCGGGTTTCTCACAGCCTCATCCTTCGGTTCGCTGAATTGCTTGCAAGTCACGCCGTCGCTGTTGAGTTCAAGCGCATAATTTGCTTCAAACTCTTCCTTGCTCATGTTCAACTGACCCAGAATCTTATTCTCGACTTCTACCCATGTAACGGCTCTTACGTTATCCAATATCGGAGCATCATTACAGTTTACTGTATAACCATTGGTGATTGGCGCAATGTCGTCCACGGTTACAGGACCCACGATTACATCCGTAATCTCTACTAAGATATAACCAACTTCTGCAATCTGGTTATTCGTATTCTCATCCACCAACGTTACGCGAAGCAACGGCGTACGACCGATAATGTTGCGGTTTCCGGCAGGGCTTCCGTCTACTCCGTGTACGTTCAGGATATGGCCGTCTACGATAGTGGCATGTTCGCTTTCACTCGTCTTATCCGCATCATTGGCTTTGTAACCGATCAACTCATACACCAGTTTGAATTTCTTTTCATTGATCTTCTTCTGGTCGCCCCATACTTGGTCGTTATCCGCATCGTTTACTACATAATGCACGTTAATCCACTCGTTGAGGTCAAGGCCTGTAGTTTCGGAATCTGCATACGGGTCTTTGTTCTCGTATGTAATTTGCAGACGATTGTTAGAGGTAAGGGCTTCGGCAGCCGTAGCAGCCAAATGGTTCTCTATCTTCTCCTCCATATTACCTCTCGCCGTCACCTTGTTGATGGCAAAGTCCGTAATCTTATACTGCTTCAAGGCTGCGTAGTCGGAAGTGATAAGCGTATCCCCGTTCTCTGTAGAATAAGTGTAACGGAGGGCAGCCACATCCACCTTGCCGTCGCCCGCAGCCGGAATCTTCTCGATATCGTTGGCATTCTTCATGCTGAAGTAGACATTGAGCATACCGGTCTCCTCTTTGTCAAGTTCCACGCTGTCCACAGAAATATCGTTCCTGCCCACCGAACGCGTGTAAGAAGCATTATTGACCACGTAGGAGAAATGTTCCTTGTCCGTGCTGATGGCCGCATTCGAAGGATTCAAGTGGTAGGAAGCCTTCACGAACGGCACGACGCTCGTTTCTGGTTGTGTCAACGTAGTCGGTCTATCCGTCTTTTGGTCACCCGTCTTATCAGCCGCGCTCACGCTCAAAGCATTATAGTTGAATGAGAAGACACCAATTGCTTCGATACCTTGATAATACTCCGTCGGACTGAAGACGATGCTCTTCAACTGAGCACTCAACACCGCACAAAGTTGCCCCAATTCAGCATTGAACACATTGATACACTGCCCGATGATGGCAGAAGTCTGTGCCAATTGCTTGTATATTTCACCGATTTCAGTTTCTACAGTCGTCACCCGACCCGTCAATGCGGTCAAATCGGTAGTCAGGTTTTCTACTTTAGTACCCAACTCAGCAACCTTCTGGTTTACGGCGTTTATCTTTTCGTCTATCAGCCCGACTGTACCTTCATCGCCCGTGATGGCACCAATCTGATTTTTCAGAGCCTCATATTTCTCTTGCAGGTCACCTTGAAGTTCACCGATTTTGGTATCCAGTTCGCCCGTAGCTGTTGTCAATTCGCTACGTAGTTCACTCCCCAACGTGCTGACAGCTTCGTCCAGCTTATTACTCATCCGGTTCTCCAGGTTCACCAATGCTTCGTTGTTCGCTGACACATAGCTGCTGAAATCCGAAGTCAACTGGACAATCTGGCTCTTGGCTTCATCAGCCGTAACTTTCACGGCATCCAAATCCGTTCTCAACCCTGCAGCAGTCTGCTTCAGCGTTTCGATGTCGAGATTCTGTTGCGCTACCGTACCTTCCAAAGTTTCAAGCCTGCCAAGGATGCCACCGATAGAAGTATTGATGCTTTCGATATTGCCTTCTACCTCTGCGATGGTTGCAGCAAGCTCTTCGTCCTTATCTTCCAAAGCGCCAACGGCTTCCTGAATAGCTGCAATTTTCTCTTCCGCAGCACCCAAACGAGACAAAGCACCGGCAAGGTCAGCTTTTACAAGCTCCATATCGGCGCCCAATTCGGCTTTCAAAGCAGCTACTTGTGCATCTGTATATGCTTTGGCTGCCGTCAGGTTCTGCTCTACCGTGCTCTGTAAAGCCGTCAGTTTCTCAGAAAGAGCCAACAGTTCCGTACTGTTTTGGGCAATCTTGTCCAACAATTCAGCATCCTTGTCTTGTAATGCGGATATAGCCTCCGTATTGGCTTGCACAAGGGCGTTCACCGTGGCCAGCTTGGCTTCCACGTCAGCTTTGTTAGCAGCGATGTCGGCTACGGCCTGATTGAGTTTTTCGTCCAAAAGGGTAATCTGCCCCTGCAAGCCTTCTTCCACGGCCTGGAGCTTTTCCGTCACACCGGCTATCTTTTGCGCATTTTCGTCGGCCGTGCCTTGAGCCGCTTCGGCTGCACTCTGCGCTGTGGCCGCCATGCTCTTGGCCGATTCAATCTCGCCATTGGCTATGTTGATAGCCTCTTGCAAAGCCGCGTCGGCAGAAAGCAAAGCATCAATCTGTCCGGCTTGGGTTGCTACCTGCGAATTCAGGGCTTCGATGGCAGCGTTTGCCGCGTCGATACCGGCCTGGAGTGCCGTACGGGCTTCCTCGATATTGGCCTTTGAAGCTTCGATGGCTGCCACTTGGGCCGCAGCGGCCTGAATGTCGGCATAATCCTTAGCTCCTTGTTCAGCTTCTGCGATAGTAGCCGTCAACTCGGTTTTGGCTGTGGCCAAAGCCGTTTCCAAGGCAGCCTCCTGCGCTTTCAGCGAATTGATTTCCTGAGTCAGGTTGTTGACCTTCTCATTCACCAATTCATCAAGATTCGTCGCATTGGCCGTAATCTGCCCTTGCAAGCCACTGATGTCATCATCGTAGTCCTTGCAAGAAGTCGTTACGCTTGTCGATGCCGCAAGAAGCGCACCAAACAAAGCCACACTGATAAACTTTCTCTTCATAATCAAATAAAATTAGTTAAAACGTATAATTCTCTACTCTCTTTATTGCCGTTGATAAACTTCTATCTCTATGCAAGAGGTGGAAATAGTATCCCGTAAATGCCTTATATATAATAAGGTAAGCTCAAGAATCGACTTTATAAAAACCTATTTATTTTAAGATTTTCTTATTTTTTTCATCAGAAAAAGAAGAGATTATTTTGTTTGTATGCGTATTTTATCTACATTTGCATCGAAATCTTCCACCTCTTGCATAGAGATGGAATTTATATTCCCCATATAACACAATGTATTTCAAGGATATATAAGAAAACAAGCATTGTAAAAGTCACAAACATTCCCCAACAATCAAAGTACATCTATTCATATATTTTTGTCATATTCTTCAAACGTGCCATTACAGTCCGAATTTAAAGATAGCAACGTGTGTAGAACATACCGGTTTAAAAAGCAGTACTCTCAGGGGGAGACTTCTGCATCCTGAAACTATCCGATTGGCCGAAGCCAACGAACCATTCCGCACGGGTATGAACCGTTCCATACTGACAAAACTTCACGTAAAACGGGATTTTCCATCCAAAAAGACATAAAACACGGCGGAAAATACAGAAGATAAAATGTAATCCGGAACGGAAAACCAGACAGATTCTGCATATTTATACAGAATCACCCCGGATTTTTCGCATATATACCGTATAACACGCGTTTTTTCTAAGCCGAACAAAAAATCAATCTAAGCCAAACAAAAAAAAGTTCTCCGCATATCTGCACTGCAAACGGCTCCAAACGGAGAAAAGACGGCAGCAAAACCGCACGCGTCCCGCCCAAAGGACGGTTTCTATAATTATTTGAGAGCAAAATACAAACCGTTATGCCCAATCCGTTTGCCACGGAAAAACTTAAAAAGATGACACGACACGAACCTATAAGCGTACAACACGCACAGCGACAGAACACGAAGAAACTATCAAACGCGTAGAGGTGACAAAACGGCAATCCCCTATTCCACGAGAATCGCGTAAAATCCGACACAAGGGCAACCCCATGAAAATACGGCAAGGAAAAAGAGGAAGCATTGACATTCTGACAAAAAGAAATCTTATGGTCTTACCGTTCCACCGTTTCGCCATGCTGCATGAAAAGCAGGCGGTCGCCCAACATCAGTTCCAGCGAACCGTTCGGCACAATATAACGGTCGCCCCGCTTAATCATAATAACCAGCGTTCCTTCCGGGAGCGACAGTTCGCGAATATGACGTCCCCGTTGCAGAAGCTCTTCCGTACAAAGCACTTCACGTAACGTGCTCCCGACATCCTCGGTCAGTTCGATTCCGAAGTTGTTCTCTTTTTCCGGCAAGGGTTCCGTAAGGCCCAACTTACGTGCCACCCATGACAAGGACATACCCTGAAAAAGCAAAGATATCAACGTGACGAAAAACACGATATTGAAAATCTGACTGGCACCGTCCACTTGCGCCATCACCGGATAGGTAGCGAAAATAATGGGAGCAGCCCCACGGATACCGACCCAGGAAATAAAAAGCTTGGATTTATTCGTGATTTTCCGTCCAAAAGGCAGAAGGCTTAACCATACGCTAAGCGGACGGGCCACAAAGGTCATAAAGACGCTGACCAGGACGGCCGTTAGCATGACGGGAAGCATCTCGTGGGGATTGACCAGCAGTCCCAACATGAGGAACATCACAATCTGGAGCAGCCATGTCATGCCATCGAGAAAAGTTCCTATTTCCTTCTTCTTGAACAGGCGGCTGTTGCCGATGACCATACCGGCAATATAAACCGCCAGATACCCATTGCCTTTCAGCAAATAGACCGAGCAATAAATGATGAAAATGAAACAAAGCACCATGATGGAATAAAGTTCGGCATTCTTCAGGCTCACACGGTTGATGAGCCATACGGACAAACGTCCCAACAGATACCCCCCGGCTATGCCGACTACAAACTGCAGCAGAAAAGACCACAGGATTTCCCAACCTGAAACTCCTCCGGCCTGCAGGCATTGTATCAGGATGATGGTCAACAGATAGGCCATCGGGTCATTGCTCCCGCTTTCGAGTTCCAACATCGGTTTAAGATTATGTTTCAGGTTGATTTGCTGCGAACGAAGGATGTTGAAGACGGAGGCGGAGTCGGTGGACGACATCGTGGCGGCCAACAACAAGGAACCGATGAGGGTGAAACCGACGCCCGTATGCAGTTGCCAGCCGGAAACCCAATAGACGAACAATCCGCAAAAAAGCGTAGTCAGAAACACGCCGGAGGTGGCCAACATGACACCCGGCGACAATACCGGACGGATGTCCTCCATCTTCGTGTCCATTCCGCCGGTGAAAAGGATGATACACAGCGCAACCATACCGATATGCTGGGCCACCGACACATCATCGAACTGTATGCCCAGACCGTCTGTGCCGAACAGCATGCCGGCCAATAGGAACATCAACAGAGTAGGGATACCGAAACGGTAACCGGTCTTGCTCATCAGGATACTACAGAAAATCAGAAAGGCGGATACAAGCAATCCTATTTCAATGGAAACATTCATAGTTACGGCTCTTGGAATTTAATTGTACAAAGATGAAAAAAATAACATTCTTCGTCAACCGTCCGTGCCGTAAAAAAACAAAAAAGATATTTCGGAGTGTAACCATACAAGGCTTTTCCCCACAAAAAAAGGAGCCCGAAAGCTCCTTTTATCCTCATATCACTTCTTTTACAGACCGGGTTGGCGGTCCAGGTAACCGCGAATGTCGGGCGAAGAAGGACGCAGCATATTGGCATTCACAATCTTTCCCTCGGGATCGAGCAGAATAAAATGAGGAATGCCATCGGCCTTGTATGCCGTCTGGAAACGGCTGCCGGTACCTAAATGCAACTGTATTCCCGTCATCGGCTGACTTTTCACCATCTTCAGCCAATCGGCCTTACGTGCATCCGTAGAAAGGCTCAGGAAGGTGATATTGCGCCCTTTGTATTCTTCTTCCAACTGCTTGAGGAAAGGCATCTCACGGCGGCACGGACCGCACCACGTCGCCCAAAGATCGATATACACATATTTCCCCTTGAAATCGGCTACGGTATAAGCTTTCCCGTCCACGTCCCATGCCCGGAAATCGGGAGAAGGGTTACCCGGACGAGCCAAATCCCAAGCATCATATTTTTCTTTGAAGGCAGCCTGTAGTACGGGATCGGTCACGTAAGTGCCGTGCAGATTCAGCAATTCATCTATATTGCTGATGCCGTACTGTTCCACTTGCTCGATAGCCAACACGTTCAACAGCGTCTGTTTCACTTTGTCGTCCTCGATATGGTCGGCAATGTAGTTCATCATACAAATCGTACGGTCGTATGGTGTCTTTGCTTCTTCTTTCTTGCAGCCGAACATCCGGGCTATCTCTTTCATATACTCACGATACTCTTTCAGTTCTACCAGGTTCTCGTCTGCCACAGCATACTTTTTAAGTGTATCGTAATAGGCTTCGTCCGGGCGGTAAGTGGTATCCTGAGCTACAAAAGGATGCCCCACGGCGTACATCATCAGCGAAGAAGCATAAGCATAACGGATGCGGCCGGTTTCGACGGTAACAAAACGCGGACTGACTTCATCCAGCTTCCATGCCTTCAGAATACGCATCATGGACTCTTCTTTCTTGTCCACCAACGCGGCGTACTCATCAAACGGCAGAGCCATCTTCTCTTGCGGGACATCCAAAAGAGTCACCTGATTCAGATACTTAAAGATTTTCTCTTTGCCTCCATCCGCTTCAAATTTTACGGATTCCTTGAAATCAGCCCCGTCGAAGGAGATATGGATACGATCTCCGTCTTCCAAAAAAATGTTTTTGCTGTCCATTCCATAAAACAGACTGGCATGTACGGCACCTATATGCTGAAAGGTATGGCTACCGTGCCCGTTGTCGTCCAACGGAATCTCTACGATCGTAGTCTGATATACCACAACGACTGTCGATGCCGTCTTATTCGCCACATCGACCGTCAACTGAATATCGGCCCGACTCTGTACGAACCCAAAAGCACAAAAGACAAATGTCAGAAAGGCTGCCTTAAACCACATATTATTTTTCATCATCTCATTCATTATTAATTATTGTTGATAAATTACTTTCTCGCGGTAAATCACGTCCACAATGTCTGCAAAACCGGCGTATTGTTCTACCGGAACGGCATCCTGGAAATTGCCTTCATTCGTGAAACCGTCATAAATACGCAATGTACTCTCACCCGTATCATTTTTCTTGCTGCCTACAATCAGGTCGTAAGAACGGTTGTCTGCATCTTCTTGTTCCCACAGATAGAATTTCAAACAGGTGATTTCTTCTCCTTCGGGTAATTCGAACTGTAATTCTGCCGCCGGAGCCGCATTGGAAAAATTCACGCGATAGACCTTTCTACCCACGGCATAATACATAAATGTCTTCAGGGAACTGAACGCAAAGTGTGTGGCTTGCGCAATGTCCGTACAAGCAGACAAATCCACATAATAAGCTTTCTCATAGGCATAACCGTATTTGGCTTCGGCAAAAGAGTAAAGCTCATTGAGAATGATACCATACAAGAAACGTTGGTCGCCTTTACCCAACACGGCGTATGTCATTCCGTTACCATCTTGATTACGGTCGTAACGGGTATTCTCCATACAGATAAAGTCCATTCGGTCTGCTCTTTTCGGCCATGCAAAAAGCTCTTCATTCACCGTAGGGAAACCGTCGGCGGCCAATTCATCCATCGGCACGTCTCTCACATTATCCAATCCGATAGACGCAAACTCCGAAGCACAGACCACGAAACGGCGGTTATTCTTGTCCCACATCATAAAAGCCGGAACAAAAGGAGTCCCTTTGGCATTATAACCGACTGCCGGCTCTACATAAAAACCATTGGCTCGAACGGAACCGAACAACCCGTCGCCGGACAACGTATTACAATAATACACACGTCCCGCAATATCGACAAACAACTTGCCCGGCCTGTGAGAAGCCAAGCAACGTACCGTACCGGTATACATTCCGTTACCGAACTCATAACCTATCATATAGGAGTCGTTCCACTGAAAATCGTTATTGCTCAAACGCGTAGTCCCGCTACCAGTCACCAAATAGAAAGGCTCTTGCATCCCGGGATCGCAAAGCAACTGGTAGGGTTGTAGCCAATCCTCCAAATCCGTCCCTTTCAACAAATCGTAATACACATTATCCGTTTCCTTAATGTGCGACACCATGTCCAGACGCACACGCCCATTGTCGGAGCACAAGACCAACCACCCCAACGAAAGCGGTGTATCCACGTTCAACGTGGCCGACTTTTGATAATACAGCCCCGACGCCTTCTCCCTAATGGTCAGTACCAACTGATAGTTACCCTGTGCAAGAGTCAATTCCACATCCAAATTCAAAGCCGTACCCAACACAACCGGTTCCTGGCTCCCGGCCTGGTCGTACGCCTTCCATTCATAAGTATAAGCGTCCGGTGCGAACTCTTTTGCTGTCACCTCCGGCTTTATGACGAAAGGTTCACGGGAAATGGCAGAATAAGCATCATCGAACGAAATATTCAAATCGTTCAAATCCTTGTAATCGTAATTCCCCTTATCTTCCGCACAGCTTTGCCATAAGAATGGCAACAGCAACCATAACAAACGGATATATTTCATTCTTTCCATATCATTCCATATTAGTTATCAGAGGTTATAGGAGTAAAATCCAGTAACTGGCGGTCATTCCCTTCAGCCGTCGGGTCCACCAATGCGTCTACATCCACCGTTCCTTGTTCGTATCCCAACAATATATACAATTGCATCGTCATGTAGATATCTATTTCCCGTTGCATGTACACCCATTTATTGAAAGGAATAGCTCCCTTTACATTATAGTCGGCACGGTCCACCACATCGTCGAACAGTTTCCACATCAGACGTAACTTACGTTCTGAAAACTCGCCGACATACTCAGGAAGCCATCCGGCCGGAGGAGTAGAATAGAAGTCGGAAAAATCTATCCGGAACTTCAACATCTCGGTGTAAGGACGTTCCTCGCTTCCCGTAGAATCCTTCTTCAGAAACGTAGTGAAATACTCGTTAGCCGATAGTTCCAGATAAATGGACTTCAATTCCGTTTTAATGGCTTCCGTACGTTTCAAACGAACCACATAGGAAAACATGGAGGTATGAGCCGGTACCACCGCCGGTGTCAGCAACTCATAATCCACTCCCTCCTCGGCATTGTCCGACCAGACCTTGAGATTGACCGGACGATCGATGTCAGCCTGCCTTCCGATGGTCTGTATGACTACCGGTACGTCGAGATACATCGTTTCGTCCGGCTCATAAACGAAAGTCAAAGTCGTCGTATCTACCAATACACTTCCCGAAGTCCGGTTATTAAAGTAAATTCCGTCGGGAGCACTATACAAATCCGGCGTGCGCTCATCGCATGCACTCCACAAGCAAAGCGCAAGGCACATCGGAAACCATATTTTTAAATTCTTCATCATAACCTGTTTATTGTCTGTTGTCTGATTCCGTATCCGGTAAAGGAACTACAAAAAATTTCTCCGAAGCCGGGATGAATTCCGTAATAGGATCAAAAGTAATCAATACCGGTAAATAGTTCCGCTTATGATAGAAAAAGATTTGTCCCTCTCCGTACAGCTCTCTCACGACCTCATATCCCAAGAAACGCGGAGCATATTTAGATTCATCCATTTTCTCTACTCCACGGTGTTCTCTCAACTTATTCACCCAACTGCCCATAAGAGGACGTTCGCTCACTTCGTCATAAAGGTCTGCAATAATCAGATACATTTCTCCCAACCGTATCATCGGAACGATGGTGTTCTCTATCTTCCCCACGTCGGTAATGTCTGCATACTTATAGAAATAGTAATCATTACCGCTCTTTTTCCAGTTGGCAATGTAACGATAGTCGTCAGTAGACCCACCGTAGTCCGCTCCGCCGCCGAAATAAGGCATCTCCAAAAGAGCCGGATCCATCCTGAGCACCGGCTTCGGGCTGTGGTCCGGATCGTTGTTGTTCTTGAACATCAGATTCCGGTTCACATTCGTCAGACCGAAAATCACTTCCGTAGCAAAAATGCGATCCACATTCTCCGGTGTTCCCAACACGTTTGCTTTATTCACAAACGGAAAATGCTGCGGAGCAATATTAATAATCCCTTCGGCATAGCTTTTAGCCTTGGCTTTATAGTCTGCCTGATGCTCATCCTTGTAACTGGATATATAGTGATATGCCCGTGCCAACAACGCCTGTACGGCATAATAATTAAGCCTCAACGTACGGTACTCCAAGAAATTGCTGCCCCCCGTCGTCGCATGATTGAACAAATGGTCCGTCGTCGTGATAATAGGATCATCTGCCAACAGCCTTTCCGCTTCAGACAAGTCCTCTATGACATGACGCATCACTTCATTCCCCGGTAACAGTTCCTGCACCTGCAAGGTAGTGGACGTCTGATAGGGAATACTGGCCTTCGTCGGATTCAGCTTATATACGGGACCGAACAGACGGAACATGTCGAAATGCAGCAAAGCCCTTAACGCCAGCGCTTCTCCCCGAATCAAATTATAATTGTTACCCGTAAAGACCGACTTACGACTCTCCATCTGTTCCAATATCGTATTGCAGTTACGAATCAATGCATACGCTTTGTCCCACGTATTGTCGAGTCTCGTACGCCAATACTCGGTAGTGAAGTTCCGGTTGTTCAAATCAATATAATCTCCCCAAGTCAATGGGTCGGTACCGATCAGATAAGCCCCTCCCATAATCTCCACCATTTCCACAGTAAGTGTCTGGCCGTACAGCTCGTCTTTATTCAAATCAATATACACTCCGTTAAGCAATTTCTTGAAACCTTCTTCGGTGCTCAACAAATCACCTTCGGCCATGGTGTCGTAGGGCTTCACTTCAAGCCAGTCACTACATCCGGCCGTGAAGAACAGGCCGAAAAAAGACAATATGATATATTTTAAGATTTTCATAATTTCTATAGCTTTAGAATACGGCTGAAACAGAGAATGACACAGTTCGTGCGAAAGGATAATCAATACCCCGTTCCGCTTTTACGGTAGACACCCGGAAGATGTCGTTCATGTTGGCCTGAAGGGTCAACGACGACAGACCGACCTTTTTAATGAAAGGTTGCGTGAATTCATATCCTACATTGAAGGACTCTCCGGCAAACGTATTCTCATCCATCACGAAACGGGAAGACTTGTCCGTTTTCTGTACTAAGGAGATACCCTTAAACTGTGCTTCCTGGCCGGGTACGGACCAACGGTCATACAACGCCCGCCGGTCCTGGTTGTAGTTTATGTCACTCAAGTCGATATTCTCCACCTTATTATATAAGTCTGAATTGAATATCTGCCCCCCGAGTTGGTAACGGAAATAAGCTCCGAACGAAAAACCCTTGTAATAAAAGGTCGTTCCCAAGACCCCTTCCAATTTGGGCTGCGTGTCACCGACGACAACTTCGTCATTCACATCATAATCGAACGAATAACTACCGTCTTTCTTAATAAAAAGCTCTTTACCCGTAGCCGGGTCAATACCCGCCGAACGGACAGCCCAAATAGCCGTCGGGCTTCCTCCATCGTAATAACGCGTCGTCCCCGTCACCGAAGCCTGTCCGGCTTTGTTCAAGGCACTCAAAGAATTACCGATATGAGCGTACTTCGATTTATACGTCCGTGCATTCAAGCTGACGGTCCATTGTATCCTCTTTTCTAAATTATGAATAGGAGACACACGCAACGTAGCCTCCAATCCATTCGTATTTTGCTGGCCGGCATTCATCGCTACGCTCTTTACGCCTACCGAACCCGGTGTCGTAATGACAGCCAACAGCGGGTCTGTGATTTTACGGAAGACATCCACCGTTACATTCAAACGATTGTCGAACATGGCTATATCCGTCCCTACCGTATAATTCAAAGTGTTCTGCCACTGAAGGTCGGGATTTCCCAAAGCCGATATCAAAACACCCGCACCGAATACATTGGTCATCCATCCATTGAATTGATAAGTCGTGAAAGCCTGATAAGCGGAAAAGTTCTGATTACCGGGATTGCCGACAGACGCACGCAACTTGAGCAGTTGAAACAGGTCCGTGCCGCCCATGAACTTTTCCTTGTGAATATTCCAACCTATACCCACCGACCACGTATCGCGAAAACGGTGGCTCGACCCGAACATGGAAGCTCCGTCGCGCCGATAGTTTACGTCAAGCAAATAACGGTTGTCATACGCGTATCCACCATTCAAATAGAAACTGGCCGCACGCGTGGTGCTTTCGGAATATGACGGTTTTCCACCATCCGGATAACCATTGGCAAAAGAAGGTGCACCGAACTGGTCTTCGGTGAAGCCTATTGCTTTATAAGCGTTACGGGTAGACTCCGTATTGGAAAAATTAAACCCGCCGACAAGATTGAGCATGTGAACTTCCCGGAACAGCTTGCCGTAAGTCACGGACAGATCCCCTTCATACTTCGTAACAGCGGTAGTGGAATGTTCGTATGAGCCTTTCTCCGTATCGCTCATACTGTCGAAATCCGTATGCAACGGAGACAAACGCGTTTCGGCTGTGGCCGTAGTTTTCGTCACTCCGAACTTGACACGGGCACGCAAATCCGTCGTGGCAAACCATTCCGCAATGAAGTTATTCGTAAAGCCAAATTCATCCCCACGATCATAATTGTTCAGACGGGCATTCCAGAGCGGATTCGGAACAGGAGCCTCGTCGTCATTCTCCGGAACATACAAATACTTGTCTACTCCGCCATCGGCATTGTACTTGCGGTAATAGGGATTAGCCAAAGCATATTCGGAGAACGAGACCACTGGGTCGGACGTTTCCAGATAATCAATCGTCAGTTTGTTACTGAACTGGAACTTCCCGGTACGATAAATCAAATCCAGATTACCGGATAGGGTCTGGCGGCTCGACTCCTTCATCACGCCTTCCGTATTCCCGTAAGTCAGCCCTAAGCCATACCTGATTTTCTCTTCTCCGCCCTCGGCATAAACGTTATGTTTTTGCACGAAACCGGTACGCAATGGCTCACTCAACCAATAAGTATCCACTCCACGTGCCACTTCTTTCAAACGTTCGTTCCTCAGGTTGTCCAACCTCAGTTGGTTTAACGGGTCGTTCGTCAAATCAGTATATAACCCGGCCAATTCTTCGAACTTTATCTTTTCGCTGGCATTCATCAGGTTATAATCCGTCAAGTCGGCCATCGTCAGGGAAAAGTCGCCTTTATAACTCAAGCGCAACCGTCCCTTCTCCGGCTTCACCGTCTCGATGACCACAACACCATTGGCCGCTTTCGAACCGTAAATAGCCGTAGAAGCCGCATCCTTCAATATCGTAACGGAAGCCACACGATTCATGTTCAAATCCGAGACCGTCTGCAAATCGGTTTCAAATCCGTCCAATATGAACAAAGGCTGATTCGGATCCGTACCATACTCCTCTTTCAACCCCATAATACTGCTCTTACCACGGATTTCGATGTCCGGCATGCGGTTGGGGTCTGAACCAAACTGGATGTTATCCGCGATTTTGAAAGAAGGGTCGAGGGTTTTCAAACTCTGCAAGACATTCTGTACACCGATTTTTTTCAATTCCGGCCCCTCGAAAGTAGCAGCCGATCCCGTAAAACTTTCCTTTTTACGCTGGTATATTCCCGTCACCACCACTTCGTTCATGGCTTTCGAAGCCGGAGCCATCACTACCTTCTTAAAACTGTCCGTATGGGATGCGTCCAATTCCCGCTCTAACTTTTCGTAGCCGATATAAGTAAAAACCACTTTATAACGTCCTTTGGGCAAAGTTAATGAATAAGCACCGTCTATATCCGTCACCGTAATCACGTCCGTACCCAATACGCGAATGGAAACTCCAATCATGGTCTCTCCGGTCTCCCTATCCACCACAACGCCTTTTACCGTCATTTTTTCCGGACTTCCGACTGTTTCGGTACGAACCGCACCTCCGACACCCGTACCGTTCTGTGCATGAAGCGCAGAGACCGATGAGAGCACCATCGCAAGAACGAAAAGGACAAGCCCAGCACCGTAAGCCTTCAAACGGAAAAATACGATTCTCAAGTTTATTTTCATACTTCTTTCGTTATATATAAAAAAGCAGGACATTACTACTCCTGCCAACCATTTTATATTCCCTTTCTCCAACACTCTGGAAAAAGAAAAATAAAACGAAGAGAAAGAAGTCTCACAAGACTCGGTTCCCTTCGTTTTACATGTATATCTTCAGGTTATTTCACTACAACTTTCGCTGTCTGATTGCCAAATTTCACCAGATACAGACCAGACTTCAGGCCGTTAAATGCTGCTGTAGCTCCGTGCGCAGATGCCACCAGCATACCCTGTGCGTCAAACACACAGATTTCGGCATCTTCCAACCCATCCACGCGAATCGAACCGTCTGCACTATAAATTTTGACATCCTTGATACAACGGCTGCTAATGCTACTTCCTGCCTTCACAGCCTCACCGCCAACGACAGACATTTGCAATGGCATTTCCATTACCTCATCGAATCCGTTGTCTAATACCAAATAGCCCGGAGTCACCAACTTGTCTTTTTCCACAAAAAAGAACGGAGCTTCGTTGGGATTATACCCACCTTCCTCTGTCGGTTGCTGCCCGAAGCACATGCCATTGGCCAGTTTCATATCATGCGGCAATACCAATATGCCACCATCGGCATAGAACTCAGCGGTCACATCCGTGTTTTCCACCCCGAACCAATTCCCTAAGCTCACACCGAAAGAAACCGTTTCTGAGGTATTTCCCGTAATTTTCAACTTAAAATTTTCAGACGCATCAGCCAACAAATTATTATCGACTCTCGTCGACGCGAAATCGTACTCCCCAATCACATCACTAAGATTATAGGAGACTTCCTCCTTGGTCATGGTATATGCAGAAGCGTAAGAAAGCATCCCCATAATACCGTTCTCCATATCCATAATGGTGACATCTTCCAATGCATTCTGCGCCGTAATCTGTATTTTGCCGTCTTTCTCCGCCACCTGATAATTAAAGACAACAATCCCTCCTGTAGATGCCGCATCCGCTACAACCATTAAATTCATTCCCATCACAAACACTGCGGTTGGCGTTTCTCCCTTCAACGTTCCATCTTCCTGGTTATAGGTCAACGTCACACCACCGCCATAACCGAAGAAACCGAGCACCTTCACTTCATTCTCTGATTCGCCCGGCAACACGGCCATATTATAATCCGTTGTAGCAGGAACCGGAGCCTCGCCCGCCGCTCCAGAAACCATGTCAACATAAGAGCATTCTCCACTAAATTTATAGCGGCCATACAAATCCTTAACCGAAGGGAAACCGGCAGCCGAAACCATTTCCACACCCAATGAAACAGAAAACAAGGCAATCAAAACTACCTTAAAAATAGAAGTAGATTTTCTCATAGACACACTTTTTTACATTAAAACAATGCAAAAATAATAAAAAAGAAAGAAAAGAAGAGGCTTCGGGCGTTTTTTAACTATAAAACAACCGCAAAAATACAATCCCAATCCTCAGACATCCTTGTATCCACTTGCAAATCGAAAGGCTTTCCCTGCATTTTTCCGGCAAAAAACACTATCTTTGTCCCGCTATAATGAAGAAGAGAAACGCATGATTGTATGTATCGCAGAGAAACCCAGTGTGGGTAAAGACATTGCCAAAGTGCTGGGCGCCACGCAAGACCATCGTAATTATTGGGAAGGCAACGGCTACCAGGTCACTTGGACTTTCGGTCATCTTTGCGAGCTGAAAGAACCGCACGAATATACTCCGCTCTGGAAAGCGTGGAGCCTTTCTTCATTACCTATGATTCCTCCCCGCTTCGGCATCAAGCTGAAAAGCGACAAGGGCATCGAAGAACAATTCCGGGTGATTGAGCGACTGATGCAGGCTGCCGACATGATCATCAACTGCGGAGATGCCGGGCAGGAGGGGGAGCTGATACAACGTTGGGTCATGCAGAAGGCCGGTGCCCGATGCCCGGTGAAACGCCTCTGGATTTCGTCCCTCACGGAAGAAGCCATCCGTGAGGGATTCAGCAACCTGAAAGACCAGAGCGAATACCAGTCGCTCTACGAAGCCGGACTGAGCCGCGCCATCGGTGACTGGACTTTGGGCATGAACGCCACGCGGCTCTACACGTTGAAATACGCACAGGGACGCCAGGTGCTGAGCATCGGACGGGTGCAGACTCCCACACTGGCTCTCATCGTCAACCGTCAACTGGAAATCGAGAACTTCAAGCCGGAACCTTATTGGGTACTGACCACCAACTACCGTGATACAGTCTTTACCGCTGTGTTGGAACAAGACGAAGAGGAAACCGCAACGGCTTCTCAGGAAAAAGGTGCGAACGGCAACGGAAGCGGCAAGGCAAACGATGTGACACGCCGGGGATTCTCCTCGGAAGAAGAAGGGCGGAAAGCCCTTGAACAAATCAAAGACGCACCGTTCACGATTACGTCCGTCACCAAGAAAAACGGAACGGAAGCCCCTCCCCGCTTGTACGACCTGACCTCGCTACAAGTGGAATGCAACCGCAAGTTTTCTTTCTCATCCGACCTGACCCTGCAACTCATCCAGTCGCTCTACGAGAAGAAAGTCACGACTTATCCGCGTGTGGACACCACTTTCCTGAGCGACGACATTTATCCGAAATGCAACGCCATTCTCAACGGTATAGCCGGCGAATACGCCGCCTTGCTCCAACCCTTACGTGGCGCGGCGTTGAAAAAGAGTAAAAAGGTGTTCGACTCTTCCAAAGTCACCGACCACCATGCCATTATCCCTACAGGAGTAGCACCACACGGCTTGACACCGGACGAACAACGGGTATTCGACCTCGTGGCGCGGCGTTTCATCGCAGCGTTCTACCCCGACTGTAAATTTGCTACCACCACCATCCTCGGCGAAACGGCCGACATTCCATTCAAAGCCACCGGCAAACAGATTCTCTTGCCGGGCTGGCGGGACGTGTATGCACAGGAGGCCAAAACAGCGGAAACCTTGGTAAAAACCGCCGAGGAGGAACGCACGCTTCCCGCTTTCACAAAAGGCGAAAGCGGCCCTCACGTACCGGACTTGGCCGAAAAATGGACACAACCGCCCAAACCTTACACAGAAGCCACGCTCTTGCGCGCCATGGAGACTGCGGGTCGCTTGGTGGACGACGACGAATTGCGTGATGCCTTGAAAGAGAACGGTATCGGCCGGCCGTCCACCCGGGCCGCCATCATCCAGACCCTCTTCAAGCGGCATTATATCCGATTGGAACGGAAAAACCTGATAGCCACTCCCACGGGGGTGGAACTCATCAGCCTGATTCACGAAGAACTGCTCAAAAGTGCCGAGTTGACCGGCATTTGGGAACGCCGTCTGCGGTTGATTGAAAAGAAAACCTACGATGCCAAAACCTTTTTGGAAGAACTCAAGCAAATGGTAGCCGAAATCGTACATACCGTCCTGGCGGACAACACCAATCGCCGTGTCGCGGAAACACAGGAAGATAAGCCTGCACCCAAGGGAAAAAAGGGAGCCGCGAAAGAAAAACCGACCAAAACCCAAAAGACGACACGCAAAATCGCGAGTAAGCGAGAGCAGAGCCAAGCTCGCTTGACTATGCCGAACGGGAGCGATTTATCTAAAAAGTCGGCCGCCCCTCAAGCTGCCATAATCCCGGCCACGCCTCCTGCCCCCAAAGAGGGGGACCTCTGCCCGCTTTGCGGAAAAGGGCATATCATCAAAGGCAAGACCGCATTCGGCTGTTCGGAATGGAAAAACGGATGTACTTTCCGCGCACCTCTGGAAATCTCTTCATAAACCACGTCCTTGCATACCGTACCGCTCCTACACAGGAATTTTGCAAAAAGATCTTTCATCCTTCAGGTCGCATGGTAAGTCTCTCATACTTTTGATATTATAAGCTGAAGGATGTTTCAGCCATCTTTCAGCCATGCTTCATTTCGCTTGATTCAGATTGAAAAATCAGTTGGCTTAGAATGAAAAATCGTTTGGCTGAGATTGAAAAATCATTCGGCTGAGAACTTTTTATCGCTTTCCGCAATGAACGGAAACTGAAAGATGGCTGAAAATCCTTCATTCCATAACGCATTATATGTTAATCGGTTACCTTATATCCTGAAAGATGAAGGATGTTTTTTCAAAACCCTTGGGGGAGCATGCAGGAAATGACGGACTCCGGCAAAATACCTTTTCTACCCCGACAACCTCCAACTGTCCCAAGTTCTTTGACAAAGGCACTCCATGCTTCCGCCCCTGCCGCATACATTTACTCCTGTAAGGCTAAAGGATATGGTCTTACCACAATCTTTGCAAATGAAGTATTGCTTGAAAACATAAAATCAACCGCTTTTTGGCCGATTTTGATTATTCAACACAGATTTCTGATAAAAGATTCTTGTAATTCATTTCTTTTTTATATGTTTATAGGGATGAACAACAAAGTAATATCATGAAAAAGACTCATTTATTGGTATTTATATTGATAGGCTTGTTGGGAGCTTGCCAAAACCACCCCCAAAGCATACAAAGTAAAATGGTCAATATCAGCGACAGTTCCATGATAGATATTAACCATTATGAGGTCAAAAAAATCAGTGTTGGGGAAAACATCACCAATAAGCCGATGGCTTCTCAGGTTATCTCAATGAACGGGATGGATAAATACGTTATGTTGGACGAATTCTACCTCTATGTTTTTGATTGGCAACAAGGAATACTCGAAGATTCTGTTTCGCTTCATCAATGCGGCCTTCTTAGGAACTGTTCCGGATTTAATTATATAAATTCTGATTCTATTATCATTTACAATGATGGCAAGAAAACTGTCTTTTTAATTGACTCGAACGGAAATATTCAAAAACGTTGGAATATCCCCCGAAGTGACAATTATACACAATGGGTCTCTTCAGTAGATGCACTGAACGGGACACGTATTGAATCCGACCATGAAAAGTTTCTGCTTTCCGGAAGCATATTGGGTGCACTAAGCCAAGCGAAAGGTTTGACCATCCCCATATCTGAATGCTTATACAAGGAATCAGGCGAATGGAAATCTGTTGCTTATTATCCTGATTTATATATGCAATATAATTGGGGAGGATATTATATGAATTGCACATACGTAACTAAGGATTCAAAAGGCCGCTACCTGTATAGTTTCCCTATATTGGATAAAGTACTGCGTTATAATAATGATTTTTCATTGTGCGATACCATACCAATGAAAAGCCGGTACGATAAGGGCATTGAAGAATTTGCATTTGACGGTTCAGAAGATGAAACTAATGAAATCCGTTACTATATCAGCCAAACTACTTATTCCAATATCATATATGATCCTTACCGGAATCTCTACCTGAGACTTGCAGAACATCCGTTACAAGACTGGAACGAGAAAGGAGCATTTTGCAAACCGTTCTCCATCGTCATATCGGATACGAAGGGAGAAATTTTGTCGGAAAGCAGCATCTCAACGGATTACAAACAGTTCCATTACCAAAACATGCACGTTTGTAAAGAGGGAATTGCCATTGCCATGGAAAATCCCGACGAGAACCACATCTATTTTGCTTGTATTAAAATTAGTGGAACATTTAAATCAACAGCACAATGAATAAACGTCATTTTCTATTGCTGTGTATTTTTTGCTTATGCGCATGTAGCCGACAAAAAGGCGGAGCTATAATAGATTTGACCGACATAGGACAGAACGAAATCTTTGTTCCTGCAGAAAGCATTTACTCTTCCATAAAATTCATTCCGCTTGAGACCCACGGGCAAAGCATATTGAGTAGCCCGAACGTGTTTGGAATGGACGGCGACAACGTGCTGATTTGGGACCAAGACGAGATTCTGAGATTTGATTCCAATGGAAAATTCCTGAACAGAGTGGGACGGTTAGGAAAAGGACATGGAGAACACGGGCGTATCAACTCCGCCAATTATGACGAAAACAAGAAAATTATCTATGTCGGAAACATGGGAGGTTTCATATATAAATATGATCTTGAAGGCAACTATATAGGACAGTTCAAGATAGCCGAAAACGGTGAAATCCTCCAGACTGTCAGGTTCAACAAACAGTTGGATGCCTTGGTTTGCGAGACGAGGAAGTATTCTGGCGAGGGGCTTCAGGTCAGCCTTCGTACAGTGTCGCCCGATGGAGTCGAGAAGGGGGCATATCCTGTATATAAGGATAACGAACAGGTTTCACGTAGTATGACAAGGACCGGCATGCTTCGTAATACTTCGGAGGGAGTCATGTTCATGCTGCCATTTGACGACAAAGTGACTTTACTTACCCAACAAGGTATCATAGACACATTAACGATGGACAGAGGCAATCTTCGCCCAAGCAGGAAACTATGTGAAAACTGGGATTATGCGGACGAACTCTACAGGACGAAGTATCAAATCGACAACATTGTGGTTACAGATAAATACTTTTATTTAACCGTGACCATGGACAAGGAGCAATGCGACCTACTGATAGACCGCCACTCGTATGCTTTTATCCACGATAAGAAGTATGCATACGGTAGTGAATCGGAACACCTTTCTTTAAAAGGATTCAAACATGTAAGTTTTTGGCCTTGGGTGGCATTCAATGATAAGGCGGTGGATTTACTGCCCATAGACAGGTTTGACGACAACGACTTGGAAGTCCTAAAGAAAATAGCGGTAAACGATTATCCATTGAACGACATGTCCAATCCCATCTTAGTTGTCGCAGAAGAAAAATGAAATATAAAACAGTTAAACTGTATTAAAAACATTAACGTTCGTGTGTAAACAGCACATTCTTCACTCCCTATTTATATACCTTTGAAGAGAATTTCAACCCTATAACTTTTAATCACTAAAACCATGAACAGTACTCGCATCAGCAAACTGATTCTTAGTTTACTATTTTTATGCCTGGCAACCACAGGCCGTGCACAAACCTTCCCTCGCCTGCTTCTGGGTGGAGACTATCCCGACCCGTCCATCATCAGGGAAGGAAAAGACTTCTACATGACGAACTCATCTTTTAATTATGCACCAGGACTACTCGTCTGGCATTCTACCGACTTGGTGAACTGGACACCCATAGCCCGTGCACTCCATGCCCTCGACGGTTCGGTATACGCCCCAGACTTGGTGAAGTACAAAGGACGTTACTATATCTACTATCCCGCTGCCGGAGCCAACTATGTGGTCTATGCCGACAATATCCGCGGCCCGTGGAGCCAACCGGTGAAACTCGACCTGACGGGCATCGACCCCGGACATGTAGTGGGCGAAGACGGCAAGCGATATTTATATGTGGACAAAGGTACCATAGCCCCGCTGAGCGAGGACGGGCTGAAAGTGACGGGACCGAAAAAAACCGTCTACGAAGGTTGGCTATTCCCCAAAGAATGGAAAACCGAAGGCAATGGCGACATGTTCCTCGAAGGTCCGAAACTGTTGCACAAGGACGGTTATTATTATATGGTATCGGCAGAAGGCGGCACGGCCGGACCGGCCACGAGCCACATGGTGGTTGTGGCACGTTCCAAAAGCGTGTTCGGCCCGTGGGAAAACTCTCCCTACAATCCTTTGGTACATACCTATAGTGCAAGCGACCCTTGGTGGTCGAAAGGGCACGGTACGCTCATCGACGATGCCGAAGGGAATTGGTGGGTAGTATACCACGCTTACGCACAAGGTTACCACACGTTGGGTCGCCAGACACTGATAGACCCGGTGGAATGGACGGCCGACGGATGGGTCAAGTTGCGGCATGACGCCCGTCCGCTCCCGGCACAAGACCCTGAAAAACACGGACTGGAACTTTCCGACGACTTCACGGGCAAGCAACTCGGCCTGCAATGGACCTTTTGGAAGGAGTACGCCCCCAAAAGCCTCTCGTTCGGCAAGGACGGCATGAGCGTCAAAGCCAAAGGCAAGACACCGGCAGACGGACGGTTGCTCATGGTTACGGCCACCGACAAGAACTATGAACTCACGACGGAAATCACTCTCGGAAAAGGAAACACGGGCGGCCTGCTCTTGTTCTATGACGAAAAAGCATACGCCGGTGTCGCTTCGGACGGAAAGACGTTCACGATATACCGCAACGGGGAAAAAACCGAAACCATGCCGTCCGATTACCACAAGCATTTCCACCTCCGCCTGCTCAACCGTGCCAACCGCGTGACCCTCTCTGCCAGCAAGGACGGGAAGTCATGGAAGGAACTGGCCACGGATATCGACGTGTCGGGACTTCATCACAACAACTACGGTGGGTTCTATGCCCTTCGTCCTGCACTCCTGTCCACGGGAAAAGGACGTACTACTTTCCGCAACTTCACCTACCGTGACGCCACACCGCAAGAAAAAGACATGTCGGCCTACCTAATGGTATTCCATCAGGACGAAGACCACTGCCTGCATGCGGCCATCAGCCGTGACGGTTATACGTTTACCGCTCTGAACGACGGCAAGCCCATTATTGCAGGCGATACGATTGCCGACCAGAAAGGTATCCGCGACCCGCATATCTACCGTGGTCCGGACGGCGGTTTCTACTTGGCCATGACCGACCTGCATATTTATGCACAACGCGACGGTTACCGCGATACGGAATGGGAGCGCGACGGGAAAGCTTATGGCTGGGGAAACAACCGTGGCTTGGTGCTGATGAAGTCGTTCGACCTCATCCATTGGACGCGCACCAACATACGTTTCGACCAAATGTCCAAGGAATTTGCACAAATCGGTTGCGCTTGGGCGCCGGAAACGGTCTACGACCCCGTCACGGGACGAATGATGATTTATTTCACCATGCGGTTCGGCACCGAGCAGAACAGGCTTTATTATGTCTACGTAAACCAAGATTTCAACCGTATCGAGAGCATTCCGCAAATCTTGTTTGAATACCCCTCGGGAGCGTCTGCCATCGACGGCGACATCACCCCGATATGGAACGAGGAACGGCAAAAAATGGAATATCACCTGTTCTACGTGGCGCATGAATCCGGTTCGGGCATCAAACAGGCGGTTTCCGACCGTATCGATGGAGGTTACCGGTTCGACCCGCGTTGGATAGACTTTGAACCGGTGGCCTGCGAGGCGCCTAACGTCTGGAAACGCATCGGTGAAGACAAATGGGTGCTCATGTACGATATATTCGGTATCAACCCACATAACTTCGGTTTTGTAGAAACCAGCGATTTCGTACACTTCAAAAACTTGGGACGCTTCAACGAAGGCGTGATGAAGACCACCAACTTCCGGTCGCCCAAGCACGGCGCAGTCATCCACCTGACCCAAGAAGAGGCCGACCGGCTGGAGAATTACTGGAACGGGAAAAAACAGAAATAACCGAAGAAAAATTACCTCATCCCCAACCGCGACACAAGGAAAGCTAATTCCTGTGCCGCGGTTTTCTTTTCCGATTTAACGTTCTTTATACTTTTCATGACAGGTAGTTTTAATTGTTCATTCGTATAAACATAAAACGAATGACTCAATTTATATCGAATCACACTTATGAACAAAAACATGAAAAGCAAAAGAAACAGATTTAGGACGCTATTGGCATCCTGCCTTATCGTATGTGCCGACTATACTTACGGCAATCCGGGCGACTTCACGGCATTGCAAAATGCCATCAATGAAGCCCAGGAATATATCGCTTCACACGCCTCTTCTTACACAGGTGCAATCGTTGCACTTTACCAAGACGAAGTCAATATCGCCCAAGACCTCGTGAACGAAGGTAAAGTAAACCAAAATGCCATCGACCGACAGCTCGAAAACCTCGCATCAGCCCGTACGGCCTTGGAAGCCACGGAAGGATTCGATTTCGACGTCACGGGCATTACGACAGGATACGACACAGAAAGAGGATTCCGGCATCCCGGTGCCCTCCATACCGATGCCGACTTTGAACGTATCAGGAAACAGCTCAAAGCCGGAAATGAAAAAGTCGTAGCAGCCTACAATGTATTGGTCAACGCCGGATTCTCACAGTCTACGGCAGCTACAAATCCCGTACCGACCATCATACGCGGAGGGGGAGTAGGAGAAAATTACATTAATGCAGCGCAGGGAGCTTCTATCGCTTACCAAAATGCCCTGCGGTGGAAAATCGACGGTTCGGAAGAACATGCCAAGCATGCAGTGGATGTCCTGATGAAATGGGCACGCGTCACCAAAGGCATCGGAGGCGACTCCAATTATGCACTGGCTGCAGGACTATACGGATATGCCTTTGCCAACGCCGCCGAACTCGTGCGCGACTACGAAGGATGGTCTGACGAAGATTTCACCACATTCAAACAATGGATGCTCGACGTGTGGTATCCATCTTGCATCGGCTTCCTGCGTTCCCGCAACGGAACTTGGCAAAATTCGGGAAAATGGTGGGAATGCCCCGGGCATTACTGGTCGAACTGGGGACTTTGTAACGTATTGGCCGTCATGAGTATAGGCATCCTTTGCGATGACGTATTCATTTATAATCAGGGACTTTCTTTCTTCAAATATGATCAAGTGGGTACTTTCACCGACCCGCGTACTTCCGACCCTATCCTGAACGACGGACTGACCGAGTTTTTAGGCAACCTTGTCGTCACGACACAAGAATCCGATTTGGAAACCGGAGCTTATGGCAAACTGGGACAAATGCAAGAAAGCGGCCGTGATGTAGGCCATGCCGCCATGGCCGGCGGACTGGCCGTAGACGTAGCCCACATCGGTTGGAACCAGGGCGATGATTTGTTCTCTTATATGGACCACAGACTGGCAGCCGGTATAGAGTATTTGGCGGCACAAATGCAAAGCGTGCAAAACCTGCCATGGACAAACTATCATTACGGAAGTAGTGGCCTGCATTGGAGCGACGGAAGGGCATGGCTGCAGACCGGCCCCGCATTGGGAGAACAAATACGTCCTTACTGGGGTACCGTCATCGGGCACTATGAAGGCATTAAAGGCGTAGAAATGCCTTTCTCCAAAGCGGTCTACGAAAAAATGGGCATCGACGGCGGCGGACAGGGTAACACTAGCGGAGGCTACGACCACATGGGCTATTCCGTATTGATGAACACCCGCGACTTCCCTACTCCCGAACAAATACCCACCCCGCTCACTCCCATCATGGAATACAACGGTATAAGCGTGGAACACAACGAACTGGGCGGACTGCACAATACGTACCGTACCGAACCTACGGAAACGCTCCCGGCTGGTACACTCGTCACCCTGAAGCCACAACTTCCCGATGGCACGACCGATACGGGAAAATGGGAATGGAGCACCGGAGAAAACACGAAAGACCTCACCGTGGCAGCCGACAGGAGCGGCATCTGGCGCGTGACATATACGAATGAAAACGGTGTGGAAAGCGAACAGATGTTCAGCATCGCCGTGGAAGGCGATTGTGGGGAAAGCACAATCAACCCGACCATAACCTACAATGGTTCCACACGTGCAGCGACTTCCATCAACGTATTATACAACAGCGAAGTGTCCTTATCCATATTCGGTGTGGGAGGCTATGGAAGCTATTTGTGGGAAACCGGCAGTACGGCTTCTTCCATCACCCTGCCGCACGTCACGACCTCACGTACCGTTTCTGTCATCCATACCAACCAAGGCGGACGTCGCCAGGAAACCGTCTTCCGTATCAATGTACAGGCTGCACGCCCAGACATCATCGTCAACGGCGGACGTTATACGGATAAGAACATGATGATCGTAGAAAAAGGCGACAACGTGACGCTCACGGCCACACCGGCAGATGCCATGACGGGAGGAACTTACTTGTGGGGAGACGGCTCTACCAAAGACTCTCTCACCATTAATAACGTGCAAACTTCCGCCTCTTATACATTGAATTATACCATAAACGGCCAGACAAGTACCATCACTTATCAAATCTATGTAAAAGAAACGGGATACCGCAGTGTAACACCGGGCAACTACTACATCCGGCACAAGACCTACGGAACGTATCTTACCAATCATGGCAACGACGACTATCCCTCGTTCGAGCCAGAAGATGAATCCAATAAAGCTGCGCAACAATGGAACGTCGTCAACACTCCTCCTTCTACGACCTACGGTTTCCAGTCGGTTTTGGACGGAACCTACTTGACCGACGAGGGGTTGTGGCAGGAAACCATGACCAAGCCGTTCCGCTTCAGCGGTGCCGTAGATATTGAAACATTAGCCATCCAAAAGTCGGCCCGTAGCGGTAACATCTATTGGCAAGTGGCAGAAGACGGCAGTATCGACTTCGCTGCGACGGAAACCCCGAATGATTACCCGTTCGAATTCATTCCTGTAGAAGGCAGTAAGGTATCCGAAACGACCGGCGGTAAAATTGTGGCACGAACGATATATTATTCAATGGACGGTATACAGTTGGAGCAGCCCCGCAAGGGTATCAACATCCGTCAGACCACCTTCACCGACGGTAGCGTAAAACAAGATAAAATCATTATCCGCTAAACGAGATATTCACTATTGCACAACGCCCCCACAAAGAGACCATTAAAAACCGTTACGGTCCAAAAAAAGCAGTGAACTGCAAGGGCAAATGAAATAAAAAAATTATATTTGCACACCGAACGGAATATGAAAAAATGGATTTCTCTTTTTGGGGGCGTTTTCGTGACACTATGGCTCGCAGGCTGTAGTGCGGAAAGCAATGTGAAAAAAGGAGATAAATTCTACGCCATCGGAGAATATTTCGAAGCGGCTGCCGAATACCGGAAAGCTTATATGCGGACCAAACCCAAGGAACGGGCCAAGAGGGGCGAACGGGCCTATAAAGCCGCAGACTGTTACCGGCGTATCAATTACACCTCACGGGCTATCGGGTCATACCAGAATGCGGCACGATACAACTATCCGGACAGTATCGTTTATTTTTATTTAGCTGAAATGCAACGCAAAAACGGCGATTACAAAAAAGCGTTGCAGAATTATGAGATTTACCTTCAGTACAAACCGGACGACGTGTTGGCACGTCACGGCCTACAGGGCTGTACCATGGCGCCCATCTGGAAACAGAAACCTACACTGTATTCGATAAAGAAAGAACCGCTACTCAATGCCCGCCGTTCGGACTATTGCCCGATGCTGACAGGAGATGATATGGACATGTTGTACCTGACTTCCACACGCCCACAGGCTACAGGCAACGAACTGAGCGGCATCACAGGAATCAAGTCCGGTGACATCTTTATCTCCCGAAAAGACGATAAAGGGAAATGGCAGTCGCCGGAACAGGTAGAATCCGAGATAAACAGTGAGTACGATGAAGGAGCCTGCGCTTTCTCGCCGGACGGCAAAACGATGTATTTCACCCGTTGCACGCATGACCCAGAATATCCGCGATATGCACAGATTTATACTTCGGAGCGTACGGATGCCAGTTGGGGCGCACCCAAATTGTTGGAAATCACCAAAGACACTTTATCCTCCTTTGCCCATCCTACCGTATCGCCGGACGGCAGATGGCTGTATTTCGTCTCCGACATGCCGGGAGGATTAGGAGGCCTGGACATCTGGCGAATCGAAATAGGAGAACACGGGTTAGGCGGAGTGGATAATCTCGGCGAACCCATCAATACTCCGGGGAATGAAATGTTCCCTTCGTTCCGTCCGAACGGAGATTTGTATTTTTCCTCCGACGGACACGTCGGCATGGGCGGCTTGGACCTGTTCAAGGCCGAACAGGACAGTACGGGCACATGGACCGTAGAAAACCTGAAATACCCGATGAATTCGCAAGGAGATGATTTTGCCATGACTTTCGACGGACTGCACAACCGGGGATTTTTCAGTACCAACCGAGGCGATGCCCGAGGGTGGGACCACATCATGAGTTTCGAATGTCCGGAAGTGCTGCTCACGGTCAAGGGATGGGTCTACGAAAAAGACGGCTATGAACTGCCGGAAGGCTTGGTTTACATGGTAGGCAACGACGGAACCAATCTAAAGTTGAGCGTGAAAGGCGACGGTTCCTTTACCCAGGAAATCCAACCGAATGTAGACTATGTATTTTTAGGTACGTGCAAGGGATTCCTGAATCATAAAGAACAACTGCGAGTGGACACCAGCAGCGTAAGCAAAGAATACGTACTTCAGTTCGAACTGGCTTCTATCACGGCTCCCGTATTGGTAGACAATGTGTTTTACGCTTTCGACAGTGCGGAACTCACAGACTCTTCTACCCTCGCACTGGACTCCCTCGTCACGCTCATGGAAGACAATCCGAACATCACGATTGAACTCAGCTCGCATTGCGACTATCGGGGAAGGGATGAATACAACATCCGCCTCTCCCAACGCCGGGCAGAATCCGTGGTAAAGTACCTGATAGCACACGGCGTCGCTACCGACCGTCTGACTCCCATCGGATACGGCGAGACACGCCCGAAAGTCATCCGCAAACGATTGACGGAACGGTATCCGTTCCTGCATGAGAACGACACGTTGACGGAAGCTTTCATCAAAAAACTGCCGGAAGAACAGCAGGAAATCTGCAACGCCCTGAACCGCCGGACGGAATTCCGTGTCCTCCGTACTACTTACGGTTTGTTCGATACGCCGGACGCACCGAAAAACAACACGGAAGCAAAAGAGCAGGACAGCGCTACACCACAAGAATAAGGCGGAAGGAATACACTTCGCTTCCGCCTTTCATCTTTCCTTATGCCTATTTCAACCCAAACTTTACCGGCAAAGAAAACAACACCCTGACGGGTTTGCCGTTCTTATATCCGGGCTTCCAATCAGGCATCATGCCCACCACCCTCACTGCTTCCTGTGCCAAATAAGGATGAGGACTTCGCAACACCCTGATTTGACCGATTTCTCCGTCCTTTTCCACCACGAATTGCACATATACTCTTCCGCTCGCTTCTTCAGATACACAAACAGGCGGATAGTGGATATTCTTAGACAAAAAGGCCATACATGCCTTTTCACCTCCCGGAAACTCAGGATTCTGCTCCCCAGGCATAACGGCATTCCGACCGGTGCCTGTCTTAGGTCCCTTCGTTTCTTTCCGAAATTCTTTTAATCGTATCCTTACCCCAGAAAAGCAAGCGGTATCCTTGGAAACGGCCTCTGCATTTTCACGAAAATAGAAAGAGTCCCCGTCGAAGAAAGATTTTTTCGTTTCATCGTAATAGAAAACACGTACATATTTCAATGACTTGGCAGTTTGATAAAACATCTTCATGTCGTCGGGCATCTCCCCAGCATAAGCCCGCGTGGCTACCAACCGGCAAGAATCCCGAGCCAACTCATAGATTTCCGTACCCCGCCTTGAATCCGGCCAACGCAAACACATGAACAACGTACTGTCCCTTACCTCGAAATCCATTGTGGCCAACACTTTACCTTCTTCTTTAAGGCTCACCAAATCGTATGTACGCGCCATAGCCTGCCACGAAAGCTTTGACGAAGAGAACTGTTCCACGGCAGAAAGCGGCAGCCCTCCGGCACGTCCCTTAAACCAAACATGAGCCCAATCATCCGTTACCGTCCCTTCACGCAACCATAACGCCGCCCCTTTTTTAGCTTTCCCCAAGACTCCCCCGACCCTCCGTGTTTCGGATATCACCTTTACAGACGGAGTTTTCACTATGACCCAATTTTGCGATTGCACACTTTGCAATCCGACCATAAGCATCACAAGGAGACTCGCAATAGCTTTCACAAAACACATATTCCTTCATATCTAATCATAAAGCATACCGAGCATGAACGTCCCTGCCCGATATGCTTTATCGTTTAAGCCGTTATCAACGTGGAGATTTCCGTTTTCTCGCCTAAATGCTCCTTCAAAAAGGCTTTTATACGAGCTATCAGATTCATGCAACCGTTAGTCATTTCTTCATCCTGCGTCTGATAATCGAGATCGCCACACACGGAACCTACCAAATGTTCTTTCCCGGATGTACAATAATCCAAGAATAAGTGAATTTTATTCCAACTACTGTAATCCATAAAACGTGTCAGAAAGTTCCGCTGCCTCCCCTCCATAACCACGATAAAATCAGCCTGATTCAGTAAATTGCCTACTTTATCAGGACCACTGCTTTCCGGAATCCCACTTTCATTAGAAGTGACTCCCCACATGGCCATATCGGCAGACTCTACTTCAATGTCCGGAACCTCTGCCTCTTGTATTTTCTTCTTAAAAAGATATTCTACAAAAGGTAGCCTGCAGGCGCACCCGGATCCGATAAATAAAATTTTCATAGCGTTGTTTAGATTAAGTTAGACAATTAGATTTCTACGGTGTGAGTATGAACCCTCATCGTTTCAATCCATTCACACTCTCAGGCTCTAAATATAGCTTTTACCGGATTAAAAAGCAAGGAATCAAAAGAAAAAGCATCTATTTTTTAGTATTTTTCACTTTACTCTATTGATTTTCATCCTAAATCTCCCTTTAAACTATAAGTTGAAAGATAACTTGTACGTATTTTCCATTCCTGGGGATAAAGGTTATTAGCCCGTCCACCTATATTTTTCACGAAACCGATCGGAATTTCCTGAAACGTCAGCAACACGTAACCTTTAGGAGTGTCGGGAGGTAAGACAAGCACTTCTTTACGTAAATAGGCCACCGCCATATCGTAGGAAACGGGAACAATTGGAAAAGCCGAGCGATTCAAGTCAACGGACATCGCTAAAGCGTGCAGCGGAATATAGTCTTTCCCCTTTACCGTAGCCAACGGAACACCAGCCTGCCACACTTTAACCGCTTCCTGCAACAGGCCTACCTGACGGGAGAACGAAGCGCGTACAGCCGTCCACACCGGTCCGTCGGGCACGAAATCAAAGGTATCGGCATGAAGCAACCATGACCGGCAGGAAGCAGGCAAAGCCGGAACGGAAGCGTGTAGCGCACGTTTCTTTTTAGACTTCACGCGCTCATTTTCATACCTATCGGAGGACATCGCCCAATCAGAAATCTCCTCTTCGCCATTTTTACGTAAAACAGCCAAAAAGAAGCCTTCTCCACGAGTAAAGCCGGGAATGAAATGGGCGACGGGAAAAAGCTTTTCCGCCTTCGCCGTATCTTTTACTGAGGAGACTGCCAACAGGTTCCCGACGACCCCCCAACCCGGTTCCACATCAAAAGGAAGTATTTCCGCACCAAGTTCTTCGGCTATCCAAGCCACATTTTCCTCATCCTCCAAAGCATTCAGCGTACAAGTACTGTACACCAACAGCCCTCCCGGCTTCAACGAAAGCCATACGTCACGCAAAATCTCACGCTGACGGTCCCGGCACATCCGCACAGCCTCCATGCTCCAACCCGTCACGGCATCTTCTTCTTTCCGGAACATCCCCTCACCGGAGCACGGCACATCGGTCACCAACAGGTCGAAAAAGTCCGGCAAACGGGCAAAATCCTTTGGGTAACTGTTTGTCACTATCACGTCGGGATGTCCCCACTTCGTCAGATTCTCCAGTAAAACCTGAGCACGTGCCTTAACGGGCTCGTTGGATACCAGCAGGCTACCCTCCGGCAGACATGAACGAATATGGGTAGACTTGCCCCCGGGCGCAGCACAAAGGTCGAGTGCTACCACCGGACGAGTCACATAACGGCGTAAGATTTGCCCCAAAAACATGGAAGCCGCCTCTTGTACATAATAGGCACCGGCATGAAACAACGGGTCGAACGTGAACGGAGGGCGTTCGCTCAGGTAGCATCCTTCTCCGGAGGCCCAAGGCACCGAGCCATCTACCCCATTCAAATCTTCCGCTAAAAGACCGGACCATACGGCCTTGAACGGGTTCAGCCTCACACTTACGGAAGGGTCTTCATCCAAAGCTTGGGCAAAACGTGCATAACGCTCCGCACCGAGCAAACGTCGGGCATAGTCTTTAAACTCTTGAGGTATATCAGGTCGTGTCATGTCGTATCATTTTATGAGGATAAAAGTAGGCAAAAAAAATGGGGCGAACAACAAAATCGGACGGATTTTCATTTGCTTCTGCGCTCGCCTTTCGCTATCTTTGTTCCCACGAAGATAGGATGCGGCTCGGCATAGCCAAACCAGAAAACTTCGTTTTCATTTGTCTCTGCGCTCGCCTTT
>OGIA01000039.1_pt1 | contig 177332 bp, 145 predicted proteins | sample 1571671 | NCBI WGS metagenome assembly OGIA01 (sample SAMEA2582027, study PRJEB24529) | metagenome | biome: Human gut stool | place: China | collected 2011
TGCAAGTGTACCCGAGGGACGTCGTCCAACCCATCTTAAGCAGTGCGCGGACCGCGTTCGGCCCGCACGGAGGACTTCCCCGCGTCTCGAACTCGACGGGACGAGGGGCCGCTCAGAACCGTAGAAGCCATGTTTGACGAACTCCTTACCAAAATCTTCGGCAGCCGCAACGACCGCCTGATCAAGCAGTATCGCCGCCAGTGCGAAGCGATCAACAAGCTCGAACCCGCCATGAAGGCGCTCTCGGACGAGGAATTGCAGGCCAAGACCGGAGAATTCCGCGAACGCATCGCCAAGGGCGAAACGACGGATCAGCTCCTGCCCGAAGCGTTCGCCGTGGTGCGCGAAGCCGCGGTTCGCGTGCTCGGCATGCGCCACTACGACGTGCAGTTGATCGGCGGCATGGTGCTCAACGACGGTAAGATCGCCGAAATGCGCACGGGCGAAGGCAAGACTCTCACCGCGACGCTCGCCGTCTACCTCAACGCCCTTCCGGGCAAGGGTTGCCATGTCGTGACGGTGAACGATTATCTCGCCTCTCGCGACGCGGACTGGATGGGGCGCCTCTACAACTGGCTTGGTCTTTCCGTCGGCAAGATTCTCACGCAGCAGGACACCGAAACGAAGAAGGCGGCCTACGCGGCCGACATCACGTACGGCACGAACAACGAGTTCGGCTTCGACTACCTGCGCGACAATATGGAGTACGACGTCTCGAACCGTCGTCAGCGCGGTCTCTACTACGCGATCGTCGACGAAGTGGACTCGATTCTCATCGACGAAGCGCGTACGCCGCTCATCATCTCGGGGCCCGCGAACGACAACACGGACCTCTACCTCGCCATCAACGAAATTCCGCCGCTGCTCACGCGTCAGGCCGAAGAAAAGGGCGAGGGCGACTACTGGGTGGATGAAAAGGCCCATCAGGTCTACATCTCCGAGAGCGGTCACGAGAAGCTCGAGCGCATCCTCTCCGAGCGCGGCCTCGTCGCCGAAGGCGAATCGCTCTATTCGCCGAAGAACATCATCCTTATGCACCATCTGATGGCGTCCCTGAAGGCCCACAACCTCTTCAAGCGCGATCAGCACTACGTCGTGCAGAACGGCGAAATCGTCATCGTCGACGAATTCACGGGTCGTCTGATGCCCGGTCGCCGTTGGAGCGAGGGCCTTCACCAGGCGGTCGAAGCCAAGGAAGGCGTGCGCATCCAGCAGGAAAACCAGACGATGGCTTCGATCACGTTCCAGAACTACTTCCGCATGTACGAGAAGCTCTCGGGCATGACGGGTACGGCGGACACCGAAGCTTACGAATTCCAGGATATCTACGGTCTCGAAACGGTGGTCGTCCCGACGCACCGCAAGATGGTTCGCGTCGACGAGCAGGACAAGGTCTACCGTACGGTTGCCGAAAAGTACCGCGCCATCATCGAAGACGTCAAAGCCTGCCACGCCAAGGGTCAGCCTGTGCTGCTCGGTACGACGTCGATTGAAAATTCCGAAGTGCTCTCTCAGCTCCTCACGAAGGAAGGGATCGAGCACAACGTGCTCAACGCCAAACAGCACGAGAAGGAGGCCCAGATCGTTCTCGAAGCCGGTCGTCCCGGCGTCGTCACGATCGCGACCAACATGGCGGGCCGCGGTACCGACATCGTGCTCGGCGGCGGCATCAACAAGCATATCGACGACGTTCGCAACGACGAGACGCTCACCGAAGCCGAACGCGAACTGCGCATCGCGAAGTTGAAGGCCGACTGGCAGGTCGAACACGACCGTGTCGTCGCCGCGGGCGGTTTGCGCATCATCGGTTCCGAACGCCACGAATCGCGTCGCATCGACAATCAGCTGCGCGGTCGTGCGGGCCGTCAGGGCGACCCGGGGAGCTCGTGCTTCTACCTCTCGATGGAAGACCAGCTTCTGCGCATCTTCGGCGGTGAACGCATGCGCGCCATCGCCGACCGTCTGAAGCTCGAAGAGGGTGTGGCGATCGAATCGAAGATGCTCACCCGCATGATCGAATCGGCGCAGCGCAAGGTCGAGGGCCGCAACTACGACATCCGCAAGCAACTCCTCGAATTCGACGACGTTCAGAACGACCAGCGTCACGAGATCTACGGTCTTCGCAATGAAATCCTCGAATCGTCCGACTGCTCGGAAATGGTGAAGAACCTGCGCGAAGGGTACTTCCGCGATCTCTTCCGCTCGTTCGTGCCGGCCGATACGGTCGAAGAGCAGTGGGACCTCGCGGGTCTCACCGCGAAGCTGACGAACGACTTCGGGATCGAGATCGATCTGCAGAAGATGCTCGACGCGTCGGATTCGACCACGGACGAGGACCTCCTCGAAGCGCTCGTCGCGAAGGTGAACGAACTCTACGGCGCCAAGGAAACCCTGGTGGGCCACGATGCGTTCACCGCGTTCGCGCGTTCCGTCCTTCTGCAGGTGATCGACCAGCTCTGGCGTCAGCACATCGCCGCGCTCGACGCACTGCGTCAGGGGATCTATCTGCGCGGCTACGCGCAGAAGCAGCCCAAGCAGGAGTACAAGCGCGAAGCGTTCACGATGTTCGAGCAGCTCCTTGACAGCATCCGTGAAACGCTTGTCTCGGTTCTCATGCACGTGGAAATCAAGATGCCCGAAGAGGCACAGGAAGCGACCGACACGGCCATTGCGATGGGCGAACAGACGGCAGCGGAAGCAGCCGACCCCGCCGCGGGTCGCCACGAAGGCGGCAGCGCCCTCGACGCGATGCAGGCCGACGAAGCCGAAATGCGCCGCCGCTTCGCGCACGCGGGCCGCAACGATCCGTGCCCCTGCGGCTCCGGCAAGAAGTTCAAGGACTGCCACGGCAAGCTCGCCTGATCGGTCCCCCTGGCGCGGGAGCCGAGCTTGCTCGGCTCCGCACGCACGAGAAACGCCCGACGGTTCGAAGACTTCCGGGCGTTTTTTTCGTTCGGAGGATGCAGTCTCGGCCGCCGCCCCGAAACCGCAAGGAGTCGAACATTCGTATGTGGAATCCTTTTTCGCGTAAGAACCGAAGTGCGTCCGTGGCGACCGATCCGGCCGAACCGGGCAAGGCCCCGATCGACCTGCGGGCGCGTTCGGAAAACCCCTTCGTGCGGGCGGCGTCGGCCGCCTCCGATCCTCTCTGGTTTTCCGATCCCGAAGGGCGCCTCGCGCTGATGGTGCTCCCCGCGTCGGGGACGGGCGTCTTCGCTCTTCGCGGAGGGTTCGGACTCGACGGGCGGGTGCTCAAGCTAGCGCAACGCCGTGCGAACGGGGACGGCATCGACTTTCGGGCGGTGATCGTCACGCCCGAGGCGGCCGCTGAAGGGCTCGGGGCAGCGTCGACGAGCGTGGCGGAAGCTCTCGAGTTCGAATGGGAGCGGCGACTCGGCCTCGCACGGCGCGACTTCCTCTGGGGATCGGGCGGTCCGCTCGGCAAGACCCTTGAAGCGGGGGTGCTCATCGGAGCCGCAAGCGCCCTGAGGAAAGTTGCAACGCTTGGGGGCGGAAGGGCGGAGCCTCCCTTCGGTCCTCTGCGGCGTATGCCCTTTCGCATGCCCGAAGGGGCGACGGAACTTTCCCTCTGGGAGACGCCGCCCGCGGTCGGCTTCGCACGGGCGTCGGTACTGGGTCTCCACGTGGGCCTTCCCGTACGCCGAAGCGTCTTGGAAGTCTTTTCGGAAGCGCTTGCCCCGAAACTTTGGGCGGGACTTTATCCTGCGGGTACAGCCGGGGATCTTCTTGTGATCACGGCGTCGGGCGAAGGAGAACTTGGCGGGAGCGCTTCGCAGCCGCCCGTCGGGCGCTGGGACGACCCGCGCGTCGAGCCGATTCTGGCGGGCCTTACGAGTCTTCTCGAGGACGCCCTGCGGCGTCGCGCGCTCACGCGGGGGCTATGCACTATGCTTACGGTCGAGGGGGCGGAAATGCCTGAGGAAGCCTACGAACTTCTGGAGAACCTCTGGCCCGCGGCCGCGGCGGCGGGGCGTACCCGGACGACCTCAGGAACGATCGGCCGCCCTTCCGACTGGGAGCGGCTCTTTCGAGCGGCGCTTTCGTTGCGCGTTTCCGAAGGAGTCGAGCGATCGATGCTTACGGTGCGTTTTGAAGGGGGAGAGACCGAATCCCCCGAGCTCCCGACGCGCATCGTCGTTTCTTTCGGACGGGGCCGCGCGTCGGTGGCAGCGCCCCTGCTGATCTGATGTTTCGGAAAGGACATTCATTCCTTCGCGGGCGGGGTAAGATGAACAGTTGTCGCAACCCTCAAGGAGACACCCCATGACTCAACCCGTCGTCGACGTGGCCGTCGGCGTTCTGATTCGTGAAGACGGCCGGATGTTGCTCGGTTCCCGCCCGCAGGACAAGCCCTATGCCGGCTACTGGGAATTCCCAGGCGGCAAAATGGAGCCGGGCGAAACCGTGCACGACGCTCTGAAGCGCGAACTCGACGAAGAGCTCGGGATCACGTTGCGCCGCTCCGTGCCGTGGTTTGTTACGGAACACCGCTACGAACACGCGCACGTGCGTCTGCACTTCCGTCGCTCGAAGGACTTCACGGGCGAGCCCGTCGCCAAGGAAGGCCAGGAATTCGGCTACTTCTCGGCTGACGAACGTACGCCAGGGCTCCTGTTGCCCGTGGATCTCGCGATCGTGGCCCGTGCGGAACTGCCCGACGTCTTTGAAGAGCGCGCCGACCAGACGGTGCTTTCGACCGCGGCACTCCGCGCGACGGTCGTTCGCGACCGGGGCGCCCGCTATGTGGGCGCCCGTGTCGAAACGTTCGACGACGTGATGAAGGCCCGCGCCATGGACTTCGACTTCGTGATCGTGCCGAAGGCGGCGTTTGAAGACTGCGTGCGCGGGGGCGAAGCGTTGCTACCCGTCTACGTGGAAGGTGTTCCCGCAGCCGAGCTCGATCGCTGGCAGGAAGCGGGCGCTCACGGCGTGAAGCCCTGAGCTTGATTCTGAGGTTTTGTTGTGCGCCCTCCGGGGCGCGCGAAGAAAACAGAAAAGCCCGATCGAAGCGTCTCGGTCGGGCTTTTTGTCGGGTAGCCGAAGGGGAATTACCGGTGCTTCGCGCGCTTTTCCATCTCGCGCATCATCGCTTCGCGCTGCGCGGTCTCGTAGTCTTCGGGATTCATCGAGGCGGCGGATCCGGGCTCCCCTTCGATCCGGTACTCGTCGTTCGCCCATGCGCCCAGATCGATCAGGCGGCAGCGCTCGGAGCAAAAAGGACGGTAGGGATTGGCGGGCGAATATTCGGTTTCGGCGCCGCAGGTCGGACACTTGACTTTCATGGGAAATGAAGCGGCCCGACGTCGTCGGGCCGAAAGAAAAACGGAAAAAGAATTCGGAAAAACGTCGGAAATGACGAAAGCGGGGGTCTCAACCGCAGAGGCCGAGCCGAAATTCGACGCGTTCATGGACGACGTGCAACCGCCGACGGTGATCGGGCCGCGAGAAACGCACCCAGAGCATGTACTTGTTGGCGCTCACTTCCGGAATGAGCGTATCGCCTTCCGGAATCCAAATGCGCGCTAGCGCGTAATTGCGTCCCGTCATGGGCTTCTGGAACATGCCGTCGACGGCGGTACAGTAGTGTTCGACGGACGAGGCGCGAAGGAGGCGCAAAACGAGCTGGATCGCATCCCGCGTCGGGAACATCGACTGCGCCCAACCGAGCAACTCTTCGCGACGCACTTCGGGACGCAGCGCGAGCCAATAGTGGAGCATCGGCATGTCGAATTCGCACGTACCGCCGGGAATCGACTGGCGCGTCCGCACGAGCTGCAACCACTCGTTTTCACGGATGACCTGACCCGAGCGCCCGACCGTGTTGGAAATCGTACGGCAGCATTCCGAGAGTTCGGCGATGGCGGGTTCCAGTGCGTCCTGACGCACTGCTTCGTTGCCGCGCAGGTTTTCGAGGTGCTGACGCTGACGCACGAGCTCCTGGATGAGTTCGTTGCGCAAGTCCGAGCGGGCCGAGGCGTCGACGAGGTCGAAAAGGGCCGAGAGCGCCGCATGGTGTGCAACCGGATCCTCTTGGGCGCAGAACCAGTCGAAACGCCGGAAGAGCATCTCGAGCCGCAGGTACATGCGGATTTTTTCGTTGCACGGGAACTCGTAAAGCATGAAGCCCGCGGTGTTCTCGGAGGCATCAGGCTGTTCGATCGAGTTGACGGACGAAAGAGTCATGTCGGGGCCGAAGGAGATGGGCGGGACGTCGCTCGTGGGGGACGTGCGCGGCGGATGGAAACGGAGGCGGACTCGCCGAAAGGCCTGCGAACGGCGGCTTTCGGCGCAAAAGCGCATGTTCCAAAAATAGCACACGCCGCGGTATGGAAAATAGGAATTACCCGCAGGCCGCCAGGAAATTTGTATGTAAAGTTTGGACGGCCCGCTCCAGCCCCTCGGGGGTACCGCCGTTGTAGAGAACGTAGTCGGCCGCATCGAGCCGCTCCGCGCGCGTGGCCTGTGCGGCGAGAATCGCGCGAACCGCGGATTCGGAGAGGTGCGAGCGGCGCATCACGCGGGCGATCTGCTCGTCTTCGACGAGATCGACGACGAGCACCTTCGCGCAGACCTTGCGCCACGCAGGGCGCTCTACGAGAAGCGGACAGTCGAAGAGCGCGTAGGGGAGGCCCCGCTCGCGCGCTTCCTCGAGCGCCGAGCGGATTCCTTCGGAAATTTCCGCTTCGAGGTACGGGGCGAGCACCCGTTCGAGCTCGCGTCGCTTTTCGGGATCGGAGAAGACCAGTTCGCGCATGGCCGCGCGGTCCATGGCACCCTCGGGCGTGACGTAGGTCGCGCCGAAGTGCGCGCGTATCGCTTCGATCGCGCGTCCTCCCGCCGACGTGACGGCGCGCGAGAGCGCGTCCGCGTCGACGATCGGAATGCCGAGTCGCGCGAAAGCCGCCGCCGCCGTTGATTTTCCCGAGCCGATGCCGCCCGTAAGGCCGAGCAGATAGGGCATGCCGATTCTCCGTTGAGTGCGTTTCGAGCGGACAAACAAAAAAGGCACCGCACTTGCGTGCGGTGCCTTTGGAAACCTGGTCGGGGTGAGAGGATTCGAACCTCCGACTCCTACGTCCCGAACGTAGTACTCTACCAGGCTGAGCTACACCCCGAAATTCCCGATTCAGCGTTATCGATCACGCTTAACCGTGAAGGACAACAATTCTAGCAGACTTTCGCTGAAAATGGAAGAGGGAATTTTCGAAAGAGCTTTTCGACCCCGTTCCAGTTCCATCTCAGCTCGTGCCCTGCATCGATCGAGAGCTTCGCAGTCTATCACAAGCTTTGCGATTTTGTCAAATTCTCCGTCGCCCTGACGAATCGCGTCGTCGATGAGGCGGCGATCCTCTTCGGAAACGAGCTCTCGGGTGTAGATGAGAGGGAGCGTCACCTTGCCTTCGCGCAGGTCGGCACCGAGCGATTTGCCGGTTTCGGCGGCGTCGCCCGCGTAGTCGAGCATGTCGTCGGCGATTTGAAAGGCGTTGCCGAGAGCGAGCGCGTATTCGGCTACGGCTTCTTCGGCTTCCGGGGACGCCTCGGCGATGGCGGCCGCCATGCGGGCACCCGCTTCGAAGAGGCAGGCGGTTTTGCGTTCGATCACCTTGAAGTAGCGCTCTTCGTCGACCGTGGGGTCGTGGGCGTTGACCATCTGGATCACTTCGCCCTCGGAGAGGCGGTTGGCGGCGTTCGAGAGCGCCTCCATCACCTTGAGATTCCCCGCCTTCACCATCATTTGGAAGGAACGGGTGTAGAGGAAGTCGCCCACGAGTACCGCGACGCCGTTGCCCCAGCGGGCGTTGGCCGTCGGACGGCCGCGGCGCATGTCGCTCTCGTCGACCACGTCGTCGTGCATGAGGGTGGCCGTATGGAGAAGTTCGATCGTGGCCCCGAGATACTGGTGCAGCGTCCCTTCGTAACCGAGCGCTCGGGCGATGAGCATGAGCAGGGCGGGACGCATGCGCTTGCCGCCCGCGCTCGTGATGTACTCGCCGATCTCGTGCATGCGACGGACGTCGCTGGCGAGTTCTCGGCGGATGACGTCGTCGACCGCGGCCATGTCGGCGGCGATCGGCGCAAGGAGGGCGCGCACGAGCGCCTTCGGATCCTCGGTGTGCGTGGTCTCTTCCATGATGTGTTCGAGTTCGAAAAACGGAGGGCTGCCCGAAAGGGGCTCGGGCGCAATGCCTCAAGTATATCGGGCGCCGAGAGGGGCGAACGCTTGACGCGGGCCCGATGCGCGCTCGGCATGGGGCGAGCGGCGCTTCGCTTCGGAACGAGACGTCGAAAAGCGAAGCGCAACTCCGTAAATTTTCGGGAATTTCGCTTGACGGAGGCGGACCCGCATGAAATAATGCGCTCCTTTCCACGCAACCGATGCGTCTCGTGCGCGCCCTCGGAATTTTCCCGTTCGGCCGCCGCGGCCGCATGTATTACAAAAAGGCTTCGCATACGTCGCATGCCGCTTGTCGGTGCGATCGAAGCGAAGCGGGCGAGGTTTATTTACATGTACGCTATCATCAAGACGGGCGGTAAGCAGTACCGCGTCAGCGTCGGCGACAAGCTCAAGGTCGAATCCCTTGCTGTCGAAGCCGGCTCCCAGGTTACCCTCTCCGAAGTGCTCGCTGTGAGCAACGAAAACGGCCTCAAGGTCGGCGCTCCCTTCGTCGAAGGCGCCTCCGTGACGGCGACCGTTGTCTCCCACGGCCGTGGCGAAAAGGTCCGCATCTTCAAGTTCCGTCGTCGCAAGCACTCCATGAAGTCGGGCGGCCATCGTCAGAACTACACGGAGCTCAAGATCGAATCGATCGCGGCTTAATTTTCAACCGGTTTTTTAGCAGAGCATAGAAAATGGCACATAAGAAAGGCGGCGGCTCCACCCGCAACGGTCGCGACTCCCAGGCCAAGCGTCTCGGCGTGAAGGTCTTCGGCGAATCCCACATCAACGCCGGTTCCATCATCGTCCGTCAGCGCGGCACGAAGTTCCACGCCGGCGACAATGTCGGTATGGGCAAGGATCACACGCTCTACGCGCTCGTCGACGGCGTCGTCAAGTTCGAAGTGAAGGGCGCTTTCAACCGTCACTACATCAAGGTTGAACCGACCTCCCTCTAATCGACTGCGTTCGATCCGGAGAGCCGGTGCGGCGGACCGACGTCCCCGAAGGGGATCGGCCACGAGCGCCGGACAAAAAGCCCAGTACGGCTCCGCCGACTGGGCTTTTTTAGTAGAGTGGCAACACGGGGAGCGGGGCCGAGCCGCACGAGCGGCGGTTTCGTTTCCCCATCATCCAGAAAAGCGGCGTACGCCCTTCGGGCGTCGTCCCCGCGGTGCGAGTGGTTCGGCTGCGGTGCAGGGAGAAATCCATGAAGTTTGTTGACGAAGCCCGAATCGAAGTGCAGGGCGGCAAGGGCGGAAACGGCGCGGCCAGTTTCCGACGCGAAAAATTCATTCCCAAGGGCGGTCCCGACGGCGGCGACGGCGGTCGCGGCGGCTCGGTCTGGGCCGTGGCCGACCGAAACATCAACACGCTCGTCGACTACCGCTACACGCGCAAGTTCTTCGCCCCGAACGGCGAGAACGGTCGCGGTGCGGACTGCTACGGTGCGGGCGGCGAAGACATCGTGCTGCGCATGCCCGTCGGCACGCTCGTGCGCGACGTGGATACGGGAGAACTCGTCGCCGACCTCAACGTGCACGGCGCCCGACAGCTCCTCGCCGCGGGCGGCAAGGGCGGTTTGGGCAACCTGCACTTCAAGAGCTCCGTGAACCGTGCTCCGAAGCAGGCGACGCCGGGCGAGCCCGGGCAGTACCGCTCGCTCGAGCTTGAACTCAAGGTGCTCGCCGACGTGGGGCTCCTCGGGATGCCCAATGCCGGGAAGTCCACCTTCATCACGGCTGTTTCCAACGCCCGCCCCAAGATCGCCGATTACCCCTTCACGACGTTGCATCCGCACCTCGGCGTGGTGCGCGTCGGTCCCGAACAGAGCTTCGTTATTGCCGATGTTCCGGGACTCATCGAAGGTGCGGCCGAAGGCGCGGGCCTCGGGCACGTGTTCCTGCGTCATCTCGCGCGCACCAAGGTGCTCCTGCACGTGGTGGATGCGGCGCCTCTTGCCGAAGAGACCGATCCCATTGCCGAAGCGAAGGCACTCGCGCTCGAACTGGAAAAGTACGATCCCGAGCTCGCCGCGAAGCCCCGCTGGCTCGTTCTCAATAAGATCGATCTGGTCGACGCCTCGGAACGCGAAGCACTGATCGAACGATATCGCTCCGAACTCGCAGGTCCCGACACGCCCGTCTATGTGATTTCGGCCGCGACCCGCGAAGGCTGCGAAGAACTCGTGAAAGCGCTCGCTCAGTTCATTGACGAAGCGCGCCGCGAAAGCATGCTGTTCCTCGACGACGAACGCTTCGACCCGACGGCGGACTGATCGCACGGTCCGATCGACGCGAAACGCTCGATCGGCGAACGCCCGGAGGACTCGAACGCCCTCCGGGCGTTTCCGTATTGATTTTCGAAACGAGGGGGCTTCTTGCGGTATCCTCAAAAATTCGTCTCAATCCCCCGGGAGCTCAGTTATGTCTTCACTTCTTCAAAACGCGCACCGCATCGTCGTCAAAGTCGGCAGTGCCCTCGTCACGAACGACGGACGCGGTCTCGACGAGTCCGCGATCGAACGGTGGGCCGCTCAGATCGCCGAGCTTCGCCGCATGGGGCGCGAAGTGATTCTCGTGAGTTCGGGGGCGGTCGCCGAAGGCGTCCTTAGGCTCGGTTGGGAGAAGCGCCCCAAGCGCGTCTATGAAAAGCAGGCTGCGGCCGCCGTCGGGCAGATGGGGCTCGTGCAGGCCTACGAAACGCACTTTCGCGCGTACGGTATCCGCACGGCGCTCGTACTTCTCACGCACGCGAATCTCGTCGACCGCGAGCAGTATCTCAACGCCCGCATGACGCTCAACGAGCTCCTGCGTTTGGGAATAGTCCCCGTCATCAACGAAAACGACACGGTCGTCACGAGCGAAATCAAGGTGGGCGACAACGATACGTTGGGCGCCCTCGTCACGAACCTCGTCGAAGCCGACTGTCTCGTGATTCTCACGGACCAGAAGGGACTCTACACGGCCGACCCGAGAAGAGATCCGTCGGCCGATTTCGTATCGAGCGCCGAGGCGGGGCGCCCCGAACTCGAAGCGATGGCGGGCGGCGCCGCGAGCTCGATTTCGACGGGCGGGATGATCACGAAAATTCTTGCCGCTAAGCGTGCCGCGCGCTCGGGGGCGAACACGATCATCGCCTCTGGCCGCGAAGAAAACGTGCTCGTGCGCCTCGCGCAAGGGGAAGCCGTCGGCACGCACCTCTATGCCGCCTCGAGCAAACTCCATGCTCGCAAGCAGTGGTTGGCGGACCATCTGCGCATGGTCGGCACGATCACGATCGATGCCGGGGCCGTGTCGGCGCTGCGAAACGGTAAGTCGCTTCTCCCCGTCGGGGTCGTGGGGGTGGAGGGCGACTTCGTGCGCGGCGATGCCGTGGGGTGCGTGACCGAAGACGGCGTCGAGGTCGCGCGAGGGCTCGTCAACTATTCGAGCGACGAAGCGCGCCGCCTCTGCCGCGCGCACACCGAAGAAATCGAAGAGCGCATCGGACACCTCGACCGGCCCGAACTCATCCATCACGACAACATGGTCCTTCGCTGACAAGGGACGGTCCCGCGGATCGTCTAAAATATCCGGACTTTTTCCTACAACGCCCCCGACGAGTTCGGGGGCGTCCACTTTTCAAGCACAAACTTATGCGCGCCCGTTCCTTTTTTATTTCCACGCTCAAGGAAGCGCCGGCCGATGCCGACGTGGTGAGCCAGCAGTACATGATTCGTGCCGGCATGATCAAAAAGCTTGCCGCCGGCGTCTATACCTACATGCCGATGGGCCTTCGCACGATCCGAAAGATCGAAGGCATCATCCGCGATGAAATGAACCGTGCGGGCGCGATCGAACTCCTGATGCCGATCGTGCAGCCCGCCGAACTCTGGCAGGAATCGGGCCGCTGGGAAAAATACGGCGACGAACTCCTGCGCTTCAAGGACCGTCACGACCGCGACTTCGTGATTCAGCCGACCTCCGAAGAAGTGATCACGGACGTCGCTCGTCAGGAAATCAAGAGCTGGCGTCAGCTCCCCGTGAACTTCTATCACATCCAGACGAAGTTCCGTGACGAACGTCGCCCCCGCTTCGGCGTGATGCGCGGGCGCGAGTTCACGATGAAGGACGCCTACTCGTTCGACCGCGACGAAGCGGGAGCGGCAAAGTCCTACGACACGATGTACGACGCGTACTGCAAGATCTTCAATCGCCTCGGTCTGATGTTCCGCGCCGTGCGCGCTGACACGGGTGCGATCGGCGGATCACGTTCGCACGAATTCCAAGTGATCGCCAACACGGGCGAAGACGTGATCGCGTACTGCCCGGACTCCGACTACGCCGCAAACATCGAACTCGCCGAAGCCCGGAGCCTCCTCGCGGGCCGCGAAGCCGCGACGGAAACGATGGAAAAGCGTCCCACGCCGGGGAAGGAAAAGTGCGAGGACGTCGCCGAATACCTCGGCATCCCCTTCACGAAGAGCGTCAAGAGCATCGTGCTCGCCGCCGACCGTACGAACGAAAAGGGCGAGCCGTTGCCCGCGAAGATCGTGCTCGTGCTCCTGCGCGCCGACCATGAACTCAACGAAGTGAAGGCGGGCCACATCCCCGAACTGAAGGAAGGCTTCCGCTTTGCGACCGACAAGGAAATCGAAGCGTCCTTCGGCTCGAAACCCGGCTACCTCGGCCCGGTCGGTCTCGGCGAAGACGTTGCCGTCTACGCCGACCTTACGGTCGCCGACATGTCGGACTTCTGCTGCGGCGCGAACGAAGAAGGGTTCCACTACACGGGCGTTAACTTCGGGCGCGACCTGCCCGAACCCAAGGCGATGGACCTTCGCAACGTTGTCGAAGGCGATGCGTCGCCCGACGGCGCGGGCGAATTGAAGCTCCAGCGCGGCATTGAAGTCGGTCATGTCTTCTTCCTCGGCACGCGTTACTCCGAAGCGCTCAACGCCACGTACCTCGACGAAAACGGCCAGCCCAAGGTCATGCAGATGGGCTGCTACGGGATCGGCGTCACCCGCATCGCGGGCGCCGCGATCGAGCAGAACCACGACGACAAGGGCATCATCTGGCCCGACGCGATCGCGCCCTTCGAAGTCGTTATCTGCCCGATGAACTACGCGAAGAGCGAAGCCGTGCGCAACGCGGCCGAAAAGCTCTATCGCGAGTTGCAGGCCGCGGGCGTCGACGTCATCCTCGACGACCGCGACATGCGTCCGGGCGTCATGTTTGCCGACTGGGAATTGATCGGCGTGCCGCACCGCGTCGTGATCGGCGACCGCGGTCTCAAGACGGGTGAAGTCGAATACGCCGCGCGCCGTCGCCTCGACGAGAAGGTGATGGTGAAGGTCGACGAAGCGCGAGACTTCATCGTGCGTCAGCTGAAGCGCTGATCGCGCAAAGGGGCCAGCACTCGACGTGCGGGCTCGGAGATGCTTTCGACAAAGGCCGACGCGCTCCGTGCTCGTCGGCCTTTTCTTAAGTTCGATCGGGCCCCTCGGTTCCCGATGCGACAAGGAAAAAAGGGCTCCGCAACGCGGAGCCCTTTCGTGCTTATTGCTTCCGATCGTCGACCGGGTCAAAGGAGAGCGTAAGCTCCCTCGGTGCATCCTGACCGGTATCGGGGCGCGGGAAGGGGTTGCAGCGCCGGATGGCACGTTCCACCGCCGCATCGTATGCGGCCCAGCCCGACGCCTTTTCCTGCTTCGGGTCGCCCACCTGCTCGCCCGTCGGGAGCAGACGCACGCTGTAGATCGCTTGGTACTGCCCGCGCACCGTGGAGGAGGGAACTTCGATCATGATGTGCGGACGGATGCAGGCCGCAACGCGCGCGACGTAGCGGGCGCGCGCCGAACCCGTCAGGTTCTGGCGCACGTTCTTCGGGTCGCCCTTCGTCGTACCGGAAACGGTCGAATTGGGATCGGCCTTTGCGGAAAGGCGTGCAAGTTCCTGTTGACGCACTTCGCGCGCGATGCGGGCGCGCTCTTCTGCGGCCTTCTTTTCCGCGATGCGGCGGGCTTCCTCGGCCTTGCGCTTTTCTTCGGCCTTGCGAGCTTCTTCGATCTTGCGGGCCTCTTCGCGCTGTCGAGCTTCCTCCTGCTTGCGGGCCTCTTCGGCTTTGAGGCGCTCGACTTCGAGACGACGCGCCTCCTCGGCCTTTCGGGCTTCTTCGGCCCGGCGCTTTTCTTCGGCGAGACGCTCCTGCGCGAGACGTTCGTCTTCGCGGCGCTTTTCCTCTTCGAGGCGTCGTGCTTCGGCTTCGATCGCTTCCTGACGCTGCCGCTCGATCTCTTCGGCGCGGGCGCGCTCCTGAGCAAGACGCTCGTCCTCGGCACGACGCGCTTCTTCGGCCTTGCGGGCCTCTTCAGCGACGCGTTCGGCTTCGATGCGGGCGGCCTCTTCGGCCTGACGGGCTTCTTCGGCGCGCTCTGCTTCTTCAAGTTTCTCGGCTCGGCGCTCCTCTTCGGGAGCGGGCTCGGGTTCGGTCGCCGGCGCCTTCGGTTCTTCGGGCTCGGGTTTTTCATCGAGTTTTGCCGCACCCGTCGGATCGTTGCCGCCCGAGACGTCCTCGGGGGCCCAGAGTTCCGCGTACACCGTCTCCGACTGCGTCTGCCAGTGGAAGGCCGTGAAGAGGGCGGCGAAAAGCGCCGTGTGCACGGCGCAGGAAAGGACGGCCGCCGGAAGGAAGTCCCGTCGGTCTTCCTTTCGGTAGAGTGCCTTCCATGCGTTCGTTTCGCTCGACATCGACGTACCTCGCGTTACTTGGCCGCGGCCGAGCGTTCGATGCGAAGCGACAAGCCGACGCGGGCGACCTCGGCTGCCTGCAGAGTCTTCATGACGTTCATCACGTCTTCGTAGCGCACGTCTTTGTCGGCGGCGATCACGACGGGCGTGTCGGGGTTCGTGCCCTGCGCTTCGCGCACGGCCGCAACGAGCCCGGCGGCGTCCGTCGGGCGCATTTCCTTGCCGCTCCTGAGCGAAAGTCGCCCGTCGGGATAGACGATCACTTCGACGAGCGTTTCGGGCGCTTTCGACGCTTTGTTCACCGACGGAAGATTCACCACGCTCGGATTCACGAAGGGGGCCGCGACCATGAGGATCACGACGAGCACGAGCATCACGTCGATGTAAGGAACGACGTTGATCTCGGCCATGAGCCCGCGGCGGTTGTTATGACGTCTGAGCGACATGGCTTACCTCGTCTGGCGCTCGAGAATGTTGAGAAACTCTTCGCTGAAGCCGTCCATACGGTTCGAGAGACGACCGACGCGGTTGTTGAAGTAGTTGTAGGAGGCCACGGCCGGAATGGCGGCAAAGAGGCCGATGGCGGTCGCTACGAGCGCTTCGGCAATGCCCGGGGCGACGACCGCAAGGCTCACGTTGTCCAGGGTCGAAAGGCCCGTAAAGGCGTTCATGATCCCCCAGACCGTGCCGAAAAGGCCGATGTAGGGCGACGTGGAACCGATCGAGGCGAGAAGCGGAAGACCGCTTTCGAGGTGATCAAGTTCGCGCGTGAAGACCGCACGCATGGCGCGCGAGACGCCGTTGATGACGTCCCCGGAGCTGCGCTGCTGCTTGAGGTATTCGTTCATACCCGCGGCGAAGACGCGTTCTTCGGAGCCCGAGGTTTCGCGGTTGCGGTTGGCGGTTTCAAGGAGTTTCGTCAACTCCGTGCCGCTCCAGAAGCGGGTTTCGAATTCGTCCGTCTGACGTACCGCACGCGCGATCATGATGGCCTTGCGGAAGATCACGGTCCAGCTCAGAAGCGAGAGAAAAACCAAGATCGCCAGAACGATCTTCACGACGGGGCTCGCCTGAGCGACGAGCGTCAGAAGGGAGAGGTCGGAGACGGAATTCATGGTACGAAAAAAATCAAAAAAAGCGAGTAGTGAAAAGAGCGTTGGCGCTCGTCAGGCGGCAGGTTCCGCGAGCTCGGCGATCCGCTCGTAGAGCGCGTCGGGAAGCGGAGCGGGTGCAAAGGTTTGCGCGGAGACGACCCCTACGCGAATGCGACCTTCGACAATCGTTTCGTCGCCGCGTTTCACGATCTGTTCGAAGACGATCGAGGCGCGTCGCAGCGTTTCGATTTTCGTGTGCACCGTGAGCTCGTCGTCGAGCCGAGCGGCGCGACGGTACTTGAGCGCGGCGTCCGCCACGACGAAAAGAACACCCTGCGGGTTCGAGAGCTCGGCGTTTTGCGAGACGTTCAAGCGGCTGAGGAGGCTGGAACGGGCGCGTTCCATGAATTTCAGATAATTGGCGTGGTAAACGATGCCGCCCGCATCGGTGTCTTCCCAATAGACGCGGACGGGAAACGCGGCAAGTTCTCGAGACATGGTTCCGACAAAAAAAGTGAAGCGGCCGCGGACGGGAGCCCCGAGCGCGGGTCTTGGTAGTATAGGGGGGATGCCGGTCGACGACGCCGTCAACCGTAAGAAATTGCAAGCGCATGCGCGGGTTGCGCGTTGCGCGCCCGCCAAACACCGTATTTTGACATGATCGATTTTTTCCCCTGGGCATTCTGGGGCGCACTGTTCTTTTTCGCCGCGGCGGTTCTTTTCGTTCGCCGCACGGCTCCGAAGGGGCTCTTCCCGACGGCCGCCGGACGCGGTCCCGTGCTCGTGCTCGCGCTCTTCGTGGTACTGACGGCGCTCGGGCAAATCCCGACCGAGAACGGCTCGGTCCTGCGCACGATTCTCACGGATGGTTTTGCGGTCGGACGCGCCGAAGCGGGCGCCTCTCTTCCCTTTGCCGTGACGGATCTGCGCGGAGCGGCGCTCGTTCACGCGGGAACGACCGTCGTCTCGACCCCCGTCGTTCGCATCGTCATCCAGACGCTTGTCGCGCTCATAGCAGGGGGCGTCACGTCGTTCGTCGCGTGGATGCTCACCGCGGGCTGGTTCGGCGCGCAGCGCGGCGTCGGCTTTGCCGAGGGCGTCCGGGCGCTCGGCGACGAGAACCCCTGGCGCGGTGCGATGATTGCGGGCACGATTTTCTGGATGGCGACCACCTGGGTGCTCTTTCTCGGTCGAGACTGGCACCTCTTCGGCACGTCCCCGTCGGGCGAAGACCTTTTTCTTGAAGTCCTCGCGCACCTTTCGGGCCCCGTGACGGCGGGACTCGTGGCGGGTGCCCTGGGGTTGCTTGCCTCGCGCGGCGGTTACTTGCGCCGCTGGGCCGCGGCGGGCTTTGCGGCGGGCGTTGTTTTGGACGGCCTTCTCGGCGTGACGGGTTTCGCGCCCGCAGGTTTGGGCGCACTTTCGGCGGCGGGCCCCGCCTGGGGTACCGCAGGAGCGGCGGGCGCGACGTTGCTTCTTCTCGCACTGTCGGTTTCGGCCGCCCGCGAGTGAAAGGCGTTTCGAAGAAAAAGAACGGGGCCTTTCGGGGCCCCGTTCTTTTTCAACGGTACGCTTCGCTTACTTTTCGGCGAAGGCCTTCACGAGCATTGCGCCCGCGCCCGGCGGCGGCAGTCGGAAATGCTCCCACGCGAGCATCGTAGCCATGCGACCCCGAGGCGTACGCTGTACGAACCCCTGCTGAATGAGGTAGGGCTCGACCACGTCTTCGAGCGTGTCGCGGTCTTCCCCCACCGCGGCGGCGAGGTTCTCGATCCCGACGGGGCCGCCCGAGAACTTTTCGAGAATCGTGAGGAGGAACTTGCGGTCGATCATGTCGAGGCCCGCCGGATCGACGTCGAGCATCGTGAGCGCGCGGTTGGCGACCTCGCGCGTAATCGTGCCGTCGTGCTTCACCTCGGCGTAGTCGCGCACGCGTCTTAGGAGGCGGTTTGCCACGCGGGGCGTTCCGCGGGAGCGGCACGCTACTTCGCGCGCGCCCTCGAGGTCGATCGAGACGCTGAGAAGACGCGCCGAACGGCGAACGATCGTCACGAGTTCTTCGGTCGTATAGAACTGGAGCTGATTGACGATACCGAAACGCGCGCGCAGGGGGTTCGTGAGCGAACCCGCACGGGTCGTCGCGCCGATCAGCGTAAAGGGTGGCAGATCGATCTTGATCGAACGCGCGGCCGGTCCCTCGCCGATCATGATGTCGATCTGATAGTCCTCAAGCGCAGGATAGAGGATTTCCTCGACGACGGGCGAGAGACGATGGATTTCGTCGATGAAGAGGACGTCGTTTTTCTCAAGGTTCGTGAGAATCGCCGCGAGGTCCCCGGGGCGCTCGAGCACGGGGCCCGACGTCTGCCGGAGGTTCACACCCATTTCATGGGCGACGATGTGCGCGAGCGTCGTTTTTCCGAGCCCGGGCGGACCGAAAAGGAGCAGATGGTCGAGGGGCTCTCCGCGGCGTTTGGCGGCTTCGATGAAGATGTGCAGTTGCTCGCGCACGGCCTGCTGGCCGACGTAGTCGGCCAGCATCGTCGGGCGCAGCGCGCGGTCGATGTTCTCTTCGTTGGGGCTTGCGGTTTCGCCCGCGATGAGGCGCTCGTCGGCGGACATGAGGTTCTCCCGAGAAAGGACGAAGGGGCGTTGTGGGTGTGTGAGAGACTAGCGCGTTTCGGCCCGAGCCTTCGGGCCTCCCCGCAACTTCCGTGTTCTCAGCGCGCAAGGGCTTTCAACGCGAGTCGGATCCCGTCCGAGACGCTGCCGTCGGTCGGGAGGCCCTTCATGGCCGTCTTGGCTTCGCGTTCCGAGTAACCGAGCGCAAGGAGCGCGCTCAGGATGTCGGCGTTGTGGGAGGAAGCTTCCGTCGCGCCCGCGGCGGCAAAGAGCCCCGTCACGATCGCGGAACCCGCGAGTTTTCCCTTGAGTTCGAGGACGAGTCGTTCGGCGGTCTTTTTCCCGATCCCCGGCACCCGAACGAGCGCGGCGGTTTCGCCCGACTCGACCGCTTCGGAAAGCTTCTCGGGCGAGAGCCCCGAGAGAATCGCGAGCGCGATGCGCGGACCGACCCCGGAAATCTTGATGAGTTCGCGAAAGGCCGCGCGCTCCGCGCTCGTGGCAAAGCCGTAGAGAAGTTGCGCGTCTTCGCGCACGACGAGGTGCGTGAAGAGCGTAACTTCAGCCCCTTCGGCGGGCAGGTTGCAAAACGTCGACATCGGCACGTCGACTTCGTAGCCGACGCCCGAAACATCGACGAGGATTTGCGGAGGCCGCTTTTCGAGCAGCACGCCGCGCAGACGTCCGATCATGAGCGTGTTCCTTTCTGAAGTAGTTGCGTCCAGGCCGCGCGCGCGCCGCGTGTCGAGGCGCCGCGTCGGGCGGTCGCGTAGGTGCGCGCCGTAGCGCCCGAGCGCTCGAGCGCGTGCAGTTTCAAGGTGTGCGAGCAGCAGAGCGCGCAGGCGAGCGCGTCGGCCGCGTCGGTGCGCGGAAGAGTCTCCAAGCCGAAGAGGAGCGCCATCATCTGCTGAATCTGCGCTTTGTCGGCTTTGCCGCTTCCGGTCACGGCCTGTTTGATTTCGCTCGGCGTGAATTCTTCGACGCGCAGCCCCTTGAGAGCCGCCGCGACGAGCGCCGCGCCGCGCGCCTGCCCGAGGCGAAGCGTGCTTTGCGGATTGATGTTGACGAAGACCCGCTCGGCCGAACAAACGGTCGGCTGATGCGTTTCGATGAGTTCGGTCAAGCGCGACGTGATGACGCCGAGCCGGAAAGCAAGCTCCCCGTCGGGCACGTCGATGACGCCGCAGGCGACGAACCGTTCGGTGCCCCCGCGCACTTCGACAACGGCCCAACCCGTGTGATTCAACCCCGGGTCCATGCCGAGGATGCGCAGGGGAGCCGTCGTCGTGGAAGTCCCGAGCGCGTCCGTCATCAGGGCTTCAACCCCCCGAAGCCGCCCATGCCGGGAAGACCCATGCCGCTCAGGGCGCGCATCATGCGGGAAAGGCCGCCTTTTTTCATGCGCTTCATCATTTCCTGCGTCTGCTCGAATTGTTTCAGGAGACGATTCACTTCTTGCACGGGTACGCCGGCACCGGCGGCGATGCGCTTCTTGCGGCTCGCCTTGATAAGTTCGGGCTTGCGGCGCTCCAGGGGCGTCATCGAGTCGATGATCCCCATCGTGCGGCGCACTTGCTTTTGGACTTCTTTGTCATTGACCTTACCCGCCATTTCCTGGAACTGCGCGGGGAGCTTCTCCAGGATCGAGGAGAAGTTGTCCATGGCGCCCATTTGCGAAAGCTGCGCGCGGAAATCGTTGAGGTCAAAGCGGTCGCCCGACTTCAATTTCGTCGCGAGCTTTTCGGCTTCGGCGAGGTTGATCGACTTTGTGACGTCCTTCACAAGACCCACGATGTCGCCCATGCCGAGGATGCGGGAGGCCATCGCTTCCGGATCGAACGCGTCGAACCCCGTCAGTTTTTCGCCCGAACCTACGAACTTGATGGGTTTCCCGGTGACGTGGCGCACCGAAAGCGCCGCACCCCCGCGGCTGTCGCCGTCCGTCTTCGTGAGGATGATCCCCGTGAGAGGGAGCCGTTCGTGGAAAGCCTTTGCCGTATTGACCGCGTCCTGACCGAGCATCGCGTCGATCACGAAGAGCGTTTCGGCGGGCTTCAGGAACGTATTGAGTTCGGCAACTTCGCGCATCATCGCTTCGTCGATCGCCAGACGACCGGCCGTGTCGACGATCAGAACGTCGTAGAAGCGACGGCGGGCATGGTCGATCGCGCCCGCGGCAATGTCGAGGGGTTTTTCGTTCGGAGTCGAGGGGAACCAGTCGGCGCCCGCCTGTGCGGTGACGGTCTTCAACTGTTCGATGGCGGCGGGTCGATAGACGTCGGCCGACACCGTCAGAACCTTTTTCTTCATCGTCTCGACGAGGTACTTCGCGAGCTTGCCCGCGGAGGTCGTCTTACCCGCACCCTGAAGGCCCGCAAGAAGAATCACGGCCGGAGGCTGTACGCGCAGATTGAGACTGCGCTCTTCTTCGGACAGGTCGCCCCCGATGATGGCGGTGAGCTCGCGCTGCACGACGCCCACGAGCGCCTGACCGGGGTTGAGGTTGCCGACCACCTCCTCGCCCATGGCTTTTTCTTTGATGCGGGCGAGCACCTCGCGGACAACGGGGAGCGCCACGTCGGCTTCGAGAAGCGCCATGCGCACTTCGCGCAACATGTCGCGGGTGTTTTCTTCCGTAAGGCGCGCCTGACCGCGCATCGTCTTCACGATTTTCGAAAGACGCTGGCTGAGTGAATCGAACATGTGGGTTCCTCTGTGGATCCCGGCGTCAACCGCGACGGGGATCGGAATTTCGGCCGGCTGCGTCGGGGGCGCAGTCGCCGAAAAGGGCGAGCGCCGCACCCGGAGCCCGCCGGACGTGCCGCTCCGGGATCGGTCGGAAGCACTGAAACTTCAGTCTTTCCTAAGACCGGAGGCTATAGAATAAAGACAATTGCGGCGGGTCTTCCCGAGCATCCCGGACGGGGTGCGGGCCCGCGGCATCCGGGGAGTTTTCCGTCCCTCGGAAAACGACATATTTTAAGGGGAGCCGGCCGCTTTTGCTTGTACGGTCATTCAGCCGGCCGCACATCGAAGAGGACCAAAGAGGACCACGGTCGACGAGCTCCGACGACGAATCGAGAAAGAACGAATGACAATGATGACGATTTGCACGGGCCTGGCCGCCCTCCTTTATCTTGCGGCCGGAACGGCCATCGTGGGGGCCATGAAAAACGACACGCCGCGCGCGTCGGGACTCATCCGAGTGCCGATTTTGCTCGGCATGCTCCTTCAGGGGTACGCGATTCAGGGCGAGATGTTTCGCGCCGACGCCGTTCACTTCGGGTTCGGCTTTGCGATCTCGGTGACGTTCTTCTTCGCCGTGCTCGTGCTTCTTGTCGAATCGTACGTGCACCGTCTGCACGGCCAGTTCGGGATCATTCTCGTGGCGGCCGCCTTTGCCGTGCTTCTCCCCGTGGTCTTCCCGGGGCAGCCGATTCCGGCCGCCGAATGGACGACGCTCTTTCGCTGGCACCTCCTCCTGGCCATCGCCGCCTACGGCTTCATGACGATCGCGCTCGTGCATGCCGTCTTGATGGGTTGCCAGAACCGCGCGCTCAAAGCACCTGGTGAAGAGTCGAAGTTCCTCGCTTCGATGCCGGGGCTCGTCGTCATGGAGCGGATTTTCTTCCGCATCGTTGCGGCGGGGTTCCTCTGTCTCACGCTCGTTCTCGTGACCGGGTCGATCGCGACGAAGGAGCAGTACGGCGTCTTCATCCATCTCGACCACAAGATGATTCTCACGTGGCTCTCTTGGGCGATCTTCGGGTTGCTGCTCGCGGGCCGCTACTTCGCCGGGTGGCGCGCCAAGACCGCGCTGCGGTGGTTCTGGGTGGGCTTCGCGGTTCTCGTCGTCGCGTACGTGGGCTACAGCTTCATCCTTGAAGTCTTCTGAGCAACGGGCATGGGACGCATTCTCTTTTTCGTGGGACTCGCCGTCCTCATGTGGGTGGCGTGGGCGATCTCGCGCCGCAACAACAAGCTCGACAACGAAGAGCGCCGCGAACTGCGGCGCCTTCGTCGGGAAAAGGCCGAAGGCGAAAAGCGTGCCGAACGCACGCGTGCCCTCGGCGAAACGATGGTGAAGTGCGCGCGGTGCGGGACGTACTTCCCGAAGAGCGAAGGCGTTCGCCGGGGCGATCGCCTCTACTGTTCGGTCGCGTGCCGCGACAAATCGAACGATTCGAACGGAGCCGACCCGTCGTGAAGGCTTTCGTACAAACCGGCCGACTCGACGGCGTTCTCCAACGCACGTCTCCTCACTGCGACGCCCGCCCTGCGGGCGTTGTCGTTTCGCTACTCGTTCTTCACTACATTTCCCTTCCCGCGGGGGTGTTCGAGGGCGAATGCGTCGACCGGCTCTTTACGGGCACGTGGCGCGAGGGGGACCCCGACGAGGTACGGAACCTGCGCGTTTCGGCGCATTTTTTCATTCGCCGCAACGGCGAAATCCGTCAGTACGTCTCTATCGACGATCGGGCCTGGCACGCGGGACTATCGAACTTTCGGGGTCGAAACGCCTGCAACGATTTTTCGGTTGGGGTTGAAATCGAAGGAACGGGCGAGGTGCCTTTTGAAGATGCGCAGTACGCGGCCTTGGGGCGCTTGATCGAGCGGCTCGTCGAGCTTTTGCCCCTTCGATTCGTTACGGGCCACGAGGTGATCGCTCCGGGTCGGAAGCAGGATCCCGGTCCCTTTTTCGACTGGGACCGCGTCGAGCGGATGCTCCCCGCGGGGCTGGTCCGCGCCACCGATCCCGAAGACTGCGATCGGGCGGCGCTCGAGGAACGCATGCGGGCGCTCGCGGCGGCCGTCGGTGCCTGACCGCCCGCAGGCACTTCGATTCCGGCCATGCCTTGTTGCATGTAGGTACGGTTGCACGTGTCCGACATCGGGCGGTTTTGCTATAGTCCCGAAAAATTTCTTCTCGAATCCTGCTTCTTCGAACCGTACTGCACAAGGACCGACGCCGACATGCTCGCTTCTCTCCTTCAGCTCGTTATCGGCCTCGTCACGACCATCGTCGGGGCGATGTTGCTTCTTCGCGCCTGGCTTTACTACTGGGCCGTTTCGTCGCGCCATCCGCTCGTCGAGATGTCGCGTCGCACGACCGATTGGCTGGTCGGGCCGCTCTCGAAAATCGTCCCCGCCAAGGCGGGGATCGACCGTGCCTCGATTTTGGGTGCGTTCCTCACGGCCTGCGTGACGGTGGTGCTCATGCGACTTCTCGCTGGCGGCTTCATCGCCGCGCCGCTCGGCCTCGCGATTGCGCCTTTTGCGCTCCTTTTCCGCTGGGCGCTTGAAATGATTTCCTGGGGGACGCTCATCTGGGCGGTGCTTACGTGGGTGAATCCGGGGAGTCCTATGACCTACACGCTCGCTCTGCTGATCGACCCCTTCCTGCGACCGGTTCGCCGCATGCTCCCGAACTTCAAGGGGATCGACTTCGCTCCGCTCGTCGTCATTTTGCTTGCGAACGTGTTGCTGATCTTCGTCGCGCCGCTTTCGCGCGGGTACCTCGTCTTCTGACGCATTTGAACGCGCGCGAATTTCTTCTCAGAAAAGCCGAAAGCCCGAGACGACGTCTCGGGCTTTCGGCTTTTTCGGGCGCAGGTTCAGTGCGAGTTCGAGTGTCCCGACCCGTCGGCCGACCGGCCGATGAGCGCGAGCGCTTCCGCGCGCGAGAGTGCGTAGTCCTGCGAACCGCGGTGCGTCACCTTGACGGCGGCCGCATAAGCACCTACACGAGCGGCTTCGACCGGATCCGCCCCTTCGACAAGCCCCCAGAGAAGACCGCCCCGATACGCGTCGCCCGCGCCGACCGGATCGAGCGCGGTCATCCCTTCGGGAAGCGTCGCGGCGGGGACGAACACGGGCGCGTCCGCCCCCGGCAGCCACACCGAAGAGCCGCGCGCGCCGTGCGTATGCCAGACGGTTTTGCCCGATGCGGCGAGCATCCGCGGAGTGAGCCCCGTGAAGCGTTCGATGAGTTCGGCTTCGTAATCGGAAAAAGCGACCCCGAAGGCGCCCGAAACGAGCGTGTGCAAGCCCTCGGGCCCGTAGAGGGGGGTGGCTTGTCCGGGGTCGAAGAGGTAGGGAATCCGCGCTTCCAGGCATCGCTCGGCCTGCCGCAGGGTGGCACGCCGTTCGCCCGGCGCGAGAATCGCAAGCTTCGCCCCCGCTTCGGGCATCGGTGCTTCGTCCGCGCGATCGAGCGCCCCCGCATGAAAGGCGGCGATTTGGTTTCCGTCCGCATCCGTCGTGATGAAGCACTGCGACGAGAAGCAGTCTTGAAGTACGACGAGGCCTGAAAGGTCCGCTCCCCAGCTTTTGAAGCGCTCCAGGTAGGGACCGCCGTCGGCGCCGAGAGCACCCCAGAGGACGGGCCGTCCTCCGAGTGCGAGCATCGCCCAGGCGATGTTCGCGGCACAGCCCCCGAAGGAGCGTCGCATGACGGGGGTCGGGAAGGTGAGGTTGATATGGTCGAGCCCTTCGGGGGTCAAGGTATCGGAGAAGCGCCCGGGCGTGGCGAGCACGGTGTCGTAGGCGACGGACCCCGCGACGAGTACGGCGGGTGAAGGCGTCGAAGCAAGAGGAGAAAGCGAAGCGGTCATGAGGAAACAGGGAAAAACATTCGCCCCGAAACCGAAGGTCGCGGGGCGAAGCGGAAAGTCTGAAGGATAACGGCGCCCGTCAGAGGAGCGGATCCACCGCCTTGACGGCTACGTTCGAAGCGCCGTGCGGCAGGGGCGTCGTCACCGTAACGCGGGTGGCGACGGAGTCGCCGGCCGCGAGCACCGCGGGCGTCTGCGGATAGCCGTAGTCGGCGGGCTCGAGCAGACGCTGTGCGATGGTGTCGCCCGCAGGGTCGAGGAGTTTCACCTCCAGGGTCGGCAGGTACTGCGGACGGTCCGTCGTGTTGGCGATCGTGATCGCCACGACGACGGGGACGGGTGCATCGGCAGGCGCCGACGCGTTGGCGCCGCTCATCCCGGACGTCGCATTTGCAACGGTCGCCGGCGTTTCCTCGGGAGCAATCGCGGGAACCGCCTCAAGACGCCCCGTCACGGTGAGGGCCGCGGGTTCGAACCACACGAAGCCCGGGCAGGGCAACGTACGGCAGACGTCCTGGTAGATGACACGCAACGCGGGCATCTGCTGCAGAACCGGTCGATGGAAGTACAGGAGCGCGGCCGCGGCGAGCACGACGAGGAGAAGAAACGCAACGAGCGCCTTGAGTATCCCGAAGCCCCCCGACGCGGCGGGGGGTTCGGCGCGGGAATCGAATTCGGCGAGCTCGCCGGCAAGCGCGCTCATGGCGGCTTCGCCCTTGACCGCGGGGTCTTCGGGCGCGATTTTCGCTCGAAGAGCTTCTTCAAGACGCGCGTCGTCGACGGACGCGGTTTCCGCCTTGGAGAGCGAAAACACCGTACCGCATTCGCCGCAACGCAACGTCTCGTCCGCTTCAACGTCGTCGAAACGCCAAAGTGCGCCGCAGGCCGGGCATCGAAGGATTTTCGCCATGGTTGAGTTCCCCCTCTCTCGGATTTGTTTCTCTTGTGGATCGTGACGGCTCGAACGCCCGATGCAATCAGGCGCGCGTGCCCGCGATGCAGACCCAGTCGCCTTCCTGACGCCAGACGGCGAGCTTCACGGCGGGGTCGACCGCGCGGTAGGCCTCGATCACCTCGTCGGCTTGCTTCGCGAGCACGCCGGAGAGCACGAGTCGACCGCCCGGGGCGACGCGACCGAGGAGCGCGGGCGCGAGGAGCTTCAACGGGTTGGCGAGAATGTTCGCGACGACGATTTCGAAGGTACCGTCCTTCATACCTTCGGGTAGCACGAATTCGGCTTCGACGTCGTTCATGCGGGCGTTGTCGACCGCGGCTTCGACGGCCTGCGGGTCGATGTCGGTGCCGACTGCTTCGCGTGCGCCGACGAGTTTCGCGGCGATCGCGAGAATGCCGGTGCCGCAGCCGTAGTCGAGCACGCGGTCGTCGGCACCGACGTTCGCGTCGAGCCACTGAAGGCAGAGGTGCGTCGTCGGGTGCGAGCCCGTACCGAACGCCACGCCCGGGTCGAGACGCAGATTGAGGGCGCCCTCTTTGGGTTCGTGCCAGGTCGGGACGATCCAGAGGCGGTCGGAAACCTGCGTGGGCGGGAACTGCGCCTGTGTGAGACGAACCCAGTCCTGATCCTCGACGGGAGCGCTCGAAAGTACTTCGGGCATGTCACAGCCGAGTTCTTTGCAAAGACGTTCGAGTTCGGCGACGAGGTCGAAATCCTGTTCGACCAGAAGCGACACGATCGAACGGGGCCAGGCGCAGGCCGCAGGCTCGAGCCCGGGTTCGCCGTAGAGGGGCTGCTCGTCGGGGCGGTCGGCGTCCGCGTCTTCAATGGTCGCGGAGAGCGCCCCGGCATCCATCAGTTGGTCGGCGAGTGCTTCCGCACAGCGTTCGTCGGCAAGAAGTTTGATTTCACGCATGTCGAATCGGGCTCCGATGTTCGTTGTGTCCGAGTCGTTACAGAGCGGGACGCCGGACAAGGGAGAGGTGAGAAAAGATGAAACGAAACGGGGCTCCCTCGGGGAACCTCGGAAAAAAAGAAGACGGAGGCCGCGGCCTCCGTCTTCGAAGTGTACTTGAGAACTCAGCCGGCGCTTGCGCGGTGGCGAAGCTTTTCTTCCAAATAGTGGATGCTCGTTCCGCCTTGGAAGAAGCGCTCGTCGGCGAGAAGTTCGCGATGGAGCTTCGTGTTGGTCTTGATGCCTTCGACGGCGAGCTCCGAGAGTGCCACGCGCATCCGGGCGATCGCCTGCTCGCGGGTGTCGCCGTGCGCGATGATCTTGCCGATCATGCTGTCGTAGTAAGGCGGCACGGTGTAGCCCGCAAAGACGTGCGTGTCGATGCGAATGCCGGGGCCGCCCGGCAGATGCCAGGCCGTGACCTTGCCCGGGCTCGGGACGAAGGTGAAGGGGTCTTCGGCGTTGATGCGGCACTCGATCGCGTGACCGCGCATCTCGATGTCGCGCTGACGGTAGCGCAGGCGCTCGCCCGCGGCGATGCGGATCTGTTCGCACACGATGTCGATCCCGGTGACGAGTTCCGTCACGGGGTGTTCGACCTGAACGCGCGTGTTCATTTCAATGAAGTAGAACTCGCCGTTTTCGTAGAGGAATTCGAACGTGCCGGCGCCCCGATACCCGATGCGGCGGCAGGCTTCGACGCAACGGCTCCCGAGCTTGTCGATAGCGCGACGCGGAATCCCGAAAGCGGGCGCTTCTTCGATCACCTTCTGGTTGCGGCGCTGCATCGAGCAGTCGCGCTCGCCGAGGTAGATGGCGTTCTGGAAGTTGTCGGAAAGAACCTGGATTTCGATGTGACGCGGATTTTCCAGGAACTTTTCCATGTAGACGGTCGGGTTGCCGAACGCAACGCGCGCCTCTTCGCGGGTCATCGCCACCGAAGTGAGGAGCGCGGCTTCGGTGCGCACGACGCGCATGCCGCGACCGCCGCCGCCACCCGCGGCCTTGATGATGACCGGGTAGCCGATCTGGCGGGCGATGCGAAGGACTTCCTGAGGATCCTCGGGAAGCGCCCCGTCGGAGCCCGGAACGCAGGGTACGCCCGCTTCGCGCATCGCCTTCTTGGCGCTCACCTTGTCTCCCATGAGGCGAATGCTCTCAGCGCGCGGACCGATGAAGGCGAACCCCGAATGCTCGACGCGCTCGGCGAAGTCCGCGTTCTCGGAGAGAAAGCCGTAGCCCGGATGAATGGCTTCGGCGTCCGTCACCTCGGCTGCGGAGATGATCGCGGGGATGTTCAGGTACGAAAGCGGCGACTGCGCGGGGCCGATGCACACGCTCTCGTCGGCCAGACGCACGTACTTCGCGTCCGCGTCGGCCGTCGAATGTACGGCCACCGTCTTGATGCCCATTTCGCGACACGCGCGCTGAATGCGCAGAGCGATTTCACCGCGGTTGGCAATGAGGATCTTTCCGAACATAAGGAGCTCCGCCTCTTATTCGAGGATGAGGAGCGGCTGGCCGAATTCGACGGGCTGGCCGTTTTCGACGGCAAAACCCGTGACGACGCCGTCCTGATCGGCTTCGACTTCGTTCAGCAACTTCATGGCTTCGATGATGCCGATCACCTGGCCCTTCTTCACGGTGTCGCCCACTTCGACGAAAGGAGCGGCGCCGGGCGAGGGCGCGCGGTAGAAGGTGCCCACCATGGGGCTCGTGATCGAGCGGCTGTTGGTCTGCGGTTCGGGGGCGGCGGGCGCGGGAGCGGCCGCAGGGGCTGCGGGCTGAGCAACGGCCGCAGGAAGAACGGCGGGGGCCGCCACCGTCACCGTCTGGGCGACGGGCGTTCCGGGGCGATTCACGATGCGGACGCGGTCTTCGCCTTCGGTGATTTCAAGTTCGGCAACGCCGCTTTCGCTAACGAGGTCGATGAGCGTTTTCAGTTTACGCAGATCCATGGCAGAAAAACCTTTGTGTGTGATGTGAGGGAAGGGCCGGACGGCGGGGGCCGGTCGCTCTTCGGGACGCGCGAACTTCCCGACCGAACTCTTCGGGCGGGGAAGATGAAACTTCCGCTGGAAAAGGGGCGGAACGGACGTCGCGGAGAGAGGGAAGGCGCAGATTGTACGCAAATGTCGCGAATGCGGCGTCAACTCTCCCTTATTTCTTCGCAATTCTCGACACTTCCGGGTGAAAAGTAAAGAGAGAAATCCTTCGAAGCGGAGTTCTTCGGAACGCATCCCCCACCTTTCGGCGGCAAACGTAAGCGAAAAATGCGATTTGACAGAAGTTTATCGAGGCGGCGCGGCATTGCCATGCCCTCAATCGGGTAATCCTCTTCATCCTTCCGCGTCACTCCCGTCCTCATTCTTCGGACGGGGTGACAAAGGAATGACGGGGTGCGGCTTGCGCACTCCGGTCCCCGCATCCTCACGTTCGGCGCTTTCCTGCGCCCCGGTGCCCTACGATCCGCACGAGAACGAGTTCGGGTGAGGCGCCTTCCCGCACGTCGAGCCGCGTTCGTGCTCGGATCGGCTTCGAGCGTTCCACGGCGAGCATCAGACGCTCCGTTTCGCCCGTACGCGGCTCCTCGACCCGAAAGTCGATCCGGGCGTTGAGAAGCGCGATTTCGACCGACTTCGCATCGCTCGCGTGAAGGACGATTTCGGTGACGGTGCCGGGAAGCGCCGCGCCCGCGGCCGCTTCGCCTTCGAGGCTCCCCTCGAAGGGAGCGAACACCCCGTCGAGAAGCTCGCGCGCAAGCGTGCGCTTCTCCGCCGTAGCGCGCTCGCGCGTGCCCGGGAAAAAGAGGTCCGCTTCGGCCGCAATGCGACGACGCAACTCCGAAAGCGCGCTCTCGTCGGGCGAACCCGAAATCGTGCGGGCGGCCTCCCGAATGTCGTCGGGGAAAAGCGTTCCCGAAATACCCTCCTCGACGAGCTTGCGAACGACCTCGTAGGCAAGCGTTTCACGGTCCCGAGCGCGGGGTGCGGCCGGGAATCGGGAATCGGGACAAGACGCGGCATTCGATTTGCGACGGGCAGACGACATGGTCAAACTCGATGACGAACGGAAGGGAAGAACAACAGGATGCGCGGCCGAGTACCTTTTCACGGTTCTTCGGCTTGTCGCTCTCGGGCCGGGCGTGGGAAAATCACGGATCCTCGGGGGGCGATCCGTGTATTCGCAGGTTCGGCCCCTCGACATTCGAGCGACGTCGTCCGAGCGCGGTGCGCGCGGATTCGCCCGCCGCGCCTTCCCTTTTCGTCGGGCGACGCGGACATCCTTCGACGATATTTTGGCAGGTCAGGCATGCACATTCATATTCTCGGCATTTGCGGTACCTTCATGGGCGGCGTCGCACAGCTCGCCCGTGCGGCCGGTCACCGTGTGACGGGCTGCGACAAGAACGTTTATCCCCCGATGAGCGACGCGCTGCGCGCGGCGGGGATCGAACTCGTCGAAGGGTACGATCCGTCGCAGTTGGAGCTCGCGCCCGACCTGTGGGTGATCGGAAACGCCGTCTCGCGCGGAAATCCCCTGCTTGAGGCCGTCCTCGAGTCGGGTGCGCCCTACACGTCGGGCCCGCAGTGGATGTCGGAACACATCCTGCAGGGGCGGCACGTTCTCGCCGTGGCGGGTACCCACGGGAAGACCACCACCACGTCGATGCTCGCCTGGATTCTCAAGGAAGCGGGCCTGGAGCCCGGATGGCTGATCGGGGGCGTTCCGCAATGGAGCAACCTTTCCGCAAACCTCGGTCGCACGGATGCGCCTTTTGTCATTGAGGCCGACGAGTACGACACGGCCTTTTTCGACAAGCGCAGCAAATTCGTCCATTACCGCCCCCGCACGGCGATTCTCAACAACCTCGAGTACGACCACGCGGACATCTTCGAAAACCTCGCGGCGATCGAAAAACAATTCCATCACCTCGTGCGTACGATGCCGGGTTCCGCCCTCGTCGTTCGCAACGCCCGCAACGAAGCGCTCGATCGGGTGCTTGCGATGGGGTGCTGGTCGCGTACGACCGCGTTCGACGCGCCCGAGGGCGAGGCGGGTTGGTCGCTTGCGGGCGAGGCGGGGATCTACCGCGTTCAGAAGGACGGGAACACCGTCGGGGATTTGCGCCTTACCATGCCCGGGCGCTACAACGCCCTCAACGCCCTGGCCGCTCTCGTTGCGGCCACGAACGTCGGGGTCGAGCCCGCGACGGCCCTCGAAGCGCTTGCGTGCTTCGGAGGCGTCAAGCGCCGTCAGGAAGTCAAAGGGCGCGCGTACGGTTGCACCGTGATCGACGACTTCGCGCACCATCCGACCGCCATCGAAGAGACGATCGGTGCGGTTCGCGAAGCGATGCGCGCCTCGGGAGAGCCGGGGCGTCTTTTGGCCGTGCTCGAACCCCGAAGCAATACGATGAAGCTCGGTACGATGAAGGGGCGCCTCGAAGGGGCGCTCTCCGGAGCGGACGCCGTTTACTGCTATGCGGGGTCGGGCGTGCGTTGGGAGCCGGGCGACGTGTTGCATCGCAACGCGTTCGCGACGCACGATTTGGACGCGCTCGTCGCCCGAATCGCGGCGGATGCGCGTCCCGGGGATCGGATCCTCTGCATGAGCAACGGCGCTTTCGGCGGCGTGCACGGGAAGCTCCTCGCGGCGCTCGCCGAAAAAGAACACAAGGAAGCAAAGTAAGCGCAATGACGAACGAACTTTCGGAAATCGGGATGCCGGGGCCGATCCAAGGCACGGCCGAAAAGAAAAAAGGATTTCTCTATCTGCACGGATTTCTCTCCTCGCCCGCGTCGGCAAAGTGCCGCGAACTGGCCGAGGCGGCCCGTGCGGCGGGCTTTGTCTTCGTCGCGCCCGACCTCAATCTCGCGCCCGCCAAGGCGGCGGATCTGGCGGAAGCGCAGGTGCGCGCGATGGAAAGCGAAGGTCTGGAGGTAACGGTCGTCGGATCGAGCCTCGGAGGCTTTTATGCCGGGCGTCTTGCCCGACGGTTCGGTCTTCGCGCGGTGCTTCTCAACCCGTGCCTCAATCCCTGGGCGATCGTATCGAGGGAAACGGGGCTCCGCACGATCTACGGCACGGACCGCACGCTTCTCGTCGAGGAGCGCTTCGCGGACGAACTTCTGGCGCTCGCCGAAGCGACGCCGCCCGTCCCCGCGGACCTGACGCGTACGCTCGCCGTGATTTCCACGGCCGACGAAGTGCTCGACTGGAAGGACGCGTACGGGAAACTGAAAGGTGCCGAAATTATTCTCTCCGAGGGTGACAACCATCGGCTCGAACGTTTTGCGGAGTTCATTCCTGCGATCCTGAGCGTCGCGAACGAAGGGTGAGCCGCAGGGCGCAAACGCCAAGAACAGCAGAACAGCACGAACAAGACGGAAACACACACCATGCATCTCTATTTCGAAGAGGACGGCGCCTTCAAGGCGGGTACCGTTCTCAGTCAGGCCGGTACCGCCTATCAGGTGGAACTGACGACGGGACGCCGCACGAAGGTGAAGCAGGCGAACGTCTTTTTCTCCTTCGAGTCGCCGAGCGCCTCGGAACTCATGACGCGCGCGCCGCTGGAGGCGGCCGAGCTCGATCCCGCCTTCCTTTGGGAAGTAGCGCCCGAGTCGGGCGAATTCGGCTTTGCGGACCTTGCGGCCGAATATTGGGGCGGCGACGAAGGGCCCGTGCAGAAGGCCGCGCTTCTTCTTGCACTTCACGGCAATCCCGTCTACTTCTACCGCAAGGGGCGCGGCGTCTACCGGCGCGCTCCCGCCGACATTCTCCAAAAAGCGTTGGAAGCGGTCGAAAAGAAAAAGCGTCTCGAAGCACAGAAGACCGCCTGGGCGAAAGCTATGGCGGCAGGGGAGCTTCCCGAGGAGATCGGTCGTGACGCGCTGAAACTTCTGACGAAGCCCGACAAGAACGGCATCGCCTGGAAGGCTCTTTCCGACGCCGCGTCGGAAACGCGTCAGACGCCGCTCCGACTGCTTCTTTCGCTCGGCGCGATTCCTTCGGCCTGGGACTGGCACGTCGAAAGCTTCTACGCTCTCAACTTCCCCCAGGGTCGGGGCTTCCCCGCGGAACTGCCGCTGCCCGGAATGTTCGGCGAGGATTTGCCCGTGGCCGAGGTCGACGCCTTCTCGATCGACGATTCGGCAACGACCGAAATCGACGATGCGGTGAGCGTCACGCATCTGGAAGACGGTCGCACGCGCGTGGGCGTTCACATTGCGGCGCCCTCGCTCGGGATTCTCCGCGACGACCCCCTGGACAAGACGGCGCGCTCGCGCATGAGTACGGTCTATGCGCCGGGGCTCAAGACGACGATGCTTCCCGAACCTTGGGTGAAGGCTTTTTCGCTTGACGAAGGCACGGCCGTTCCCTGCGTGTCGATCTACTTCACGGTGAAGGACGAAACGTTCGAGGTCGAGTCGAGCGAAACGAAGCTCGAAAAGATCGTCGTCGCGAAGAACCTGCGCTATGACAAGATCGACGACCTCGTGACGGAAGAGGCCCTGGCCGCCGACGCCCTCGAAATTCCGTACGCGCACGAAGTCGCTTGGCTCTGGCACTTCGCGAAGGCGCTTCAAAAGAAGCGCGAAGAAGTGCGCGGTCGCCCCGAACCCACGGGTCGCATCGACTGGTACTTCGTGCTCGAAGGCGAAGGACGCGACGCGCGCGTCGTCGTGAAGGGCCGTCGCCGCGGGGCGCCGCTCGATCTGCTCGTCGCGGAACTCATGATCCTTGCGAACAGTACCTGGGGGCTGTGGCTCGAAGAAAAGAGGACGCCGGGGATCTACCGCTCGCAGCGTATGGGGCGAGTGCGCATGAGTACGAGCCCGGCGCCGCACGACGGTCTGGGGGTCGCACGCTACGCATGGTCGACGTCGCCTTTGCGCCGCTACGTGGACCTCGTGAACCAGCGCCAGATCGTCTCGGCGCTTCTCGGCACCGGACCCGTTTATCAGGGGAACGATGCGGACTTCTTCACGATTGTTAGTCAGTTCGAAGCGATCTACGGTCTCTACAACGACTTCCAGACCCGGATGGAACGCTACTGGTCGCTGCGCTGGATCGAACAGGAAGGAGTCAAGGAACTCGAAGGCGCCGTCATCAAGGGCGAACTCGTCCGCATCGACGGGCTCCCCTTCGTGCATCGCGTGGCGGGTCTTCCCGAAGATCTCGCCCGCGGCCGCAAGGTGCGCTTGCAGGTCATCCGCTGCGATCTCGTGGACCTCGTGATGGAGACGAAGCTCCTCGCGGTGCTCGACGAAGCGGAAACCTCGACGGAGGACTTCGACGAGGAGGTGCTCGACGAAGAAGCCGAGGCCGCGGAATCCGCGGAAGCCGCAAAGGGCGAAGCCTGCGCCGAAGCGAGTGCTCCCGAGGGGGACGCGTCCGCGGACGCGAACGTTGCGCCCGTCTCGTCCACGGTGTCGTAAGTACGACATACCCCGCGTCGAGCGCGAAATTTCGACGGACTCGGGGTGCTTTGTGCTAGTCTCTCGGCCGCGCCTTCCGAAGCGCGGCTCGCCGAGTTTTATTGACGTCGCTTCGGGGCGGTGGTCCGTCCGAAGACGATCCCCACAACCGATTCCCGCAAACCGGACCACGGTGCTCGCACCGAATCGACGACGAGGAGACGCAGAAGTATGGCGGCCCATGATCCGGAGGATCTGAAGAACCACCTTCCGCAGGAAGACGACGCGCCCTCGCCCGTGCGGGATTCGGACGAGGCGAGCCGTGCGCTCGCGCGCGTGCAGCAGATTCTCGAAGAGGATCAGGAGCGCACGAAGGACCACCCGATTCCGAAGACGGAAGAGGACGACGAGGCATTGCCCGTCTCCGTCGAAGCTGCCGCGGAACTGCGCGCCGTGTTGGAGCCCCTGCACCCCGCCGACATCGCCTGGGTGCTTGAAGCTCTCCCCGTCGACGAACGACTTGCCGTTTGGAATCAGGTCAAGAGCGAATCGGACGGCGACATTCTCGTTGAGGTCAACGACGGCGTTCGCGAAACCTTGATCGACGCCATGGACCGCGACGAACTCGTCGATGCGGTCGAAACGCTCGATACGGACGAGATCGCGGACCTGGTCGACGACCTCCCGCCCGACGTCATGGCGGAGGTTCAAGAGGGGCTTTCGCACGAAGAACGAGCGCAGTTGCGTGCGGCCATCTCCTATCCGGAAGAGAGCGTCGGGGCCCGCATGGACTTCGAGATGGTCTCGATCCGCGAGGAAGTGACGGTCGACATGGTGCTTCGGTACCTGCGTCGGTTCGAGGTGTTGCCCGATCACATGGACCAGATCTTCGTCGTCGACCGGCTCGGACATCTGAAGGGGTCGGTGGCGATCGCTCAGCTCCTCACGTCGGACCCGGCAACGCAGGTGCGCCGGATCATGAAGACCGATCGCCTCACCCTCAATCCGCTCGACGACGCGAGCGACGCCGCACAGGCTTTCGAACGTTACGACCTCGTGAGCGCGGCGGTCGTCGACGAAGCGGGACGCCTCGTCGGGCGACTCACCGTCAACGAAGTGGTCGACGTCATTCGTGAAGAAAGCGAAGAGGACGCGTTCGGTGCCGTTGGTCTCGACGACGAACAGGACTTGTTCGGCAGCGTCTGGGAGTCGGCCAAAAGCCGCTGGCTCTGGCTCGGGGTCAATCTCTGCACGGCGTTTTTCGCCTCGCGCGTGATTTCCGCCTTCGACGGCACGATCGAGCGCGTGGTGGCGCTCGCCGCTCTGATGCCGATCGTGGCCGGGATGGCCGGGAATTCCGGCAATCAGACGCTGACGCTTCTCGTGCGCTCTTTGGCCATGGGGCAGGTGACGGAAGCCAACAAGGCCGACCTCATCAAAAAGGAAATCGGCGTCTCGCTCGTGAACGGCCTCATCTGGGGGCTGATCGCCGGGGCGTGCGCCTGGGGGCTCTATTGGGATCAGCCCGAAGGAAAGACGCTGGGGCTCGTCATGTGCCTTGCGATGCTTCTCAACATCATCCAGGGGGCGGTCGTGGGGCTCGCGGTCCCGCTCCTTTTGCGCCGCTTCGGCCGCGATCCGGCCATGGGCGGATCGGTGCTTCTAACCTTCACGACCGACTCAGGGGGGTTCCTCATTTTCTTGGGACTTGCCACGTTCTTCTTTGCCTGACGGGGTGCGGCGCCGAAGCCCGAGCCGCGATCGACCAACCAAGCGAAAAGGGCGTTCCTCCGGGAACGCCCTTTTTGTTGCGCTTTCGTTCGGTGTTCGATTCCGCCTCAGAGGTCGCCGAAGAGGCGCTTCAAGTCGTCGAGGCTCCTTTTTGCTTCGGGCCTTTCCGAGTCGCTTTCCTTGCGGGAGACTTCCCGAACGGGGTAGTTGTCTTCGATTTCGTCCTTCCAGTACCCGAAGGGGCTCGAAGAGCGCAGGAACCGTTCGGCCGCTTCGGAGCCGATGCCCTCGACACGCAGAATGCGGTGCGTGTCGAATTCGATGTCGAGCCAGCGGCGCGACGGATCGTAACCAGCGGAGAGGATTCCTCCGCGATGAATCGGCTGCCTCTTCATTTTTGTGTCCTCCTCGAAGGGTGGCGTGCGCCCCGGGTCGACGTCGGGCGCACCGTCGATTCGTCCATTCTACCGAGCCCGGACGCTGTCGCCGAAAGCGGGTGTTTCCCGTACGTTTTCCGTGCTTTCTACTCAGGCATCCCGCACGAAAGCCCCTTTCTCGCTTGCATTCGTTCCCGCCGAGCGACGCATAATAGGGGACATCCTATCGGATGAATACGGAAAATTTACGCGCAGGGCCCGAAGTGCGCTTCCGAATTTTGGTTAGAATGCGCCCTTTCTTTATTCCGGAGCAAAGGACGGCCGCCCCTCGGAGAGGGGGCTTGAGGCGCCGTCGAACCGAACCATGAAATCTCACCGAACTCACGTCGCCCCGTCCTCAACCCGCACCCACCGGTCTTCCAAAACGAAGTCCGTTTGGGCGAAGCGCGTCGCCTTTACGGCGGTGGTCGGGACGATCGTCGGGCTCTGTGCGTTCGGCGAAGGATTCGAGCGTGTCTCGCTTGCCAAAACCGAACCGGCGGCCTTCGTCGAAGCGCCCCGCGTCGCGGAAGTGAAAGCCGTCGAGGCCGAACCCGCAGTCGTGCCCGTTGAAACCGTGCCCTCGAACCTCGGGATTTCGGGTACGTCCGTTGCGACCTACATTTCCCGCTCCTACCGCGTCACGCGCGAGGACGCCCTCCAGATGACGGAGTGGGCGATCGAAATCGGACGTGCTCAGGACGTCGATCCGCTCCTCATTCTCGCCGTCGTCGGCACGGAATCGAGCTACAACGCCAAAGCGAAGAGTTCCGCGGGGGCCGAAGGCCTCATGCAGGTGATGACCCGCGTGCACCTTGACAAATTCGAGCCCTTCGGGGGGCGTGCGGCCGCGCTCGAGCCCTATCCCAACATGGTGGTGGGAACGAGCATTCTTGCGTCCCTCATCAAAAAGACGGGCAACGTGACGAAAGCCTTGAAGTGGTACTCGGGGGCGGCTCTTCACGACACCGATTTCGGGTACGGCTCCAAGGTGCTCAAAGAACGGAGCCGTTTGCTCGTTGCCGCCAAGGGCGATTCGGACCGCGCGGTGCAACTCTCGCGCACGAAAAAGAGCGGCCCCGCCTTTGAAAAGAAGGCGGTCGTGAAGCACCTTCCCTACGAACACTGGGAAGCCGTGGAAGTAGCCGCGAACAAGGCGGCCGCAAAGCGCAATGCCGCCGCGGACGAAGCCGTGCTTCGGCTCGAAGGCGGCCGCGAAGTTGAGCTTGCGAACGTCGCTCCGAAGACCGACGCTGCTCCCGTGCGTTCGGCCGCGGGCGAAAAGCGCGCCTATCCCGCCGAGAAGAAAAGCGCGGGCGGAGCCGAGTCCCGCGGTTCCTGAGAACGCGTTCGCTCCTTTTCCCGCATCATTTCCCGCACGAGGCTCGGTAGAAGTTCGTTGTAGGCTTGTCCTCCGGACCGCCGGGCCTTTTTCGCATCGCGCGGGAGGGTGCGCGGTTCAGCGCTTCGGAAAGTCGCCCGCGAGGGTCGAAACCCACACGGCGCAGGCCAGGCCCGCCGTTTCGGTACGAAAGACCCGGGGGCCGAGCAGCGTCGGGTGCCAACCCGCTTCTTCGGCCCGTTCGATTTCGGCGGGCGAAAAGCCCCCTTCGGGACCGACCGCAAAGACGATGCTCGCCAGGCCCGGCTCGATCGCGGGACGCGGGGCGTCCGCCTTCGCGCCCGGCGCGAGAAGGATGCGGAGCGCCCCTTCCGTTCGGAGGGCGTCGTCGAAGCTTGCCGCCCCGTCGACCGACGGAATCACGTTGCGCCCGCACTGCTCGGCCGCGGCCCGAGCCGTTTCGCGCAGTTTCGCAAGGCGCTTTTCGAGTCGGTCGCCCGAAAGTCGGGTGACGCTCCGTTCGGCCGGTGTGACGACGATGTGCGAGACGCCCGCTTCGGTTGCCTTTTCAACGATCCAGTCCATCTTTTCGGGTGACACCCAGCTCTGAACGAGCGTCATGCGAAGGGGCGATTCGACCGGAGGTTCTTCGACCCGGTCGACGTGTACGAAGGTGCTCTCGGCCGTGAATTCGATCGTGCCCGACCAGAGCTTTCCGCGACCATTGAAAAGGTCCACCCGTTCGCCCGACGCGAGACGCAGGGCGCGTCCCGCGTGATGGGCGGCTTTTGGGGGAAGCGTGACGGTGCCCTCGAAGGTTTCGTCGGGGGCGTCTATGTAAAAGCGCGGATTCGCCATGGTGCTCGGAAAGGGTGGAGAACGTCGCCGCGGGGCGAAAAACGTTGCGTTCGAAGAGAAACTCGGGAAAACTCAGGGGCCTCGGAGTCGGGCTCCCGACCGTGAATGATAAAATAAGATGTTTGTCGGAGGCGCCCGCACGGGGCAACCGCGCAAGCGTCCGGCCGGATGCTTGCGGGACCCGACGGGAGATGAAGCCTCCCCCTCCTCTGAGTCAACCCAATCAACGGATACATATGTCTCACGTTTCCGCTCAGACGATGGCCAACGCCATTCGTGCTCTCGCCATGGATGCGGTCCAGAAGGCGAAGTCCGGTCATCCGGGCATGCCGATGGGCATGGCCGACATCGCCGTGGCGCTCTGGTCCCGTCATCTCCGCTTCAATCCTCAGGATCCCCGCTGGGTCGGTCGCGACCGCTTCATCCTCTCGAACGGTCACGGTTCGATGTTGCAGTACGCGCTTCTGCATCTGACCGGGTACGATCTCTCGATCGACGACCTGAAGGCCTTCCGCCAGCTGGGCAGCAAGACGCCGGGGCACCCCGAAGTCGACGTGACGCCGGGTGTGGAAACGACGACCGGTCCGCTCGGTCAGGGCATCGCCAACGGCGTCGGCATGGCGCTTGCGGAAAAGATGCTCGCGAAGGAATTCAACCGCGAAGGCTTCCCCGTCATCGACAACCACACGTACGTGTTCCTCGGCGACGGTTGCCTCATGGAGGGCATCAGCCACGAAGTCTGCTCGCTCGCGGGTGTCTGGGGCCTCAACAAACTCGTGGCCATTTACGACGACAACGGCATCTCGATCGACGGCGACGTGCGCGGCTGGTTCCGCGACGACACGCGCGGCCGCTTCGAAGCCTACGGCTGGAACGTGATCGGTCCCGTTGACGGTCACGACATCGACGCGATGGACCGTGCAATCGCCGAAGCGAAGCGCTCCGCCGAGAAGCCCACCCTCATCATCGCCAAGACGACGATCGGCAAGGGCGCTCCCCACCGTCAGGGTACGGCCAAGGTGCACGGCGAAGCTCTGGGCGACGAAGAAATCGCCGCCACGCGCGAAGCGATCGGCTGGCCTTACGCTCCCTTCGAAATTCCGGCGGAAGTCTACGCCGCGTGGGATCACAAGGAAGAAGGCCGCAAGATCGAAGGCGAATGGGAAGCGATGTTCGCCGAATACGAAAAGACCTATCCGGAACTTGCCGCCGAACTCAAGCGCCGCCTCGCGGGCGAACTCCCCGAAGGCTGGTCCGACGTCGTGATGGACGCGCTTTGCGCCGCGGAAGAAGCTCAGGAAACGATGGCGACCCGAAAGGCGAGCCAGAAGGCCCTCAACGCCCTCGCTCCCGCGCTTCCCGAACTCCTCGGCGGCTCCGCCGACCTCACGGGCTCGAACCTCACCAACTGGTCGGGTGTGAAGAGCCTCAACTCGGGTGAATTCGACGCCCGTCACATCAGCTACGGCGTGCGTGAATTCGGCATGTCGGCCGTCATGAACGGGATTGCGCTTTACGGCGGCTTCATCCCGTACGCGGCCACGTTCCTCACGTTCTCCGACTACTCGCGCAACGCGCTTCGCATGTCCGCGCTCATGAAGCAGCGTGTCATCAACGTCTTCACGCACGACTCGATCGGTCTCGGTGAAGACGGTCCGACGCACCAGTCCGTGGAACACGTTCCGTCGCTGCGCCTCATCCCCGACATGGACGTCTGGCGTCCCGCCGACACCGTCGAAACGATCGTGGCCTGGGCCTCGGCAATCGAACGCCGCGACGGTCCGTCGTCGCTCGTGTTCACGCGTCAGAACGTTCCCTTCCTCGATCGCGACGAAGTCGACGCCGACGCCATGGCCAAGGGCGGCTACGTGGCGGCCGAAGCGCCTGCCGGTGCGGGCGAAGCCGACGTCATCCTCCTTGCGACGGGTTCCGAAGTGGGGCTCGCGATGAAGGCCCGCGCCGAACTCGCGGCTCTCAACATCCAGGCGCGCGTCGTCTCGATGCCCTGCACGAGCATCTTCGACCGTCAGGACGCCGAATGGCGTGCCTCGGTCCTCACGCCCGGTACCCCGATCCTCGCGATCGAGGCCTCGAAGACCGACCTTTGGTGGAAGTACATGTCCGGCAAGGGCGACGTGCTCGGCGTCGACCGTTTCGGCGAAAGCGCTCCCGCGGACGTGCTCTGGCAGCGTTTCGGCTTCACGGTCGAAAACGTCGTCGCCAAGGTGACCGCACTTCTCAAGTAATTTTCACGTCACACTCCAAAAAACAGGAATCGCAACAAAATGACCATCCGTGTTGCCATCAACGGTTTCGGCCGCATCGGCCGCAACGTTCTCCGCGCCCACTACGAATCCGGCAAGGCCCACGACATCGAAATCGTGGCCGTCAACTCTCCGGGTGACGTGAACATCAACGCGCACCTCCTGCGCTACGACTCCTGCCACGGCCGTTTCAACGCCACGGTTGAAACGGACGGCGACGACATGATCGTCAACGGCGACCGCATGCGCGTCTTCGGCACGCGCGACCCGCGCGAACTGCCCTGGGCCGACCTCGGCGTCGACCTCGTCATGGAATGCACGGGCGCCTTCAATTCGAAGGAAAAGAGCCAGGTGCATCTCGATCAGGGCGCAAAGAAGGTGCTCCTTTCGGCTCCCGGCAAGACCGCCGATGCGACGATCGTCTACGGCGTCAACCACAAGAGCCTGAAGGCTTCGGACCTCATCGTCTCGAACGCCTCCTGCACGACGAACTGCCTCGCGCCCCTCGTCAAGCCCCTGCAGGAAGCGATCGGCCTTGAACGCGGCCTTATGACGACCGTTCACGCCTACACGAACGACCAGGTCCTCACGGACGTCTACCACAAGGATCTTCGTCGCGCCCGTGCCGCCACGCAGTCGATGATCCCGACGAAGACGGGTGCCGCCGCGGCCGTCGGCCTCGTGCTCCCCGAACTGAACGGTCTCCTCGACGGCTTCGCCGTTCGCGTCCCGACCATCAACGTGAGCTTCGTCGACCTCACCTTCATCGCCAAGCGCGACACCTCGCTCGAAGAAATCAACGCGATCATGAAGGCGGCTTCGGAATCCGAAGAACTCCGCGGTATTCTCGGCTACAACGACCTGCCGCTCGTTTCCTGCGACTTCAACCACGATTCGCACAGCTCCACGTACGACGCGACCCTCACGAAGGTCTCGGGCGGCCGCCTCGTCAAGGTGACGTCCTGGTACGACAACGAATGGGGCTTCTCGAACCGCATGCTCGATACGGCCGTCGCCATGATGACCGCGAAGTAAGTCGACCGACGATATTCGCCGAACGCAGCCGGCCGCGGGCCGGCTGCGTTTTTCCAACGAATCGGGCGGGTTGTGCTCCGCGGGGTCCCTCGGGGGCCCGCACCCGCAGCCCCGTCCGGGTACGGAGAAAAGAATGCACGTTAAAACTCTCGAAGAGCTCGCGAAGGCCGGTCAGCTTGCCGGCAAGCGCGTCATGATCCGCAGCGACCTCAATGCGCCTCACGACGAGGCCGGTCACATCACGAACGAAGCCCGTCTCGTGGCGAGCGTTCCGGCGATCCGCATGGCGCTCGATGCGGGTGCGGCCGTCATGGTGGTGAGCCACCGCGGTCGCCCGACCGAAGGCACGGTGACGGAGGCCGACAGCCTCGTGCACGTCGCGCGACGCATGGGCGAACTTCTCGGTCGTCCGATGCCGCTCGTCGAAAACTGGGTGGACGGCGGCTTCGACGTGAAGCCGGGCGAAGTCGTCATGCTTCAGAACTGCCGCTGCAACGCGGGCGAAAAGAAGTGCGACGAAGCGCTCTCGAAGAAGTACGCCGCGCTTTGCGACGTCTTCGTTCACGACGCTTTCGGTACGGCCCACCGCGCTCAGGCCTCCACGGTCGGCGTCGCGCGCTTTGCGCCCGTCGTGTGCGCGGGTCCCCTGATGGCGGCCGAAATCGACGCGCTTACGCGTGCCGTTGAAAACGCGAAGCACCCGCTCGCGGCGATCGTCGGCGGCTCCAAGGTTTCGACGAAGCTCACCATCCTTTCGAACCTCGCCGAAAAGGTCGATCAGCTGATCGTCGGCGGCGGCATCCTCAACACGTTCCTGCTCGCCGCCGGCAAGCCCGTCGGCAAGTCGCTTGCCGAACCCGAACTCGTCGACGAATGCAAGCGCGTTCTCGCGATCCTCGAAAAGAAAGGTGCGAGCCTTCCGATGCCCGTCGACGTCGTCGTGGCGAAGGCCTTTGCGGAAGACGCCGAACACCGTGTGGCCGATGTGGACGACGTGCGCGAAGACGAAATGATTCTCGACGTCGGTCCCAAAACCGCGGCGATGCTCGGCGAGCTTCTCCGCTCGGCGGGCACGATCGTCTGGAACGGTCCCGTGGGCGTCTTCGAAATGGCTCCGTACGCCGAAGGTACGCGTCAGATGGCCGAAGCGATCGCCGAAGCGACCGAAAAGGGTGCTTTCTCGATCGCGGGCGGCGGTGACACGGTGTCGGCCGTTGCGAAGTTCGGCGTCGAAGACCGAATCTCCTACATCTCGACGGGCGGCGGCGCCTTCCTCGAATTCCTCGAAGGGAAGACGCTTCCGGCCGTGGCCGTTCTTGAGGAACGCGCCTAAGTAACGTTCGGTGACCGACGGGGGACGGCCGCAAGGCCGTCCCCCGTTCGTCAACAAGCCCTGAAAACGCAATCTTTTTCAGGCCAACCTCCGCCCATTCAAAAGGAGCACAGACGATGGACAAGAAGCAGGCGCTTTTGCAGCGGTTTCTCCGCTACGCGGCCGTAACGAGTCAGAGCAGCACGAAGACGGGGACCGTCCCGAGCACGCCCGGTCAGCGTACGCTCGCCGAACTGCTCGCGCGAGAACTCGAAGAACTCGGGCTCGTCGATATTGAAATTTCCGAGTATGCCGTGCTGACGGCGAAGCTCCCCGGGAACCTTCCCGAAGGGAAGAAGGTGCCGGCGGTCGGCTGGGTCGCGCATCTCGACACGGTGGATGCGGGTCTGTGCGCGGACATCCACCCGCACGTCGTCAAGAACTACGCGGGCGGCGACATCTGCCTCAACGAAGAAAAGCAGATCTACCTGCGCACGGCCGAACACCCCGAAATCGAACGCTACGTCGGCGACGACATCGTCGTGACGGACGGTACCTCGGTGCTCGGCGCCGACAATAAGTCGGCGATCGCCAACATCATGACGGCGCTTTCCATCGTGCAAAGCGAAAACCGTCCGCATGGCGACATCTACGTGTGCTTCGTTCCCGACGAAGAAATCGGTCTCCTCGGTGCGAAGAAAATCGACTTCTCGAAGTTCCCCGTCGATTTCGCCTACACGATCGACTGCTGCGAACTCGGTGAAGTGGTGTACGAAACCTTCAATGCGGGCGGTGCCACGCTGAAGATCAAGGGTGTGACCGCTCACCCGATGTCGTCGAAAGGCGTTCTCGTCAATCCGACTCTGGTGGCGGTCGACTTCATCAACATGCTCGATCGCGGTGCGACGCCCGAATTCACCGAAAATACCGAGGGCTTCGTTTGGGTGAACGCCATGCAGTCGACACCCTCTCAGGCGACCGTTTCGCTCAAGATCCGCGACCACAACCGCGAAAAGTACGAAGCGAAGAAGGCCCAGATCGCCGCGGCGGTCGAGTATCTCAAGGTGCGTCACCCGCGCGCCGAGCTCGAGCTCACGATCTCGGATGTCTATGGCAACATCGCCGATGCCGTCCGGGACGAAAACCGCATCTGCATTGACCACCTCTACCGCGCGCTGGAAATCCAGAAGATCGAACCCAAGACGATCGCCATGCGCGGCGGCACCGACGGTTCCTTCATCTCCACGAAGGGGATCCTGACGCCCAACTACTTCACGGGCGGGCTCAATTTCCACAGCAACTGCGAATTCCTGCCGCTCTCCGCCTGGGAAAAGAGCCTCGATGTGACGCTCACGCTGATCGATCTGATCGCCGAGTAACGCGCTCGATCAACGCATACGAAAGCAGAAAGGGCGCCCGCGAGGGCGCCCTTTTGCAATCAGTCGAAGAAGGCCGCGTTGGCGGACGAAGCCTTGTTCTTTCGCAGCGAGAAGTAGAGCTTGAGGACGAAACGCCCCAAGGCGTGAATCCGGAGTCGACGTCGGTCCTTATTCTTCGGGGGATACAAGGCGAAGTGGGACTTCAGGCGGGGGAAGATCCCCTCGAGCTCGTTCACGTAGTCCTTGTCGTCCGTTTGGTATGCCAGGTTGAGGTCCTGCCACCATACGTTGAAGGCACGATCGAAGAGACCGGTTTTCATCGCATCCGGCGTTTCGGGGGCTTCAAGCGTATCGAGGAAGTAGTCGAGCTGAAGCTTGCTTTTGCTTTTCGACTTCGAGATGCTCGAACCCCGGAGGCGATAGAGGTAGAGATTTTCCGGCACCAGAGCAACCGACTCGAGGGCGGCGAGCACGGAGACGAGGAACGGCTGATCTTCGCCCTTGCGGAAGCGCTCGTCGAAGGGAATCTTCTCGAGAAGCCAGCGGGCGTAGAGGTTGTTGCACGCAAAGTGACTCACGGCAGAGTCGGTCCACTGGGGCGAGAAAAAGCGCCGAATGGCCTCCGCTTGGGTGATGCGACCGCCCTTCGGAAGGGGCGGAGCGGGCGTGTCGCCGTTTTTGTCGAAGCACTGCACGCCGCAGGTCACCAGGTCGCACCGATGCGTCAGCGCGGCATTCACGCAGGCACTCAGCGTGTTCTCCTTGAGGAGGTCGTCGCTGTCGAAAAAGAAGACGTAGTCGAAGTGCTCGGGGGCCGCAAGCGCTGACCTGATGCCCGTATTGCGCGCTCCGGCCAACCCTTTGTTGCTCTGCCGGATGACGGTGAGATTGGCGTGCCGCGCGGCGTACTCGCCGAGGATCGCGGGCGACTCGTCTGTCGATCCGTCGTCCACGGCAAAGATGCGGAAGTTCGGATAGGTTTGAGTCAGAGCCGAATCCAAGCACGGCGCCAAATAGCGTGCCATGTTGTAGACGGGGATGACGACGGCAACTGGGGGAGTGGGTTCGGACATGCTTTCCAAAAAAAGCACGCCCGATCCGGAGATCGGGCGTGCCGGGTCAACGGGTTGAAATCAAATCTGGCCGTAATGCTTCGCGAGGTAATCCTGCGAATCCACGGCCTTTTCGCCTCGTTTTACGGTCTGACGAGTATAGCGGCCGTCGCTTCCCATGGTCCAACTCTGGACGTTGTCGGCAAGTTGCAGGTCGAGGCTTCGCTTGAGGCGGTCGCGGATGCTCTTGTCGAGTACCGGAACGAGAACCTCGATGCGTCCGTCGAGATTGCGCGGCATGAGGTCGGCCGAGCCGATCAGCACGACGGGCTCGCCCGCATGGTCGAACCAGTAGGCGCGGGCGTGCTCGAGGAATCGACCCACGATGCTCGTCACGGTGATGTTGTCGCTGATGCCGGGGATGCCGGGACGCAGACAGCAGATGCCGCGGATGATGAGCGAGATGCTAACACCCGCTTGGCTCGCTTCGTAGAGCGCGCGGATGATGTGGCGGTCGACGAGCTGGTTGCACTTGAAGATGATGCGACCGTTGCCGTTCGCCTTGTGGCATTCCACTTCCTTGCGGATGTGCTCGAGAATCGACGTGCGCGTCGAGTGGGGCGAGACGACGAGCTGACGATACTTTGTCTGGGACGAATAGCCCGTCATCACGTTGAAGAGGTCGGAGACGTCGGCGCAAATGTCGTTGTCGGCCGTGAGCAACCCGTAGTCCGTATAGATTTTCGCGGACGAGGGGTTGTAGTTCCCCGTCGAAATGTGTACGTAGCGCTTCATGCCGTCCGCCTCGCGACGAACGACGAGACAAAGCTTGGCGTGGATCTTGAGGCCGACGAAGCCGTAGACGATGTTGACCCCCGCCTTTTCCATCTCTTCGGCCCAGTTGATGTTGCGTTCTTCGTCAAAGCGTGCCTTCAGTTCGACGACGGCCGTCACCTGCTTGCCGCGTCGGCGGGCGTCGATGAGGGCGGCGACGATGGGACTGTTGTTGCCGCAACGGTAAAGCGTCTGCTTGATTGCCACCACCTGCGGATCGACCGAAGCGCGGCGAATGAAATCGAGCACGCCCGAGAAGCTTTCGTAGGGATGGTAGAGCAGGATGTCGTGGTTGCGTGTCGTTGCAAAGACGTCGCCCTCCTGAACGAACGCGGGCTCCAGTCCTTTATAGGAGGGATCCTTGAGGTTCGGACGGTCGAGGCCGATGAGCGGCATGAATTCCGACATCGCCAAGGGGCCTTTCACGCGGTAGATCTGGAAGGGGAGGAGCTCAAGACGGTCGACGAGGAAGCTTGAGAGTTCCGTATCGGACCCGTGCTCAAGTTCAAGGCGAATGACGTCGCCGAAGCGGCGCTGGTCGACGAAGTCCTTGACGGCCTCAAGAAGGTCGTCCGCTTCGTCCTCTTCGATTTCGAGGTCCGTGTTGCGGGTGATGCGAAAGAGCATCGACGCCGAGACGCGGTGCCCGGGGAAGAGCGCGCCGATATGTTCGCGAATCAGATCTTCGAGCAGGATGATGTCGTCGTCGCGGCTGTTGGAGTTGAAGCCGAGTTCGTTGTAGGTCGACTCCTTTGTACGGGGCACGAAGATGAAGCGCGACATGTTGTTCGGACACTTCAGACGAGCGTACCGAACGAGACCTTCTTCGGATTCGAGCTTCACGAGGAAATTGAGGCTCGTGTTGGAAATCGTCGGGAAGGGGTGCCCCGGGTCGATCGCCTGCGGGGTAAGAATCGGGTAGATCTCGTTGTCGAAGTACCCTTCGAGGAAGGACTTCTGACGGTCCGTGAGGTCCTTGTAGCGAACAAGGCGCACGCCGCGTTCCATAAGGGCCGGGTGCAGGTTCAGGCGCCAGTGATTCTGAGCGCGGTTGAGAAGCCCCAGAACGCGCTTGCGGATTTCCGCGAGCTGCTTGGCGGGGGGCAGTTCGTCGGGAGAGCTCGACGAGGCACCTCCCTTCATCTGTCGGCAGATGTTGGAGACGCGCACCATGAAGAATTCGTCGAGGTTGTTGTAGAAGATCGAGAGGAACTTGAGTTGCTCCAGAAGCGGCACGTTCGGATCGCACGCTTCGTCGAGCACCTTACGATCGAACTCGATCCAGTTGATTTCGCGGTTGATGTAAAGACGGGGATCCGAGAGATCCGTGACGCCTTCCGCGGAGGGAAGCGGAGGCGGCAAGTCATCGTCGACCGCAGCTCGTGCGGCTCGTGCGGGCGCCTTGCGCGTGCCGGTTTTGACACGGGGTTTCGTGGCGCGGGCTTTAGGTTTGGCGGGTGCTTCCGGTTGAGCGGCCGCAATGGCGGTGGTGGCAGCGGCGGATTCGGGCGTCTGCGTCTCGGTCATGGTGATTCGGGTTGTCCTCGGAGCCGTGAAAGGTAAGATCGATAGACCATTCTAGAGAACCCATATGTAATTTCCATGAAAAAGGGCCGCTTGCGCGGCCCTTTACGGGGTTATCCCGAGGTGTTTCCGATTTTCAGGCGTTTTCCTCGGTCTTTTGCTTTTGTGCCTGCCATGTCTGGAAGTATTTCCAGGCAAATCCCACCACGACCGGGCCGAGGAGCGCCGCAACGATGCCGAGAAGAAGAATGAGCGAGAGGTTGTTCTTGACGAAGGGAACGTTGCCGAAGAGGTAGCCCGCCCCCACAATCGTCACCGCCCAGATGACGGCGCCCGCGCCGCTGAAAAGCTCGAACCGCAGGCCGTTCATGCGGGCTGCGCCCGCGATGAGCGGAGCGAACGCGCGCACGATCGGAATGAAACGGGCGAGGAGAATCGTCTTGCCGCCGTGGTCCGTGTAGAACGCATGGGCGTGCTGCAGCTTGGAGGCGTTGATCCAGGAGATGCTCCCGTCGTAGATCTTGTTGCCCAGCCACTTCCCCGTGGCGTAGCCGACGGAATTGCCGAAGACGGCACCGAGGATCACGGCGAGCATGATCATCCAGGGACTGGCTGTTCCGGAGGCGGCTACGGTACCCGCCACGAAAAGAAGCGAGTCTCCGGGCAGAAACGACATGACCACGAAGCCCGTCTCCAGAAAGAAGATGATGAACATCGCCGCGTAGATCAGCGTCCCGTAGTTGGTCGCGAGGTGGACCAGAAAATGGTCGGCGTTCGTGAAAAGATCGACGATGAGCTCGATAAAATCCATGGTGCGGTGTGCTGTGGACCTATGACAAATGTTCCATATCATACTGAAGACACCCGAAGCGCGGCTTAACCGTTCTTCAGGATTTTGTAATCCCGTCTCAAGGATCTTCATGCCGTCTGAGAATCGCCGTCCTCCCATTCGGGAACTTTCCTCCGAGCTCATCAGTCAGATTGCGGCGGGTGAGGTGATCGAGCGCCCCGCGTCGGTCGTCAAAGAACTCGTGGAAAACGCCGTCGACGCGGGTGCCATGAATGTCGAAGTACGTATCGACGGGGGCGGCTTGAAGCGCATCGTCGTCACGGACGACGGCTGCGGCATCCCGAAGGACGAGCTCCCGCTCGCGCTCAAGCGCCACGCGACGAGCAAGATCCGCAATCTCCTTGATCTTGAAAATGTTTCGACGCTCGGCTTTCGCGGCGAAGCGCTCGCATCGATCGATTCGGTGTCGGCGGTGACGATTCAAAGCCGTGCAACGGGGGCCGACCGCGCCTGGGAGCTTTCCGAAGGCGAACTCGTCCCCTCGGCGGGGCCTCAGCAGGGCACGCGCATTGAGGTGCGCGACCTCTTTTACAAGACGCCCGCCAGGCGCAAATTCATGAAGTCCGAGGCGACGGAGAACGCGCACGTCGTCGCGCAGCTCCATCGCATCGCTTTGGCCAATCCTGCGGTGCGCTTTGTCCTGTACCAGAACGGTCGCCATATTTTCGACCTTCCGGCCGTCGAAACGCAGGACGAACGCATCGTCGCACTGATGCCGAGGGCGTTCGAGAGCGGGCACCGTTCGGTCGACGCGGAAGACTTGGGGATGCGCCTTACGGGTCTCGTCGGACTGCCGACCGTCTCGAAACCGAAGGGCGATGCGCAGTATCTCTTCGTCAACGGTCGTTTCGTGCGCGACCGAACCTTCGCGCACGCCGTGCGTCAGGCGTACCAGGACGTGCTTCACGGGCAGGCGCAGCCCCTCTATTGTCTTTTTCTCACGGTGCCCGCCGCCGAGGTGGACGTGAACGTGCATCCTACGAAAACCGAAGTGCGCTTTCGCAACACGCAGCGGATCCATTCCTTCGTCGACCGGGCGGTCGGCGAGGCGTTGGCACCCCCGCGGGCGGGTGAAGAGGCGGATCGCCTTTCGGACGAATGCACGGTTGCAGACGAGGGGCTTGCCGACTCGGCGACGGCCTCGGATGTAACCTTTGCGCCCCGTCCCCGGTACGAGCCGCGCTATGAGCCGCACCGCGAATCCGAGGTGCGCATCGCCGCGACGTTCCGCACGGCCTCCGAAGGGGCGGAACGCCCCTCGGCGTCGGCCGTCGATTCGGCCCTGCGTCTTTTCGGTGCGTCGGAAGCCGTCAGGGACTACGTCCTTGATCCAAACACCTCCTCGGGCGCGCGTCTGTCGCAAAGCTTCCGGGACTTCCCGAGCTCCGCTCCCGCTCCCGCGTTGCCTTCCGCACCAGCCGATCAAAGTGCTTTTGTGTTCGACAACGGCGTCGAAGTCGATGCGGTCGACACTGCCGAAGCCGCCGATGCTGTCGGTGATGAGTCCGAATCTCGGACGAACGTTGCGATGCCCGAGGAGTCCGTCGAGCCCGTTCGCCTGCGCGAGGAACCGAAGTCCGAACCCGTTCTGCCGAGCGACGCCCTGCCGACGGGACGCCTTGGGCGGCCCGTCGCTCAGATCGCCGGTCTCTACGTGATTGCCGAAAACGAGGAAGGCCTTGTCATCGTCGATCAACACGCCGCAGCCGAACGCATCACGTATGAAAAACTGAAGGCCTCGATGGCCTCGCACGCGATGCCCGTGCAACCGCTCCTTCTCCCGCAGGTGATTCGCGTCTCGGCCGTCGAGATGGCGACCTTCGAAGAGCACTCGGACGCGTTGAAGGAGATGGGAATCGAGCTTTCGGTTGCGGGCCCCGATTCGCTCGCGCTTCGTGCCGTGCCGGCGATCCTGCACGATGCACCCATTACGGCGCTCGAAAACACGGTGCGTGCGGTGCTCGAAGATCTGGAGGCCTATGGCGAAAGCTTCCTGATCGAAGAAGCGCGCAACAAGATTCTCGCGACCATGGCCTGCCATGGGTCGATCCGTGCCAACCGCAAGCTCGCCATGAAGGAAATGGAAGAGCTCTTGCGTGCGATGGAGCGCACGGAACGGTCGGATCAGTGCAATCACGGTCGTCCGACCTGGACGCAATTGACGGTCGCGGAACTCGACAAACTTTTCATGAGAGGCAAGTAATGACGGAACGCAAGCCCGATGCGGTGATGATCATCGGACCGACGGCTTCGGGAAAATCCGCCTTGTCGCTGGAAATCGCCCGACGCATTCCCGTCGAAATCATTTCCATGGATTCGGCGCTCGTGTATCGGGGGATGGACATCGGAACGGCGAAGCCGACGCTTGAAGAGCGTTCGGTCTGTCCTCACCATCTGATCGACATCCGCGACATCGGCGAAAGCTATAGCGCGGCCGAATTCCTGGAGGATACCCTGCGGCTCGTTCCGGAAATTCGGGCCCGCGGGCGGGTGCCTTTGATCGTGGGCGGAACGATGCTCTACGCCAAGGCGCTTCGCGACGGTCTGAACGACATGCCGAGCAGCACGCCCGAGGTGCGGGCCGAGGTCGCCGAAGAGGCGGCTCGGCTCGGTTGGCCTGCCATGCACGCCGAACTCGCGCGCGTCGATCCGACAACGGCTCGGCGTCTTGCCCCCAACGACAGTCAGCGCATCGGTCGCGCGCTCGAAGTTTTTCGCATGACGGGGCGCCCCATTTCGTCCTTCCACGAAGAGAAGACGGAGTCGCCCCTGCAGTGCGTTACGATCGGGATCCTTCCCGAAAATCGCAAAGAACTCCATGCTCGCATCGAGGCGCGGTTCGACGCCATGCTTCGCGACGGGTTCCTCAACGAAGTGCGCGCCCTGATGAAGCGGCCCGATTTCGATCCCGACAGTCCGGCCATGCGCGCGGTGGGTTACCGCCAGGCCGTCGACTTTTTGAGCGGACGATGCGATGCGTCCGCCTTCCGTTTGGCAGGTATCGCCGCCACTCGTCAGTTGGCCAAGCGTCAGATCACCTGGATGCGCGGCTGGAATATGGATTTTATAAAAAAACAATAAAAACAATAACTTGTTATGTCGTTGGGTGATCTTTTCACACGCTACTGCATGTTCCAACCGTCCAAGGGCAAATACCGCCCCGATATCGACGGCATGCGTGCCGCGGCCATCGCGATGGTCGTCGGCTACCATTTTTTCCCGCAACTCGTCCCCAACGGCTTCATCGGCGTGGACGTGTTCTTCGTGATTTCCGGCTACTTGATTGCGGGGATCAGTCTGGGACGGATCGTGGACGGGACGTTCTCGATCCGAGACTTTTACGCCAAACGCATCCGCCGCATCTTCCCGGCCCTGACTCTGGTGATGTTCGTCACGATGGCGGTCGGCGCGCTGGTTTTCGATCCGCTCGTACACAGCGAACTGCGAAAGGAAATCCGCTATGCGGTGATGTTCCTGGAAAACTGGCACATGGCCAATACGGCCAACTATTTTGACGCCGCAACGACGAAGCCGTTACAGCACTTCTGGACGTTGGCGATCGAAGAGCAGTTCTACCTCGTATTCCCGATCCTCGCTCTGGTCGTCTCCAGTCTCAAGCGCAATCGTCTTGCCGTGCTACGCGGCGCGGTGCTGCTGGTGTTCGTTGCATCTCTGGGCCTCAACCTGACGTTGAACGTTCATGCGGTCGAACCTGGCAAGACGTACTTCTGGTCGAGCCTGCGCTTCTGGGAATTGGGGCTGGGTGTGCTCCTGGCGGTTTGGGGTTCGAGCTGGGCTCGCCTCTCCTTGCAGTGGCGCAATCTGCTGGCCGTCGTCGCTCTCGCTCTGATGGGGACGTCGATCGCGGTTATCGACGTGAAGACGGGGTTCCCGGGCCTTCAGGGTATCCTGCCCGTGGCGGCTTCGGGCTTGCTGATCGTGACGGGCGGCAGCTTCGTCAACCGGATCCTCGGCTGGCATCCGCTCACCTACGTGGGACAAATCAGTTATTCGCTCTACCTCTGGCATTGGATCGTTCTGACGTTCTACGTTTACATCGTAGGGGCGGAGTTTCAGACGACCGGCGGGTTGCTCACGATGCTCGCGTTCAGCATCGTGCTGGCCGTGCTGACCTTCCACTTCGTTGAGTCTCCTACCCGTTCGATGGCGATAGGTCGCAAGTACATCGTGCTTTTGGTCGTACTCTTCTTGTCGGTCCTTGCGACAGGCAAGATGAAGCCCGAGCACGTGCTTCCGACCTACGCCACGCCGCTTTGCCAAAACTTCTTCCACGAGCGCGAAGGTTGGACAGATCGTTGGAAGAATACGCCGTCCTACTGTCCCGAGAATTCCGATGCGTGGTGCTTTGACCGGGACGGTCGTCTCGGGCGCGTTGTCATCGTGGGCGACAGCTATGCCAATCAGTTGCTCCCTGGCCTTGAAGCGATGGGCCTGGACGTCTCCTACATCGGCGCGGGTTCCTTTCCGCCGGTGTACCGGTTGGAGCGTCCCGTGGTCGGTGTGGGAGATTGGAACGAAAACCGGCAACCTCCCATGGACGAGGTGATTGAGACCGTTGCCGCGAGCAATGCGGAGGCGGTGATCCTTGCGGCGCGTTGGAGCAGCTATCGTTCTCAATCAGATAACGTCTTTGCCGGGTTGAAGAACGCCGTGGGCAAACTCAAGAAAGACGGGCGGCGGCTCATCATCGTACTTCCTCAGGCTCGAGCCACGCTTCCGGAGAATTGGTATTGCCCGAGTCCCTGGAAGAAAAAGGAGGCGGCGCATGTCTCGGCGGGAGATCCCGAAGTTGTGCAAGCCTTTTTCTCGGACGAGCTCAAAAAGGAGCTTCTGGCGATTGACGCAGGTGTCATGTTCGTCGACGTTTCCGAGACTGTAAAGGCGCACGGCCTCGGGACGTCCGAAAAAGCGTATTTCCGAGACAGCGGTCATCTGACGGAAAGCGGTTCGGCCGTTGCGGCGGAACCGATCATGAACGTGCTCGATCCCATAAAACACCTTTTTTGAAAGTTTCTGTGTTGGGGATGCGGACGTTTTTTGGACCAAATCGAGGTTTCATCATTGCTTGAGGGGCGTTGCCCCTCTGCACTACGGGCATTCACCCCATCTCTCGTCGCCGGGCTCAGGAGGCTGCCCGCCAAGGCAGCTTCCAGCCGCCACACTTCGCCCTTCGTCCCGCGAGCCATCTCGGGGTCGGAAAGGTTGAGGGTTGCACCAGGTACACTCGGACTATGCGGCCCAGCCACTTAACAAGCTGTAGGTTGTCAATATCAACACCGGCTTTTTTGTAAACATTTTCAACGCCAAGCGACTGCATACAGTCGCCTAAATTTCCGTCTCTCGGCCAAAGAGAATCGCCTGGTCGTTTTTGCATTTCATAACGGTATTGATTTATTATGCGTCCATATTTAATCATTTTAGGGTCTATCAGCATCCTTTGGAAAAATTCAGATCGGTTATTGATTTCTGGCTTCAGAGTAAATTACTTTTCTCAAATCAGACACAAATTTTGATATGCTGTGATTATCTCTAATGTATTGAATGGCCTCAATTGCCTTTCGGGAATATAGCTCATCATTTTCCATCAGTTCCTTAATTGCAGGTATAAATTTTTCTACTTCTCCGAATCCGTCTCCTTGGACAGTTCCAACAAAAGAACCAAATTTTGAGGCTAATTCCTCTCTTTCTAAATCCGAAACTAAGAGAGTCCCATATGAGAGTGCCTCTAGCCAAGAAATCGGAATTCCCTCCCAAATGGCGGTGCTAACCAAGAGTCTCGCTTCTGAAAGATGCCTTTTTTTCTCTTCACCGTCAGTATGCCCAACAAAATGAAGATTTTTAATATCGCCTTGCATATATGGCCTAAGCATTCTTTCGTTATCTTCTTTATATCTAAAGAATTGTCCCAAGACATAAAACTCGTATTCTGGCAATCGTTTGGCCAACTCACAAAACAGCCAACATCTCTTTTGAGCTTCTAGTCTTCCCAAAAAAATTATCTTCTTCTTTTTATTCTTAATGTCAAACTCAAAATTTATATCTAATTCAACAGGATTGGGCAAATATTGAATGTGAGGTGGCGCATCCTGCAATCGATACAAGTCAATAGCAAGAGGGTTGAGAGATCTTCCTTGGGAAATAAATGTAACCCGTCCAGACTGAGCTAAATCATGAACGGTGTCATAGACAGACTGATTGTAAAAACAAGGATCACTGATCGATGTCATTGTGTTGATTACCGTTTCCCACGCTGACTTTGGCCTTGGGTCTTGAATCCATAGAATTAATTTTTTAGTCTGATCTAACTCATTCTTTAAAACATAATCAGTCGTTAATTCAATGGAAAGATAAACGTCGTAATTTTGTTTTTTCAGCCAACGTTGAGCAAAAAACTTACATTTTGGTAATCTATATAAATTGACGTTATCTTCTTTGTATTTTTTCGCCCAAAAATTACTTGTTCCACGACCCAGCAACACATCCAACTCTATATTTTCATTGGGAATGTATTTCGCAATGAATTTCCGAGCGAGAAACCCATAACCACCAAAAGCCGTACCCGCCCCACCAAAAAATTCATCTATTAGCAGTGCGACCTTAATTTTTCTTGATGTTGACATCTCTAATTGTTCCATATCATTTTTCATTTTATAAGTCATCCGAAGACGTTTATATAGTTCTATTTTCTAGTGGGTCAATAACACCATTATTCCGCAGGAGATTACTCGCAAGAAACGCGAGAGGTAAGACAGGGCGAACGCAGATTCAATCCCGACAACGATCAGTGCAAGTAAGATTTCTTTAAAAAAAACAGTAAGATCCACCTTGTTTACGCTAGATGGAGTCCTATGGCAGCAATGTGAACCTCATGTAAGTGACGATTAGTGAGAAAACACCATAGAAATCAGTGCTTTATGGAAGGCTATTAGTTCAAAATATCTCCAAATCTGCGATCGTCCTGAGGGGTACGATAGTTTGATAATCGTGCTACCGGGAAAAGTAACGGCTACGGAGATGAACTCCGTAGCCTAAGAATCAGCCAAAGAACTCAGAATAATTTCAAGGTGTTAGACCCATCTTTGGAGTGTGGCTTCATGTAATCGCCCTACCTCCTCCAGACAGCGCGCTCCCATTTGCGAGCCAGAGTCTGAAGGTCGCGTGGAAAAAGGAGTCTCAAAGTCGCTTTGGATTAACACACGAAGTTCCAAGTGCTGAGGACCTCTTACAGCACTACGCAGGCGGCTTCGCCTTCGGGGCGTTCGACAATCGAGCCGAGCGTGAAGACCTTTTCGCCGGCGGCTTCGAAGGCCTGCTTGGCCTTGTCGGCGTCTTCGGCCTTGACGATCACGACCATGCCGATACCGTTGTTGAAGACGCGGTGCATTTCATGGCGGTCGATGTTGCCTTTTTCTTCAAGCCAGTCGAAGATCGCGGGACGGGTCCAGGACGCGCCGTCGATGCGGGCCTGAACGCCTTCGGGAAGAACGCGGGGCACGTTTTCGATGAGGCCGCCCCCGGTGATGTGGGCCATACCCTTGATCGTGACCTGCTTCATGACTTCGAGAACCGACTTCACGTAGATGCGGGTGGGTTCCATGACGCGGTCGGCGAGCGTGGCGCCGTCAAAGGGCATCGACCAGTCGGCGCCGGACACTTCGACGACCTTGCGAATGAGGGAGAAGCCGTTCGAGTGGGGGCCGCTCGAAGCCAGACCGAGGACGACGTCGCCCGGGCAAATCGTGGAACCGTCGATGATCTGGTCCTTTTCGACGACGCCGACCGCAAAGCCCGCGAGGTCGTATTCGCCTTCGGGGTACATGCCGGGCATTTCGGCGGTTTCGCCGCCGATCAATGCGCAACCAGCCAGCTCGCACCCCTTGGCCACACCCGCCACGACGCGCGAGGCAACGTCGACGTCAAGCTTTCCGCAGGCGTAGTAGTCGAGGAAGAAAAGACTCTTTGCGCCCTGCACCAAAATATCGTTCACGCTCATCGCAACGAGGTCCTGACCGACCGTGTCGTGGCGGCCGAGGCGGAAGGCGAGCATCAGCTTCGTACCCACACCGTCCGTACCGGTGACGAGGACGGGGTTCTTGTACTCTTTGCCGACTTCGAAGAGGGCGCCGAAGCCGCCGATGGAACCGAGAACGCCGGGGATGAGCGTGCGCTTGGCCGCAGGCTTGATGCGTTCGACGAGCTCGTCGCCGGCATCGATGGAAACGCCGGCAGCCGCGTAGGAAAGTTGACTCATGGATAGTCTCACGGAAGGGTAGGAACTCCCGGAGCCCGGCCGGACAAAGCGCAATCGACGGGGAGCATCGGGTTGCGAGGACGGGTCCGGTAGTGGTTGATGAAAAGTGCTTGAAGTATAAGACATCGACCCCGCGGCTTGTCGACGCAAGGTCGACTGAAACCGGTTGCGGCGAAGCGCGTCTACAGCGCAGCGCGATCCCGGTCGTCGGTTTCGCGCCCTCGGGCAAGCCAGAAGACGGCGGATTCGAGGTAAACTCTGCACAGTTTTGTGATGCAGACCTCAACGTGACAGCCGGCATGCAGGAACCCGATCAATATCTACTCGATCTCCCTGAACTTCAGGAGCGCGACCTTCCGACGCTCGACAACTTCGTCGTCGGTGCGAACGCGGAGGTCGTGGCCGTGCTTCGGGAGATGGCGCAGGGAAGCGGACCGAAGTTCCTTTACCTCTACGGCCCGCAGGGGTGCGGTCTTACGCATCTTCTGAAGGCCGTGAATCCCGGAAACGGCACGTCTCAGTTCCGCGTTCCCGTCTTCAAGGCGGGGACGCCGCTCTACACGGTGGACGACGTTCACGACCTCGATCTCGGGTATGCGCGACAGCTCTTTGCGCTTCAGAATGCGGTTTATGCCGATCCGGCGGCCAAATTGATCTGTGCCGGGCGCACGGCGCCGCAAAAGCTCAAGTTGGCCGAGGCGATTCGCAGCCGCCTAGCCTGGGGCCTATCCTATGCCGTCAAGCCGCTTGACGAAGAGGAACGCTTTCAGGTGCTCGCGCGCCTCGCGTCTCTGCGCGGCATTCGCATGACGCCTGACATCGAGCGGTGGATGACGACGCACTTGCCGCGCGACATGCGCACGCTCACCCGCGTTTTGGATCTTGCCAATCAATTGGGGCTTCGCGGCAAGCGCCGCGTCTCCCTTGCCGTGATCCGCGAGGCGGCCGACGTTCTGGATCTCCATTGAGGCGTCGTTCCGCGCTTCGTCACGGACAGCAGTCTGTTAAGAATGAAATTAGCCGTTTTTGATTTAGACGACACGTTGCTCCCCGTGGATACGGGGAACCGGTGGCCTCGCTGGGTGGCGAAGTGCGCCGGACTCGACCTGCGGGCTTTCGACGCCAAGGTCGATGCATTTGCCGAGGCGTACCGCGCGGGCACATTCTCTCCGGAAGAATTGGTGCGTTTCCATACGGAATTGCTCGCGCGCTTTCCCCGCAAAAAGCTCGACTTCTGGCGGGCGTCCTTCGTAGAGTCGGTCGTGAAACCCGCTCTGCGGCCGGAAGCTGCGGCGCTCGTTGAAAAAGAGCGTGCCGAGGGGGCCGTACTCCTTCTTGCAACGGGTACGAACCGCTACGTGACCGAACCCGTCGCCCGGCTCTTCGGCATCCCCAACCTGGCGGCCGTTGCACCCGAAGAAACGCCCGAGGGCGAATTCACCGGGAATTTCACGGGGTCGCACTCGTACGGCGAAGGGAAGCTTTCGCTCGTCAAGGACTTCGTGCGAACGCTCGATGCGAAGGAGGCGCTCTCGGTGACGGCCTACAGCGATTCCGTCAACGATCTGCCGCTTCTCAACTATGCCGCGGATACTGAGGGGGGCGCCGCCGTTGCCGTCAATCCCGACCCGAAGTTGCGCCAGGAAGCCGAAGCACGCGGTTGGACGGTACTCGACATTTTTGGGGAAGCACACCATGTTTGACAGCATCATTCGTCGCGTCCGCGCCTTCATGGGTTCGGGGCCCGATACGACCGTCGTGAAGGAACCTCGCATTTACACGAAGGAGGAGCACGGTATTTCGCCCGACCTCGTTTCGTGGGAAGCCAAGCGCACGTGCGAACTGCTCCATGCCCGAGGTTTCAGGGCCTACATCGTGGGCGGGGCCGTGCGCGACCTCCTTCTCGGCGTCAAGCCGAAGGATTTCGACGTGGCCACGGACGCCACGCCCGAACAGGTGAAGCGCGCGCAACGTCGCGCCGTCATCATCGGGCGTCGTTTCCGACTCGTTCACGTCATTTTCGGCCGTGAAATCATCGAGTGCTCGACTTTCCGCGCGCTCGAAGGCGCTGGCGTGCGCAAGGACGCTTCGGGTCGCGTCATTTCCGACAACGTCTTCGGCGAAATGTGGGAGGATGCGGCACGTCGCGACTTTACGATCAATGCCCTCTATTACGATCCCGCCACTGAAGAGCTCTACGACTACCACCGCGGGTTCGAGGACATCGGCAAGAAGCGCTTGCGCATGATCGGCGAGCCCGCCGAGCGTTACCGTGAAGACCCCGTGCGCATGCTACGCGCGGTGCGTATCGCCTCGAAGCTCGGTTTCGAAATCGAGTCGCAGACGCGACGGCCCATTGCCGAAATGGCGAAACTCCTCTCGAACGTGCCCACGGCCCGCCTCGTCGACGAGCTCCTGAAACTCTTTACCTGCGGTCACGCCGTCGAATGCGTGAAGGCGCTTCGAAAGGAGAGCCTGCAAAAAGCGGTCTTCCCGGTGCTCGACGTGATTCTCTCGGAGCCCGACGGGGAGCGCTTCCTCATGTTGGCGCTTCAGCGAACGGACGAACGCATTGCCGTCGGGAAGAAGATTTCGCCCTCGTTTCTCTTCGGAACGCTCCTTTGGCCCCAGGTTCTCAAACGATGGCGCCACAACTTCGAGGCGCGCGGCATGTCGTACATGGGGGCGCTATATTCGGCCTCTCAGGACGTTTTGGCCACGCAGTGTCAGCAGCTCTCGATTCAGCGTCGGTACCAGGTCGACATGCACGACCTTTGGATGATGCAGGCAAAGTTGGAGCGTCGCACCGGCAAGAACCCCTTTGCGGTGATCAACCACCCGCGTTATCGAGCCGCGTACGACTTCCTGCTGTTGCGTTCCCTCGTGGGTGAAACCGAGCCCGAGCTCGTTACGTGGTGGGAAACCTTTGCGGAGGCTTCGGAAGACGAACGCCACGAAATGATCGAAGCTGCGCAGCGCGAGGCGCGTCAGAGTGCGGCGAGCCAACGCAAGAAAGACTCGGCCGATACGCAGGGCGGTTCGTCGGAGAGAACGACAAGCGCTTCGAAGCGTCGTCGCCGTCCCCGCCGCCGTTCGTCCCGAAGCAAAGCGGAGTCGGCGGAATGAAAAAAGCGTTCGTTGCGCTCGGCGCCAACCTCGGCAGCCCCGTCGAAACGTTGAATGCGGCGCTCGACGACATGCGTGCGCTCCCGGGCGTCGAGATTCTGCGAGTCAGCCGTTTTTACCGCACGTCGCCCGTCGATTCTTCGGGGCCCGACTACGTGAATGCGGTGGCGGCCGTAACGTTTGAGGGAACGCCCGAAGCGTTTCTGCACGAACTGCAGGCGATCGAGAAGCGCCGCGGTCGCGTGCGGCCCGCGGGCGTTCACAACGCCCCGCGCACGCTCGATCTGGATCTTCTTGAGGTTGACGGGGAAGTGCGATCGAGTGCTTTCCTCACGCTTCCGCACCCCCGCATGACGGAGCGGCTCTTCGTCTTGGTGCCGTTACGCGACGTGGCGCCCGATTGGCGCGCACCGAACGGGGAAACGGTGGACGAGCGGATCGAAGCCGTCCGCCGGGCGGACGCGACGCAGAAAATCGAACCGATTCAAGCCGTCGACTCGGATGTCTGTCGGGACGAACGATGAAAAATTACCGTGCTTCCGAACCGAAACGGGGGCGCTTCTGATATACTTCGTCTCCTCTCCCCGGATGGCGGAATGGTAGACGCAGCGGATTCAAAATCCGCCGGGTAAAACCGTGTGAGTTCGAGTCTCACTCTGGGGACCATCACTGAAAAGTCCAGTCGACGATCGATCGCCTGGGCTTTTTTGTTTTTCGGCGCGCCGACGGCGCACCCTGTCGGAGACTTGGAGATTTCACCATGCGCGTCGAACGACTCGAGCTCGACGGACCGATGCTTCTCTATCCGAACGTTTATAACGACGATCGGGGGTACTTTTCGGAAACGCTCAGTCTGCGCGATCGGACGTGTACATTGCCACGTTTCGTGCAGGAAAACGAAAGCTGGACGCGTCGAAAGGGGACGTTGCGCGGGTTGCACTTCCAGCGGGGGGCTTCGGCACAGGCCAAGCTCGTACGGTGCCTGACGGGAGCCGTGCGGGACGTGATCGTGGACATTCGGGCGGGAAGCCCGACGCGGTTTCGGTGGATTGCGGTCGAACTCTCGGCGCACGACCACACGATGCTCTTCATCCCGAAGGGCTTTGCGCACGGCTTTCTCACGCTGACGGACGACGTTCTTTTTCAATACAAAACCGACGCCTATTACGATCCGGCGAGCGAAGGAGCCGTTCGATGGAACGATCCGACGCTCGCCGTCGCGTGGGGTGTCGAAGTGCCGATTCTTTCCCCGAAGGATGCCGCGGCCCCCTTCTTGGAGGTCGCGAATCTCGGCTGAGCGCCGCCAAGGGTCGGCGCTTTATGAGGGCAAGCTCAGAAGCTCTGAGCCACGGAGCGCAGGAACCGCCCGAGGTCGTAGAGCTCTTCGCCCCCGACTTCGTGTTCCATGTCGTAGGTCTTCCACGAGAAGGCGGGAGCCACTTCGCGGATGACGCTTGCGCTGCGCTCTGCGGTGACGGGCGAAACAACGCTGTCGAAGACGCCGTGCGCCATGAAGACGGGCGTCGCACGGCCTGCGGCCGTCGCTTCCGAGTAGAGACGCTGAGCCAGCGGCAGGTAGCCCGAAAGCGCGGCAATACCGCCGATCGGGGCGGAAAGACGCAGACCCGCATAGAGCGAAACGGCCGCCCCCTGGGAGAAGCCTCCGAGGACGATGCGACGGCGGGGAATGCCGTTCGCTTCGAGTTCGTCGATCAGGGCCGAAACACGAGCCGCGGACTCGCGAATGCCGATCACGTCTTCATTTTCGTCGATCGTGTGGCAGCGCAGGTCGTACCAACCGCGAAGCGGATAACCCGGGTGGAGCGTTAATTCGCGCACCGGAGCGTTGGGCATCACGAGACGGCAGACGGGGCCGTCCTGATGCAGGATTTCATCCGCAAGCGGAAGGAAATCGCGATTGTCGGCACCGAGCCCGTGCAACCAGACGAGCGTAAGGTCCGCGGGTGCATTCGTGCTACGGGGTGTCGCAAAGACGATGTCGGACGGTTCGAACGGTGCCGGAGCGGGTTCGCGTTCGCGAACGGGCTCGGTTCGTTCCTCACGGGCTTCGATGCAGGCATCCGCCTTCGGCTCGGGTTTCGTTTCGGGCTTCGGTTCGGGTGTTCCCTGAGCGGGAGTCGCTTGGGACTCGACGGGCTTGGCGGACTCCGGAGCAGCTTCGGTCTTTGCTCCCTCGGCGGCCGCAGCCGCTTTCGGACGGCGGGCGCTCTTCGGGCGAAAGGCTTCGACCACCGCCTCGTTCGTCTCGATGTAGGGGCCGCCGATCAAGTCGATGCAGTAGGGAACGGCGGCGAAAATGCCGTTCACAAGCACTTTCCCGTCGTCGTCGCGCAGGCCTTCGAGCGTTTCGGCAATTGCCTTGGGGCGTCCGGGCAGATTGAGAATGAGCGCGGCATGGTCGGGCGTTTCACGAAGAACTCCCACCTGGCGCGACAAAATCGCGGTGGGCACGAAGTGGCCCGAAATCGCCCGCATTTGTTCGCCGAAGCCGGGCAGTTCGCGCGTCGCGACGGCGAGCGTCGCCTCGGGCGTCACGTCGCGACGGGCGGGTCCCGTCCCGCCCGTCGTGAGAATGAGATCGCAGCCGATGATGTCGACCAACTCGCGAAGCGTTTTTTCGATTTCGAAGCGTTCGTCCGGAATCAGGCGCTTGTGAACCCGAATGGGGTTTGTGATGGCCTTTTTGCACCAGGCTTCGAGATTGGGAATGCCTTCGTCCGTGTACTGACCGCGGCTCGCACGGTCGGAAATCGAAACAAGACCGAGGATGAGTTCGTTCTCGGTGCTGCGGGGCGGCTTCATGCTCGTCCTCCAAAAGAGAGGCCGTCGGAAAAGCCGACGGCCGGAATGAAACTTTGCGAATGCGCTTGGTCAGCGGCCGTCTTCCTCGTCCTCGTCGTCGGGCGCGTAGAGGGAGACGGGTTCGTCAAGCAACGCGTGCAGGAACTTGTAAAGTTCGCGAGCGCTCTTCGGGGGCTTTTGCAGTTCGCGTTCGCGGCGGGCGTTGCGCACGAGACCGCGAAGCGTCTGAATGTCGACGCCGGGATGTTCGTCGATGAACTTCGTGAGGGCCTTGTCGTCCGCAATCATCTGTTCGCGTAGCGTTTCGCAACGGTGCAGGAGCGCCACAGCGGCTTTGGATTCGCCCGTCGCGCGGTCGATGGCTTCGCGCACGGCCTTCGGGTCCATGTTGCGCATCTTCTTGCCGATGAGCTGCAACTGTCGGCGTTGCGCGCCGAAGGAGCGCATGCGGCGGAATTCGAGAATCTCAACAAGCACGTCTTCCGGGAGATCGATGCGCTTGAGCTGATCGTCGCCGAGTTTCGTCATCTCCTTGCCGAGATCCTGCAGTTCGAGCTGTTCGCGTTTCAGCTGCGATTTGGAAGGGCCTCGATAGCGGTCTTCCGATTCGTCGTCTTCGTCGTAGTAGGCGTCCTCACGCATGGGCGGCACCGTTCGTTCAGAAAAGTTCAGGGGTTCGAAACCCCTTATGATAACGAGTTTCCCCGAAGCCTCGGTGGACGTGTCGCTCGTCCTTTCAGAGGAGACGGAGCGCGCTCCGAACGAGGTTCCGAGGTTTCGTTTATCGAATACGCTCCGCAGAGTTTTCAGTCATGACGAATTCCGCTTTCCCTTCGCCGGACGCTTCCCTTGAGACCACCGCACAGCTCGCCCGTTGGGCGATCGAGCGCGCGAAGCAGCTCGGCGCGGACGAGGCGTGTGCTGAAGTGAGCGTTGACAAAGGTCTCTCGGTCGCAACGCACAGGGGTGACATCGAATCGGTCGAGCACTCGGACGAGACGGTTCTCACCGTAACCGTCTGGAAAGGAAGGCGCCGCGGCAGAGCGAGCACCTCCGACCTTTCGGAGCGCGCGATGGAAGCGGTTCTGAAGAATGCCGCGGAGATCGCCGCCGTCTCGGCGGAAGATCCGGCGACGGGACTTCCCGACGAGCGGGACCTTCAGACCGAATTCCGCGAACTCGACCTCTGGCACCCCTGGACGGGGACCGTAGAGGACGCAGCGGCGCTTCTCTCGCGCATGGAATCGGCCGCCGAGGCTTACGACTCCCGAATCACGAATTCGGACGGCGCGCATTTTGCGACGTCGGAAGGCGCCTTTACGCTCGCGAACACCCTGGGTTTTTGCGCGGGCTACCGATACGGTCGGCACAGCATGGACCTCGGCTCCATTGCCGAGGATGCCCGAGGCATGCAGCGCGGCGACGCCTGGACCGAAGAACGGAAGTTCGCCTGTCTGAAGAGCCCCGAAGCGCTCGGGCGACTCGCCGCCGAGCGCGCCGTGGCGCGCTTGGGGGCAAGGCCTCTTTCGAATCGTACGGTGCCCGTACTCGTCGACGCGAGCATCGCGACGGGACTGCTCGACATGCTCGAAGAGCTCCTCTGGGGCGGGGCGCTCTACCGTCACGCCTCGTGTCTGGAGGGGCGCGAAGGAACAGCCGTTTTCCCGTCGCACGTTTCCGTCCTGGAGTCCCCGTACACGGTCGGTGCGATGGGGTCGGGCGTTTTCGACGACGAAGGTTGTGCGGGACTGGAGCGTGCCGTCGTCGAAGGGGGCGTGTTGCGCGGCGTCTTTCTCACGTCCTACAGCGCCCGAAAACTCGGCCGACGCACGACGGGAAATGCTGGCGGTGCCTACAACCTCGCGCTCGTTTCCGATCGCACCGAAGCGGGCGATACGCTGCCTGCCATGCTTGAGCGCCTCGGAACAGGCTTTTACGCGACGGAGTTGATCGGTCAGGGGTTCAATCCCGTCACGGGCGACTATTCGCGAGGCGCTTCGGGCTTTTGGGTGGAAAACGGCCGCATCGTCGCCCCCGTCGAAGGCATGACGATGGCGGGAAACGTGATCGACATGATGGCGGGTCTCGTGGCCGTGGGGAGCGACGTCGCAACGAACGGCGGTCGCTCCTCGGGGAGCCTTCTCCTCTCGCCCCTGATGCTTGCGGGCTCGGACGGCGACTGAGTCGCCGCGTGCCGAGGTTTTTCAAGTACAATCACGCACTTTGCTTTCCCGACCGCTCGCTTGCTTGCGAGCGGTCATCAACGTCTCTGGCCGGTCAAGCCATGCAGGAACAATTTCTCTCCGACTTTGATTTCGAGCTCCCTCCCGAGCTCATCGCACAGTATCCGCTTGCGGACCGCTCCGCATCGCGTCTTCTCCACATCACGACGGACGTCATCGAAGACAAGCACTTCACGGACATCGAGTCCTACCTGCGTCCGGGCGATCTGTTGATCGCCAATAACACCCGCGTCATCAAAGCGCGCCTGCTCGGGCACAAGGAAACGGGCGGCGCCGTCGAGGCGCTCGTCGAGCGCGTCACGGGCGAGAAGTCCGCGATTGCCATGGTGCGCGCGAGCAAGTCCCCGAAGCCGGGGACGAAGCTGATTTTTTCGGCCGACGGCGCGGAAGAAACCGTGACCGTGACGGGGCGTCAGGGCGAATTCTTCGTGCTTGAGTTCAACCGTCCCGTTCTCGACGTGCTGGAAACCTTCGGCAAGGTTCCGCTTCCTCCCTACATCGAACACGCTGCCGAAAAGAGCGACGAAGGTCGCTACCAGACGGTCTACGCGAAGTACCCGGGTGCCGTGGCGGCACCGACGGCGGGGTTGCACTTCACGGACGAGTTGCTCGAGCGTTTGAAGGAAAAGGGCGTCGACATCGAATACGTCACTCTGCACGTGGGCGCGGGCACGTTCCAGCCCGTGCGCGTCGAGAAGCTTTCGGAGCACCACATGCATTCCGAGTGGTATTCGATGCCCGCGGACGTTGCCGAAAAGATCAACCGCGCGAAGGCCGAAGGCCGTCGCGTGATCGCGGTCGGTACGACGTCCCTACGCACGCTCGAAAGTGCCGCGGACCGTATCGGTCACGTCGAAGCCGGAGCGCGTGACACGACGCTCTTCATTACGCCGGGTTACACCTTCCGCATCGTCGACGCGCTCGTGACGAACTTCCACCTCCCGAAGTCGACGCTCGTCATGCTCGTTTCCGCCCTCGTCGGGCGCGAACGCATCCTCGAAGCGTACCGCCACGCAGTCGATGCGAAGTACCGCTTCTTCAGTTACGGCGACGCCTGCTTCATCGAAAAGGCGCCGGGCGCTTGATCGAGCCCATACATAAGGACACGAACGAAATGGCTTTTTCCTTCAAGGTCAAAACCACGTGCGGCAAGGCCCGCCGCGGTGAACTGACCCTCAACCACGGCGTCGTGCAGACGCCGATCTTCATGCCCGTCGGCACCTACGGTTCCGTCAAGGCGATGGCGCCCTACGAGTTGAACGAAGTGGGCTCGCAGATCATTCTCGGCAACACGTTCCACCTGTGGCTGCGCCCGGGTCTTGAAGTGATCGAAGCGCACAAGGGCCTTCACGACTTCATGCAGTGGAGCAAGCCCATCCTCACCGACTCGGGCGGCTTCCAGGTATTCAGTCTCGGGGAACTTCGCAAGATTACCGAAGAGGGCGTGAAATTCAGCAACCCCATCAACGGGAACAAGCTCTTTTTGACGCCCGAAATTTCGATGCAGATCCAAAAGACGCTCAACTCCGACATCGTGATGGTGCTCGACGAGTGCACGCCTTACAAGATCGGCGACCGTCCCGCGACCGAACTCGAAGCCGCGAAGTCGATGCGCATGAGCCTTCGCTGGGCGAAGCGCTCGAAGGACGAGTTCGAACGCCTGGAAAATCCGAATGCGCTCTTCGGCATCGTTCAGGGGGGCATGTTCACGAAGCTTCGCGAAGAGTCGCTCGACGGCCTGAAGAACATCGGTTTTCACGGCTACGCCTTGGGCGGCCTCTCGGTGGGCGAGCCCAAGGAAGAGATGCTGCGCATTCTCGACGAAGTGGCGCATCAGTTGCCCGAGGACCGTCCCCGCTACCTGATGGGTGTGGGTACGCCCGAAGACCTCGTCGACGGCGTCTCCTCGGGGATCGACATGTTCGACTGCGTGATGCCGACCCGCAACGCGCGCAACGGCTGGCTCTTCACACGTTTCGGCGACGTGAAGCTCAAGAACAGCCGCTACCGCAACGACCTTCGACCGCTCGATCCGTCGTGCAACTGCTACACGTGCCGCAACTTCAGCCGCGCGTATCTGCACCACCTGCACAAGGTGGGCGAGATCCTCGGGGCGCGACTCAACACGATCCACAACCTCCACTTCTACCTCAACCTCATGCAGGAGATGCGCGACGCGCTCGAAGCGGGGACGTTCGAAGAATGGAAGGTGCGCTTCCGCGAGGATCGCGCCCGCGGGATCGAGTGATTTTTCCCCGTGCTTTGCCGAGGGCGACCTTCGGTAAGTCCCGACGGACCCTTGAAAATCCTTAAGGTCTTGCGGAAGGTTTCCCCTCTATAATGCAAAAATCGCTCGCATCGGGCCTCTCGCAGGCGCGATGCGGGTTTTGGACTAGCCACTACCGGAGTAGAAATGTTTTTTGTTACTGACGCCTTGGCGGCGGAAGCCGCCCCCGGCGGTATGGAGGGTTTCCTCCTTCAGGTTGTTCCCCTGATCGTCATCTTTGTGGTTTTCTGGTTCTTCCTCATTCGTCCGCAGCAGAAGCGCCAGAAGGAACATCAGCAGATGTGCGAAGCGCTCGCCCGCGGCGATGAAGTCATGACGCTCGGCGGCCTTTCGGGACGCATCGACAGCGTCGGCGAACAGACGATCAATCTGCAGATCGCCTCCTGCGACGGCAAGCCCGTCGTCGTGACGATGCAGCGTGCGGCGGTTCAGATGGTTCTCCCGAAGGGGTCCATCAAGTTCTGATTCCCGCTGGAATTCAAAAAGGCGTTGAGGGCATGTCCTTCGGCGCCTTTTGAGCTTGAGCCGTGAGGCTCGGGCAAGGTCGGAGCAACAAGTTCCGACGGACAAAAGGGCCGGTAAAGCCCTTTTTTGCGCATTGAACGGACGGAGTAAGCGGATGAATCGCTATCCTCTTTGGAAATACATCATGATCGGCATCGTGCTCGTCATCGGGCTCATCTACACGTTGCCGAACTTCTACGGCGAGTCGCCTGCGGTGCAGATCTCGTCGGGCAAGGCTACCGTCAAGGTGACCGAAGACACGCTCAACCGCGTGCAGACGGCGCTTGCGAACGCCAAGCTCAAACCGAACGGCGTCTTTTTCGAACAGGGCGCCCAGCAAAACACGATTCGCGTGCGGTTTGATCCGACTCAGACCGAAGAGCAGCTTCAGGCCCGCGAAGTGATCGACCACGCGCTCAACGCCGATCCGAAGGATCCGAGCTACATCGCTGCGCTCAATCTCGTGCCGAACACGCCCCAGTGGCTCCTTTCGATCCGCGGTCTGCCGATGTACCTCGGTCTCGACCTTCGAGGCGGCGTGCACTTCCTCCTGCAGGTCGACATGCGCGCGGCGATCACGAAGCGCGCCGATGCGACGGCGGCCGACCTTCGCACGCAGTTGCGCGACAAGCGCATTCGCCACACGGGTATCAACCGCGTCGGCAATGACGTCGAAGTGAGCTTTGCGACCGAAGATGAACGCGCCCGCGCGAACGACCTTCTGCGAAACACTCAGACGGACCTGCAGCTGACGCTTCCCGAAGCGACGAAGGCTCCCTTCATTATCCGCGCTTCGCTCACGCAGCAGGCCATTCAAACCGTTCAGAACAACGCCCTCAAGCAGAACATCGCGACTCTGCACAACCGAATCAACGAGTTGGGCGTGGCCGAACCCGTGATCGCCCAACAGGGTGCCGATCGCATCGTCGTTCAGCTCCCGGGCGTGCAGGATACGGCCAAGGCGAAGGACATTCTCGGTCGTACGGCGACCCTTGAAGTGCGTTTGGTCGACGACTCGCCCGAAGCGCTCGCGCAGCTCGCTCAGGGGAACGTTCCCTTCGGCGACGAAAAGTACACGGACCGCGAAGGTCGTCCGATCCTCGTGAAGCGCCGCGTGATTCTCACGGGCGACAGCCTCAACGACGCGCAACCGGGCTTTGACAGCCAGACGCAGGAACCGACCGTCAACCTTGAACTCGACAACCGCGGCGCCCGCATCTTCCAGGAAGTGACCCGCGAAAACGTCGGCAAGCGCATGGCCATCCTGCTCTTTGAAAAGGGCAAGGGCGAAGTCGTGACGGCGCCGGTGATCCGTCAGGAAATCGGCGGCGGCCGCGTGCAGATTTCGGGTGCCATGACGACGATCGAAGCCACGGATACGGCGTTGCTGCTGCGTGCCGGTTCGCTCGCCGCGCCGATGGAAATCGTCGAAGAACGCCTGATCGGGCCGAGTCTCGGCGAAGCGAACATCGAAGCGGGTTTCCGCTCGACGCTCTACGGCTTCATCATCATTGCGGTCTTCATGGCAATCTACTACCAGGTCTTCGGTCTGGTGTCGGGCATCTCGCTTATCTGCAACGTGATGATGCTCGTCTCGATTCTCTCTCTCATGCAGGCGACGCTGACGTTGCCGGGTATCGCCGCCATCGCGCTTACGCTCGGTATGGCCGTCGACGCGAACGTGCTCATCAACGAACGCGTCCGCGAAGAGTTGCGTATCGGCCGCTTGCCGCAGACGGCCATCGCGGAAGGTTACGACCGCGCGTTTGCGACCATTCTCGACTCGAACATCACGAGCCTGATCGCCGGTCTGGCGCTCCTTATTTTCGGTTCGGGCCCCGTGCGCGGCTTTGCCGTCGTCCACTGCCTCGGCATTGCGACTTCGATCTTCACGTCGGTTGTGGTGTCTCGTGCGCTCATCAACCTCATCTACGGCCGCAAGAAGAAGCTGACCGCCGTTCACATCGGTCAGGTCTGGCGTCCGGATGCGGACAAAGCGTCGGCCAAGTGATCTGAGGGAGAACTACGCAAATGGAATTTTTCCGCATTCATAAAACGATTCCCTTCATGCACTACCGTCACGTGCTGAACTCGATTTCGCTCGTGAGTTTCATCGTGGCGGTCTACTGGATCTTCGTGCACGGGCTGGCGTTCTCGATTGAGTTCACGGGCGGCACGCAGATCGAGGTGAACTTCCCTCAGGCGGCCAACACCGAGCAGATCCGTACGGATCTCGCCAAGGTCTCGAAGGAAGTGCTTGTTCAAACCTTCGGCTCCTCGCGCGACGTGGTGATCCGCGTTCCGACGAAGGAAGGTCAGACCTCCGGTCAGGTTGCCGCCGAAGTGATGAAGGTCCTTGAGGAGACGACTCCGGGCGTGCACATGAAGAGTACGGAGTTCGTCGGTCCGCAGGTGGGTGACGAACTCGCCCGCGACGGCGGCACGGCGCTTGCACTCGTCGTGGTCGGCATCATGATCTACCTCGCCTTCCGCTTCGAGTGGAAATTTGCTCTCGCGGCCATCATCGCGAACCTGCACGACGTGGTGATCGTGGTGGGGATCTTCTCCGTGATGCAGTGGGAGTTCACGCTTCCGGTGCTCGCGGCCGTCCTCGCCGTGCTCGGTTACTCCGTCAACGAGTCGGTGATTATTTTCGACCGCGTTCGCGAGCACTTCCGCAAGATGCGCCGCGTGGACACGATTGAAGTGATCAACTCGGCCATTACGGCGACGATCTCGCGCACGGTGATCACCCACACATCCACCCTCTGCATGACGCTCTCGATGTTCTTCTTCGGCGGTCCGGCGCTGCACTATTTCTCGCTCGCGCTCACGATCGGTATCCTGCTTGGCGTCTACTCGTCCGTCTTCGTGGCGGCGGCCATCGCGCTCTACCTCGGAGTCAAGCGCGAGGACCTCGTGAAGACTGTCAAGAAGGATGAAGTGGAACAGATGGTTCCGTGACGAGATTAAAAAATCTTCAATAAGAAAAGAGAGGGGAATTTCCCCTCTCTTTTTTAGGTGGAAAATATGAGAAACATAGCTCTTGCATCGGATGATAATTTTGCAACCCCTTTAAAGGTTGCTGTCTATTCTTATTTCAAGAGTAATCCGGAGCCCACCCGAGTTCATGTGCTTTTTGAGAATTTAAATGAAGATCATCTCAAATCTTTGCAGATAATTGCGAGCCGAATTTCCCCCGATAGTGAGATTGTTGCTCATAAAATAAATCCTGGAAGGTTCGAGCAACGAGAGGATTGTTCGGTCACTTCTACTGCAACGTGTGTGCGTTATCTCATCCCGGAGCTCATTCAAGATTGTGATGCGGTGTTGTATCTGGATTCCGATCTTGTTGTGGTTGGAGATCTTTCCGAACTCTTCTCTATGGAATTGGGTGAAAATCTGATTGCTGGCGTTCAAGATGATTTTGTCTCAACAAGGCCGTGGGGCAGGGAGATGAAGGCAAGGTTTGGTGTCTCTGCTTATGTCAATGCTGGTGTTCTGCTGATGAACTTAAGGCAAATGAGAGAGGAGAGTGTGGGTGATAAATTCCTGAGTTTGGATGCTGGGAATAATTTTCCGTTCCGAGATCAGGATGTAATCAATGCAGTTTGCTCAGGCAGAGTTGCCATGCTGGATCAAAAATATAATTACTTTATTTTTGATGGAGGGCTTTCCGCAAAGATATACCACTTTACTGGAAACTTAAAGCCTTGGTATGTGAACAGAAATAGTTACCAAAAGGCATGGTGGGAGAATTTTGAGGGTTGTCTCAAGGTCTTGAGGGATAAGGGAGATGTGATACAGAAGATCCCGACACCAAATCTCTCCGATGCTGATGAAGCGACAAGAAAAAAATTTGTGAGCTTCATGCAAGGATTTAAAAATAGAAAACCTGACTCCGGGGTGCAAGGCTCAGACTTTAGGGTTCTACTCTTGATGATGGTTTCTCAAAGGAAAGAGAGTAAAATTCTATCGGCATACATCAGACGTTTTATTGATTTGAGTTCTGAAAGTATGATTAAGAAGTTGATTCTTTTGGTTTCCTTTGGGTGTTTGCGTGTGATATTGAGAGTTAGAGAAGTTTTATTTAAGTTCTATAGTCGATATTTATGCCGAATCTAATATTGGTTCGGAAGGTCGGATTTAATCGTGATTTTTTGAACAAAGTGATGACCTGGTTCATCACTTTGTTCAATTCACTGAAAATTAAGGTGGCTATGAAGAATTTGTTTACTTGATGAATACAAAGAACACCGCTCCGACCATGCAGGCAAAGGCGGCGAGGTGGTTCCAGCCCAGAGCCTGGTTTTGGAAGGCGACGAGCGAGAAAACGGTGAACACGAAAAGCGTGATCACCTCCTGGATGATCTTCAACTGCACCAGTGTGAAGGGGCCGCCGTTCCCGACAAAACCGATCCGGTTGGCGGGAACCATGAAGGAGTATTCGAAAAGGGCGATCCCCCAGGAAAAGAGAACGACCGTGTAGAGCGGCCAACTGCTGATCAGCTTGGCGCTCTGAAGTTTCAGGTGGGCGTACCAGGCGAGCGTCATGAAGACGTTCGAGACGAGAAGAAGACCAACGGTGGTAAGGCCTTTAGTAAGCATGATGGCGGACGAGCTCAGACGGAGCGGTTGTAGAGTATGGTGAAGACGGCACGAAGCACGGAATCGATGCGCTGCGTGAGAAGCGGAAGTCCTTCTTCGGCCGCCATGTGTTTCAAGTCCGGAAGATCCATCGGTTGTGCGTTCAGGGCGTCCGTCGCGGCCTTCTTCCAGAATTCCGGACTTTCGCCTTCGGCCCAGTCGCCGCGTCCGCGCCCGAAGTGCGCGACAGCGAGATAAAGGAGCACGGCCTCGAGGATGAAGCCCTTGAGTGCGTGTTCGCTCCAGGAAATTTCAATCCCGGACTTGTCGTGACGGGCATTGTAGAGCGTTGCGGCACCAATGCCGCCGATCGCACCGATCAAACCGCCGATCAGAGTTCCGAGGCCGAGACTGAGGCCGCCCGTAGCAAAGTCGGTCGCGGCTCCGACGGCCGCACCCGAGGTGGCGCCGATCCCGGTACCGACTGCAGCGGCGCTACCCGGATCGATCGAGTAGGCGGCCAGCTCCCAGTCGGTCTTCATGCGGCGAAGGATTTCCTTGGAGATGCCGCTGCCGCGCAAACCGTTCAATTCGATGAGCGCGTTCGTGAGTGCGCAGAAGCTGTCGGCCGCCTGGGCGGAAAGGGCCGTTTGCGCGTCCGAAAGACGGTCCTCTTCCTTTTTCATGAGACCGAAATGCTTGACCATCGTGAGCATGTGGTCTTTGAGAGTCGGCGTCGGAACCGTTTCGCGGGCCGTGATCTGTCGCCAGACATGCAGGGCGATGGCGTCGAGCGAACTCGAATAGACGGCTCGGCGTCCGCGAATCCAGACGGTGCGAAGCGTATCGAAGGTCGTCTGCGATTCTGCGGGAAGCGCTTCGGCCAGCGCGTCGAAGAGCGCCGCTTCCTGCACCCAGCACCGCGCAAACGCATCCATGGGAAGGATGCTTTTGACGAAGTCGTACGATGCGAGTTCGCTCTTCCAGAGTTCGAGCTCGGCCCGTTCGTCTTCGGGCGGACGGGGTTTGCCCATCTGATTGAGGAGCACGATGACGGGTTTGCCGATCCAGGAAAGAATCTGCATCTCGGCGGGGATGTAGGGCGTGACGGACGGCCGCTCGGCCGCGTTCACGAGGTAAAGCACGACGCTTGAAGTATCCCGAATGTGGCGAACCGCCCGTTGATCGAGCCAGAAGGCTTTGTTCGTGAAGCGGTCCCACACTTCGGAGAGAAACCATCCGACCGGGTTGGACCGCTCGGACAAGCGTTTTGCTAGCGCCACGGAGTTTCCGAATCCCGGCGTATCCCAAAGAACGAGTTCGCACCCCGCAGGACCTCGGGCGAGCACGTAGTCGTCCGTCGTTTCGGTGACGTGCGCCCGGTCGGCCACATCACCCACGTCGCGCATGAGAAGCGTTCGGGCGAGCGTTGTCTTTCCGATGTTCGTGTGGCTGACGAGGCTCAAATGAATGCGAAGCGGATCGGTTGTGCTCATGACTGTTCAATGGATTGAAATGCGTCGGCGCTCGAGTCGACCAACGCGGCAAGGGCGTCGATGAATTCGGAGGAGGTCTCCGTAAGATCGAGTACCGCCGAGCGGGCGCCGTGGTCGTGCGCGAACGTCTCCCAGAGCGCCAGACGGCTTCGGACGTTGGGCGCGTCTTTGCCGAAACGAGCGAACAGTGAGGAGACGTTGAGCAACACGACGACGTTCTCGGAGAGGGCCGTAAGGAACCGGCCGTGAATTTCTTCTTCGGGCGTGGCGGATGCGTCGAGCGCCACCCAGAAGAGGCGCTCCGATGCACCTTCCTTCCGCACGCTCTCGAGAATCGCTTCGGGCGTCGTATCCCAGAGCTCGGCGGGGACGATTTTCAGAGCGACGTCCCTGGCCTTGAGGAGCGCCTCGGTGCGGCGGCAAACATCCTCCCAGTCCTTACCGTTCGATTCGGGTACGAGAACAACGACTTCACGGCGGCGGGCTTCGTCGTCCGAGAGGAGGAGTCGCCGATAGTAAGGACTCGTTACGGGAAAAGGAAGTGCCTTTTCGCGCCGACGAATGCGCACCGTCGCGATAAGCGCGAGACACGCGCGGGGAACGAGCACCAGTGCGGAGATGAGCCCCATGAGGCGCAGCAACCACGAGGTGGATTCGGTGAGCGGTGCGGAAAGCCCTTCGGCGAGATTCATGAGGCGCACGTGTTCGACGTCGGGCATCGGCAGAGAGCCCGGAACGAGGCCGTAGGTCGCATTGAGAATGCCGAGCACGATGTCGGGGCGGTCGGCAAGCCACGTGCTTTCCCACCCGACGACGTAAGCCGTCCCGATACCGCGAACGGCAAGACTCGTCAGGAGCCCGATCGCAAAAGCCAGGGTTGCCAGATGCAACGCCTGCGCCGCACAGAGGGCGAGTTTCGGCGTCATGAGAGGTGCCCAACGCGCCCAAAAGCGTGTTCGGAGACCGTCCTTTTTGAGTCCCGGGAGATGCAACTTCTCGAAAAGTCGTACCAGGGCGGATCGCAGGGGAGCCCCGACCGTCTTTCCCGTCAGGGCGCTCGCGCCCTGAACGAGCAGGAGGAGATAGACAAAGAAGTTCCAGAGGAAGAAGGCGAGAAGCGGAGGAGACAAAAGATTCACCACCGATCCCGTCGTGGCGAGTCGGTCCGTGAGCACCCCCGCCAGGTAGCCGAGCATAGCGAGCGTCAGAAGGACGGGAGCCGTGGCGATGCCCGTTCGCTCGAGCGTCGTTTTGACGCGACGCTCTTTGAGTCGTGCCAGAACGAGTCTCGCTCGAAGCGGAAGAAACAGACCGGGTGTATGCCGTTCGCCCGCCAAATGGCGGGCATCCCGCGTTGCGGCGGCGGCATCGGCCGGCGTCCAGACAGGTTTCTCGCCCGGGACGGCATCGGTCGGCGTTTCAAGAAGCTCGGCGAGAAGGACGTCTCGGGCGTCCTTCTCGGAAAGCCGGACCGTCGTGGGCAATTGGCGCTCGCGCATGGGGTGTGTCCAAAAGAAGAAGGCTTTTCCTCATTCTACGGAGCCCGAGGGGTCGGCGCCTCACGAAATTTTCCAAGGTGTGTGAAAACGCATCAAGGCGCCGCGCTTGCGCGGCGTTGGGTTTCCCGAGCGGTGACGGCGTCGAGTTCCGGGTCGACGACGGGAATTTCGGGCTTTTCCCAGACGTAGGCGGGATCGAGGAAGATGCGGCTTGCGTCTTCGTCCTTCCAACGGATACCCGCAAGAGCGAGCAACGTCGGACTCAGGCGGTCGGTGCGGAAGGGGCGGTTCTCCCAGCTCTTCGCATCGCTTCGGTCGGAGAGCCAAAAAAGGAGCGGCACCCGATAGCCGTCCGCGGTCGTATTGGAGTGACCGGTACGGTTTTCGTCGTCGCCGAGCTCCTGCCCGTGGTCCGAGACGTAGACCCAATCGAGGATCTTCCCCGCGCTCGACGCGCGGGCAAGCTCCAGAGAGCGCGCAAGGATCTCGTCCTGATATCGAATGCCGAGGTCGTAGTCGTTGCGGGCATCGATCACCCAGCTCGATCGATCGAGCGACTCCAGTTGCGTTTCGACGGCGTCGTTTTTCGCCCAGTTGACCGTCCAGTTGCTCGGACGACGCAGACGGTAGTGCGGGTGCAATCCGATGAGATGCACCACGATGAGATGACGTTCGGCGGGGTCGTTCAACGCCTTTTCCAGGGAGGGAAGGACGTTTTCGTCGAGCGAAGCGCTCGAACGTCCGGCGAGGCGATTGAGCATTTCCGGATCGTCGTCCCAGGCGGCGTAACGATTCTTGATGGCTAGGTCGTCCTGGTTGCTGATCCACGTCACTTTGTAGCCCGCGCTCCGGAAAAAGGCGAAGAGATTCCCGGGACCCGACGAGGTGGAAAATTCGAACATGTCGTCGAATGCGGGTAACGTCGACGAGGAAACGGACCACACCGGACGAACGGTTGCAAAGTGGGGATCTTTCGCCAGCGCGTCGAGCTTCGGTGTGGTGTTTCTCGGATAGCCGTAGAGCGACAGGTCGTCGCGCACCGTGCTCTCACCCACGAGAAGAAGCAGGGTACGGGGCTCCTGCGAGGCGGAAGTTATCTGAGCATCGGCCGTCGCACGACGAAGCGCATGCTCCTGCGTTTGATTTTCCCAACCTGCACGCACGCTTTCGACGGACTTAACCCACGAGGTCCAGTAGAAAATCGGCCAGTGGCCGCGCCAGGGGCTTAAGGCCGCACCGACCGTCAAAACAAGCGCGAGAAAGCCGATGAGCACCGTCAGGGGCCTTCCCGACACCGTGCGCGGCGCGGGCGTCGAGGGAATGCGGCGAATGAGAAGAAATCCCGCGATTGCCAGAGCGAGCACGATCCCCGACCAGAGGGCGATGTCGCTCCAGAGCGTCTGAAGGTATTCGAAGCTCTCCGACGTATGGGTGTTCGCCACCGACTCGAGAACGAAAGTGGATTTGGGCTCCGCCCCGTAGATCGTACGCAGGAAGGCGCGAATGCCGCCGTCGACCCAAATCAGCAGAAAGCCGAGATAGGCGACGATCTTGGCGAGGCTCGATCGTCCCCGATAGAGCAGCAGTCCGCCGAAGAGAATCGAAAAGGACCACAGCTGAAACGCCCGATAGGGCGCCGCCGCAAAGGCAAGGAGCACCGCCGTGGCCGCCCAAAGGACGACGGTGCTTGCGAGCGTGCCCGGCTGAACGGAGAAAAGCGTGCGAAGTTTCATCGATCGATTTCGGAACGAAGAGAAGTGGCCGCGTCGCGGGGCGAACGGGTTCCGCAGACGGCGGAAACGACGGCGATGCCGTCGACGCCCGTTGCCATCACCGCACGGGTGTTCTCCGCCTTGATACCGCCGATCGCCACCGAAGGCAGGGAAGACGTTTCGACGATCGTGCGCAGTCCTGCGAGGCCGAGGGCGGGCGAAGCGTCGAGCTTCGTCATCTGATGAAAGACGGGGCCGATGCCGACGTAGTCGACGAGGTCGACGGGCGCGCGTCGCATCTCGTCCGACGTATTGATTGAGAGACCGACGATTTTTCCCGTTCCGAGGAGTCGTCGGCAGTCTTCTACCGCGAGGTCCTGCTGTCCCACGTGAACGCCGTCGGCATTCACGGCAAAGGCCACATCCGCGTGGTCGTCGATCACGAGCGGAACACCTCGGTCCCGAGTCACTTCGAGAAGCGCCCGGGCGCATTCGGCCATGGCACGCTTTTTCCACCGGGGTGCTCGCAGTTGAACGAACGAGACGCCTCCGAGGAGGGCCTCTTGAGTGGTGCGGATCATCCCTTCGGCGCCCCCGCAGAGATCGGGGTCGAGCACGAGGTAAAGACGCAGCGACGCGGGATCAAAAGCCGTCATCGTCAGGCTCCCGCGCTCAGTTCTTCGGGGCGGATCGTATAAAGCGCGTCGATGTAGGCGACGTGGAAACTTCCCGGGGCGTCCGCCTTGCGTCGGGCGACTTCGGCGGCGCGCTTCGCGAGCGCGCAAGCCGCCGCAGCGGCTTCGAGCGCGTTCGGATGTGCGGCGCAGAAAGCCGCCACCAGGGCGGAGAGCGAGCAGCCCGTACCGACGACGAGCGTCGCCATGGGGTCGCCTCCCGAGATGGCGAAGGTACGCGTGCCGTCCGTCACGTAGTCGACGGCGCCGGTCACTGCGACGACGCCTCCCGTGCGAGCGGCAAGCGCTCGCGCGGCCTCAAGAGCGTCGCTCGAATCGGCCGTACTGTCGACCCCTTTGCCGCCCGTACCCGCGCCCGCAAGCGCAAGAATTTCGCTCGCGTTTCCACGAATGACCGTGGGTTTGAGTTCGACGAACTCGCGGATGACGCCGTCGCGCCAGGGAATGCCGCCTGCGGCTACGGGGTCGAGCACCCAGGGGCGGCCCGCTTCGCGGGCGCCTTCGACCGCCTTGCGCATGGCGCGCAGGCGCTCGGGGAAGGGTGTCCCCATATTGACGAGGATGCCGCCCGCAATGCGGGCGAAGGTACCGGACTCTTCTTCGGCCACCACCATGGCGGGCGAGGCGCCTGCCGCAAGCAGCACGTTGGCCGTAATTTCCTGAACGACTTCGTTGGTCAGGCAGTGAACGAGCGGGCGGGCCGCGCGCAGATCGGAGAGGGCGTCGGCAAGCCGTGCGGAAGAAGGCGTTTCGATGGTCATGGTCGGCGAAAAAAAAATCGAGGTTTTCGAAGGGCTCCACCTTAACACAAGCAACGCCCGACGGCCTTTGCCCGAGACGCTCGGTTGCGTCCTTGCGGCACCGCCCTAAGGGCGGACCGCTACAATGGCGACTCGACGAATGACGCGGAGGAACGTCGGAAATGCTGATTCACCCCCAATTCGATCCCGTGGCGTTGCAGCTCGGCCCCGTAGCCGTCCGCTGGTACGGACTCATGTACCTGGCGGGGTTTGCCGCCTTCTGGCTGCTCGGTCGCCTGCGCGCGAAAGATGCGTGGCGCGGTGTTACCGCGGACGACGTGGAAAACCTCCTTTTTTACGGAATCTTCGGCGTAATCCTGGGCGGACGCCTCGGGTACTGCCTCTTTTATCAACCCGCCTACTACGCCGAACATCCGCTCGCGATTTTTGAAATTTGGCAGGGCGGCATGAGCGCACACGGCGGCCTCCTCGGCGTTCTTGTTGTCATGGCTCTTTATGCGTTTCGTCACGGCATCGGCTTTTGGAAGCTCGCCGACTTCGTCGTGCCGCTCGTTCCTCTCGGTCTGATGGCGGGCCGCATCGGCAATTTCGTCAACGGAGAGCTCTGGGGGCGCGAAGCGCCCGCTTCGCTTCCTTGGGCCATGGTCTTTCCGCAGGCGGGAGACGGCCTTCCCCGCCATCCGTCGCAGCTCTACGAAGCGGTGCTCGAGGGACTCGTACTCTTCCTTTTGCTCTGGTTCGTCTCCCGTCGACCGAGGCCCGCCGGATTCGTGGCCGGGCTCTTCGGCGTTGGTTACGGTGTGGCGCGCTTTTTCGTCGAGTACTTCCGCGAGCCCGATGCGTTTCTCGGTCTTCGGGCGCTCGGTCTTTCTCAAGGTCAGTGGTTGACGATTCCGCTCGTCCTCGCTGGACTTTTTGTCATGGCCCGGAGCCTTCGCGGCGTCAAACAGCACGGAATCACACACTGACGCATAACCGATGAAAAGAGAAAAGGGCGTCTTTCCTCGGGGAAGAGGCCCTTTTCTCAAACGCGGGCGGCGTCGGTCAGAAGGCGCTGATTGCCTTCCAGAGCATGTAGGTCGCGAGCACGTAGAGAAGCGACGCGAAGATGCGCTTCAGGGGTTTCGTGTCGATCGAGTGAGCTACCTTGGCGCCGAGGGGCGCCGTAAGGACGCTCATCACCGCCACGGAAAAGAGCGCGGGGAGGTGAATGAAGCCCAGCATCACCGGCCATTGCGGCAGCGTTTCAATGCCCCAACCGCTCCAGATGTAGCCGATCGTGCCCGCAAATGCAATGGGAAAGCCCAGAGCCGCGGAGGTGCCGATGGCGTTGTGCATCTTGACGTTGCAGTAGGTCATGAAGGGAACGGAGATGAAGCCCCCGCCCGCGCCGACGAGCGAGGAGATGACACCGATGACGGACCCCGCCCCGAACATCCCGGGCGCCCCCGGAAGATGGCGGGTCGGTGCGGGCTTGCCGCCCAAGAACATCTTCGTGGCTGAAAAATACACGAAGGCGGCGAAGATGAGCGCCACCCAGAAGGTGGAGAGGGCCCCCGAAATTTGGGCGCCGATCACGGCGCCGCAAAGAATCCCGGGCGCCACCGCGGCGACGACGTTCCAGAGAACCGCACCGCGGGAAGCGTGCGCCCGTACGGACGAGAGCGACGTAAAGAGGATGGTGCCCATGGACGTGGCGATCGCCGCGTGAACGACGTGTTCTTGCGGGACGCCCGCCGTACCGAGAAGCATCGTGAAAAAGGGCGTCAGTACCATGCCGCCGCCGATGCCGAGCAGGCCGGCCAAAAAGCCCGTGCATGCCCCGAGGAGAGCAAGCTCGATGATGATGGTGAGATCCATGATGTGGTGTGAGGGTAAGTCGAGGGTTGAAGAAACAACGCGGCTTCCTGGGGAAAATCAGTGAAGGAGCGTCGTGATGAAAGCAAATTCTTCGGACGTCACGGGCGTGATCGACAAGCGGTTCCCTTTCTGGAGGACACGCATGCCGGCAAGCTCGGGGTATTCGCGCATGGCGCCGATCGAGAGGGTCGCACACTTGACGAGTCCTTCGACGTCGATCGTCAGCCAGCGAGGCTTCTCGGCGGTGCTCTTCGGGTCGAAGTACTCGCTCTCGGGATCGAACTGCAGTTCGTCGGGATAGGCTTTCGAAGCGATACGTGCCAGACCGACGATGCCGGGTTCGGCGCAGCTCGAATGGTAAAAAAGCACGCCGTCGCCTTCGCTCATGTCGTCGCGAATGAAGTTGCGAGCCTGGTAATTGCGGATGCCGAACCAGGACACCTTGCGATCGGGAGCGTTCAACGCATCGTCGATCGAGCACTCGCCGGGTTCGGTCTTCATGAGCCAGAAGCGGCGGGCGGAGCGCAGCAGTTCGCGGGCGGTATCGGTGGGAGAGACGGTCATGGGACCTCCAAGAGTTGTCGAGTGGAATCGAGCATAGCGCACCGTACGAGCAAACGTGCAAAAGCAAAAAGGGCAGTCGCACGAGGGACTGCCCTTTCGGAAGAGGGAACCTGCGGTGGGGCGGGGCTACGTATCCTGAACCGAGAGTTCAGGGCGGTCGGCTCCGGAGCGGACCGGGCCAGTCAACGCGTGACCAGCTCTCTGTCGGCCCTCGAGTGCGCCAACCAATGGGGTTAAGCATTGGTTCTAGGTACTTTGGAGCCCGGTTGCCGTCCGCCGCAGGTTTACTTGGAGTATAGCGAATCGGAGGCCGGTTGGGTAGAAACTTTCGACGGGAGGCGTTTAAAAAAGCGAACCGAGTTTCGTGTCTTGGAAAATCGCCTCCTCGCACATGCGGGAGAGTTCTTGAATGCGGGCAACGATCTCGGCTTCGTTGGAAAGCGAGGGAGCGGCCTGAGGGATCGGTTCCTGTTGCAGGGGGCGCACGAAAGGCTGAGCTTCTGCGGTCTGACGCAGGGTTTCTAGTTCGGCCTGTGCGGCAGCTGCCGAGGCACGTGTGGACTCGAGTTCCGCACGCAGAGCGTCGGCTTCCGATCGGGCGGCGGCGATGTCGGCCCGGGCCGATTCGCCCTCCGTACGGGCGGCGTTCACGGCTTGAACCGCGGCCTCTTCCGACTTCTTGGCGTTGTAGACGATTTCAAGCGCCGAAAGAACGGCGATCTGATCGGCGGCGAGCACCCGTCCGCCTGCGCGCATCGCCTCCATTTGCTTGTCGACGATTTCGGCGCAGTTCTGGATGAGCTCTTCTTCGCCGGTGCTGACGGCGAGCCGGTAGTTGTGGCTGAAGATCGAGACGGTAACTTCCGACATGGCTTTCTGAGAAAAACGGAACAAGGAAAGGCAAGCGGCCGAGCGTCAGAGGAGAGGTTCCTCGTTGTTGGCAAACTGAGAAGCCAGGCCGTTCACTTTGCGTCGCAGGTCGTTGAGTTGCGACTTCGCACGGGCGAGCTCCGCTTCTCGGGCCGCAAGCTGGTTGCGCAACTGCGAATTCGTCGAGCGTTCGTTCTGAAGACGCACGACGAGCTGTTCGATAAGCGACTGGAGCCGATCAAGTTCTTCCTTCATACAAACTCCTCAAGATCCGTCAGGGAACAGGGGTCGACGCGGCGTCGGCCGGGGCGCTCTCCTCGGTCTGAGCCTTGGGCACTTCGGGGACGAACGTTTCGATGTTGCCGAGAATCAGCTGGTCGGCCTGCTCTTCGTTCGGCATCGGATCCGACACCCAGTGATCGAGCCGGCGCTCTTCGTCGAAGAAGACCGTCAGACGACGAAGTTGGCGGTCGCCGTTGCCGCGCTGGAGAAAGTACACATAGTCCCAGCGGTTCGGGTGAAACTGGTCGCGCACGAGGGGAACGCCGAGCAGGAACTGCACCTGCGCGTCGCTCATGCCCTTCTCAAGCTGGAGCACCATTTCGCTCGTCACGAGGTTGCCTTGATGCACGTCCGCTTTGTACGGTCGAAGGTAGTAGGGAACATACTCGTTGGGGTTTTCCCAGGCGTCCGCCATCGTGTAGCAACCGGTCAGAGATGCCGCCGTCGCAAGGCCGGCGACGGCGAGAAGAAGCTGTCTAGTGAACATAAAAACTATAGAATGACGGTTTACCTTCTCTACAGTGCAAAGGCACTGATGAGAACGTATGATAAAGGTATTCGAACCGCTAGAAGGGTAGTCCGTCGTGCACGAAGTGTCTCGAAATCAAACCAACGATCTGAAGACCATGGGCCTAAAGGTCACGGTGCCTCGTCTGAAGATTCTCGATCTCTTCCAGAGGCTCGCCCAGAACGAGCAGGTCGAAAAGCGCCACCTGTCGGCCGAAGAAGTGTACAAGCTCCTTCTGAACGACGACTGCGACATCGGCCTCGCAACCGTGTACCGCGTGCTGACGCAATTTGAAAGTGCCGGGATCCTGGTGCGCCATCACTTCGACGAAGGTCGTGCGACGTACGAGCTTCAGGAGGGACATCACCACGATCATATCGTCTGCGTCCGCTGCGGCAAGCTCGAAGAGTTCGTGGATCCTGCGATCGAACAGGCGCAGCGGGTCGTCGCGGGGCGCCTCGGCTATGAACTTACCGATCATTCGCTCGTTCTCTACGGGGTGTGCGGGGAGTGCCGCAAGGCCAAGGACAAAGAAGACGTTTGACGTTCGCGCGGGTGCCGCCCGAAAAAACAAAAGGGAGCCGGAAACGGCTCCCTTTTTTGTACGGCGCCTTCGGCGCATGAAAAATGAAAGGCCTCGCGGTTTCCCGTGAGGCCTTTCGGAATCTGGTGCGCGGTACTGGTTTCGAACCAGTGACCCCTGCCGTGTGAAGGCAGTGCTCTACCACTGAGCTAACCGCGCGTCGAGAATTGAAATTTTACGGATCGATCCGAAAAAATCAAGAGTTCCCGGTGAAAATACCATAAATGCGGTATCAGGGGCTTCGATAGCCTCAGAACGTCGGCGAAGGGCGCTTGCCCAAGGCGACTTCCACGCCCAGGTTGGCAAGTTCGTCCGCCTTTTCGTTACCGGGGTCGCCGTTGTGTCCCTTCACCCAACGCCACTCGATCTCGAAGCGGGATGTCAGTGCGTCGAGGCGTTGCCAGAGTTCGACGTTTTTCACGGGTTTCTTGTCGGCCGTGCGCCAACCGTTGCGCTTCCAGCCGTGCACCCACTGCGTGATGCCGTTTTTCACGTAGGAGCTGTCCGTGTGCAGGATGATCGGGCAGGGACGCTTCAAGGCGGAGAGTGCCGAGATGACGGCGGTGAGCTCCATTTGGTTGTTGGTCGTCAGACGTTCACCCCCGTAGAGTTCGAGCCGGTGCTCGCCCCAGACGAGTAAGGCGCCCCAACCGCCCACGCCGGGGTTCTGCTTGCAGGCGCCGTCAGTCCAGATTTCGAGTTTGGTGGTACTCATGGGTGTGTTCTCTCGTAGTGCGTTATGGGGTACGTAGCGCGTTGTGTGGAATGCGCTTTCGAACGATGTGCGGGTCGTACGATCCGGGGCCCGGTCTCTATCAGAGTTCCGGGGACCGACGGTGTGAGGAGGCGACCGGGAAGGTCGACACGGGGCGTCTTTCTGAGAGCGGTCGTGTCGCACAGTCGATGAGGCGCGTGCCGGGTTGCCGTTTGACGGCGGAAAGAAGGATCAGGTTGGAAAATTGCGGGGCCCAACGGTCGCCCGCCTTGTCAAGCCAGGCCCATCGGCGAAGCGCCGAGGCGGAGCGAAATCCCGGACTGTAGATTCCGAAGCGCCCCCGATCGACTTCCATGCCAAGGAGCGCGAGCCAGTCCTTGAGTCGCCCGAGCGAAATCGGTTGGAGGCGCGTCGGCAGATAGGCTTTGCCGCCGAAGGCGGCCGTCATCCGCTCTTTGAGCCACCACGCCCCGAGCGCGTTGAAGGCGGTGAGGACGAGGCGCCCTTCGGGCGCCAGGGCGCGCACCGCGTCTCTCAGCACTTGCTGGGGGTGCTCGGCGAAGTCGAGCGTATGCGGGAGCGTGACGAGGTCGAGCGACTCTGCGGCGGCGGGGAGCGCCTCGGGCTCGCCCCGGAGCGCATGCAGGTCCGAACGAAGCCCGAAAAGCGAATCCTTTTTCTCAAGCAGAATCCATTGACCTTGAATGCGATTGGAGCGGAGCGTGTCGAGTTGCGGGGCGCCGATTTGCAGTGCGGCCACGCCGAAGACGTCTGTCACGAGTTCGTCGAACTGCGACACTTCCCATTCGCGAAGCCGATCCCCGGGAGGGGTGGCTAGAAAGTCGTCGAAGGAAAGTCGAGTGCGCATGTGGGGGTCGTTGATCGTGCGAAGGAAAGGAAAGCCGGGGGTTCCGCTCTCTTAACAGTTTGTTTCCACATTCCGCCGAGAAACGACACGTTGGAAAACAAAAGAAGCAAGGGCGCCGCCGAGCTAAGCAGTAACATTACGGCAATTCCGATTTTACGCATTCCTCCACTCCCGGGGTTCGAGCTTCATGACTTTGCGTTGTCTCTCGTTTACTCTCCTCAGCTTGGGTTGTCTGGCGCTCTCGTGGGTGCCGGGCGACGTGCGCGCGGCCCTCAAGCAACAAGAGTCGGTTCAAGTCGACGGGGGAGCGGAGACGATGCCCAATGACGTTTGGGAGCGTATTCGGCGCGGCTACCGCATGCCCGAACTCGATTCACCGCTCGTCGACCGATGGGTGACCTACTACACGAAGGATCCCGCGTACATCCAGCGTATGACCTCGCGTGCGGGGCAGTACCTCTACCACATCGTCGAAGACGTCGAAGCGCGCAACATGCCGACGGAGCTCGCGCTGTTGCCGTTCGTCGAGAGTGCCTTTCAGCCCGAAGCGCTCTCCCGCGTGAAGGCGGCGGGGCTCTGGCAGTTCATGCCCGCTACGGGGAACGACTACGCACTTGCTCAGAATCTTTGGCGCGACGACCGTCAGGACGTCCTGGAAAGCACCCGCGCGGCGCTCGACTACTTCGACTACCTCCACGGTCTCTTCAACGATTGGCAGTTGGCGCTTGCGGCCTACAACTGGGGCGAAGGGAGCGTTCAGCGGGCGATCGCGCGTGCAAAGCGCAACGGCAAACCCACCGATTACGAACATCTGCGCATGCCGAAGGAAACGGCCAACTACGTGCCGAAACTCATGGCGATCAAGAGGATCATTTCGAATCCGGAGCGCTATGGGATCGAGTTGCCGGACGTCGGGAACGAACCCTTCTTCATTCGCATCACCAAGCCTCGCGACATCGACGTGAAGACCGCCGCGGAGCTTGCGGGCATGCCGCTCAACGAATTCCGCGCCCTGAACCCGAGCTACAAGCTTCCGGTGATCGTGGCAGCGCACAACAACGTGATGCTCCTACCCGCCGACAAGGTGGACTACTTCATCGACAATCTCGCCAGCTGGATGGACAGCGGTCAGCCGCTTTCGCGTTGGTCGACCTACCGACTTAAAGAAGGCGAAACACTCGCTACCGTCGCGGCGCAAAGCGGCATGACGGAGTCGGAACTTCGCAAGGTGAACGGCATTCCCGAAGGACGGCGCGTTCTCCCCAATTCGACGTTGCTCGTTCTCGCGGGCGCCGACGAGCAGGTGGACATCTCGGCCGAAGAAGCGGACGCGCGTCTGCGACTTTCACCCCTCACAACGTGGCGTCGCGTGACGTACCGTGTCCGAAGCGGCGACACGCTCACCTCCATTGCTCGTCGCTGGCACATTACGACGAAATCGATCGTGACCGCCAATCGCCTGCGTTCCGACCGTCTGCGGGCGGGGCAACGCCTGGTGCTCACGGTGCCGAACGTACAGCGTGCGTCTATTCCGGCGGCCTCTTCGGGAAACTCCTCGGGACATCACGTCATCCACACGGTTCGTTCGGGCGACACGCTCGACGCGATCGCCCGTCGCTACGGCGTGACGGTGGCGGGTCTGCGCATGACGAACCGCCTGGAAGGCAACATCATCCGCGCAGGGCAGCGTCTGCGCATTCCGGGCGATACGACGACGGAGTCCGATACGGTGATCTACACCGTGAAGTCGGGCGACACGCTCTCGACCGTTGCCGAACGTTACCACGTGAGCGTGACGAAATTGAAACGCGCCAATCGTCTCACCTCGAACATGCTTCGCGTGGGCGACCGTCTCGAGATCCCGAGCGCGGACCGAGTCGAGCGCAACGTGAAGCCCGCTCCCGAAACCCGTGTCCACGTTGTGCGTTCAGGCGATACGCTCTCCGAGATCGGCGAGCATTACGGGGTGAGCGTCTCGAAGCTTCGCGCGGCGAACGGTCTTCGCGGCAACAACCTGCGTATCGGGCAACGCCTCGTCATTCCCGCCACCGCTTCCAAGGTAAACAAAGCTCAGACGGTGCGCCAGGCCACGACCTATCGCGTACGCTCGGGCGACACGCTGATCGCCATCGCGCGGCGTCACCATACGACCGTTTCTGCTTTGCAACGCGCGAACGGCCTCAAGGGCTCGACCCTTCGCGTCGGGCAGGAGCTTCGCATTCCCTGATGTTCCCAAGGCCTTCCAACGACGGACGGCCTAACGCGCATTGGCGAGGGGGCACATCGACCCGGAGGGCGAGTGCCACTACAATGTCACGCAAAGAACGCATGGGAGCGCACGCGGTCGTGCGCTCCCTCCTCGTGCGTCCGTCGGAGGATGCACGAGTGCCATCGACGAAACACGAATCATTAGAACGAGGACAATCATGGGTTTCCTGACCGGCAAGAAGCTACTCATTACGGGCGTCATCTCCAACCGTTCCATCGCCTACGGCATTGCCGAAGCGTGCCGTCGCGAAGGCGCCGAACTTGCTTTCACGTATGTCGGGGAACGCTTCCGCGATCGCGTGGCGGCTTTTGCCGAAGAATTCGGAAGCTCGATTTGCCTGCCCATGGACGTGAGCAGCGATGAAGAAATCGCCGCCGTCGTCGAAGAACTGAAGAACCGTTGGGGCGGTCTCGACGGCGTGGTGCATTCGATCGGCTTTGCGCCCCGCGAAGCGATCGCGGGCGACTTCCTCGACGGTCTCTCTCGCGACGCTTTCAAGACGGCCATGGATATTTCCGCGTACTCTTTCCCGGCCCTTGCAAAGGCCTGCCTCCCCCTGATGGAAGGCCGCAATGCGTCGGTGCTGACGCTCACCTACCTCGGCAGCGAACGAGTCGTTCCGAACTACAACACGATGGGTCTTGCGAAGGCCGCCCTCGAAGCTTCGACCCGCTACCTCGCTTCGAGCCTGGGCCCCAAGGGCATCCGCGCGAACGCCATTTCCGCCGGCCCCATCAAGACGCTGGCCGCCTCGGGCATTCAGGACTTCTCGAAGCTTCTGCACATCATGGAGGAAGCGGCGCCGCTCGGCCGCACCGTGACCATCCAGGAAGTCGGCAACACGGCCGCCTTCCTCCTCTCCGACCTGGCGAGCGGCATCACGGGCGACATCATCTACGTCGATGCGGGCTTCCACGCGGTCGCCGTCGGCGCTTCCGTCGGCAAGTAACACGCCCTTGACGGGGTAACATTGGAGGGTCTCTTCCCGACGGGGGAGAGACCCTTTTTCCTGCTTTTTCTCTTCACCTTCGAAATGACGGCTTCTCGTCCCCTGAGCGTTCTCATTGTCTCCACCCGGTATCTCGGCGACTGCCTGCTCGCGGCTTCGCTTGTCAACCCCATTCGGGAGCGTTACCCCGATGCCGAGGTCGACGTTCTGACGTTTCACCGCAATTGCGGGATCCTGGAAGGGGTGCCCGGCATTCGACGCGTCATCGGCGTCGAAGAGCGTCCCAAAAAGTGGCGTCAGTTCCTGGACATGTCCGCGATGTGGAATACATACGACTGGGCGATCATCACTCAGCAGAGCACCCGCACGATTCTCTACGGGTATTTCGCGGCGCGACGCCAGGTGGTCTATGCGTCGGCGAACGACCATCGGGGATGGTGGAAGCAAAAGCTCGTCACGCACAAGGTGCATCCGTACCCGGGGCACTGGCTGGATCAGGCCGAAGCACTTCTGGAACCCGTGCTCGGCGGTCGGTATCACATCGATCCGTCGTGCCCGGACGCAGAGCTCCCCGAAGCCTTCCGCATTCGCGGGCCGTACGCCGTTTTTCAGGTGTGCTCGCGCTACGAAGACAAAGAATGGTCGACGGCGGGTTGGCGCGCGTTGTGTGAAAAGCTCAACGCTCGAGGACTGCGTGTCGTGATCGTTGGCGGCGGATCCTCCGCCGAACTCGAGCGTATCGGTCGCGTCACCGAAGGCTTTGCGGAAGCGAATGTGTGCGTGGCCGCCGGGAAGCTCTCCTTTGGTCAGACCGCCCGTCTGATCCGAGGCGCTCGGGTGTTCGTCGGCGTGGATACGGCCACGTCCCACGTGGCGGGCGCAACGGGAGTCCCCGTCATTGCGCTTTTCGGCCCGACGAACGTCACTGTCTGGGGGCCTTCGCCCAAGGAAGGACGCCGAGGAGGCTATGCGTCCGACCGGGCCCGACTCGTACAGGGCAACGTTACGATTCTTCGTCACCCCGACTATCTCGCCTGTCACGCGTGCGACCGACACCGTTGCCCGAAGAACGTCCCCGACACGCTCGGGCGCTGCATGCAGGACTTGGCCTGGCAGGATGTTTGGGCCGAACTTGAAAAGAACCTTTGAGGAGAAGCCCGTGTTGCTCTACAAAACGATCGGACTCTGCGTCAAACCGACGAACGACGACCTCTCTTATCAACTTGAGCGTATCACCGCGCTTTTGAAATCGCTCGGTTGCGACGTTCTCTACGAAGAACGGGCCGCGGAGTACCTTAAGACGACGAACTTTTGCTCGCGCGAGGAATTGGGCGAGCGGTGCGATCTCATCATCGTCCTGGGGGGTGACGGCACCATGCTGAGCGTGGCTCGCAGCCTCTCCCGTTTCGGCAAGCCCGTGGTCGGCGTCAATGCGGGACGTCTCGGTTTCATTACGGACTTGTGTCAGGAGGATGTCGACACGCGTCTTCCGGAAATGCTTGCGGGTCAGAGCATCTGTGATGAACGCCCCTTACTCGAAGGGATCGTCCTGCGTAACGGCAAGGAAATCTACCGGCAGCTCGCCGTGAACGACATCGGCATCAGCCACGGGCGTGCGGGCGGCATGGTCGATTTCCTCGTCTATGTCAACAATCAACAAATGGCCTGTCAGTCCGCCGACGGCATTATTTGTTCGACGGCTACGGGCTCCACGGCGTATTCGCTGGCCGCGGGCGGCCCGATTCTGCACCCGTTGCTCGAAGGTATGATTTTGGTGCCCGTTGCGCCGCACACACTCTCGAACCGTCCGATTGTTCTTCCGCTCAAGTCGCAGATCCAAATCGAACTGCTCGACGCTCGCGACGCGGTGGCGTACTTCGACATGCAGGAGTTCTGCGACATGGTGCCCGGCGACCGCCTGATCATTCGTCAGGCCGAGCACCGGGTCAAGATCCTACACCCGATCGGGTACGACTACTTCAAGCTCCTGCGGCAGAAGTTGAAGTGGAACTTCATGCCGAAGGCGGGCTGAGTCGGTCGTTGAATCAAGCGATCAGCGTATCGAGCCGGCTCCGAACCTCGTCGAGAGTCGGCCAACGCCCCATTTCACCGCACACCGCGGCGCGGGTGTTCCACGGTGCCGTGCGTTCGAGGTCGGTTACGCCTACCACGGTGATCTGAGGCGCCGAAACCGCGGCGGCGATGTGGCTGATGCCCGAGTCGTTCGCGATGACAACGCAGGCGAGTTGCGCGAGCGCGGCGTAGTTGCCGAGGGTCGTCGGTTCGAGAACGATGCCGTTGGGGCAGGCGGCCTTGGCTTCCTCAATCTCATGAGGCGAGGGGAAGATGATCGGGGCGACGTCGCGCGACCTCAAGTAAACGCAAAGCTCGTCGAAATGAGGCCAGCACTTGTTCTGGCCGTGATGTGTTCCGCGGGCGATCGGCGCAATCAGCGCGAAGCGCTCGGGGATCCCGAACTTTTCAATCAGGTTGTGGGCGGCCGCCTTGTGTCGGCTGAGCACCCGAAGACCGAGTTCCTCCGGAGCTTTCTCCCATGCGGGAGTCTTACCCCAGGCTTTCACGGCTTCGGCGGTCGTGTGGAAGAAACGCTCGACTTCGTGCATTTTCGAGGGTTCGGGGATGGCTTTCTCAAGAAGGAACGAGCGCCCGTCGGTCGCAAGCCCCGCACTGCGGATCCCGCCGATGCGAAAGAGCAACGCGGAACTGAAGGAGTTCGGGAAGAGCAACCCGAGCGGGGAGCCTCCCGCAAGATCGGCGAGACGCCGAATACGTCGGAAGTCTTCCGTCACATGACCTTCGATGGGGTCGAACCGCCAGCCCATTCCGGCAAAGAGATCCTCGGCCCAGCGCTTCCCCGTCAAAACGGGAGTGAAGCCGCTCGCTTCAAGAAGGCGCAGGGCCGGCAGGGCCATGCAACAGTCGCCGACGTGATTGGGCAGACGACAGAGAACTTTGGTCGACATACGGTGCTCCGGGAAAGGGACGAGTTCGGTTCATTGTATCGGGGAATCTCGGTATCATGAGGGACTCGTAAATACGAAGGAATCACGTTTGATGGCCCGCTTCCCCGTTCTCTCCAACCCCTATTTGATGCGCCTTTTCCGCTACCTGCCGCCCTACAAGTGGTATATCGCCGGAGCGGCGGCGGCCATGGCCGCCGGGGGCGGCGCCTCCTCGCTCATCGCCCTCATTCTGGGCAAGCTCACGGACATGGGCTTTTATCAGCAGGATCCGATCGTAGCTGTCCTCGCGCCGATCGCCCTGATCGGGGTGGCGGCTTTGAACGGCGGCTCGCAGTATCTGAGCTCCTACCTCCTCGTGCGCGTTTCGCAGAGCATCATGCTCGAAATCCGCACGCTCATGTTCGAGCGCATCTCGCACTGGGGCGACGCGCTCTTTTTCAAGTACCGCTGTGCGGAGGTGCAGGCGAAATTCATCAACGAAGCGTCCACGGCGCTGAGCCGTGCGGCGAGCGTGATGACGACCATGATCCGCGACTCGATTCAGATTGTCTGTCTGATCGGCGTTTTGATTTACCACAACTGGAAGCTCACCCTGGTGACCTTCGTTGTGGCGCCGTTGCTCGCCGCGGTTCTTCGCTGGGTCAGCAAGCGCATGAAAAAGCTCACCACGCAAACGCAACAGACGTTCGGAGAGCTTCTCGGTACCATCCAGGAGAGCTACCAGGGCGAACGCGTCGTGAAGATTTACGACGGGTACGACTACGAGCGCGACCGCTTCCGCGCGGTCAACGAAAAGCTCAAGGATCTGACGCTTCGCACGCAGCGCGTCGAGGCGGCGGGTACGCCTCTGACGCAGTTGATCGCCATGTCGGGCGTGTCCGTCGTGGTGGTGTACGCGCTTGCGCAGGCGCAAAGCGGTGCTTTGACGATCGGTGAATTCACGACCTTCCTCTCGGCCATGCTGCTCTTGATGCCGCCCATTCGGCATCTCTCGAGTCTCAACGGGACGACGGCCGCTATGACGGCCGCCGCGGAAAGCCTTTTTGCCATGATCGACGAGGAGCCCGAAAAGGATCCCGGCGAGAAAACGCTCGTGGACTACCGCGGTGCGGTGCGCTTCGAAAACGTGGGGTTTGCCTATCCGAACTCCGACAAGCCGGCCGTCAAGAATTTCAGTCTCGACGTGAAGCCCGGCGAGATGATCGCGCTCGTCGGTTCGTCGGGCTCGGGCAAGTCGACGCTCATCAATCTGATTCCCCGCTTCTGGGCGGCCACGTCGGGCGAAATTTATTTCGACGACGTGCCGCAGAGCGAACTCACGCTCGCGAGTCTTCGTCGACAGATCGGTCTGGTCAGCCAGGAAGTGACGATCTTCGACGATACGATCGCCGGGAACATCGCCTACGGGTGCCGCGACAAGGTGACGCGCGAAGACATCGAACGCGCCGCGGAAGCGGCTGCTTTGACGGACTTCATCGCCACGCTCCCCCAGGGGCTCGATACGCCGGTCGGCGCGAACGGCTCCATGCTTTCGGGCGGGCAACGTCAGCGCATTTCGATCGCGCGCGCGTTCCTCAAGAACGCGCCCATTCTGCTTCTTGACGAAGCGACGAGCGCGCTCGACACCGAAAGCGAACGCCACATTCAGAAGTCGCTTGATTCGCTCCTCAAGGGGCGTACGGCTTTCGTCGTCGCGCATCGGCTTTCGACCATCGTCAATGCCGACCGCATCGTCGTGATGCGCGAGGGTGAGATCGTCGAAATCGGCACCCACGAAGAGCTTCTGGAAAAGAAGGGCGTCTACGAACACCTCTACAGCATCCAGTTCAAAAACCACCTCTGATTACCGTCGCCCGGGCCGCGTGCCCGGGCCGCAACCGCTAGAAAAAGGACTACGCACACATGGCTGTCAGCGTCTTCGATATGTTCCGCGTGGGGATCGGCCCCTCGTCCTCCCATACGGTGGGCCCGATGCGTGCCGGGTCGGCTTTCCTCGGATTGCTTCGCGATCGGGGGCTCTTTGGCAAGGTCGGACGCGTCGGCGTCGAACTCATGGGAAGCCTGGCCGCCACGGGCCGCGGGCACGGGACGGATACGGCCTGTCAGCTCGGACTTGCGGGCGAAGTGCCCGAAACGTGCGATCCCGATCGCGTGTCGGTGCTCGTTGCCGAAATCGCCCGCACGAAAACCTTGCATCTCGGAGGCGAGCGCGCGGTGGCGTTCGAGCCCGCGGCCGACATTCTCTTTCATCCCGCCAAGGTGCCCACTTTCCACACGAACGCGGTGGAATTCACGGCGTACGGCGAAGACCGTCGCGACGTTCTCCTCGTTCGTCGCTATTACTCGGTCGGGGGCGGCTTCATCGTGGCCGCCAGGGAAGACAATCCCGAAGAACCGATCGTTCCCGCCGCGATCATCGAAGGGCGGAAGTCGATGCCGTACCCCTTCAAGTCCTGCGACGAACTCATGGCCCGTGCGAGCGCCGCACGCCTCAGCATCGCGGAACTCATGTTCGCCAACGAATGCTCGCGCCTTACGGCCGACGAGGTGAACGCACGTCTCGATGCTATCTGGAGTGTCATGGAGGCCGGGATCGAACGCGGCCTTCGTCAGACGGATCCTCTTCCCGGCCCCTTCCGCATCGCTCGCCGCGCGAAGCGCCTGGCTGACGATCTGCGAGCCCGCGAAGCCGAAGGGCACACCGATCCCCTGGGGGTCCTCGACTGGGTGAACGCCTACGCCATGGCGGTAAGCGAAGAGAACGCCTCGGGCGGGCGCGTGGTGACGGCGCCGACGAACGGCGCGGCAGGGGTTATTCCCGCTGTGATTCGGTACTACCTCAAGCACACGGAAAAACCCTCCCGCGAGGGCGTGCGCACCTTCCTGCTGACGGCGGGTGCGATCGGGATTCTCTACAAGGAAAACGCTTCGATTTCGGGAGCTGAAGTGGGCTGCCAGGGCGAAGTGGGCGTTGCGTGCTCGATGGCCGCAGCGGGTCTCGCGGCGGTGCTCGGCGGAACGATCGCGCAGATCGAAAACGCCGCCGAAATCGCGATGGAACACAACCTCGGTCTTACGTGCGACCCAGTGGCGGGTCAGGTGCAGATTCCCTGCATCGAACGCAACGCAATCGCCGCCGTCAAGGCGATCAACGCGACGCGCATGGCGCTGCGCGGCGACGGTTCCCACTACGTGAGTCTCGACAAGGTGATCCGTACGATGCTTGAAACGGGACGCGACATGCAGAGCAAATACAAGGAAACGAGTCGCGGCGGTCTTGCGGTGAGCATCGTCGAGTGCTGACGCGGGAACACTCCGACTGCAATACGACAAAGGGCGGCGAATCGAATTCGCCGCCCTTTTCGGTATTGCGGAGCCGGGAACCTCAGAGCGCGGCGTCCGGCCCCTCGTTCAAGTACCAGGCCACGGTCGCGCGCAAGCCGCTCTCGAAGTCGACCTCGGGCTTCCAGCCGAGGTCTTCCCGCAGCTTGCTCGCATCAAGCGCATAGCGCAGATCGTGTCCCGGACGATCGTGTACGTGCTCGATAAGATCGGCGTATGAGGCGCCCTCGGCACGAGGGCTCAATTCGTCGAGAACGGCGCAGATTTTTCGCACGTATGCGAGGTTTTCCCATTCGTTCGAGGCCCCCACGTTGTAGATGTCCCCGGGGCGCCCTCCCGCGAGAATGCAACGGAGCGCCGAGCAAAAGTCATCCACGTGGATCCAGTCGCGGATCTGTCGGCCCGATCCGTAGATTGGGAGCGGAAGCCCCGCAACGGCGCGGGTGATGATGCTCGGCGTGAGCTTTTCCGGATACTGGCGCGGGCCGTAGTTGTTCGTGCAGCGCACCGTCAGAACGGGAAGCCCGTAGGTGCGCGCATAAGCGCGCCCGAATTGGTCGGCCGCCGCCTTGCTCGCGGAATAGGGACTGCTCGGATCGAAGGGGGTCGATTCTTTGGCGGGCGGGCTCTCGCGGTCCATCGAGCCGTAGACCTCGTCGGTCGAAACGTTGAGGAATCGGAAGTTCGCTTTTTCTTCGTCGGGGAGTCCGAGCCAATACCGGTAAGCCGTGTTGAGAAGCGTTGTCGTCCCCGTGACATTCGTTTCGACGAAAACGGAGGGGCCGGTAATCGAGCGATCGACGTGGCTCTCGGCGGCGAAGTGAACGACCGCGCGGGGGCGGAAGCGCTCGAACAGGTCGGCGACGAGCGCCGCGTCGCAGACGTTGCCGCGCACGAAGCGGTAGCGCGGATCGTGCTCGAGCGGGCGGAGATTTTCAAGGTTGCCCGCGTACGTGAGCGCGTCGAGATTCACGATGCTCTCGTTGGCGTGCTCGAGCCAACGAAGAATGAAATTGGAGCCGATGAAGCCGGCTCCGCCCGTAACGAGAAGCATGGGAGAGCTTGCGCAAAGGAGAAAAAGGGAACGGAGAAACGCACGGTTGAGGGGCGAGGCACTCGGTAGAATGGATGCCGTTCTTCAACGGACGGCAAACGCCACACGCATATACGCATCATGGAACACATTCTTATCAACTGCTCGCCTCGGGAAACGCGCGTCGCCATTGTAGTGGACAGCGTCCTGCAGGACCTTTTCATCGAGCGCGCCTGCGCCCGCGGTCTCGTCGGCAACGTCTACCTCGGTAAAGTGGTTCGCGTGCTTCCGGGCATGCAGAGCGCCTTCGTCGACGTGGGGCTGGAGCGAACGGCCTTTTTGCACGTCGCCGATATTTTCGAGGCGCACGGCGAGGGTGACAAACCCAAGCCCATCGAGAACGTGCTTCACGAAGGGCAGTCCGTGATGGTGCAGGTGGCCAAAGACCCGATCGGCACCAAGGGGGCTCGCTTGACAACGACGATTTCGCTTGCGGGTCGCAAGCTCGTCTACCTGCCGCGCGACCCGCACATCGGTGTTTCGCAGCGCATCGAAGACGAAGCGCAACGCGAAGCGCTTCGCGCCATGCTGACCGCCATGCGACCGGAATCGGAAAAGGGCGGCTACATCATCCGTACGAGCGCCGAAGAGGGGGCGACCGAAGAAGAGTTCCGCGACGACATGGCCTACCTCGGGCGCCTCTGGGAGGAAATCCGTTCGAAGGCGGGTGTGAGCGCGGCGCCGACCCTGCTCTACCAGGACCTCTCGCTCGCGCAGCGCGTGCTGCGCGACATGGTGCACAAGGAAACCGAGTGCGTCGAGGTCGACGGCGAAGCGGAATACGAAGCGCTCGAGCGCTTCGCGGAGCGGTTCGTTCCGGTCGCCAAGGGTCGGTTGGAACTCTACCGCGGTGATCGGCCGCTCTTCGAGACGCACGGGATCGACGACGAAATCGAGCGCGCGCTCGGCCGTCGCGTCGATTTGAAGAGCGGCGGCTACCTCGTTTTCGATCAGACGGAAGCGATGACGACGATCGACGTCAATACGGGCGGCTACGTCGGGAAGCGCGACTTCAGCGACACGATTTTCAAAACGAATCTCGAGGCCGCGCAGACGATTGCGCGTCAGTTGCGATTGCGCAATCTCGGGGGCATCATCATCGTCGACTTCATCGACATGTCGCGCGAAGAGCACCGCGAAGCGGTGCTTGCGGAATTGCGCCGTGCGGTCTCGACGGACCGCACGCGCATGACGGTGAGCAACTTCACCGAGCTCGGCCTCGTGGCCATGACCCGAAAGCGCACGCGCGAGTCGCTTGCGCACGTGCTCTGCGAGCCCTGCCCCATTTGCGGCGGACGCGGCGAAGTGAAGACGGCACGCACGGTCTGCTACGACATTCTGCGCGAGATTCTGCGCTTGAGCCGTCAGTACAAGGACGCAAAGGAATTCCGCATTCAGGCGAGTCAGTCCGTGATCGACATGCTTCTCGAAGACGAATCGCCCGCGCTCGAACTCCTTCAGGCATCCATTGAAAAGCCCGTGCTTCTCGAGGTAGAGCCGAGCTACACGCAGGAAGTCTGGGACGTGATTTTGGCGTAAGGCCGGAGTCCTCCTCATTCGAATTCCGCGTTTTTCGGAGACCTTCATGGCCCAGACGACCACAACCTTTTATTGGTACGACTACGAAACCTTCGGCATCAACCGCCGCTCGGACCGACCCGCGCAGTTTGCGGGTCTGCGAACGGGTGCGGACCTCGTGCCCGTGCCGGGCCCGGAGGGCGAAGGCGAAGTCTTTTACGCGAAGCCCGCGCTCGACTACCTGCCGAGCCCGGAGAGTTCGCTGTTGACGGGCATCACCCCGCAACGTTGCGAAGAGCGGGGGTTGCGCGAAACCGAGTTTGCCGGGGCGATCTTCAAGCGTTTCAATACGCCGGGAACGGTCAGCATCGGCTACAACACGCTCGGCTTCGACGACGAAGTGACGCGGTTTCTTTTCTGGCGCAATTTTCTCGATCCCTACAGCCACAGTTGGGCGAACGGATGCTCGCGCTGGGACCTTTTCCCGCTTGTATGCGCCGTCTGGGCGTTGCGCGGCGACTCGATCAAGTGGCCGCGTTGGGAAGACATCGACCCCGCGGTCTATCCGGCCGCCGAAGGGCGTAAGGGTGTCACTTTCAAGTTGGAATTTCTCACGAAAGCCAACGGGCTCGAACACGGACACGCGCACGACGCGCTCTCCGACGTCGAAGCGACGGTGGCGCTTGCGCGTCTCATCGCGCAAAAGGAACCCCGGCTCTGGCAGTGGGCGTTCGAGAACCGAACGAAAGACAAGGTCGTAGCCGCGCTTGAAAAAGGGCCGGTTGTCTGGGTGTCGCCGAAATTCGGCGTCGTGCGCGGTTGTACCCGCATCGTGATGTTGGTGGGGCAGATCGGCAACGATGCGCTCGTTTGGGATCTGATGGCCGACCCGACGGAATTGCGGGAAATCGACCGCGAGGCGCTGCATCGCCGACTCTTCGCATCGCCCAAGAACCTTCCCGAGGGCGAGCGACCGCTTCCGCTCTGGAAGTTGAAAGTCAACGCTTCGCCCTTTGTTTGCGGAAGTCTTGCCGTTTTGAGGCCCGAACGGGCGCAGAAGTACGGGCTCGATCTCGAACGTATCCGTGCGAACGCCGAAAAGCTCGCCGCGATGTTGCGCGACATCCAGGGGACGATTCTCACGGCGGCGCAAACCAAAGAAGCGGAGTTCCCGAAGAACGACGAAGAAGACGCCGAAACGGGGCTCTACAGCGGGGGCTTTCCCACGCCCGCGGACCGTGCGCGGTTTAAGAAAATCCGCGAGGCTTCGCCCGAATACCTCGCCGACCGGGGAATGGACTTCGACGACGAGCGTTTCGACGGACTGTTGCTTCGGTTCCGCGCGCGCAACTGGCCCGAAAGCCTTTCGCACGAGGAGCGCGAAACCTGGCGTGCCTGGTGCGAAGCCCACGTTCTTGAGGGGCGCAATCGTGCGCGCACGATTGCGGACTACTTCGAGGAAATCGACCGCCTTGAAGGGGAGGTCGATCCCGAGGACGACGCGAAGCGTGAAGTACTCGAAGCGCTTTACGCCTGGGGCGAGCTCGTGGGCGAAGCGGCGTCTCCCGAGTAAGAACCGGGCTTCGTACGAACAAGACCGAAAGCGCTCGATGCCTTTGTCGGGAAACGACCGATTCCCCGCGGGGTCCGAGCGGTAGCACAATCAAGTTGCCGGCTCCCGCACGAACGTAGGAATCCGCGTGCAGACGGACGGTGACGCAGGCCCGAATCCCTGCTTGAGAATCGGGCCTCGAAAGAGGAGAAAATCATGAAGAGTCTGACGATCGGCCTTGCGGCCGGAATCAATCCGTCGGTGGCGCTTGCACTCAAGGCGGAACTCATCGGCGTCGGTGCCCGCAACGACGTTCGCGTCAACGTGGTGACGAGCGAAATCGAAATGCGCAAGGACGCGCCCGACGCCCGGATCGGGCTCGGCGACCGCAAAATCGCGGCGCTCGAAAGCGTGATCGAATTGGAACGTGCGGGTTGCGACGAGGTGGTGGTGCCCGACGTGCGGAGCGAACCCTTCTTCGACGAAGTGCAAACGGAAGTCGAAGTGCCGATGGTGTCTCTCTATCGTGGCCTCCCTGCGGCGCTAGAAGCGGCGGGCGTTCGCCGCATCGGCCTTCTCGGCATTGCGGTCGATCGGGAATTCTTCGTGAAGCTTCTCGATGGGACGGCCGAAGTGCTCGAACTCTCCGACGAACTGAAGGCGCTTTATCGCACGGTGCAGGATCCCGAAACGGGCCTGCGTCGCACGGGGCTCACGCCCGAACACAAAGCCGCGCTTCTGAAGGCGGGGCATGCGCTTCTTGAGGGAGGTGCGGATCTCCTCGTTACGGCCTGCGGCCAGATGGCGCGTTTCGTCTCCGACCTCAAGGCCGAGGGGCTTCCCGTTTTCGATCTCCTGCGCGATACGGCCGAGCGCGCAGTTCTCGCTCCGCTCGCGCGCCGTCCGAAGCCCTTCAAGGTGGGCATGATCGGCGGACTCGGGCCTGCGGCCACGGTCGACCTCTACGACAAGATCGTGAAGGCGACGCCCGCGCGCAACGATCAGGAACACTTCAAGGTTGCGGTCGAGCAAAATCCGCAGATCGCCGATCGCACGGCGTGCCTGCTCGGAAACGGCACCGACCCGACGCTCGCGATGTTCAACTGCGCCCGTCGTCTGCAGGAAGACGGCTGCGACATGCTGATCGTTCCCTGCAATACGGCGCATGCCTTCGTTCCGTACCTCGAGCGCAACCTGCGCATTCCCTTCATCAACATGCAGCAGGTGACGATGGAGGAAATCCGCGAGAAGTTCGGCGACGCGGCCCGCATCGGTCTTCTGGCGACGACGGGGACCGTGAAGACGGGCATCTACGGCAAGAAGGCCGAAGCCATGAACCTTCCCATGTTCACGCCCGACGAGGCGCATCAGGAACGCGTGATGGCGGCGATCTACGGGCCGAAGGGCGCCAAGGCGGGTTATACGGACGGCATCTGCCGCGAAGATCTCGTGAGCGCCGTCGAGTATCTCGTGACGACGTACGACTGCAACTGCCTCATTCTCGGTTGCACGGAGCTCCCGCTCATTCTTGATGAAACGGACGACTTCCGCGTGGCCGGAAAGACCGTTTCGCTCATCGATCCGACGTCGGCGCTCGCGCGTCGCGTCGTGAAGGAAGCGCAAAAGGCCGAGGCCGAACGCGGCGTTCGCTGACAAATCCGCGCGCGGAAACGGAGCGTTTCGAAGGGCGCTCCGTTTTCGTCTTGTTCGTCTTCCGTCCGGCGACAATCCGCATGACGTGCCGGAAACGTCCGATTTTTCTTTTTGCATTGCGAGGTCCTTTCGATGGCCGAAAAGATTTATCCCACCACCGTTCCCACTCGGGTCGCTTTCATCGGGCTCGGTACCATGGGCTACCCCATGGCGGGGCACCTGAAGCGCGCCGGTCACGACGTGTGTGTCTACAACCGTACGACGGCCAAGGCCGAAAAGTGGGTAAAAGAGTTCGGCGGCACCATGGCCGCCACGCCGCGCGAAGCAGCCGAAGGCGCGCGCATCGTCTTTGCGTGTGTCGGTAACGACGACGACCTTCGCAGCGTCGTGCTCGGCGAGACGGGAGCTCTCGCGGGCATGTCGGCGGGGGCCATGTTCTGGGACCATACGACTGCAAGCGCTCAAGTCGAGCGCGAGCTTGCAAAGACGGCTGCCGAAAAGGGCGTTGCCTGGGTGGACGCGCCCGTTTCGGGCGGCCAGTCGGGTGCCGAAAACGGAACGCTCACGGTGCTTTGCGGTGGTGAGGAGTTGGCCTGCAATCTCGGTCGTCCGATCGTGATGAGCTACGCTGCGGCCGTGACGCGCATGGGCGATACGGGTGCGGGGCAACTGGCGAAGATGGTCAACCAAATCTGCATTGCGGGTTGCGTCCAGGGGCTTGCGGAAGCCGTGGCTTTCGGCATGAACGCGGGGCTCGACATGGACAAGGTGATCGACGCGATCGGCCGCGGAGCGGCTTCGTCGTGGCAGCTCCTCAACCGCGGCAAGACAATGGCGGAAGGGAAGTTCGACTTCGGGTTTGCGGTCGACTGGATGCGCAAGGACCTCGGCATCGTCATGGAAGAAGCCGAACGCAACGGGTCTCAGCTTCCCGTGACGGAGCTCGTCGACCGCTTCTACGGTGAAATTCAAGCCGAGGGCGGCAACCGGCTCGACACCTCGAGCCTCATTCTGCGACTTCCCCGCAAGGCGCAAAAAGGCTCGTAAGAGGCTTGCAAGGCCTCCGGAGGCCGTAAAACAAGGCTTCGAAATTTGACGGCCGAGAGGCTCTGATAAAATGCGCGGATACGCCAAACGAGCGGATCCGCGCATTTTTCATGCAGCCCTCCGCACATTTTTCTTTCTCGACTCTCTTTCGTTGGAATCAAACGATGAGTGAAAACTCGGAAACGCCCGTGAGCGGGCACGCCACCAACTTCATCCGCAACATCATCGAAGACGATCTGGCCCAAGGAGCGAACCTTCCCCGCTACTGGTGCGGCCGTCCGGCGCCCTATTCCGAGCAACTGAAGGAGGGGGCTCCCGACGAGGCGAAGATCCGCACGCGCTTCCCGCCGGAGCCCAACGGCTACCTGCATATCGGTCACGCGAAGAGCATCTGCCTGAATTTCGGCCTCGCCCGAGACTACGGCGGCTACTGCCACATGCGCTTTGACGACACGAACCCGGTGAAGGAAGACCAGGAGTACGTCGACGGCATCATGGACAGCGTCCGCTGGCTCGGCTTCAACTGGGAGCACGGCAAGGAGAAGAATCTCTACTTCGCGAGCTCTTACTTCGAGTACATGTACCGCTTCGCCGAGCACCTCATCACGACGGGCTACGCCTACGTCGACGAGCAGACGGCCGACGAGATGCGCGACAACCGCGGCACCCTCAAGGAGCCCGGCAAGAATTCGCCGTACCGCGACCGCTCGGTCGAGGAGAACCTGCGTCTCTTCCGCGAAATGCGCGAAGGCAAGCACGCCGAAGGTTCGATGGTGTTGCGCGCCAAGATCGACATGGCGAGCCCCAACATCAACCTGCGCGACCCGGCGATCTACCGCATTCGTTTTGCCGAACACCATGCCACGGGCAACGCCTGGTGCATCTACCCGATGTACACGTTCGCGCATCCGATCGAAGACTCGCTCGAGAACATCACGCACTCGATCTGTACGCTCGAATTCGAAGACCAGCGCGCGTTCTACGACTGGGCGCTGGAGCGCATCGTGCCGGTGTTGCGTACGCCGCAGTACGAAGAGGCCCGTGCATTGATCGCCAAGATGGCTTCGGGCGAAGACGACCGCGCTCTTCCTTTTGCGGCCCGCGCGCTCGCGGCCAAGGAAAAACTCGGCCAGAGCGAACCTGAATGCACGATGCGCCGACTCTTCGACGCCTGGGGCGAAAAAGCTCCCGAGACGCTCGAAGACGCGTCGATGAAGGAATTCTTCGCACTTCTCGAAGCGCACCCCGAAAACTTCACTCCCCTCATGCAGGCGGCGCTTGAAGTGGTTCGCAAGAACTTCTTCCTGCTCTCGCACCAGTATGAATTCAACCGTCTGAATCTCACGTACGTGGTTGTGAGCAAGCGCAAGCTCATTCAGCTCGTGACCGAAAAGTACGTCGACGGTTGGGACGACCCGCGCATGCCGACGATCGTCGGTTTGCGTCGTCGCGGTTTCACGCCCGAAAGCCTCCAGAGCTTTGCGGAGCGTTGCGGTGTCTCGAAGGTCTCGGGCGGCTGGATCGATTACTCGGTGCTTGAGCAGTGCCTGCGCGAAGACCTCGAAGCACGCGCCCTTCGCCGCATGGCGGTGATGAAGCCCCTGAAGCTCATCATCGACAACTACCCCGAAGGTGCAAGCGAAGAACTCCTCGCGGACAATCATCCGCAAAAGCCCGAACTCGGTCAGCGCAAGATCACGTTCTCGCGCGAACTCTGGATCGAAGAGACGGACTTTGCCGAGGTGCCGCCCAAGGGCTTCCGCCGCCTCACGATTCCGACCGACGGCACGCCCGCCAAGCCCGTGCGTCTGCGCGCCGGCTACGTCATCGTGCCGACGAGCTTCGAAAAGGACGAAACGGGCCGCGTCGTGGCGGTGCACGCCGACTACCTCCCCGAAACGAAGTCGGGTACCGAAGGGTCGCTCTCCGTGAAGACGAAGGCGACGATTCACTGGCTCGATGCCAAGACCGCGGTTCCGGCCGAAATTCGCGTCTACGAACGTCTTTTCTGCGAGCCGAATCCGGAAGCGGGCGAAGGCACGTTCCTCGACCGACTCACCCCGAATTCGAAGGTGATTCTCTCGTCGTACGTCGAACCCGCGGCGGCCTCGGCCGAACGCGACGAAAAGTTCCAGTTCGAGCGTTGCGGCTACTTCGTTGCGGACCGCAAGGACCACACGGCTGAAAAACCTGTTTTTAATTTGGCCGTGGGTCTCAAGGACACGTGGCGCAAGTAACCCGAACACCGCGTTGAGAACGCGAGGGGCGGTGAAACTTCGGTTTCTCCGCCCTTTGTCTTGTGCGGGAGGCGATTGAAAATCTAAGCCGATCGGCCGATGATCGGAGAAAAGTCCTGTGATAATATCCCTGAGTCCCGTTTTACGCAGCGCGTGCGAGGGCCCGTTCGGGCTCGATGTCTGCGCCGCAACCTCCCCCGGGGACACGGGAGTTGCCGCTCGTCGTGAACGGCACGCCTACTGCGGCAAGTCGCCGCATCATCCATTCCGAACGTTCATTAGGAAGAAATACCATGAAGAAGATCCTCGCTGTCGCCGCCGTTGCCGCTCTCGCCGCCGGTGCCGCTCAGGCCGCTTACAAGGACGGCACGTACACGGGTGAAGGCAAGGGCCGCGAATCGATGATTCAGGTCCAGGTCGACGTCAAGGACGGCAAGATCGCCGACGTCAAGGTCATCAAGCACGGCGAAACCGAAATGATCATCGCCGCCCCGATCGAAACGATGCTCCCCGAGATCGTCAAGAAGAACGGCGTTGAAGGCGTCGACAGCGTCGGCGGTGCCACGCTCTCCTCCGACGGCATCAAGGCCGCCGTCAAGGACGCTCTCTCGAAGGCGCAGTAATATGGACGGATGCGGCGGAACGCGTTTTCGCCGCATTTCATGAATCCATGGGAAAGGGGATGAACGCCACGCTCATCCCCTTTTTCCATTTTTCGTTCGGATATTTGCTTTTCCGCTTGCCAATCATGCTTTCGTCGTCGCTCTTTTCTGCTCCCGCCGTCAAACCTTTCGTGTTCGCGCTTTCCGCCGCTCTGGTTGCGGTCGCGTCTGCCGTTGCCGCCCCCCAACTGCGGGCGGCCGATGCGCCCGCCGCTGCCGAAGCGCAAGCGGTCGAGTATCAGCTTCCCTGGCAAAGCCTTCATATGGGGACGCTTATTCAGGGGCAGGTCTATGCCGGCACGCCCGAAGAAACGAAGCGTCTCGCGGGCATCATGGAGTCGGAAATCGAGCGGTTCGACGATATGATGAGCGTGCACAAGGAAACGGTGCTCAACGACGTGAACCGCCGGGCGGGCGAACGCGTGACGGTGACGCCCGAAATTGCCGAGATGACCCGGTTGGCGTTGCGCGTTGCGGAAGAAACGGACGGCGCTTTCGAACCCACGATCGGTCCCGTCGTGAACCTCTGGAAAATCGGTTTCGGGGGCGATACGGTGCCGTCCGACGCGGCGATCGACGAAGCCGTGAAGCGCGTTGACTACCGTAAGGTGGAAGTCGGCGAAACGGAGGGTTCCTGGTACGTGCGGATCGCTCCGGGGCAGAACATCGACATGGGCGGGATTGCCAAGGGCTATATCGGTCAGAAGCTCTCCGAACGCCTCAAAGCGGAAGGTGCTTCGCACGCACTGCTCGACTTGGGCGGGAACGTCGTCGCCGTGGGCGAAAAGTCGCCCGGACACCCCTGGCGTGTCGGCCTTCAGTCGCCCGATCAGACGCGCGGCGCCTACTTCGGGATCCTTGCCGTCTCCGACATGAGCGTCATTACTTCGGGCGCCTACGAGCGCAATTTCGAAAAGGACGGCAAGCGCTACGGCCACATTCTGAGCGCGAAGACGGGGCGCCCCGTTCTCACCGACATCGCTTCCGTGACGATCGCCGACCGCAACGGCGGTCGTGCCGACGCGCTCTGCACGGCGCTTTTCGCCATGGGCTGGGAAAAGGCGAAAGCTTTTCTCTCCGCTCACGAGGACGTGCACGCGGTGCTCCTCTTGAACGACATGAAGACCGTGCACGTGAGCCGCGAACTCCGATCCGCCTTTACCCTGACGGACGAGACGATGCACCTTGAGGGCGATATTCCCTGATCTCCTCTGCGCTGAAGGATTCTGTTATAACCTTCAGCGCTTCTACCCGAAGCGTCCCTGCGGCGGGGGATGCTTCGCGAGGTCGCCCGTCCGGGCGGCCGACCTCTCTTCTTCGTCGCAATTTCGCACCTCCGCAAGACCGACATGGCCGATCCCAAGTTCATCCACCTGCGCTTTCATTCCGAGTACTCCGTCACGGACGGGTTGGTTCGCATCGACCCGATGATTCACAAGGTGCTCGAAACGGGCGGCGTGGCCGTGGGCATCGCGGACTTGATGAATATTTTCGGCGGGCTTCGTTTTTACACGCACGCGCTCGCCGCGGGCCTGAAGCCCATCCTCGGGTGCGACCTGCGCGTCAAAAACCTCAAAGAGCCCGACGCGCCGACACGCCTCGGCGTTCTGTGCATGAACCACACGGGCTATCACTCGCTTTGCGTTCTTCTGACGAAGGCTTTTCTCACGGAGGACGACAAGTTCCGCGGGCAGATTGATCCCGCGTGGTTTGCGGAGGGCGGTGCGGACGGGCTTATTGCTCTTACGGGCGGCGCCGAGGGCGAACTCGGGCGCTACCTCATCAACAAGCGCTTCAACCTTGCAGACCAGGCGGTTGAAGAACTGAAGGCGATCTTCGGCGATCGCCTCTACATCGAAGTGCAACGTGCGGGGCGTCCCAACGACGAACTCGCCACGGCGCGTCTTGCGAACCTTGCGGCCGAGCACGGACTTCCCGTCGTGGCGACGCACCCGGTGCAGTTCATTGAGAAGTCGGACTTCGAAGCACACGAAGTGCGCTGCGCCATTGCGGAGGGCTTCTCGCTTCAGGATCCCCGACGCTCGAAAAACTATTCACCCGAACAGTACCTCAAGTCCGAAGAAGAGATGTGCGAACTCTTCGCGGACATGCCGAGCGCGCTTCGAAATTCCGTGGAAATCGCAAAGCGCTGCAACTTGGACGGCGTCCTTTCGAAGCCGCAGTTGCCGCTCTTTCCGACCCCCGACGGCATGTCGCTCGACGACTACATCGAGCAGCTTTCGCGCGAGGGTCTCCAAAAGCGCCTCGACTTCCTCTATCCCGACAAGGTCCTGCAGAACGAAAAGCGTCCCGCCTACGACGAGCGCCTCACGTACGAACTCGACATCATCAAGGGGATGAAGTTCCCGGGGTACTTCCTCATCGTTCAGGACTTCATCAACTGGTCGAAGCGAAACGGCATTCCCGTGGGTCCGGGCCGAGGCTCGGGCGCGGGCTCGCTCGTTGCGTATTCGCTCGGCATCACGGACCTCGATCCGCTCAAATTCGACCTCCTTTTCGAACGCTTCCTCAACCCGGAACGCGTTTCGATGCCTGACTTCGACGTCGACTTCTGCCAGTACAACCGCGACCGCACGATCGAGTACGTGAAGCGCACGTACGGGGTCGACGCCGTGAGTCAGATCGCGACCTTCGGCACGATGGGCGCGAAGGCGGCCGTGCGCGACGTCGGTCGCGCGCTCGACGTCCCCTATATGAAGACGGACGCGCTCTCGAAGCTGATTCCGCAGCAGCCGGGCAAAAACATCACGCTCGACGACGCGTTGCGCGACGTGCCGGAATTCCGCGAAGCGGTCGAGCGCGACGACGAATACAAGGAAATCCTGCGGCTCGCGAAGCCCCTTGAAGGCCTCACCCGAAATCTCGGCATGCACGCCGGGGGCGTACTCATTGCTCCCGGCAAGCTCACCGACTTCTGTCCGCTCTACAACGCCGACGGCGCGCCCGAAAACACGGTGAGCCAGTTCGACAAGAAGGACGTCGAAAACGTAGGCCTCGTGAAGTTCGACTTCCTCGGGCTGACGACGCTTTCCATTCTCGCGAAGGCGGTCGAGTACATCGATCAGCTCCATCCCGGGACGCACTTCGAACTCGACCACATTCCGATCGACGACGAACCCACGTACCGACTCTTCCAGGAAGCGAACACCGCGGCCATCTTCCAGTTCGAATCGGACGGGATGCGGTCGCTTCTGAAGCAGGCCCGCCCCGACCGTCTCGAAGACCTCGTCGCATTGAACGCGCTCTATCGACCCGGCCCGATGGACCTCATTCCCTCCTTCATCGCGCGAAAGTTCGGTCGCGAAAAGGTGGAGTACCTCGACGAACGCATGGAGCCCGTGCTGCGCGAAACCTACGGCATCATGGTCTATCAGGAACAGGTGATGCGAGTCGCGCAGGTGGTGGGCGGCTATTCGCTCGGCGGCGCCGACCTGTTGCGCCGTGCCATGGGTAAGAAGAACGTCGAAGAGATGAAGCGTCAGCGCGCCGTCTTCGTGAAGGGCGCGGCCGAGCGCAACGTGAAGGAAGAAGTCGCCTCGGAAATCTTCGATCTCATGGAAAAGTTCGCGGGCTACGGCTTCAACAAGTCGCATGCCGCAGCGTACTCGTACGTGGCTTACCAGACGGCGTACCTGAAAGCGCACCATACGGCGGCTTTCATGGCGGCGAACTTGTGCATGGTGATGGACTCGGGCGAAAAGATGAAGGCCCTGATCGACGACGCGATCGCCAACGGGGTCGAGCTCCTCATGCCCGACATCAACGCGTCCGACTGGTTTTTTACCGTCCCCGACGAGAAGCACATTCGTTTCGGTCTCGGCGGCATCAAGGGCGTGAGTCAGGCGGTCATCCAGGATCTCGTCGAAAAGCGCAAAAAGGACGGTCCCTATCTCGACATTTTCGACGTGGCGGCACGCGTCACCGGTGCGAACGCCCGTCTTCTCGAGGCGCTCGTCAAAGCCGGGTGCTTCGATTCGATCGATCCCGACCGCAACAAGCTGATCGTCAACATTCCGCAGGCCCTCTCAGCGAGTCAATCTCTGCGAGCGAGCGCCGGTCAGGAGAGTCTCTTCGACGAGCCCGGTGAAACGGCGCGCATCGTGAGTTGGCTTCCCGCCGTTCCCTGGACGATGCGTCAAAAGCTCACGGAAGAAAAGAGCGTGCTCGGCTATTGGCTGACCGGACACATGTTCGACCAGTATCGCGAGGAACTCGCGCACTATTCGCGTCAGTGCCTCAAGGATCTGCAACCGAGCCGCGAGCCCGTCAAAATGACGGGGATCGTCACCTCGGTGCGTCAGGTGCAAAGCAAACGCGGTCGCATGGGGATCGTCACGATCGACGACGGAACGGCCGTCGTCGAAGCGATGTGCTTCAGCGAATTCTGGGAAAAGAACCGCCGCGTCTTCCAGGTCGACGGCGTTGTGTGTCTTACGGGCAAGGTGCGCTACGATGAATTCTCAAAGCGCATGTCCGTTACGCTCGAAAGCGTGAAGACGCTCGATCAATTCCGGCACGGCGCGGCCAAGCATCTGAAGATCCGCGTCAAGCCCGGAACGAATGCACAAACGCTGGCGCAAATCGAAGAATTGTTGCGTCAGGAGTCGGGCGAGAGCGGAGTACCGCTCGTCCTGGAAACTACGGCGGCGGGCGTGACGGGGAGTGTCTTTGCGGAGCAGCAGGTGCACGGCACCGAAAACTTCATGGCGGCTTTGCTTGCGGTTCCCGCCGTCGAATCGATGCAGGTCGTCTATTGAGACCGCACGTTCGAGCTTATTGAACCTCATGGATTCACTCTTACAACGGAAACCCTCTCATGACGAAGCCCTGGAAAATCGGCATTGCCTGCCACTCTTTTCGCACTGACGGTGGAATGGGGCGGTACGTTCAGGATCTGACGGACGGTCTCTTGCAACTCGGTTTCAAGCCCGTCATCTTCACGAAGAAGATTGACCGTACGCTACCCAATGCCGACAAGGTCGAATTCGTACACATCAACTGCAAGTGGCTCCCGAGCAAGTTGCGAGACTACTACTACAACTGGCGCCTGGGGTCGTTGCGTCGCGAGCACGGCATCGACGTGATGATTTCGTGCAACCGCAATACGCACTCCGATATCGGTATTTGCGGCGGTACGCATATCGGTTACCTTCGCGCGATGAAGCAGGAGCCAGGATTTTTCGATCGGAAAATGATCGAGCTTGAAAAAGCGTTTTATGCACGTTGTGCGTTGGTGATTGCTCACTCGAACGGCATGCGCGACGAACTTTTGGAGCTCTACGGCCTCTCCTTGCCAAAGTGCGAAACCATCTATCCGCCGGTATCCGAGCAGCTCTTTTCTTGCGGGTCTCCTTCGGGTGCGTTGGATCTTGAGAAGGCCCTCGACCGTTATTACTTCGTCATCCCGTCTGCAGGGAATCATGCGTTCAAAGGGCTTGATCTTCTGACAACGTACTTTGAACGCACGCAGTTGCCCGTGACATTGTGGGTGGCGGGTCGACCGATTCCGTCGGAGTCTGCCAAGGTGCGCCACATCGGCTTTCGCAAGGACATGCCCGACGTTTATCGTCGGGCGGACTTTACGATCCTGAGCTCTCGCTACGAGCCCTTCGGTTTGGTGGGGATCGAAAGCGTTGCCTGTGGGACGCCTGTTGTTCTTTCGAACAAGGTGTGCTCGGGTGAAGTCATCGATGAGGCCGCCAAAATAGTATTCGATGTGCAATCCTTCGAGTCGTTTGAATCGGCCGTTAAAAAGGCAATCGAACGGTTCGGCCGCAAGAAGCTCGAAAATTCCGTTCGCTACCTGCACGTTACGACGAGCACCAAGGAACACGTCGAGGTACTTCTCTCGACGTACGAGCGGGTGACGGGGCTACGCCGACCGTAATCAGTAGTGCGCTTGCATCGGACGCACGGGTTGCGTGCGTCCCGATCGTTCCGTCTCCATGAGACGATCCCAGTTCGCGTCCTTGCGGCTTCGATCTGCTTCGCGATGCCAGAGGTGAAAGCACGGTGACGAGCACAATCCCCAGGTCATCCGGCAACCGTTGTTGATGAGTCGGATTGCCATGTCGGAGTCTTCGTACCCCCAACCCTCAAACTGCTCGTCCTGACCACCCACCGCACGAAAGTCTTCGTTGAAAAGCGAGCAGTTGCAGGTGCGAAAAAGTTGCCAGCGTCGGGGACGCAAGAAACGAATCGGTCCGAGCGACAGACCGAGTGCGGGTTGCCAGCGGTTGATCGCTTTTTCGCGCGTGAGGCGTCGCAATGCGCCGAGATCTTCCATCCAGTCGATTTCCCCCGTTTCGAAGCACGAGCGACTGAAGGCGTCCGAAAGCAGGATGCGTTGTCCGGCTACGATTCGGTGCGGCCGTGCGAGCGCGCGATGCGTGGCGACGAAATCTTTGCGTACGAAGCAATCCCCGTCCATCAGGATGAGGTAGTCGCCCGAAGCGAGTGTCACCGCCTTGTTGCGCGAGCGCGCGGCACGAAAGCCTTCGTCGGGCTGCCATGAATGAACGAGAGGGACGGGGAACTTCTCGCGCCAGGTGTCAATGAGCGCGCGCGTATCGTCGCGCGAACCGTCGTCGGCCACGACGACCTCAAAGTCGCGGTCCGTCTGTCGGGCAAGCGACTTCAAGGCGAGGTTGAGTGCATCGGGCCAGTTGTAAGTGGAGAGGATGACGGAGATTTTCATCAAAACATTCCCTTGGTACGCTTTTCCAAGTCCCACTTGGCGTACTTCATGAACGTGTAGTAGGCGTGGTGGACGGCAAAAAGGAAGCCCATCTTTCCGTCGAGGAAACCGCGATCGACGACGTAGGCTTTGAAAAACGCCCACGTCGGCTTCAAAAGCGCCCCCATGAGAAAGGAAGTGTTTTTCCCGCGTTCGGCTTGTTGCTTCCCGAGGTAGGAGGTGTAGCTGTCGAGCTTCCGGATGGTTTCGCTCCAATTCCGGTAAGTGTAGTGAAGGAGGTAGCCCGAGAGCTCCGAGGCAGGATGGATGCTCGTGATTTTTTCATGAACACGTCCCGTGATGTCGGTTCCTTCCTTCGGCATGAGTCGCAGGACCCGATCGCTTCTCATGGAGCCGTGCCGAATCGTATGGTGTTCGAAACAGTTGAGACGGCGAAGGTAGTAGGAAGCGGGCGGACGCCGGATGGCATCGCGAATCTGAGTCTGCAATTCCGGTGTGACGACTTCATCGGAGTCGAGAAAGAGAATCCAATCGGAGGCGGCCGCTTCAACGCCGAAGCGACGTTGTGCGGCAAAGTCCCCGTTCAAGGCGTGTTGAAGAACACGTGCACCGCTCGATCGGGCCACGTCCGCCGTAGTGTCCGTACTGAAGTCGTCGATGACGAGTACTTCGTCGGCAAAGCGAACGGACGCAAGCGTACGGGCGAGTGAAGGCGCGCAGTTTTTCGCCAGAATGATGGTGCTGAGACTGGGGGTCATTCGTTTTCCTTCGGGCTCCGGATCATTTCCCGTGCCAGAGCCAACGTATTCTGCGTGATAGAGACGCCTGCCAACATGCGGGCCACTTCGTCGACACGGGCGTCGCGGTCCAAGACCGTAAGCGTACTCACGGTGCGCTCGTTGCGCAGGCGCTTTTCGACGCGCCAGTGATTGTCGCCGCACGAAGCGACCTGCGGCAGGTGGGTGATGCAGAGTACCTGACGGTCCCGGCCGAGTTGCCTCAGCAGTTTACCCACAACTTCCGCCACGGCGCCGCCGATGCCGCTGTCGACTTCGTCGAAAATCAAGGTCGGCACGGGGGTGGCTTTCGCCGTGATGACGGCGATGGCGAGGCTGATACGGGCAAGTTCGCCCCCGGAAGCGACTTTGATGAGGGGACGCGTCTGCACGCCCGCGTGACCCGCAATGAGAAATTCGCACTTTTCGCTTCCCGCGGGCGAAGGCTCGGACGGGGTGAGGGCGATTTCCAGTCGGGCTCCCTTCATGGCAAGGTGTTGCATTTCCGCAGTGACGGCGGCGGAAAGTTCCCGCGCGCCCGCACTGCGGGCTTCGCTCAGCCGGCGGGCGATGTCGTCGTAGTCGGCGCGGGTTTGCTCCTCGGCTCGGGCCAGGGCGTCGACGTCTTTGTAGCTTGTGAGCGAACGGAGTTCTTCGCGGTAGGACTCGAGCAATTCGCCGAGGTGCTCGGGTTCGGTATGAAATTTGCGCGCTAGATTGAAGTAGCGCCCCACCCGGTGGTCGATTTTCTGGAAACGATCGGCGTCAAGATCCGTGCGGTCCAAATACTTCGATACGCCCCGACCCGCCTCTTCGACGAGGTCGATTGCCGAGGCGAGGGTTTCTCCGAGCGCGGCGAGCTTTTCGTCGTAGCGGGCGAGGCTCGTGAGCTTCGCGTGCGCCGAAGAGAGGACGGAAGAGGCCGAGTCGTCGCTTTCCGTGAGACGGTCGAGAATTTCGGTCAGACCTTCGGAAATCGCCACGCCGTGCGCGAGACGCGTGTGTTCGGCGGTGAGCGTTTCCCATTCGCCGGTCTTCGGGGAGAGGGCTTCGAGGTCTTCGATGATCCAGGTGAGACGTTCCGTTTTTTCTTCGACGGAGCGCGCGTTGGCGGTTGTGTCCTCCAAGGCGCGTCGGGCGTCCTGCCAGGCGTGATAAGCCTTCTCGACGGCGCGAACGAGTTCGGACGTACCCGCATGACCGTCGAGGAGCTTCAGCTGATGGGCGGGCTTCAGGAGCGACTGATGGGCGTGCTGACCGTGAACGTCGACGAGGCGTTCGCCCAGGTCGCGCAATTGCGTCGTCGTGACGGCAATGCCGTTGATCCAGGCGCGCGAGCGTCCCTTGTCGTCGATCGTTCGGCGGATGAGCAGCGTCTCGTCCGCGCTTTGAAGTTCGTTTTCCTTCAGCCAGCGGTCGGCCCTTTCGGAAGGGGAGAATTCCGCAACGATGTCGGCGCGCTCCGCGCCTTCGCGAACGACTCCCGCATCGCCGCGTCCGCCGAGGATGAGCTCGAGCGCGTCGATCAGAATGGACTTCCCCGCACCCGTTTCCCCCGTGAGAACGGTGAACCCTCGACGAACGTCAAGGGAAAGAGATTCGACGATCACGAAGTCGCGAAGACTGAGGCTCGTGAGCATGGCGGGACTCCGACAAGGGAAAGAAAAAAGGGAAAAACCGCCGAAGCGGTCGGCGGTAAAAGGAGGATACCCGAAACCGGAACGAGTGCAGCGGGTCCGGACGAATCTTGTGCTACAAAAACGCATCCGCCCGAACCGGGCGGGTTCGGGCGGATGTGAAAAGGCGGGAAACGATACTCGCCGAGTCGGACACAACGCGGTTTTTCGGTTTGTCCGACTCGATCGGAACGCTCAACTCTGCGAAGCTTTCCCCTTGCGGGAGGCGCCGCTCTTGAGGCCCGCCAGGTTGTCGACGCCTTCGGCATCTTCGACGGCGAGGTTCTCTTCGGCACGTTCGCCTTCCCAGTAGTCGGCGTTGACGATGCCGAGCTTGTCCGGATGGAAGACCGGGTTGATGCCGAGGTTGCGCTGGGCTTCGTAGTCTTTCAGAGCCGCAAAGGCGGGCTTCTGGAGAAGCAGAATCGCAATGAGGTTCAACCACGCCATCGTGCCCACGCCGACGTCGGCCATCGTCCAAATGAGGGTCGAAGCCTTCAGAGCGCCGAAGGCGACCGTCCCGAGGAAGATCACCTTGATGACGGTCATGATGATGGGCTTGCGAAGCGTGCGGTTGATGTAGGCGGCGTTCGTTTCGGCCATGTAGTAGTAGCCGAGAATCGTCGTGAAGGCGAAGAAGAAGATCGTGATCGCGATGAAGGGACCGCCGAGGCCGGGCATCAGACGGTCGATGGCGGCCTGCGTGTAGACGGGGCCGGCTTCAACACCCTTGAGACCTTCGAAAAGCATCGTGCCGTCGGGGGCGGTGATGTTGTAGCAGCCCGTCATGAGGATCATGAAGCCCGTCGCGGAGCAGACGAAGAGCGTGTCGATGTAGACGGAGAAGGCCTGCACGAGTCCCTGCTTGGCCGGGTGCGAGACAGCCGCGGCGGACGAGGCGTGCGGCCCCGTACCCTGACCGGCTTCGTTCGAGTAGATGCCGCGCTTGACGCCCCAGGAAATGGCCGAGCCGAGGAGACCGCCCAGGACGGAGTCCGTCCCGAAGGCGCTCGAGACGATCATCGAGAAGACGGCGGGAATCTGCTCCCAGTTGATGCCGACGATGATGAGCGCCACCACGATGTAGGCCTGCGCCATGAAGGGGACGATGATGCTCGTGAACTGCGCGATGCGCTTGAGCCCGCCGATGATCACGAAGCAGAGAATCGAGGTAATGATGGCCGCACTGATGGTTGCGTCGATGTTGAAGGCTTCTTGCCAAGCCGCGGCAATAGAATTCGACTGCACGCCCGGACAAAAGACGCTCGAGGCGAGGATCGTCACGATGGCAAAGAGCCAGGCGTAGGGTTTCGAACGAAGACCCTTTTCGATATAAAAGGCCGGGCCGCCGCGGTACTGATCCTCGATTTTTTCCTTGTAGATCTGACCGAGGGTCGATTCGACGAAGGCGCTCGAGGCGCCGAGGAAGGCCACGGCCCACATCCAGAAGAGGGCGCCCGGGCCGCCGAAGCAGATGGCGGTTGCGACCCCCGCGATGTTCCCCGTGCCGACGCGGCCGGCAAGGGTCAGGGTGAGCGCCTGAAAGCTCGAAAGACCGATTTCGCCCTCACGGCGTTGGAAGAGCAGTCGCCACATCTCGGGCAACATGCGCAACTGTACGAAGCGGGAACGAATAGAGAAGAAAAGCCCTGCGAGAAGACAAAGCCCCACGAGCGGCGGCGACCAAATGAGCGCGTTCAGTTGACTGATGAAGGATTCCATAATGGTGAGCACGTTTGAAGGACGGAAGGGGTAAAACGCGCGGAAAAGCATCCCCCGAGCGTGCCGTTGTGACAAAGCACGCAAGCCGGAAAAGTGTCCGGCGGGGTGGAAATGAGGAAGCGACGAGTGTCGACGGAGGAGAAAGGCGCCCGATGCGCACTTTCGAGAGAAGGGCGGGGATGCTCAACTCAACGAGTCGTAATTCAAGTTTACTTCACCCGATGATCGGTAAAGCTTCCGCCAAGGCCCGATGGGCTACGATAAAGCACTTAAAAGAGAAGGGTATCTGTCAAGAATCAAAAAAGAAGAAACGTTGACTTTACGGATCAGGGACCCGGGTAAAGAACGAGGCCGAAACGTCGACGACGTTTCGGCCTCGTGAAAGCACCCCGTTCGGGCGCCGCGCGAAGCCCCTTGTGCGGGACTCCGAGCGGTTGCCGAAGAACGGTTACTTCGCGGCGCGTTCGGCGATGATCGCTTCCCAACGGGCCACCTGACGGCGGACCTGATTCGGAGCGGTACCGCCGAGATGGTCGCGGGCGTTGACGGAGCCTTCGAGCTTCAGAACTTCATAGACGTCGCTTTCGATCACGTCGCTGAAGCTCTTGAGAACGTCGAGCGGGAGCTCTTCGAGGCCGCAACCGCGTTCGGAAGCGGCACGCACCGTCTGACCGACGATGTCGTGCGCGGTGCGGAAGGGCACGCCGTGACGCACGAGGTAGTCGGCGAGGTCGGTGGCGGTGGGGAAGCCCATCTGAGCGGCGCGGTACATGACGTCGGCTTGGGGTTCGACGCCGGCCATCATGTCGCAGAACGCGCGCAACGTGTCCTTGACGGTGTCGATCGCGTCGAAGACGGGTTCCTTGTCTTCCTGGAAGTCCTTGTTGTAGGCAAGGGGCGTACCCTTCATGAGGGTGAGCATCGCGATGAGGTCGCCGTAGACGCGCCCCGACTTGCCGCGGGCGGTTTCGGGAACGTCCGGGTTCTTCTTCTGGGGCATGATCGAGGAGCCCGTCGTAAAGCGGTCCGGAAGCTTGATGAAGCCGAAGCGCTGGCTCATCCACACCACGAGTTCTTCGGAAAGACGCGAGATGTGCATCATGATGAGCGAGGCGGCCGAGCAGAATTCAACGGCAAAGTCGCGGTCGGAAACGCCGTCGAGCGAGTTCTGGGAAACGGCTTCGAAGCCGAGGAGTTCGGCCGTGAATTCGCGGTCGATCGGGTAGGTCGTACCGGCAAGCGCGGCCGAGCCGAGGGGGCTACGGTTGACGCGGTGACGCAGGTCAAGGAGACGTTCGCGGTCGCGTTCGAACATTTCGACGTAGGCGAGCATGTGGTGGCCGAACGTCACGGGCTGGGCGACCTGCATGTGCGTGAAGCCCGGCATGATCATGTCGGAACCAGCCTTGGCCTGGTGAACAAGTACGTCCTGAAGGTGTTCGATGCGATGAACGATTTCGTCGATTTCGGAGCGCAGATAGAGACGGATGTCGGTCGCCACCTGGTCGTTGCGGGAGCGGCCCGTGTGGAGGCGCTTGCCGGCGTCGCCGATAAGAGCAGTGAGGCGCGCTTCGATATTGAGATGCACGTCTTCGAGCTCAAGCTGCCACTCGAACGTGCCCGCCAGAATTTCCGAGCGGATCTGGTCCATGCCGCGGCGGATGTCTTCGAGATCCTTGGCGGAAATCACGCCGATCTTCTCGAGCATCGTCGCGTGCGCGACGGAGCCTTCAATGTCCGAGAGCGCCATGCGCTTGTCGAAGTCGACACTCGCCGTGTAGCGGAGAACGAAGGCATCGACCGGTTCGGAGAAACGGCCCGACCACGCCTTCTTCTTGGCGTGCAGAGGGTCGTTGGAGTTGTCGTTTTCGTGGCTCATTTTTCAACCTGACGGTATGAAGTGTAAAGGAGCAGATATTTTAGACTCTGAGAAAGGCTCGTGCCGTAAGGACGGGTCGCAAACGATTTTTCTTTGAGGACCGGCATGACCCCGAATTTCCAAAAAATCCCTTTTGTCCGACACCGCGAAGTTTTGGGTGCGTGGGCGAGCGCGCACGTGCACATCATCCCGCGCATCCTGCGGCCTGCGGTCTTTCGAGGGCTCTACGGGTTCGAGCAAACCGCGTATGACACGCTGATTCCGCTCGGGAGCAGTTGCTTCACGGCGGGGGTCTTGCGCGAGGACGGTCACCGCAAGTTCAGCTTGCCCTTGGACTGGGTTGCGAATGGCGATCTCTTCGTGCGGTTCGACTTTCTCAAAACCCGTTTTGCGGATTTCTTCCATCCCGAGCGCATGGTTATCCGTGTGGACCGCATCAACCACGCCAAACAGCGAACGGTCGAGGCAACCGACCCTCACATCGACTTCGCGTTCCCTCACGACTTCGTCGCGAACGAAAACGGGGATGTCGATACGGAAGCGCCCCGACGTAAGTACGAGCGCCGCATCGCTAGGCTCTACGAAGAGGCGCGGGGAAAGCGTTGCCTCCTGATCTTCGTGGGCTGGAAGGAAAATCCGTTGCATTCGGACGCGGTACGTGAGCGCTTGGCGGCCGAAGTTCTTGAGGCAGGGCGCGTACTGGAAACGGCGAAGCTTGACCTTCTGCTTCTCTGCGCGGACGCGAGCACGCCCGCGGAAGAGGTGCTTACGGTCATTCCTGCGGATGAGCATCGTATTTACGTTGTGAACACTCCCGCCGAACTTTCCGCGGATCTCGGCGACAAGGGTGAAGGCTTGAAGCGTTGGTTCCGACGCGCTCTGCGGACACTCTGTGAGTGTAATAAAATGTAAGGCGACTTGACTTTTCTGGCTTTCACAGATATTATTCCACTTCCTCGGGGTGTGGCGCAGTCTGGTAGCGCGCCTGCTTTGGGAGCAGGATGTCGGGAGTTCGAATCTCTTCACCCCGACCATCCCTTTAGGCAATCAGCCTGAAAGTATTCGACCTGCCCGTAGCTCAGTTGGATAGAGCATCTGCCTTCTAAGCAGATGGTCGCTGGTTCGAATCCTGCCGGGCAGGCCACAAGATTCAAAGTTTTGTGGTGGGAATAGCTCAGTTGGTAGAGTCCCGGATTGTGATTCCGGTTGTCGTGGGTTCGAGTCCCATTTCCCACCCCAGAGGTTCAACGCCCGCACGGAATACCGTGCGGGCGTTTTCCTTCCAATCCTCTTCGCATCTCCGGATGTGTCTCTGCGTACCTGCGCGACCTTTCTTCCACAGGTTGTCCACAGCGCCCGCAATCCTCGGTGCTCCCTCGGACGTTTTCCTTTTTCAAAGAACAGCTCAAGAAGATTCTGGGAAACAACAGTCCTCTTCGCGATAGCAAGTGCTTGCTTTAAGAAGTTCGAAAGTCTTGCGGCCGAGACGAATCGCAGGGCTTTCACCGTGCGCTAAGACGGAGTTTTCCCCAAGGCTTTTCCACAGGCGCCGAACGAGGGATCGATACGCAAAAGCGCGCCTCGTGCGTTGCCGAATGCAACGCGCGACGGGCGCGCTTCAATTTTTCGGGGCGAGGTACCGACGGACTTCGCGGGCTTCAACGTCTTTGCCGGTTTCTCACGTTTCATCGGTCACCCGGATCTTGCCGGGCGCCATGAATTCGTCGGCCGCTCGGACGGAATCAATAACGGGCGTAGAGCTTCAGGAATTGCGCGACGGTATCTTCGACCGTCTCATCGGGAGCCTCGTAGGGCGCATCCGAGAGTTCGAGGCCGAGAATGTCTTCAATCGTGTACCAACGGAGCTTGCGCGTGACGCCGGAGGTACTTCCGCCGTCGGTCTGAAGGGCGACCAGCTTCAGTTCGTTCGTTCCGTTGAGACCGCAGGCATAGGGCGAGACTACGCGGTCGTAACCGTGGTAGCTGAACGCCACGGACTTCTTTTCTTCGATCGCCTTCACGAGAGTATCGACAGTCGTCATTTCTCTTACTCCTTCAAGTCGGAAGGGCGTCGTCCCCGAAGGGGCGGCACCGACGTCACAAGTCGAAGATCAAGGAGCGCGGCGCAACCGCGTCCCCGATCGAACCGTCGGGACGGTGCGTTGAGGGCGGCCGAAAAGAAGCGTTGCGGCGGGACGACGAAGCCGTGCTCCCGCGAACTCGAACGCTCCCGGCATCCGCCCGACGACGCGACGTCCTCGGGGCGGCGCGAAAAAAGAGCGCTTGCCCGAATTTGATTATGACGTGAGGGCGGTCGGGGTGTGCGGGAATCTGCAAGGCATGGTGAATCAGGTCAAGAAAGCCCCAGGTTGGGGCGACTTGCGGGGGGCGCCTCAGTGTTCTTACCGATGACAGGAGGGGAAAAAGGAAACGGGACCCCGAAGGGTCCCGTTTCCATGCGGTCGCGTCTCAACGCCCGCGTTCCGCGAGCTTTCGAGGCTTTAGGCGGCGGGGAGCTTGGCAAGCTGTTCGCGCTGCTTTTCAAGGAGCGACGTGAAGTTCGCGAGACGTTCCTTTTCGGTCGCGACCACTTCGGCGGGCGCGCGCGCGACGAAGCGTTCGTTGCCGAGTTTGGCTTCGCACTGCTTCACCTGCGCTTCGAGGCGCTCGATTTCCTTCGTGAGGCGGGCGCGTTCGGCGGCGACGTCGATTTCGACCTTGAGCATGAGCTTGAAATCGCCGACGATCGCGACGGGCGCGAGCGCCCCGCGGTTGTCGAGTTCTTCGACGCGTTCGACCGCCTCAAGGCGGGCGAGCGCCTGGAGGTAGGGCGCCGCTTCGGCGCAGACGTCGGCCGGACCCGAGACGACGAGCGGAACGCGCGTCGAGGGAGCGAGCTTCATTTCGCTGCGCAGGTTGCGCACCGAGTCCACCATCGATTGCACGAGCGCCATGCGATCGAGCGCTTCGGCGTCTTCGAGTTCGGGACGCACTTCGGGGTAGCTCTGAATCATGACGGAGGTTTCTTCGTCGGCCGCGCGAACGCCCGCCGTGACGGAAACCTTCTGCCAGAGTTCTTCGGTGATGAAGGGGATGATCGGGTGCGCGAGACGCAAGATCGTTTCGAGCACGGTGACGAGCGTGTGGCGCGTGCCGCGCTGCATCGCTTCGTCGCCCTTCAGCTGCACCTTCGTGAGTTCGAGGTACCAGTCGCAGAACTCCGTCCACACGAAGGAGTAGATGGCGTTCGCGGCGTTGTCGAGACGGTAGTCTGCGTAGGCGCGACGCACGTCTTTCACGGTTTCGTTGAGGCGGGCGAGAATCCAACGGTCCACCACGGTCAGGGTCTTTTCGAGACCGGCCGTTGCACCCGTGCCGCAGTCCTTCCCTTCAACGTTCATGAGCACGAAGCGGGTGGCGTTCCAGAGCTTCGTGCAGAAGTTGCGATAGCCTTCGGCGCGCTTGAGGTCGAAGTTCACGTTGCGACCGAGCGTGGCGTAGGCCGCCATCGTGAAGCGAAGCGCATCCGCGCCGTGCGCGGCGATGCCTTCGGGGTAGTTCTTGCGAAGCTTCTTTTCGACGATCGGAGCCTTTTCGGGCTGACGCAACCCCTTCGTATTCTTGACGACGAGACTTTCGAGGTCGATCCCCTGAATGATGTCGAGGGGGTCGAGCGTGTTGCCTTCGCTCTTCGACATCTTCTTCCCTTCGGCATCGCGAACGAGACCGTGGATGTAGACGTCCTTGAAGGGAACGCGACCCGTGAAGTGCTTCGTCATCATCACCATGCGGGCGACCCAGAAGAAGATGATGTCGTAGCCCGTGACGAGAACGCTGCTCGGGAGGTAGAGGTCGTAGGCCGTTTTATCTTCGCCTTCGGGGTTGGGCCAGCCGAGGGTCGAGAAGGGAACAAGCGCCGAGGAGAACCACGTGTCGAGCACGTCTTCGTCGCGCGTCAGCTTCGCGCCTTCGCCCGCCTGCGCCTGCGCTTCGGCTTCGGTTCGCGCCACGTAGACGCGACCCGATTCGTCGTACCAGGCGGGAATCTGGTGACCCCACCAGAGCTGACGCGAGATGCACCAGTCCTGAATGTTTTCGAGCCACTGGCGGTAGACGCCGCGCCACTCGGCGGGGAAGATGTTCACTTCACCCGATTCGACGGCTTCGAGACCCACTTCGGCGATCGACTTCCCGGGGTAACGGGTACCTTCGGGAGCGGGCTTGCTCATCGCCATGTACCACTGCTCGGAGAGCATCGGTTCGACGATTTCGCCCGTACGCGCAACGCGCGGCACCATGTGCTTGTGGGGCTTGACGGCGACGAGCAGCCCCGCGGCTTCAAGGTCGGCGACCGCCGCCTTGCGGCATTCGTAACGGTCCATCCCGCGGTACTTCTCGGGGACGTTCTCGTTCATGGTCGCCGTCTTCGTGAGGACGTTGAGCATGGGGAGGTTGTGGCGGCGGCCGACTTCGAAGTCGTTGAAGTCGTGGGCGGGCGTAATTTTCACGCAGCCCGAGCCGAATTCGCGGTCCACGTACTCGTCGGCGATGACGGGGATTTCGCGGTCCGTGAGCGGGAGCTTGAGCATCTTGCCCACGAGGTGCTTGTAGCGCTCGTCTTCGGGATGCACCGCCACGGCCTGGTCGCCGAAGAGCGTTTCGGGACGGGTCGTCGCCACGACGACGCCTTCCGAGCCGTCCGCGGCCGGGTAGCGGATTTCCCAGAGGTGGCCGTTGTCTTCTTCGCTTTCGACTTCAAGGTCGGAGACCGCGCTCTGGAGCTTCGGGTCCCAGTTGACGAGACGCTTGCCGCGGTAGATGAGGCCTTCTTCGTAGAGACGAACGAAGACGTCGACCACGACCTTCGAGAGCTTCTCGTCCATCGTGAAGTAGGTGCGGTCCCAGTCGACGCTGTCGCCGAGGCGGCGCATCTGCGAGAGAATCGTTCCGCCCGAAACCTTCTGCCAGTCCCAGATCTTACGGATGAAGGCGTCGCGGCCGAGATCGCGCCGATCGATCCCTTCCTTTTCAAGCTGACGTTCGACCACGATCTGCGTGGCGATGCCCGCGTGGTCCGTCCCCGGAATCCAGAGCGTGTTGTAGCCCGCCATGCGGTGGTAGCGCGTGAGCGTATCCATCACCGTCTGGTTGAAGGCGTGCCCCATGTGCAGGATCCCCGTGATGTTCGGGGGCGGCAGCTGAATGGAGAAGCCCGGCTTTTCGGGATCGGTTCCGGCGCGGAAGTACCCGCGCTTTTCCCAGATGGGGTACCAGCGGGATTCGATTTCCGCGGGTTCAAAACTCTTGGCGAGTTCGTTCGTGGTGGATTCGCTCATCGTTTTAACCAACAAAACAACTAAGGGCAAAGGATTCGAGGAAGTGCGCCCGGTCGGCCCGGCCGCAGGATCGAAGCGGTGCGGGTCGCACGACGCGTGCGACTCCCGAGGGTCGGAATGCCGAAGGACCCGCGAGGGTCCTTCGGCGATTCCGCATGAAAATGCGTGCGCGTGAATGATTGTCTCACGAACGCCCCTCGTGGGGCGTTTCCCCGAGGGTGCTTTCGTGTCCGCGCGTCGTGTTTGCGATCGGTCGCACGGTCGCTGCGCTCCTTCAGCGCCGCACGATGTCCGAGACGTCGAGGCGGCGAAGTTCCTGAGCCACGGCCTGCGCGATCAGGTTGCCGAGCGAGCGGTCCATGTCGCTTTTGACGCGCGTAAGCGCGTTGGCGAGCACCATGTCGAGCGTGTCGCGCAGTGCCGATCGGACGGCGGCTTCAACCTGAGGGGCGATGCGCTTGACGATCGCCTCCTTTTCTTCGTCCGTAAGGCGGAGGGGTTCGGGTTCGCGAGGCGCAGGGGCGACCGCCGCAACGGGCTCCGTAGCCGACGTCGCGGCGTCGGGAGCTTCGGCGGGGGCGGCGGGTCGAATCGTCTCGAGCGCCTCTTTCGCTTCGGTCGTTGCGGCCGTTGCATTCGGCACGTTCGCATGATCGGCCGTCGTGCCGAGCGTCGGCTCCTTCGGCAGATCGTCCGGCGCGTCCGTCATGAGGTCGCGCACTTCGCGCCACGTGAGGCGAATGCGGTCCGTCAGGGTTTTGGAATTGCGCTCGCTGCGCTCGAGATCAATGACGGGCTCTTGTCGGTCCATAGCGTGGGGGTCCTTCTCGGGTGTTAGTGACGGCGGTCGTAGGCGGCGAGTTCCACGCCGGCCGCGCGATAGGCGCGATAACGCTCGCGCGAGAGCTGCAACTCTTGCGGCTCGGTGCTTACGACGTCGATGATGCGCGTGAAGCGCTCGAAATCGTCTTTCCAGGCGGGAGGCAGGTGGTCGTCGAGCAGGAGCAGTACGTCGCCCGAAAGCTTCGAGAGATCCGTCGACCACACGATCGGCGTCTCGGCGGCGAGGGGCGACCCGGCCTCCGCGTGCGGAAGAAAGGCGAGATCGTCGAACCGCCAGAGGAGATCGTCGAGTCGCTTCAAGCGCTCCCTGTCCGAACTCCAGAGCGCGAGCGAGAGCCCTCGCTTGTGGACCGTACGGGCCACAAGCGCCGCATAGGAGAGGCGATTGGGAACGTTGTAGTGAAAGTCGATTTTCTGCATCTCGTCATTATCGCGTAGCCACCGGGGAATCGCCCGGAATCTCACGGGGTGCAACCGTGAGAAATGGTCACGGACCGCGCTTTTCTGAAAAAAGGCGGTTTTCCCTTTCGGGAAGGTGTGTTCGAGCGTCCGCAGGACGAAGGATACCGCAAATGCGGTATTTTTGACGAGTGCTCTTGTCAAAAGCAAAGTCGACGTGCATAATTCGTCTCCTCAGCAACGAACATTAACTTCGTTGACTAAGACTCCGTGGGGGGGTAGCTCAGCTGGGAGAGCGCTGCGTTCGCAATGCAGAGGTCGGGAGTTCGATCCTCCTCCTCTCCACCACATATGAAGCCCGTCGGGAAAAAACCGGCGGGCTTCTCCTTTTTCCCGCTTTCAAAAATTCCCGGAGTTCGTCGAACGTCTGCGGTCGTCGAATATTTCCAGTCCGCGCGGTACTTTGCCGCGCGCCGCTCCCGCGCCCGCCCGGTTTCAGGTCCGACCGGGCGGGCGTAATTCATTCCGGATGCTCCGCAAGCCTTTCGGTTTCCGTATCGGTAAAAATCGCGGTCGGCGCGAAAAATCCGTATGTTTCGTGTGGATGGTACCTCTGTTATGCGTAAATCGTATGGGTGATCATGAGCAATCATCATTGGATTTTCCGTGCCGGGGTTCCTAAGCTTTTCCATGACCCAACCGAAAAAGTGCGGGCGACGCATTTCCCGATCGCAGGATTCGGGGCGTGTCGTTCGTCGGAGAAACAATCATGAAAAGCTTGCAAAAACCTCTGGTCCTCTCGATGCTCTCGGCTTTGGCCGTCATGAGCGGCTCCGCAGACGCCGCTCCCGCAGATGGCGTCTATCGCGCTACGGCGCAGGGCATGGGGGGTCCGCTTGAGGTGACGGTCCGCGTTGAAAGCGGTCGTATGGTGGGCGTTGAAGTCGATGCTTCCCGCGAAACGCCGGGGTACGGGCTTGAGGCCGGTCCGGAGGTTGCCAAGCGCATTGCCGCGGCGCAGTCGACGGAGGTCGACGGCGTGTCGGGTGCGACCGTGACGAGTCGGGCCGTGAAGGCGGCCGCCGAAGCGGCGATGCGCGAAGCGGGGCTCCTCGAAGCCAAAGCCGCCCGAACCGTGAGGCCCGGCGAATACCGCGGCCGCGCGCGCGGCGGCAAGAGCGACGTCGAAGCGCTCGTGCGAGTCTCGGCGGACGGTTCGATCGAAGTGCTCGACGTGAAGACGGACGACACTCCCTATCTGAGCGATACGGCCGTGCGCGAAGTCGTGCGTGCCGTCACGACGCAGAAGTCGTTGTCCGTTGATGCGGTTACGGGGGCGACGCTCACGAGCCGCGGCGTCGCGGGAGCGATCGCCGACGCGCTCGATCGGGCGGGGGTGGATCTCGCGGCCTGGCGCAGGGTGCCCCCGGCCCTCGAAAAGACGCGCGGCGCGGAGGTCGATGCGGACGTGGTCGTGGTGGGCGGCGGTGCCGCGGGCATGTTGGCTGCGCTTTCCGCGAAGACCGACGGGTCGTTGCGCCCCGACAAGGCGAACAACCTCAAGGTGGTGCTCCTTGAAACGAAGGGCTACCTCGGCGGGGACCTCACGGTTTGCGGCGGCTACGTCGCGAGCTATTCGGGCACGCCCCTCAACGACCGCACTGGACACTCGATCGACGGGAAGACCGTCGTCGAAGCAACGCTCGCCATGAAGTCGCCCGAAGTCGCGAAGATGCTCAACCAGGATCTGGCCGCTCGCGTCGTGGACGCATCGGGGCCCGCCATGGCGATCCTCATGCAGGAAGGCTGGCGCGTGATGCCCGAAGACGCGACGCGCGGCGCTGTACTGTCGCCCTGGGGCAAGGACGGATTCCTTCACTACACGGTGGCCCGTACGAGCGATCCCGCGACGGGTTATCGCAGCGGCGATGCGGGCTACGACACCACGTCGGGCTCGCCCGCAATGGCTTCGACCCTCGCCGACATCGTGCGCCGTGCAGGCGTGGACGTTCGACTCGAGACGAGTGCCACGGACGTGACCGCGACGAAGGACAAGGTCGAAGCGGTTGAGGTGAGCGACGCGAAGCAGGTTTACCGCATCAACGCGAAGGCCGTGGTACTCGCCACGGGCTATTCGGGGCTCGATCCCGACAGCATCAAACGCTTCTATCCGTCGCTCGAAGGTGTCATTCGTACGGGCGGCGCGGGCGTTACTTCCTTTGCGCCCAAGTGGGTGGCCGATCACGGCGGAGAAATCGCCCTCAATCCGGCAAGCTCCACCATGCTCGGTTACGACGCCGTGCTCGGAATCGACGGTCCCGAAAGTGCGCTCTACCTCACGATGGCGGCGCCTTGGGTGAACGTCCGGGGCGAACGCTTCATGTCGGAAGCGGGCAATCCGTACCGCTACGGCGTGGGCGAACCCGGCGCAAAGGGCGTGCGCTCGATGTGGATCGAGCCCGGGAAGGGCCGTTCCATCGGCGAAGTGTTGAAGCAGCCGGGAAAACGCGCCTGGATGATTTTCGATGCGAACTCCCCCGCCAACGCCCAAAAAGCGCATCTGGCGGCCGCGGGTCTTTGTGTTGAGGCCGATACGCTTGCCGAACTCGCCCGTCGCGCTGGTCTTCCCGAAGACACCTTCGTGAAGACGATCGAGCGCTACAATACGGATGCCGCCGCGGGCGGCGACACGGTGTTCGGTGCGCCCGCCTCCGGGATGACGCCGGTTCTCAAAGCTCCCTTCATCGCCGTGCGCGTGAGCGCCGTCAATACGATCGCGAACGCCGCCGTTCACGTGGCGGACGACTTCACGGTCCTGATGGGCCCGGAAGGTCCGAACGCCCGCCGCATCGAAGGACTCTTCGGCGCAGGCGGTGCGATCGGCAACGCCATCACGAATTCGGGGCTCGGCGCTCACAACGCCACCGCCATCGGCTCGGGCGCTCTGGCGGGTGCTGAAGCCGCGAAGTACGCCGAACGGAACTGACCGACGTTTCGTAACGGTTCCGGCGTTCTTCAGCCTCTCGAAAGAGACCGATGCGTTTTCCTGCCTGCCGTCCGTCGGGGTCAGCTCCCGACGGACGGTTTTTTGCTTTTTGCTAGGCTCGACGACGGGATGAACGTCTTTTCCGAAGGACTTCAGACTCCCTTCGGTTCGGCCTCTTGCGGAGGTACCGAGCATCGCGCTTCGAGAACTTCGAGCACGCGTCGGACGTCCTCCTCCCCGATCATGTCCATCCGGAAGTGTCTCAGGTAAAAGAGTCCCTCGAGAGCGAGAACGGCAATGAGCGCGTCGACGCCGCAGGGGGATTGCTCGACACGCTCGAAGACTCCGCGGTACCACGTTTGCAGCACTTCGCGCATGGGTTCGTTTTTCGTCGTGAGCGACAGAACCGACAGCCCGAAAGCGGCGTTGGAACTCCGTTCGCTGCGAAACGTGCGGTACCACTCGATGAAGCCCGCCACCGTTTCGTCGACGACCGGACTTTCGGAAATCGATGCTTCGAGGCGTCCGACGCGCAGTCTCTGCTCGAGTCGGTCGCGGTACATCCCGATCAGGTGCTCGAGCAGCGCCTCCTTGGTCGGGAAGTGGTACATGACCGCACCCTTCGTCAAGCCCGTGCGCGACGCGAGGTGCGCAAAGGTCAGTCGGCTCGCTCCCTCTTCAATGAGAATTTGCATCGCCGCGTCGGTGATCGATTCGATCGTCTCGCGGCCGTGTCGGTTGCTTTTGCGGGCAAGGCCCCGCTTGATCGTGCGCTGCGTCTCGGGCCCGCGCTCGCAGTCGTTGCTACCAGTCGTTTCGGTTGCCATGGGTTCACCTCCTAATTGTAACAATTTTGACCGTATTTAACCTAGTAGTATAAAGAAACAGCTCCTCCTAGAATGACTCTTTATACGGTTGGTGCAAATTCTAGACCGACCTTGAAGGAGACATCTTATGGAACACCCCCACATCAGCCGCCGTCGCGTTTTGGGCGGGGCACTCGGTTCGCTTCTCGCCGCGGGTGCGGCCGGAGAAGCCTTGGCCGGAAACGTCAAACCTCAACATTGGGACGAAACCTACGACGTCGTCATCGTCGGCTCGGGTTTTGCAGGCCTTTCCGCCGCCTACGAAGCCGTGAAGCAGGGTGTTCGCCGCATTCTCGTTCTTGAGAAGATGGAAGCCTGGGGCGGCAACTCGGCCCTCTGCGGCGCTCTGATGTGCATGCCGCTCACGAAAATGCAGAAAGCGAAGGGCATCGAAGACTCCCCCGAAAAGCTCGTCGCGGACATGATGGTCGCGGGTCGCGGTTTCAATCATCCGGAGCTCGCGCTCACGATGGCGAAAAACGCCGCGGGTGCCTTCGAGATGCTCGAAGAGTGCGGCGTGGAATTCCAGGACAAGGTGATTCGCCTCGGCGGCCACAGCGTTCCTCGCGCTCATCTCCCGAAGGTGCCTTCGGGCGGTTCGATCACCGTTCCCATGCACAAGTGGCTTCGCTCGAAGGGCGTTGAATTCCGCAACCGCGCGAACGTGCACGAGCTCGTCTTCGACGACGAAGGCGTGCACGGCGTGAAGGTCACGTTCGACTACGACTGGCACACCAATACGGGTCGTCGCGAAGGCACGGTGCGTGCTCTGAAGGGTGTGGTCGTCGCTTCGGGCGGCTGGGGTCAGGACCACGAATTCGTGACGGCTACGATGCCGGCTTACGCGCAGCTCGAATGCACGTCGCAGCCCGGCTCGACCGCCACGATGATCAAGGCCATGCTCGCGGCAGGGTCGCTGCCCGTCATGCTCGACATGTTCCAGCTCGGCCCCTGGGCGAGCCCCGACGAAAAGGGTGCGGGTCCCGGGAGCTTCTTTGCGGACTACGCCTTTGGGGAAGGCATGGCGATCGACCCGAAGACGGGTGCTCGCTTCATGAACGAACTCGCCGACCGCCGCACCCGTGCCGAAGCCCAACTGAAGGTTCTGGAAAAGGGCACGAAGGATGCGCCCAACTACCCCTTCTGCTTCTGCAGCCAGGAGACCGCCGACCATGCCGAAGGGTTCAAGGCCGCGTACCGCGAAGGGACGGTGAAGCGCAGCGACAGCGTTGAAGCGCTCGCGAAGCTCCACGGCGTCGACGTCGAAGCGCTCAAGCGTTCGATTGCCGACTGGAACGAGATCGTGGCTGGGAAGAAGGAAGACCCCTTCAAGAAGCCCTTGGACACCCGTACGGAACTGAAGCCGCCCTTCTACTCGATGCGCCTCTCGCCGAAGCTCCACTACTGCATGGGCGGCGCGGCGATCACGCCGCGCGCGGAAGTCATTTCGGCTCAGACCTGCAAGCCGATCCCCGGTCTTTACGCCGCGGGCGAAGTGACGGGGGGCGTGCACGGCATGGACCGCCTCGGCGGTTGCTCCTCGGTGGACTGCTTTGTTTTCGGGCGCATTGCCGGCGCTCAGGTGGCCGCTCGCAAGGCCTGATTCGGGAAGGAATACCATCATGAAGAAGATTTCGACGATCCTTGCCGCGCTCCTCATGAGCGCCACCGCGGCGCAGGCCGCCACGCTCGCGGGCGTGCCGATGAAGGACCACCACGCGGCCGCTTTCGGCGACAAGGCGACGTGCGCCGTCTGCCACGGTCCGGGCACTCCCGAATCGCGTCCGAGCGACAAGGCCTGCATCGGTTGCCACGGCACCATGGACAAGATCCCGACCAAACCCAATCGTTTCGACAAGTTCCCGCATGCGTCCGCGCACTACGGCAACACGCTCGAGTGCACGACCTGCCACGCGGAGCACAAGCCCTCGAAGGCGCTCTGCAACGATTGCCACAACGTCGAGTGGACGAACTTCAAATAAGTTCTGAAAAAGCCTTCGCTCTTCGGGGCGAAGGCGAGAAAAATCGACTCGGACATCGGGGTGCGGTTTCCAACCGCACCCCGATGTTGCTTTTGGGAAAAGCGACCGGGGTCGGCCGCTGTCACCGGATCGACACAGAGCTTCCGGGCGGCTTTCGCCCGAGCCGCTTCCGGCGCATGGTGCAAAAAAGCAACAGTTCGGAGGAGTTTCGTCGGAATTTTCGTCGCTCGGGCTTCTCGCCGTAAACCAGGGGGTAGCAACGATTCGTCGCGATCTCGGCGGGTGTGCGGACGGAAGGCTCCCTGCGCGCGACGAAAGCGTCCGATACGAACGTGTATTCTTCTAGGATCGGAAAAAGCGGCGTCGACGTTCGAACTTCTCGGGTTCGACGGACCGTCCTCTGTTTATGGAAGCGCCATGAATCTCTCCAGCCGTTTGGTTCTCCTTTTGTTGACCGCGCCCTTGGCGAGTGCCCCCGGAGCCGAAGCAGCCGGGAGTGCCGAACCTCTGACGGGTGCGGAATGGGCGCGTTTGGTCTACGTCCTGGGCGAGCGCGGCTCGGACCCCGCGGTGCTCCTCGAAGCATCCTCGGCCGAGGTGCTTCTCGGCGACGCGCGATTCCTCACCTCGACCGCTCTTTCCTCGGGACGGTTGCGAGAGCTCCTCGGTCGCGGCGCACGCCTCTTGGAAAAGCTTCGGGCGTGGCGTGCAAAGAACGTGTGGCTCCTCACGCAACTCGACCCCGATTACCCGGCGCTCCTTACGGAACGCCTCGGTTCGGGCGCTCCGACCGTTCTTTTCGGTGTCGGTCCCCGGGCGCTCTTTACGCGTCGCCCCTTGGTGGGCGCCGTGGGCCCGAACGTCGCCTCCGCGCGTCAGATGTCCGAGACGACGCGCATTGCGGAGTCGGCCCGCAATGCGGGCGCCACGCTCGTCGTGTCGCCCGAAGGCGGCACCGAGAGTCTGGTCGTCATGACCGCGCTTGAAGAAAAAGCCGGTGCGGCGGCGTTCGTCGACGGAGGGCTCGTCGAGCTCGCCCGAAAGCGCGAATGGGCGAAGGCGATCGACGCAAAGGCCCTCGTGCTTCTTTCGACGACGGACCCCGACGGGGAGGACGGGGTTCCCGACCACGACCGTACGGCCCGCAAAGACCGCAATCAGACGTTCGTCTGCGCGGCGGCGTCCGCGCTCCTCCTGCTTGCATCCGACAAAGAAGCGAAGCGCCTTCCGGGGTTCCGGCTTGCCCTCCGAAAGGGCTGGGGACGGCCGCGCGTGTCGGAGTACGTGTCGGAGCCGATTCGCTCGGTGCTCCTTACGGACGGTGCGGCGCTGCTTGCGGAAGACGAGCTCGCGTCGAACGAAGGCTTTCTCGGACTCTTTGTGCCGGGGACGGTGTTCGAGTACGAAAATGCGGACGCGTGCGAACGCTTTGCGCTCGACGCGGATGCGGCTCTCCTTGAAGCGCTCGAAGCGCGTTGTCCGGACGAAATATCCGTTCAAATTGCCGAACCCGTTGAACCTTCCGCCGAGTTCCCGACAGAGGTCGCCTCTGCAGCCGTTTCCGCTGCTCCCGCCGAGCCTGCAGCTCCCGCAACGGCCGAGGAGCGCGAAACCCTCACGCTTGTGGGCGACGACGAGTCGCAACGCGCCGGGGCGACGACGTCCTCGACGCGCGAAACGAGCGTCAAGGAGCCGAAACCCGGTGCACACGATCGGTTCTACGGTCTCTTCCTCGCGCAGTGGGGCGAGCGCTTGTCGGGACGCGTTTCGGAGGACGAATTGGCGGAGACGCTGGGACTCCACAAGAAGCAGGCCGCCAAGTGGCTGAAGAGTGCCTGCGCGGCGGGCGACGCGGCGCGGGTCTCGATTACGCCCAAGCGCTTCACCCTGCAGCGTTCCCTCTTTTCGGAGGAGCCCGTTCTCGAGCGGAATTTCCTCGATCTGTTCCTCTCCGCTTTCGAGCGCGACGCGTACGAAACGAAGGACACCCTGCAGGCGAAAACGGGGCTCGAATCCGTGCAGGTGCGCGATTGGCTGAAGGCGGCCGAGGCGGCGGGACGAATCGTGAAGAAAATGCGCCCGGTCGGCTACCGATTGCGAGGCTGAGGCCGAAATGCCTTCTCTCCGACCCTGCGGGGCCTCTCTATAATTTTCGGAATCCGCCCGCGCTCGAGCGTCCTCCGGAAATGGACGAAGGCGCCCGAAGCTGGTCGCACAACACCGAGAGGAGGCAAGCTCCTCCCGAAACGATTTCCGAACGAGGCACGCATGGCCGACAACGACGATGACGACGAAGTCCGACTGCCCGGACTTCCGCCCAACACCAAGAACTACATGACGCCCCCCTGCTACCGGAGGCTTTTGGACGAACGCGAACACCTTGTGAACGTCGAGCGTCCCGAGGTGGTGAACGTCGTTTCGTGGGCGGCGAGTAACGGCGACCGCAGTGAAAACGGCGACTACCTCTACGGCAAGCGCCGCTTGCGCGAGATCGACCGGCGCATCCGCTTTCTCAACAAGCGCATCGAAAACGCTGAAGTGGTCGACCCCGCATCGCGTCCGCCCACGGACCAGATCTTTTTCGGCGCCACGGTGCTTTACGCCGACGAAAAGGGCGAGGAGCACAAGATCCGCATCGTCGGCATCGACGAAGCGGACGTCGCGCACGGCGACGTGAGCTGGGTGAGTCCCATCGCGCGCGTCTTTTTGAAGCGTTTCGAGGGCGACGAGGTGAAGCTCCCGACGCCCGCGACGAGCACGCACCCCGCAGGGGTTGAAACGCTCGAAATTCTCGAAGTGACGTACACGAACGAGCAGCCCCTGCCGTAAGCGCGGATCGGGACGGCTGGGGTCGACGGAGACCGGTCGGAGACGACTCCCGAAGCGAAAACGCCCCGAGGACGGCGATCCGCGGGGCGTTTCCTTTTGCGTGGAAGTGAGCGTATTCCGAGTCGATCAGCCTTCGCGCTTCGGCAGCAGCGGCTTGAGCCCCGCGTCGACCGATCCCGCCAGGGCAAGTACCGTAAGGAGGATCAATTGCGGTCCGAGGTGGGGATTGATGTCATCGTAGTATTCGTCGACCGTGTGGGTGCGTTTCTGCACGCCTCCGGCCGAAAGGCACGTCGCGGGAATGCCGAGACTCACGGGCATGTTGGCGTCGGTCGAGGACGCGCCGTAGTTCGTGAGTTCGATTCCGAGCACGGACTGCGCGGCGCGCGCCGCTTGCAGTACGGGACAGTCGTCGGGACGGCGTCCCGCGGGACGGTTGCCGATTTGCTCGAATTCGACGCGAAGCATCTTCGCGGGGTCCGTGATGCCCCAAATGGCGTGCTCTTCGGCGATCGCTTCTTCGAACGCCGTGCGAATCGCCCGTTCCGTCTCGAGGATCGGCGGGTTTTCGTAGCTGCGGATGTCGATGTCGACCGAGCACGACGGGGCGATCGTATTGACCGAGGTACCCCCGCGAATCGTGCCGATCGTAAAGGACGATTTCGGCTCCTTCGGCACCTTGAGGTGTGCGATGCGCGCGCCCGCAAGACACACGGCATGGATGGCGCTCGGCACTTCGCCGAAGGCGCCGAAACTGTGCCCGCCCGGGCCCGTCACCGTGCAGCGCCAGCGGTGCGAGCCGATGGCGGTGTGCAGAATCCGACCCGTGTCCGTGTTGTCGACGGCGATGAAGCCGTCGGGTGCGGGGTCTGAGGAAAAGAGGTGTTTCGAACCGCGAATGTCGCCGTTTCCTTCTTCGCCGACCGTGCCGACGAAAAGGATGTCGGCTTCGGTCGCGAGACCGTGCGCGGTCATCGCCCGCAGCGTTTCGAGCATCGCGCGAAGCCCCGCACAGTTGTCGCCGATCCCCGGACCGTAGTAGCGGTTCCCTTCGCGTCGCACGGTGACGTCGGTTCCTTCCGGAAAGACCGTATCCATGTGCGCGCCTACGGCGAGCAAGGGGCGCGGCCCCGTACCCCGTCCGGGGAAACGCCCGATCACGTTCCCGACCGCATCGATCGACACGTCTTCGAGGCCGAAGGATTTCATCAGTCGTACGATCTCCGCCGCGCGCACCTCCTCGTGAAAGGTCGGTGCGGGAATTTCGCAGAGCGCCTTCTGAAGTTCCATCGCTTGCGGCGCGTGCGCTTCGAGGTCCCGCAGGGCCGCGTCGACGGCGGGGTGGTGCTTAAGCGCCTCAAGGCGCTTGAGCACGTCGGCACGAAGAGGCGGAATGTGAGTCATGATGCTTCCTCCTTGGTTTTCGCGAATATTCGGATCGGTGCGAACGCGTTCGTCCGATGTCCGAGACGGTGATCCGGCGGTCCCGAGGAACGAACGGTTTCGGAAAATCCTACGCCCGAGCGGCCCGCAAGGGAAAAGAGGGAAATTACCCACAGGACTTCAACCGAAGCAACCCGATCGTTTGAAACGAAAACCCCGCGCTTCGCGTCGCGGTGACGAACAAGGCGCGGGGTGATCTTCGAGCTTCAGGGTTCGTGAGCGGACGGCGTGTCCGTCAGGAAGAGGTATCCTCGTCGTGAGGGCGAGCCTTCCCGGTCTTGTCGCTCTTAGCGCTCTTCGCGGCCCTCGGCTCCTTCCCTGCCTTGCGGTCGTCGAGGATGCGCTTCACCTTGCGCACGACCTCGTTCTGGCGGATCGTACGCATCACGTGCACGAGATGGTCGCGGTCGCGCACCTGAACGATCGGGCGAACGATGCACGTGCCGTCAGCGTCGTCAAGGGCTAGGCCGACGATGCTCGAATTAGCCTTCGCTACCGACGTGGCCACGGCGGCGAGCCCCGCGTGCGCGTCGTCGACGAGGATTTCAAGCGGCACCGCAAAGCGCGGCTCCGTTTGCGGGACGTCGCTCCACTGAACGTCCATCCAACGGGAGGGATCGGCCTTGGCACCGCGCTTGGCGTGCGTGCAGTCGGCGCGGTGCACGGTGAGGCCCTGACCCGGACGGCTGAAGCCGCGGATGCGGTCGCCCGGAATCGGGTGGCAACAGGGGGCGAGGTGAAGACCCGTGCCTTCGCTCCCCTTGATGACGACGGCGGGGAGGTTCTCGGCTTGCGCCCGGTGTTCGCCCTTTTCGGCAAGCACCTGGTTGCGAATCGTGAGAATGCGGTGGAGGACCGCGGCGGGGAGGCACTTCCCGAGTCCGATCGAAGCGTAGAGCGACGCCAGACTTTCGGAGCCGAATTCCTTGAGGACGAGCTTGCGCACGTCGTCGTCGAGAGCCGCCAGGTCGACCCCTTCGCTTTCGGCCAGATTCTCAAGGGCGAGGCGCCCGAGCCTCACCGACTCGTCGAACTGGCAGTTGCGCAGGTACTGACGAATTTCGGCGCGGGCGCGGCCCGAATGGACGTGCTCCAACCACGCGGGCGAGGGCGAGGCGTCGGAACTCGTGACGATTTCGACCTTGTCGCCGTTGCGCAGTTCGCACGTGAGGGGTTTGGGTTCGCCGTTAACGCGCGCCGCCTTGGCGTGGTTGCCGACGTCGGTGTGAATTTCGTACGCAAAGTCGATCGGACTCGAGCCGCGAGGCAACGAGATGATCTTCCCCTGGGGCGTAAAGACGTAGACGCGGTTCGGGAAGAGGTCGACCTTGATGTTTTCGAGGAATTCCGTGCTGTCGGTGCTCGTGCGCTGGATTTCAAGGAGGTTCTGCAACCAAGCGGTCGTGCGGGATTGAAGGCCGCTTGCGTCCTGGTCGCGGTAGAGCCAATGGACGAGAATCCCGTCCTCGTCCACGCGGTGCATCTCTTCGGTGCGGATCTGGTATTCGACCGGCGTTCCGTCTGGACCGATCACGGTCGTGTGAAGGCTCTGGTAGCCGTTCATCTTCGGAATCGCAATGAAGTCCTTGAAGCGCGCGTGCACGGGTTTGTAGAGTCGGTGCAGACAGCCGAGTGCGAGGTAGCAGTCGTCGAGCGTGCGCACGATCAGACGGAACCCGTAAATATCGAGCGCGTCGGAAAACGACTGATGCTTTTCGCGCATCTTGTTGTAGATGCCGTAAATCGTTTTGTCGCGCCCGAGAATGCGCATGCGGATCCCGTCGCGGGCGAACTGCTCGCGCGTCTCGTTCATGATGCGCTCGAGTACGGGGCGTCGCTCGTTGCGAAGCTTCAGGACGTTCTCGTAGAGCACCTTGTAGCGGAAGGGGTAGCGGTTCGCGAAGGAGAGCTCCTGCAACTCGCGAAAGACGTTGTTGAGACCGAGTCGGTGTGCGAGCGGCACGTAGATGTCGAGCGTTTCGCGGGCGATGCGCGCGCGCTTTTCGGGGCGCATCACGCCGAGGGTGCGCATGTTGTGCAGACGGTCGGCGAGTTTCACGAGGATGACGCGCACGTCGCGCGACATCGCAAGGAGCATCTTGCGGAAGCTTTCGGCCTGCGCGATTTCGTTCGAGGAAAAGCGGAGTTTGTCGAGCTTCGAGACGCCGTCGACGATGTTCGCCACTTCGGAGCCGAAGAGGTTCGTCATCTCGATCTTGCTTGTCTGCGTATCTTCGAGCACGTCGTGCATGAGGCCCGCCGCAATCGCCTGCGCGTCCATGCGCCAGGAGGCGAGAATCCCTGCGACGGCGAGCGGATGCGTGATGTACGGTTCGCCCGACTTGCGGAACTGCCCGAGGTGGGCGTTGTCTGCGTAGCGGTAGGCGCGTCTAACGTTTTCGACGTCCGAGGGCGAGAGGTACACCCTGACCGTGTCGAGGAGCTGTGCGGCGGTGACAATCGGCGCGGGCGGTTCGGGCGTAAAGAGCGGCAGGTCCGCGTCGGGCAGATGACTCGGATACGGCGAGGCGTAGGCGCGGGGCCGTTCGTTTTTGTCGTGTTTCTGAGCGAACCGGAAGGGCGAGACGGAGCGCGCGGCCTGAGGGACGGGCTGCGGCTCGGCGTCGGGAGCCTCGTCGCGCGTGGCGTAGAGGTCCTCGGGCAAAGCGGGAATGTCGACGGTCATGACGGGAATCCTTCCGGAAGCGTTGGTGTTCTTGTTGCCGAAACCCCGATCGACTCAAGCGCTTCGCGGGAGTTTGCGGCACCCGACCCGAAGGCGGGGATGCCGGAAAACGGCGAGTCCGAAAACAAATTCGGCCGGACCCCGCGGGTGCTTGGCGCACCTCCCGGGACGTCCGGCCGACGGAGCTCTGGGGGGCTTCAGCGCGTGTATCAATATTACGGCACGCGCTGGAGCATTTCGAGACCCACTTCGCCCTTCGCGATTTCACGAAGCGCGATCACGGTGGGCTTGTCCTTGGCGTCGACCTTCGGGGCGTAACCCTGCGTGATCTGGCGCGCGCGGTAAGCGGCAACGAGAACCATCTGGAAGCGGTTCGGGATCTTCTTCAGGCAGTCTTCAACGGTAATACGGGCCATTTGGATTCGAGCGTGTGAGTATGAAAAAAGCGGAGGGGGCGATCGTCGAACGTGCGTTGACGAAAAGCGGGGCGATGCAGTCTTCCGCATCACCCCCTTCTGAGCCCTCGCGGGCGGTCAGGCGACGGGAGGAACGGGAACGCCGAGCGCGGCAAACTGCGCCCGATGGCGCACCGCCTGCTGTCCGAAGGCCAGTCGGCTTGCGGTGACGACGGCGACCATTTCCTCAAGTGCCTTGTCGAAATCTTCGTTGATTATAACGTACTCGAATTCCGAGGCATGCGCCATCTCGGCGCCCGCACCGAGCAGACGACGCGTGATCGTCTGCGCGCTGTCGGTGCCGCGGTGGTTGAGACGCCACTCGAGCGCCTCGATCGAGGGGGGAAGAATGAAGATGCCGACGGTGCCCGGGAAACGGGCGCGCACCTGACGCGCACCCTGCCAGTCGATTTCCAGAAGAACGTCGTGGCCCGCTGCCATTTCCTTTTCGATCCACACGCGGCTCGTGCCGTAGTGGTTGCCGTGCACGAGGGCGGACTCCAGAAAGTCGCCGCGCTGCTCCATGTCGCGGAATTCCTGTTCGGTGACGAAGTGGTATTCGCGCCCGTTTTCTTCGCCCGGACGCGGATCGCGCGTCGTGTGCGAAATGGAAAGCTTGATGGCGGGTTCGCGGGCGAGAAGGGCGTTGACGAGCGTCGACTTGCCGGCACCCGACGGGGCCGTCACAAGGAAGAGTCGCCCGGGGTGTACCGGGGTGAGAATCTGTTCGGTCATGGTAAATCCCACAAGGAAACGATTATTCGAGGTTCTGGATCTGTTCGCGCAGCTGTTCGATCACGATCTTCAGGGCGAGCGAAGCGTTCGTCATTTCGATCGCGGCCGCCTTCGAGCCGAGCGTGTTGGCTTCGCGGTTCATTTCCTGAGCCATGAAGTCGAGTCGACGACCGACGGGGCCGCCCTTTTCGAGAATGCGGCGCACTTCGGCGATGTGGGTGAGGAGGCGGTTGATTTCCTCGTCGACGTCAAGGCGAATGGCGTAGAGGGTCACTTCCTGACGGATGCGGTCCGATACTTCCGCGGGATCAAGCGTGCTCTTTTCCGTGAGCGTGCGCGCAAGCGCCGTTTCGAGGCGTTCGGTGAGCTTCCCTTCGATGTGTTCGATGATGCGCGGAATCTCGCCGCGTACTTCCGTGACGGTCGCTTCCATGCGGTCGCAGTAGCCGCGGATGACGTCGGCAAGCGCCGCACCTTCGCGGGCGCGGGCGGCGCAGAAGCTGTCAAGCGCCTGCTCGAGTACGGCGAGGACGTCGCGCGTCACCGCATCGCGGTCCGTGGCGGGATGGGCGGCGATGCCGGGCATCTCGAGAATCTCCGCAACCGACAAGGGTCGCGCGTCGCGCGCCGTGTCGAGAATCGACTGCTGGAGCGCCATCAGTCGTTCGAGCGATTCGCGGTGCACCGAGGCGGGCATCGCCGCGTCGTTCTGGCGCAGCGATACGCGCACTTCGAGCTTGCCGCGACCCACGCGCTTCTGGAGCGTTTCGCGAATGAGCGGCTCCGTAAAGCGCAACGCGTCGTCGATGCGCAGCGTGAGGTCGAGAAAGCGCGAATTGACCGCGCGACATTCGACGGCCACGGTGCCGAGCGGCGTGGAGCCGTCGGCGAGGGCGTAACCGGTCATGCTGGAAACATGGGCCATGGAGATCCTCTTTCTTTTCTTTGAAAAAACAAAACGGCACCGCGGTGTTCGTCGTCTCGATCGGTCCGCGGCCGGCCGTGCCCGGCATTTTAAGAAAGATCCGAGAGGGAAACCACCGCAAGCGCCGATTGGTTTACCGAAAGCCGGTTCGAGTGAAGATCCACGATCCTCGGCGGTCTTCCGTAATCCTCAGGGTACGGAACGCCCCGAGAATTCGGGCTCAAGCCGGCGTCGGGGCGTCTTGAAGAGCACCCGCCGGTCTGCGGGATGCGGGCGGAGCGACACGTGCTCTTCGGAGAGGCGCAGTCACTGCCGCGGTTCGTCAGATGCGAGAAGTTGGACGGGAAGTGCCGGAGCAGTGCGCACGCGGTCGTCTACTGAGGGACGACCGGTTCCGAAAGGAGTCGTTCGGTTCGAGGAAGACCGGACGGGGCTTTGCTTCTCGACGGTTCGGTGTTTTCCTCCGATCCCGTGTGGTCGTCCCGTCGTATCTGCCCCCGTCGCGCGCGCCTTTGCTACGATGACGGCGCCAATCCTTCCTTATCGGAGAACACCCATGACCGAAGCAAATCGGACCCAGACTTTTCCCGCCCGTCCCGACGGGCGTTCGGACGACGCGTTGCGTCCCACCGTGTTCGTACGTCGTTACACGAAGTACGCCGAAGGGAGCGTGCTCGTGTGTGCGGGCGACACGAAGGTGATCTGCACGGCGAGCGTCGAAGCGGGCGTTCCTCCCTTTCTGCGCGGTCGCGGCGAAGGTTGGGTGACGGCCGAGTACGGTCTGTTGCCGCGTGCGACGGGTACGCGGTGCGATCGCGAAGCGGCGCGAGGCAAGCAGACGGGCCGCACGCAGGAAATCCAGCGATTGATCGGTCGCAGTCTCCGCGCCGTCGTCGATCGCAAGAAGCTCGGTGAATTTACGATCAAGATCGACTGCGACGTGATTCAGGCCGACGGCGGCACGCGTTGCGCCTCGATCACGGGCGCCTGGGTGGCGCTGCGCGACGCGGTGACGGGCATGCTCGAAAAGGGCGACATCACCGAGGATCCGATCCTCGCGCAGGTGAGTGCGGTATCGGTCGGCGTTTCGAACGGCCGCCCCGTGCTCGACCTCAATTACATCGAAGACAGCTCGAGCGACACGGACATGAACGTCGTCATGACGAGCGAAGGGAAATTCGTCGAGATTCAGGGGACGGCCGAAGGCGCTCCCTTCTCCGAAGAGGAACTCGCGGCGCTGTTGGCGCTCGCAAAGCGCGGCAACGCCGAACTCGCGCGCCTGCAGCGCGAAGCGCTCGCCGATCCTCTCTGACACGCGAATCGATTCTTTTTGCTTTGGGAAAACAATCATGACGACTCCCGATACGACCCAAACCCTCGTGCTCGCTTCGAACAACGCGGGCAAAGTCCGCGAATTTCAGGCGATGTTCGGCGAACTCGGCATTCGCATCGTCCCGCAGGGCGAGCTCGGCGTCGGTTCGGCGGACGAACCCTTCGGCACGTTCCTCGAAAACGCGCTTGCGAAAGCGCGCCATGCCGCGCGCGAGACGGGGCTCCCCGCCATGGCGGACGACTCGGGCATTTGCGCGGACGCCCTCGGCGGGCATCCGGGCGTTCATTCCGCGCGCTTTGCGGGCGGGCACGACGATGCGGCCAACAACCGTCTGCTTGTCGAGAAGATCCGCGGTGCCGCCACGCGCCGCGCTCACTACACGTGTCTTCTGGTGGCGGTGCGCTATCCGGAAGACCCCGAGCCGCTCGTCGCCGAAGGCATCTGGCAGGGTGAAATCGTCGACGAGCCCGCGGGTGACGGAGGCTTCGGCTATGACCCGCACTTTTACGTGCCCGAATTCGGCAAGACCGCCGCGGAACTTACGGCCGAGGAGAAAAACCGCGTGAGCCATCGAGCCCGCGCCCTGGCCGCCATGGCCGAACTCATGCGCGCGCGGTGGATGTGATGAAGGACGTCGACGCACGCCGCGAGGCGCGCGAGACCGAGTCCGCTCGCCCGAACGAGCGCGCGATTGCGCCGCCCATGTCCTTGTACCTCCACTGGCCCTGGTGCGTGCGCAAGTGCCCGTACTGCGACTTCAACTCGCACCGGGCGCCCGCGGGACTTGACGAAATGCGTTACGTCGAGGCGATGCTCGTCGACCTGGCTGCCTGGCCCGAGGCGGCGAAAAGCCGCCCCGTTGAGACGATCTTTCTCGGGGGCGGTACGCCGAGTCTCATGTCCGGGGAAGCCCTGGAACGCCTTCTCACTGGCGTGCGTTCGATGTGGCCCGTGACCGAGGATGCCGAAATTACGCTTGAAGCCAACCCCGGCACGGCCGACGAGGCGAAGTTCGAACGCTTTCGTGCGGCGGGCGTCAATCGGCTTTCTCTCGGGATTCAGAGCTTTTCGGACGAACGTCTGAAGCGTCTCGGGCGCATTCACGATGCGGCAGGCGCCCGTCGTGCCGTCGCCGCGGCAGCGCGCGTATTTGAGAATTTCAATCTCGATCTGATGTTCGCGCTGCCGGGCGAGACGCTTGAAATGCTTCGCGACGAAGCGAGGGAAGCGGCGGATTCGGCCGCGACGCACCTGTCCTTCTATCAGCTCACGATCGAAGAAGGGACGGCCTTCGCGAAGCGCCCGCCGACGGATCTTCCGGACGAGGATCTCGCCGCCGACATGGGAGAACTCGTCGAACGGGTGCTCGCAGACGCGGGTTTTCGCCGCTACGAAGTGTCGGGTTACGCGAGGGAAGGGCGTCGTTGCCGTCATAACCTCAACTACTGGACCTACGGCGACTACGCGGCGGCGGGTGCGGGAGCGCACGGGAAGGTGACGCTCGTCGCCCCCGACGGCACCTTCTCCGTGCGGCGCGAAGCGCGCTTCGCGTCGCCCGCCAAATACCTTGCGGCGGTCGAGTCGTGCGGCTCGGGAACGGACACCGCTTTCGAAGTCGAACCCGAAGCGCGTCCCTTCGAATTCATGCTGAACGCCCTGCGTCTGGCCGAGGGTGTTCCCGCGGAGTTTTTCGAAGCGCGTACGGGGTTGCCGCTTGCCGTGATCGAGCCGAAACTCGAAGAATTGCGCTCGAGCGGACTTTTGGTTCCCGATCGCACGCGCATCGCCCCCACGGAAAAGGGGCTCCTCTTCCTATCGGACCTTCAGGAGGCGTTCCTTCCCGAGGCGCTCGCCGATCGCTGAGAGCGCCGATCCTTCCCGTACGGGTGCGTCGATCCCTTGCCGAAGGGGGCGACGCACCGTTTCCGAGCGTTTGCGCATCCGCTCTCCGCGAACCCGTTTGCGAAGTTCTCGGACGATGCCTGAGACCGAAATATTGGCCGGGAACATGCCATCCGCAACGGATCTGCACCGTGCGCGCACAAAACGGGCGCTCTGTTTTGCACCGATCTGGTGCGACGGCGCCCAAAAGCGGGCATAATGAGCGCAACCTTCGACGCGCGTTGCCGTGCGGTCCCGCATGTCCTCTCGGGGACGTACGGGCCGCAAGCGGCGTCCCTCGGACGTTCGCCGTCGTTTTTTCGTCGTCCTTCATCGTTTTTTCGGTTTGGCACGAATCTTGCTACGTATAAGGGTACGACCGAGAGACGGCGCGCGATTCGACGCCTTGCGGTCCGATTTCTTTTTTTTTGGGCGGTCGTCTTCGCCCGCCTGCGAAGATCCCCGCTTTCCTGATTCAACGGAGAACACCATGACGTCCAGTTCCGACGTGCTACAGATGATCAAAGACAACGACGTGAAGTTCGTGGATCTGCGCTTTACGGACATCCTCGGCAAGGAAATGCACCTCACGGTGCCCGCCGAACGCATCGACGAAGACACGTTCGATCTCGGTCAGCCCTTCGACGGCTCCTCCTTCATCGGCTGGCGCGGCATCGAAGCCTCCGACATGCTTCTTCAGCCCGATCCCGCCACGGCGCGCATGGATCCGTTCCGCGAAGCCAACACGCTCATCCTCACTTGCGACGTGCTCGAACCGACGACCGGCAAGGGCTACGAACGCGACCCCCGCTCGACCGCCCGCCGTGCCGAAGCCTATCTGAAGTCGACCGGCATCGGCGACACGGCCTACTTCGGTCCCGAACCCGAATTCTTCATCTTCGACTCGGTTGCCTGGGACCACACGCCCGGCAAGAGCTTCTACCGCATCGAGAGCGAAGAAGGTCCCTGGGCGACGGGGCTCGATCTTGAAGGCGGCAACCTCGGCCACCGCAACCGCATGAAGGGCGGCTACTTCCCCGTGACCCCCGTCGACTCGCTCGCCGACATCCGCTCGGAAATGTGCACTCTCATCGAACAGCAGGGCGTTCCGGTCGAAATCCACCACCACGAAGTGGGCGGCGCCGGTCAGTGCGAAATCGGCACGAAGTTCAGCACCCTCGTCGAACGCGCCGACTGGACGCAGATCACGAAGTACACGATCTGGAACGTGGCGGCCGCTTTCGGCAAGACCGCGACTTTCATGCCCAAGCCCGTCGAAGGCGACAACGGCTCCGGCATGCACGTTCATCAGTCGATCTGGAAGGACGGCACGAACCTTTTCTCCGGCAACGGCTACGCGGGTCTTTCCGAACTCGCCCTCTACTACATCGGCGGCGTCATCAAGCACGCCCGTGCTTTGAACGCCATCACGAACCCGGGGATCAACTCCTACAAGCGTCTCGTTCCGGGCTTTGAAGCTCCGGTGAAGCTCGCCTACTCGGCGCGCAACCGCTCGGCCTCGATTCGCATTCCGCACGTGACGAGCCCGAAGGCCCGCCGCATCGAAGTGCGCTTCCCCGATCCGCTCTGCAACCCCTACCTCGGCTTCTCGGCCCTCCTCATGGCGGGTCTCGACGGCATCGAAAACAAGATTCATCCGGGCGAAGCCGCGGACAAGAATCTCTACGATCTGCCGCCCGAAGAAAACGCCAAGATCCCGACCGTCGCTCCGTCGCTCGACGCGGCGCTCGACGCGCTCGACGCGGACCGCGAGTTCCTGACGCGCGGCGGCGTCTTCTCGAACGACATGATCGACGCCTATATCGCCGTGAAGCGTAAGGAAGTGCTCCGCGCGCAGATGGCCGTGACGCCGCTCGACTTCGACCTTTACTACTCGCTCTGATCGTTTCCGTCCGAAAAGGACCGGAACGATTCGAACGGGTTTCGGTCCCGGGGTTCCCGCTTGCTCGCGGGCAACCCGGGCACCGAGCGCCGGGGCGGCGCCGATCGGGCGTCGCCCCGTTTTTCATTCCTTACCGGCCACACGGCGCGTCGAACGCGCCCCCCGAGAGGCTCCACCGACATGACAACCGATCACCTTCTCGAGCCCGCCTGGGAGCGGTTGACGACCGCCCTCTGGGTGCTCGACGCCCGCGGGCGGATTCTTACCGCCAACGCCGCCGCGGAAGCGTTTGCGGCGAAGACCCGACGGGGTCTTGCGGGGCTCGACTTTTCGACTTTCGTCGAGGAGACGGACGCGCTCGTCGCTCATCTCGGCGCGCACGATGCGGTCCTGAGGGACGGAGAGAGGCTTTCGGAACTTTCGGAAAAAAGTTCGGCGAACGCCTCAACCGTCCCCGCTACCGCCTCAACCCTTTCGCGCTTCAATCTCGGCCCCGACGGGGAGCGGCCCGTCCGTGCGGTTTTCTCCCGATGGGACGAGCCGCGCATTCCGGGAAGCGCCTTTCTCGTCGAGACGATCGATTTGACGGACGTCCTTCGCGACGAGCGTCGACGGCTCGAAGCCGAAGTCGCGCGCGCGAACAGGGAGCTCCTGCGCAACCTCGCGCACGAGGTGAAAAATCCTCTCGGCGGCATTCGCGGTGCGGCGCAACTCTTGGAAAGCGACCTCACGCGCGACGAAGACCGCGAGTGCACGGGAGTGATCCTCGACGAGGCGGACCGATTGACGCGCCTCGTGGAGCGTCTGTTGGAACCCTACCGCTCGGCCGAACGGACGGGCCCCGTGGAGCTTCACGAACTGCTCGAACACGTCCGGAGCCTCATCGCGCACGAATTCCCCGAGGTTGTGTTCGTTCGGGACTACGACGTGTCGATTCCGCCCGTGTTGGCGGACGAAGGGCGCCTCACGCAGGTCTTTCTCAACCTTGTGAGGAACGCCGCCGAAGCGCTTCGAGGAGGCTCGGCGGCTGCTCCCCGCATCGAACTTCGCACGCGCCTCGTGCGCGATGCGTTCGTCGGGGACGTTCGGCGCAAACGCGCTCTGGCGCTCGAAGTGCTCGACAACGGTCCGGGCATTCCCGAGGCGATCCGCGACCGGATTTTCTTTCCGCTCGTGACGGGTCGCGCCGAAGGGTCGGGGCTCGGCCTTTCGCTCGTGAAATCCTACGTGGAGGAAGCGGGCGGGTCCGTGCTCGTCGAAAGCCGCCCGGGGCGCACCGTATTTCGCGTGTTGTTGCCGTTCGAGCCCGCCCTTTCCCGAAACACAAGAGCCTGCCCGCCGCTCGGAACCGATACCGACCAAGGAGACCGAAATTGACGAACGAACCCCGTGCCGAATCTCCGGCCGATTTTCGTGACGCATCGCGCAGTGAATCGCCCGCATCGAAGGCTCCCGTCTGGGTGGTCGACGACGATCGGGCGATCCGCTGGGTGCTCTCCCGCGCGCTTGAGCGCGCGGGGCATGCTGCCCGTACGTTCGAGAACGGCTCCGCGGTGCTCGAGAAGCTCGAAGCGGTGAAGCTCGGCGAGACCGAAGAGCCCGCCGTCATCCTCTCCGACATCCGCATGCCCGGCCTTTCGGGGGTGGAATTGGTGGAGCGCCTCAATACGGCCCTCCCGCAGGTGCCCGTACTCATCATGACGGCCTTCTCCGATCTGGAGAGCGCCGTTTCCGCGTACCGGAGCGGTGCCTTCGAGTACCTTACGAAGCCCTTTGACATCGAGAAGGTGTTGGAGTTGGTCGAGCGTGCCGCGACCGAGTACGCGCGCCGCAAACGCGCGCTCGAACCCGAAACCGCAGCCGAGTCGGTGCTTGCGGCCGGGAAGGCCGCTTCGAGCGCTCCGGTTGCTTCGGGTCGGACGAGCGCCGCCGCTCGTCCCGGGGCGAACGCAACCGAGGACTCGACCCTCGCCGAGGACGGCCTCATCGGTCGTGCGCCCGCCATGCAGGAAGTGTTCCGTGCGATCGGACGGCTTTCGCAAAGCTCCGTCACCGTGCTCCTTACGGGGGAATCCGGGGCGGGCAAGGAAGTGGTGGCACGCGCCCTCTGGCAGCACAGTCCCCGAAGTCGCGCGCCCTACGTCGCCCTCAACATGGCGGCGATTCCGCGGGAGCTTTTGGAGAGCGAACTCTTCGGGCACGAAAAAGGCGCCTTTACGGGGGCGAGCGCTTCGCGTGCGGGTCGTTTCGGAGAGGCCGCGGGCGGGACGCTCTTTCTCGATGAAATCGGTGACATGCCGATGGAACTTCAGACGCGCCTTCTGCGCGTCCTGAGTAGCGGCACCTACTACCGCGTGGGCGGTCGCGAACCCCTCAAGGCGGACGTGCGCGTGATCGCCGCGACGAACCGCGACCTGGAGGCGGCCGTTCGCGAAGGGACCTTCCGCGAAGACCTCTACCATCGATTGAACGTCATTCGGTTGCGGCTCCCGCCGCTCAGGGACCGGCGCGAAGACGTGAAGCCCCTGGCGGAACACTTCCTCACGGCGGGCGCCGTCGAATTGGGGCTCGAACCCAAGCGTCTCACCCCGGAAGCCCTGGCCGCGCTGGAACGCTTCCCCTTTCCGGGGAACGTCCGACAACTAGAAAACATCTGCCGATGGCTTCTCGTGATGGCGCCCTCACAGGAAATCCGCTTCGAGGATCTCCCCTACGAAGTGCAAAGGCCCGACGGGCGGACGGCGGGCGGCGACCCGGGATCGGTCGCATCGGGAGGGTCGACCGCGTCGACCGTCTTGAGCGGTCGGGGTGCGTCGGACGCGCACCGGTCGGAGAGCGACTGGGTCGACTGGGCCGCCGCCCTCGAAGCGGACGTCGTCGCGCGGCTCGAACGCAATGAACCCGGTCTCTGGGGCCACGTCACCGACCGCGTCGAAACCGTGCTCGTGCGCGCGGCGTTGGCCGCTACGAAAGGCCGTCGTATGGAAGCGGCCGAACGGCTCGGGGTCGGGCGCAACACGCTCACGCGCAAAATCCGCGCGCTCGGTCTCGAAGACTGAGAACGACACGGACACGCATTCCATGGCTCGCGCACGACGTCGCAGCGATCCGCCCGGAACGGGAGAGACGCCCGAAAACGCCCGCGGAGGCTTTCTCGTCGTTTTGCTCCCCGGGTTCGGGCCCGAGATCGAAGAGGGTGCGAACTCCGCGGCGCGCGGTCTCATCACGGCCGCTCGAATCGACCGGGGGCCCGCCGTGCGGCGCGTGCTCGGATGGCTCGCGGCGGCGGGTTTCCCCGTTGAGGTCGAAGCGCGCCGCTTTGCGCTGACGGTGTGGCCCGCTGACGGTTGGAAGCGCCCCGTGCGCGGCCCCGAACAGGTGACGGCGCTCGTTCGGGATGCGGACGACTTTCTGCGGGTCTTGTCGGATCGGCGTCCCGCGCTCCTCGTGCTTGTTTCCTGTTACCTTTTCGACGCCCTGCGGGATCCCGCCTTGGCGGCGCGGGTCGAAGCCGTGCTCGGCCGCACGGTCGAGCACGCACGTCGACTCACTTCGACGCGCCTTCGCGTCGAAGGCGAGCGGCGCGAACGAGCGCTCGTGCTCGCTCTTCCCGTGCCCGGTCCCAATACGACGCCCGAATTCGAACGGGAGTTGACGGAGGCCCTGCGGCTCTTCTTCGCGGGCGCGCTCGAGGCCTGAATTGCTCGGGCCCCCGAGAGTCGCGCGGACCGCCTTCCCTGTAGAATGACGGCCGCTTCGGATGGTCCGAAGTGTTTTATCTCCGTACCTCTGCGAGCACTCATGTCCGACCCCGTCCTCGAGCCCGGCCGAAGCGTCCGGATCGACATCGTTCCCGAAACCGATACCGAAATCGCCGTCGAAACGCTTGAAACGCCGCCCTTCGCCTCGATCGAGGAGGCCGCATGCGCGCTCGAAACGCTCGGTGCGAAGCCCCAGCACGTGCGCACGTTCTTTCGCGCGTACCTCGGGCGTGCCGCCTGGCCCGACGCCTCGGACGAACGGTTCTCCAAGCGCGTGCGCGAAGGGCTTTCCGCGTGGCGGGCCCGTATGGAGGCGGTCCTTGCGGTGCGCTCCCGTCACCCCGGGGCCGATCCCGAGAGCGAGCGCCTCTTGGTGACGTTGGCCGACCGGCAGACGGTCGAGTGCGTGTTGTTGCCGCGTCGCGGCGTGTGCGTCTCGACCCAGATGGGCTGTGCCGTCGGGTGCGTTTTTTGCATGACGGGGAAGGGCGGACTCGTGCGGCAGCTCTCGGACCTCGAAATCGTCGCGCAGGCGGCGACGGCCCGAGCGCTGCGACCGCACACCAAGAAGGTCGTCTTCATGGGGATGGGCGAACCCTCTCACAACCTGCGCAACGTTCTCTCGGCCGTGCGCTTTTTGGCCGAGTACGGCGACTTCGGTCACAAGGACCTCGTCATCTCGACGGTCGGGGACGAGCGGCTCTTCAACGAGCTCTTCGCCTCGCGCGTGCGACCGGCATTGGCCGTGTCGCTTCACACGATCGACGAAGCGAAGCGCCGCACGCTTCTTCCCCGCGGCACGCGCATGACGGTCGAGGCGCTGACGGATTCGGCGGAACGCTACGCGCGTTTTTCGGGCTACCCCGTGCAATACGAGTGGACCCTGATGGCGGGCGTGAACGATTCCTTTGAGGAAATCGACGAACTCGCGCGGCTTCTCGGCGGTCAGTACGCGATGGTGAACTTCATTCCCGTAAATGCCGTCGAAGGGAGTCCCTACCGCCGTCCCGAACCCGAACACGCTCGGGCGCTCGTCGCGCGCCTGCGCGCGGCCGGGATCGTGGCGACACTGCGCGACTCGGCCGCCCAGGACGTCGACGGCGGGTGCGGACAGCTGCGCGCTCGCGTTCTGAAGGAGGAAGGGAAATGACGATGAAGACCGACAACGCCGCCCTCGAAACACCCGACGCGATCGCCGCCGACAGCGTCGACGCACGCCTTCGGGCGCTCGGACGGTTGGTGGAGCTTCCCGTCGCGCGCGATCGGCGCCGCCGCTACTGGATGGTGTGGCTCCTCTGGGGGATGCTCGGCACGGCCCTCACCTTCGAGGGGGTCGAAGACGGAACGTGGCTTGCGGTCGCGGGGATTTTGGGCGGCCCCTTCTGGTTGCTCTTTCTCCTGTGGCCCTTCCTGTGGCTTCGGGATCGGTTGCGGGCCCGATCCCTTTGGGGCGAAGACATGACGGTGCTTCTCCGCGATGCGGCGGACGATCCCGAAAACGCCTCGACCCTGATCGTCGTTTGGGGAAAGACGGACGCCCTTGTTCCCGAGTCCGAGTGGTGCGGGGCCTTCCCGAGCGTGCACCCCGAGGTCGAGCGACTGGAGGCCGGAATGCTTCCGGGCGTGCGCACGGCGGGGTTCCGTGCGAAGGATCTCGTCGCGTGGGCGGCGGGGCAAAACGCGGAGACTGCGTCGGGCGACGTGCGTGCGGCGCTTCTCTGGTGCGACACGCTCGATCGGGCGACGCGCTGAGCACTTTCGATGCGAGGAGCTCGCTCGAGCGTCGGCAACCTCCGTCAAACCCAATGACAACGGGCGCTTCCCCGTCGGGGGAAGCGCCCGTTTTGCCTGCGGTCGTCGAGAACGATGCGGTTTGTTCGATCCGTCAGTCGTCTTCTCGGAAGGCCTGTTCGCGTCCCGAACGAACCGACGGGAAAACGACGATCGCAAGGAGCAGAACCGAAACCGCGAGAAGCGTCGCGGAAATGGGCGATGCGACGAAGGTCGTGAGGTCGCCGCGCGACAAAAGGAGCGCGCGTCGGAAGTTCTCTTCGAGCATCGGCCCGAGGATGAAGCCGAGAAGGAGCGGCGCGCACTCGCAGCCGAGCTTCGCGAAGACGTACCCGAAGAGCCCGAACCCGATCGTCATCCAAATGTCGAACGTGTTGGAGTTGATCGAATAGACGCCGATCGCGCAGAAGATGAGGATCGCCGGGTAAAGGAGCGGGTAGGGAACGCGAAGGAGGCGCACCCAGAGACCGATGAGCGGCAGGTTGAGGATCACGAGGAAGACGTTCCCGATCCACATCGAGACGATGAGTCCCCAGAAGAGTCCGGGGTTTGTGGTCATCACCTGAGGACCGGGCGTGATGTCGTGGAGCATCAGGGCGCCGATCATCAGCGCCATCACGGCGTTCGAGGGAATCCCGAGCGTGAGCATCGGAATGAAGCTCGTCTGAGCGCCTCCGTTGTTGGCGGATTCGGGACCCGCAACGCCGCGGATGTTCCCTTCGCCGAAGCGCGGCTCGGCCTTGTCGCCCGCGAGCTTCTTCTCCAGGGTGTAACTCGCAAAGGACGAGAGCAACGCCCCGCCTCCGGGCAGGATCCCGAGGAACGAACCCACGACGGTGCCGCGGCAGATCGCGCCCGCGCTCTCGCGGATGTCCTTCCACGTGGGGAGGACCGAGCCCACGGGTTCGGGCACGGTTTCGCGACCCGCGTTCGCTTCGAGGTTGCGAATGATTTCCGAAAAACCGTAGATCCCCATGGAAAGCGCCACGAAGTCGATCCCGTCCATGAGTTCGTCGACGCCGAAGGCGTAGCGCAACGCCCCCGAATTGACGTCCATCCCCACGAGCCCGAAGAGGATCCCGATGAAGATCATGCCGATCGCTTTGAGGAGCGAACCGCTCGCGAGCACCACCGCCCCGACGAGCCCCAACACCATGAGACTGAAGTATTCGCGCGGACCGAATTCGAAGGCGATTTCGGTAAGCGGCGCCGCAAAGGCGGCAATCAAAACCGTCGCGAAACATCCCGCGGCGAAACTTCCGAGTGCGGCGATACCGAGCGCCGCCCCGGCGCGCCCCGCTTTGGCCATGCGGTGCCCGTCGAGGCACGTAACGACCGCCGCGGCTTCGCCCGGAATGTTGACGAGCACCGCCGTGGTGGAGCCGCCGTACTGTGCGCCGTAGTAAATGCCCGCGAGCATGATGAGCGCGGTCGAGGGGTCGAGCGAATAGGTGATCGGAAGGAGCATCGCCACCGTGGCGACGGGGCCCATGCCGGGCAGCACCCCCACGAGCGTTCCGAGCGTTACGCCGATGAAACAGTAGAGAAGGTTCGTGAGCGTGACGGCGTTCTCGAGCCCGAGCAGAAGATTTTGAAGCAAGTCCATGGCAACCCTCTCCTCAGACGAGATCGAACGCGGGCGGAAGGAGCGTGACGGAAAGCCCCATGCCGCAGACGAAGATGAACGCGGTGAGCGCCGTCAGTCCCGCGGCAAGGAGCGCGGAACGCTTCCAGGCAAAGGACGGATGCGCGAGCGTTGATGCGAAGACCGTGAGAAAGGCGGAAAGCAGGAATCCGCAGGGAAGGAGCGTCAAGGCGAAAATCACGGCGCTTCCGAGAATGACAAGGACGGGCATGGGGCGCCATGCGCGCGGGTTGAGGCGAGCGGCGTTTTTCGAGTCGGCCGTACCGAGCCGGAGGCTTTTCAGAAAGACGGCGGCACCCGTCGCGACCAGGCAGGCGCCGACGATTTTCGGGAAGTAGAGGGGGCCCATCTGAGCGAGCGTTCCGAGCTCGCCCTCGCCGATGAAGGTCATGGCGCCGAGGCCGATCAGAATGTAGAGCAGACCTGCGGCGAAGTCTTTGAGATTGTGAATGTGCATGAGTGTTCGTTCGGGCGCCCGCTTGGGGCGGGAGCCCGGATGTTTGCCCGAAGAAAACGGGCGCAAAACGGGAAGGCCGAGCGAACCGATTCAAACGGTTCCGTCGGTTCAAATGCTTCGAATGCTTCAAACCCTTCAAAAGGTTCGATCGGATCGACGAGAACGCGGTTTCGGCCGAAAAGCGCTTCAAGGGACGAAGGTCCGACGAAAAACGACGGAACTTCGTCCTCGGGAAAACCACGAAGAAGTGTACCGAGCCCGAGGCTCAACGAAGAACGCCCCCGAAAGCGAAAGCGCTTGCGGGAGCGTCGGCGTCAAACGAGCGGTCTCAGTCGACTCGCGCGCCCGAAAGGGCCACGAGTTCCTTGTATTTGGCGCGCTCCTCGACCATCAGTTTTCCGAAGTCCTCGGGCGTCGTGGGCGATGCGACCGCACCGAACGCGGCGAACTTCTTCACCATTTCGGGGTCGGCGAGTACCGGACGGATCGCATTCGAGAGTTCGGCAACGAGGTTGTCGGGGGTCTTCGCGGGCACCATCAGACCGAACCACGTGTAGATGTCGAAGTCGGGAACCCCCGCTTCGGCCATGGTCGGAATCTCGGGCATGAGGGGCGAACGCTCCTTCGTCGTGACGGCGAGCGCCAGAAGCTTCCCCGCGCGGATGTTGGCGGCGGAACTCGCGAGGTTGTCGAAGATCAGGTCGGTCTGGCCCGAGAGCACCGAAAGGAGCGCGGGCGAGGCGCCCGCAAACGGAATGTGGACGAGGTCGATCCCGCAGCGGTTCTTGAGGAGTTCCCCCGCCATGTGGCCGGCGGAGCCGTTCCCGCCCGAGGCGTAGTTGAGCTTCCCCGGATTCGCTTTCGCGTAGGCGACGAGATCCTTGAGCGACTTGACGCCCGTCTTTGCGGCGAATTCCGGGGTGACAACGAGCACGTTCGGCGCCGTCGCCACGAGCGTCACGGGGCGGAAGTCGTTTTCGGCGTCGTAGGGAAGGTTCTTGAAGAGGAAGGGATTGATGGCGTGCGTCGCCACGGCCCCCATGACGAGCGTCATCCCGTCGGCGGGACGGCGTTTCACGTAGGCCATGCCGACGTTGCCGCCCGCGCCGGGGCGGTTTTCGACGACGACCGTGCCGAGTACGGGCGCAACCGCATCGGCGATCGCACGCGCGGAGACGTCCAACGGACCTCCGGGCGGGTAGGGGACGACGATGCGAACGGGGCGGCTTCCTTCTCCCTTGATCGTCGCGGCCTGCGAGGCGATCGGAAAATAGGAGGCACTACTCAGTGCCACCACACCGATGGCACTCAACAAAGTGCGACGATTCAACATGAAAATCTCCTGAATTGCGGGGATTCGTTCGGAAAAAGAGCGGGGTGTTTTCCCCGTCCCCGCGGGCTTCGAACGGTTTTTCCCGTCGGGGAAAAGAGGGCCCGCTTCGATTCATTTAAGCACGGCGCGCTGCCTTCCGAGGTCGCACGAAAAGGCTCGGACGCGGGGGCGATCGATCGAATGAAAACTCTCTTGCGCCAACGCAGTGGGGCTCCAACGGAATGCTTAGACGGGTTCGCCTAGGCGTTTTCTCGTGCGCAAGCGCTCCCGCAACCGCCCCTTCAAATCTTTCACGCGTCGATACCCCAGCGGTGTGCGAGCTTTGCAAGCGTTCCGTCCTCCGCCAAACTCTCCCAGGCGCGCTCCAGGGACCGGGTCTCCGCAAAGTCCCGCCGCACGAAGAAGGCCTTGTATTCGACGGGCGTGAAGTGTTGAGGCAGGACCGCCAGGCGCGCGTCGCGCGCCGCGTACCAGCGCGCTTCGGTGACGTCGGTGATCATCAGGTCCCCTTCGCCCGCGGCGATGAGACCGGGGATTTCTTCGTTGACGGGATGCAACCGCACGCGGGCGTGCTTCAAGTTCGCGTCGACCCAGGTTTCGTTCGTGCCGCCCGGGTTCTTGATAACGCGCAGGGTTTCGCGGTCGAACGCCTCGACTTCGAGCCCCGCGAAGCGCTCGAAATCCTCACGCCGCACGAGCCCCGTCTTCCAAAAGGGCGCGTAGCGAGGAAGCGCGACAGCCGCGCGGTACCGCTCGGGCGTCCCGGAAACGCCTCCGCACACGAGATCGACCCGCCCCGAAACGAGGTCCGAAAAGAGGGTCTTCCAGGTGGAGGGGCAAAGTACGAGCCGATCCGAAAAACCCGCTCGATCGGCCAAGAGCTCGACGAGTTCCGCATCGTGCCCGACCAAGCGACCGTTCCGGTCGTTGCCTTCGCGAAGTGCGAACGGAATGAAGTCGCCCGGAATCCCGACGCGCAACGGCATCGGATCGGTGCATTCGGGGACTGCGGGGGTTTTATCCGGGCAACGCGTATTGCGGTTCTCGCGAACGGCGTCGCCCTCGGCGTATCGGCGCTCCTCCGCGGAGGTTTCCGACAGGTCGGAACTTCCGGCAGGGGTTGGAACACAAAGCGGTCGGCGCATGGCTTTCGGAAAAAGTCGAGGGTGGTCGGAAGGCAGTCGTCTTTGTTCTCAGTCGAGCACGATCTCGAGCGTCACGGGCGCATGGTCCGAGGGCTGAGCGTTCGCGCGGGGACGGGCGTCGACGGCGCTTGCCTTTACCCGCGCGCGAAGCGCTTCGGACACGAGCAGCAGGTCGATGCGCAAGCCCCGGTTCTTCTCGAATCCCGCCTGGCGGTAATCCCACCAGGAGTAGGTTTCGGGCGACTGGGGAAAGAGTCGAAAGGCGTCCGACAGGCCGCACGTGCGCATGAGGCGTGCGAGCGCCGCGCGCTCGGGTTTCGAAACGAGAATCTGTCCCTCGCGCTCCGCGGGATTCCAGCAGTCGCGGTCTTCGGGTGCGATGTTGAAGTCGCCCCCGAGAACGAGGTACGGGTTCGTGCGGAGAAATTCCCTCGTCGCGCGTTCGAGCGCCGTCAGCCAGTCGAGCTTGTAGAGATACTTCCAGCTCCCCGTTTCCATGCCGTTTGGGATGTAGCCGCCGCAAAAGACAAAGGATTCGCCCCCGGCGACGGGCGCGAGTTCCGCCGCGACGAAGCGCTTCTGCTCGTCGGGCAGGCCCGGAAGGTTGAGAAACGTGCGTTCGGGGTTCGCGACGCGCAACGTCTCGCGACGGTAAAGAAGCGCGACGCCGTTGTAGGTCTTTTGCCCCGTGAAGATCGCTTCATACCCGGCCGCGGCAATCGCCTCGACGGGAAACGCTTCGTCGACGAGCTTCGTTTCCTGCAACACGACCGCGTCGGTACGGGTTTCGGAGAGCCAGTCGAGCACCTGGGGAAGGCGCACTTTGAGGGAGTTGACGTTCCAGCTCGCAAGCGTGAGTGGGGTGGGCATCGGAAGAACCTCGTTGCAGTCGCGCAAAGGGAAAAATCGGGAAAAAGGTCTCCGTAGTGTAACCCGAGGGCCGCTCCCGAACGCACGGTACAAAAACGCCGCCCGAAGCGCGGAGGCTTTCGGGCGGCGAGAAAGGAAGCCGGTACGGAGAGCAAGTACTTACTTTGCGCTCGGTTCCGTCTCAATCCCCGTCAGACGCAACAGTGCGTCGATCGTGGGCTTCCTGCCGCGGAAGGCGACGAAGTTTTCCATTGCGTCGCGGCTTGAGCCCCGCTCGAGGATTTCGGTGAGGAAGCGTTTGCCCGTTGCGGGGTCCAAGACGCCCGCTTCTTCAAACGCCCCGAATGCGTCGCACGAGAGGACTTCCGCCCACTTGTAGCTGTAGTAGCCCGCGGCGTAGCCCCCCGCGAAGATGTGGGAGAAGCTTTGCGCAAAGCGGTTCCAGGCGGGCGGAAACGCGACCGCCACTTCGCGACGAACGGCCTCGAGCACCTCCTGCACGGTCTCGTGTGCGGGATCGAACGTCGTATGAAGGATCATGTCGAAGAGCGCGAATTCCACCTGACGCACGCACGCCATGCCGGCTTCGAAGTTCTTCGCCGCGAGCATCTTCGCAAAGAGCTCGTGCGGGAGTTTTTCGCCCGTTTCGACATGCTTCGTGAGGGTCGCGACGACGCGTTCGTCCCAGGCGAAGTTTTCGAGGAACTGGCTCGGAAGTTCCACTGCGTCCCATTCGACGCCGTTGATTCCCGAGACGCCCGATTCGGTCTGCGCGGTAAGGACGTGGTGGAGCGTGTGGCCGAACTCGTGAAAGAGCGTCGTCACGTCGTCGTGCGTGAGGAGCGCGGGCGCGCCGTCGACGCCCGGCGTGAAGTTGCAGACGAGGTAGGCGACGGGCGTCTGCAGGACGCCGTTGCGGTACGTACGGGTGCGCTCCCCGTCCATCCAGGCGCCCGAGCGCTTGCCCGCGCGCGCGTAAAGGTCGGCGTAAAAGCTCGCGACGACGCGCCCTTCGCGCAGCACCTCGAAGTACTTCACGGTCGGGTGCCAGACGCTTGCTTCCGCCGCGCGGATCGTGATCCCGAAGAGCGTTTCTACAAGCGCGAAAAGCCCCGAGAAAACGGCGGGTTCCGTGAAGTAACGCTTCACTTCCGCATCCGAATAGCTGTAGCGGGCTTCGCGGAGTTTTTCGGATGCGAAAGCCTGGTCCCAGCTCTTGAGCTCGTCGAGCCCGAGCGTCTCGCGCGCGAATTCGCGCAATTCCGCCATGTCGCGCTCGGCCGCGGGCTTCGCGTGCGAGGCGAGGTCGCGCAGGAACTTCATCACCTCGGCGGGGCTTTCGGCCATCTTCGTTTCAAGCGACAACGTCCCGTAGTCCGCAAAGCCGAGAAGCTTTGCGGTCTCGGCACGCAGTGCGAGGATTTCCGACATGAGGGGCGTGTTGTCGAAGCGTCCCCCGTCGAATTCCGAGGCGCGCGTTGCAAACGCACGGTAGAGCGTTTCGCGCAGTTCCCGATCTTCGCAGTAGCGCATGAAGGGGAGGTACGAGGGGAATTGCAACGTCACGCGGTAACCCGTGCGGCCGGCGGCTTCGGCCTGCATGCGGTAGAGCGAGAGCGTGTCGGCGGGAATCCCTTTCAGGCGCGTGTCGTCGTCAAGGTCGAGCGTGTAAGCGTTCGTCGCGTCGAGCAGGTTCTCGCTGAACTTTTGCGTCACGACCGAGAGCCGTTCGCCGATTTCTTTCACGCGAGAGCGCTCCGCTTCGGGAAGCGCCGCCCCCGAAAGGACGAAGTCGCGCAGTTCGCGCTCGACGAGGCGACGGCGTACGGGGGAGAGCGTTTCGAAGTCGGCGCTCTCGCGCATCGCCTTGTACTTCCCGTAGAGCGCTTCGTTTTGCGAGAGGCGGATGAAGCATTCCGACACTTTGGGAAGCGCTTCGTTGTAAGCGGCGCGCAATTCGGGCGTATCGACGACGCTCTGCAGATGCGAGATCACGCCCCAGGTGCGGCCGAAGTCGTTCGCGGCCGCTTCGAGGGGCTCGACCACCGCGTCCCAGGTTGCGGGCGTAGCGGGGGCGGCCGCGTGCTCGAGCGCGGCGTTGACGCGCGCGAGTTGCGCTTCGACCGCCGGGGCGACGTGTTCGGGACGCACGGCCGCATAGTCGATGAGACCGTCGAGTTGAAGAAGGGGGTTCGTTTGCGTTTGAAGATCCTGTTCGGAAGTCGACATGTGAGCGTATTCCAAAATCGGAGAATGAGAGGTTCGAAAAAAAAAGCGTGTGCCCGGGGACGGTTCCCCGGGCGTCTCGGGTCTCGCCGGTTCGTGTCAGTTTGCTCGTCCGAGACGACGTTCGGCCGAGAGGATCGTGTTTTCGATCAGCATGGCGATCGTCATGGGGCCTACGCCGCCCGGGACGGGCGTCATGACGGAGGCGCGGTCGACGACGTCGGGCGCGACGTCGCCCACAAGCCGTCCGCTTGGCAGACGGTTCGTGCCGACGTCGATCACGACGGCGCCTTCCTTCACCATGTAGGCCTTGACGAGGTCGGCCTTCCCCGCGGCGGCGACGACGATGTCGGCCTGGCGGCAGAGTTCGGGCAAATTCGGCGTGCGGCTGTGCGCGATCGTGACGGTGGCGTCGGCGTCAAGGAGCATGAGGGCCATGGGCTTGCCGACGATCATCGAGCGTCCGATTACGAGCGCCTGTTTGCCCGCGGGGTCCACGTCGGCCGCCTTCAGAATTTCCATCACGCCCGCGGGCGTGCAGGGGCGAAAGCCGGGAAGCCCCTGAAGGAGCGAACCCGCCGAAGTCGTGTGAAAGCCGTCGACGTCCTTGGCGGGGTCGATTGCGGCCACAACCTTCGCGGCGTCGACGTGCTCGGGAAGGGGCAGCTGCACGAGAATGCCGTCCACCTCGGGGTCGGCGTTGAGACGGGCCACTTCGGCAAGCACGGCCTCTTCGGTCGTTTCGTGGGGCAGCAGAATTTCGATCGAGCGCACGCTCGTACGTTCGCAGGCCCGCACTTTGTTGCGCACGTAGATGCGGCTTGCGGGATCGTCGCCCACGAGAACGACGGCGAGCGCCGGGTGGCGGGGGAGCGCTTCGGCGCGCACTTTCTGATCCGATTCCATGGCAAGGGCGAGCGCCTTGCCGCTGAAAAGCCTGGCTGTCATAGAAATACCTCAGGAAACTCCCCGTCTTCAAACGGGGGAGGAATGGGGTGCGGGGCGAAGCCACGCATACCCGTATCCGTCGTTGTAAGAAAGCTGTTGACAATGACGCCAACCAATACCTTGGATGACGCCTTCGGACGTCTGAATGTTGAAAGAGCCGCTATTTCGAACAGTCACGCGAACCTGATAGGTTCCGACCTTCTTCCCCGAGGGGACCTCGGCCCGCACCATGTCGCCCGTGGCGAACCCGTGAACGCGCTTTTGACGCGTCAGATAACTTCGCGTCCGAGCGGGTCGGTACGGCATCAGAGGCCGGTGCTTCCTGTCCAAAACAAAAACGGAAACGGACATGTTTGGTAAACCTTACGGTTAATCGGAGGGGCCGCCGAAAAGACGGAATTCCCTTCGCCAATGGTGTCGTCCGGCATTGCAACGACAGACCGCTTCGTACTTGCCCGAAGCTTGTCTGCTTCTGCCGTTTCCGAAGTTCGGAGCTGAGGAAGCACCCCGGAGCGGGTCTTGTAACCCGACGACAACGTAGTTCTCCTTTCGGATCACTGAGGCTGGTCAACCGGCTTGATTGCTCAAGTCTCTCCTTTCAAGGAGGGGTGGTTGACGGGATGTCCTCGGAAGATGAAAAGAGATTCTCCGAGTGTAGCGGTAATCGAGCCGTCGTCGGCGGATCCGATCGACGTCCGCCCCCGAAACGACGACGAGGCACCCCTTTCGGAGTGCCTCGTCGCTGAACATCACGCTTTCGGGCCGGTCGGACCGGCTCGAGTGCTCAAACCGATCGATCAATAACGGCCGCCGTTCGGATAGCGGTCGTGGCGCAGGGCGCGTTCTTCGATCTCGGTCGAGTGCGGGAGCCCCGTTTCGGCCGTGTGGCCGGGCAGAGACGAGACGATTTCCGCAAGGGTCGAACTCAGCTGCGGGAAGAGTTCCGACTTCAGAACGACGCGCATCAGGTCGGCGACCGTGCCGGAACCCGTCTTGTCCATGATCGAGGCGCGGTGCGCTTCGACGGTCTTGATCGAGATCCCGAGGTCGTCGGCGATTTGCTTGTTCAAGCGCCCGTGCACGATGCGGTCGAGCACCTGCTGTTCGCGCGGCGTCAGCTTTTCGATGAGCGAGCGGTTTTGGAGCATCTCAAGGCGGCGACGGCGGATTTCGCGGGCGCGCTCCAGCATGCGGTTGACGAGTTCCTTCACCTGCTGCTGCTTGAAGGGCTTCTGGATGAAGTCGACCGCCCCCTTCTTGAAGGCTTCGACCGCCTGCGGCACGTCGCCGTGGCCGGTGATGAAGATGAAGGGCGCGTCGACGCGACGCTTGAGGAGGTGATCCTGAACGTCCGCACCCGACATGCCGGGCATGCGCAGGTCGCACAGAATCACGGACGGAACGTTTTCGTTGAACTGCGCGATGAACGTTTCGCCGCTTTCGTAATCTTCGACGCGGTAGTCGTTGGCTTCGAGTAGCCACTTGAGCGAATCGCGCACGTCAAGGTCGTCGTCGACGATGTAGACGATGCCGGGCACGTTCGGCGAATCGGCGCCGTAGTCGTAAGGAAGCATTCTGAGCAGTCTCCTCGAAATAATTGCTCTAAAAGTTTAACGGGCTTGCGGCGACGTGGTCTCGGCGCCGCAGGCTCTTCCTTAGGGTCGGGTGGTATCGAACGGTCTCAGGCCTCGCCCGTCCAGACGGGTACGGTAAAGGAGAACGTGGCGCCGCCCCTCGGAGTGTCGGTGATGCCGAGCCGGCCCCCGTGAAGCTCCGCAATCGAGCGGCAGATGTTGAGCCCCATTCCCATGCCTTCGGACTTCGTCGAGTAGAAGGCGTCGAAAAGCCGCGCTTTTTCCTCGTCGGAAATGCCCGGACCGTGGTCGATGACCTCAAAGCGTACCATGTTTTGAGACGCTTCAAGGCGTGCGACCCGTACCCGAATCGTGTGGTTGTCGCTTTCGAAAACAGCTTCCATGGCGTTTTTAAGGAGATTCAGGAGAAGCTGCTCCAACATTACTTCGTCGCCGCGGAGCGTGGGAAGACCCTCCTCGAGGTCGATCTCCAGGCGTGCGTTGAGTTTCCGGGCCTGAATGTTGGCGAGTTCCATCGTTTCCTGAATTACCTTCGAGACGAGCACGGGCTCGAGCTTCGCGTCCGTCTTCTTTGCAAAGCCCCGGATGCGCTGGATGATCTTCCCCGCGCGCACCGCCTGGTTTTCGATGCGCTCGAACGCCGTCCGACACCGCTCGTTCGAAAGCGTCCCGTTGTCGAGCATCGTGTAGGCACCCCCGGCGTAATTGGAAATGGCCGCAAGCGGTTGATTGAGTTCGTGTGCGAGGGAGCTCGCCATCTCGCCCATCGTCACGAGTCGCTGCGTTGCTTCGGCGCGTCGCAGTTGTTGCTCGCGGGCGATTTCGAGTTCGCGTCGCGCCGTGATGTCGGTTGCGATCATGAGGCGCGCGTTTTCGCCCTTCGTCCAAACAAGGGGCTGCACGCGCACGTCGAACCACCGCTCGGTCGTCTCGTCGTAGAGACCTTCGCGGTGTTCGGCTTCGGGCAACGTTCTGAGCTTCTCGAGAAGCCGTACGGCCCCTTCGGACGTGCGGCCGAAAAGCCGATCGTAGCCGCGGTTCGCAAAATAAAGTTCGTCCGAGTCGGAGAGTACCGCGAGGGACGAATTCAACGACTGCACGACGCGCGTGAAGCGGTCGTTCGCAGCCAACACCTCTTCACGCGCGAGCGCTTGCGCGGTCACGTCGTAAAGCGCTCCGATGTAGCCGAGGCTGCGCCCGTTTTCGTCTTCGAGCGAGGAAAGACGCACTTCGGCGTGAAAGACTTCACCCGACTTGCGCCGTGCGAGGAACGTGACGGGCTCGGGAGTGGGGTTGCCCGCTTTGAGAATCCCGTCGAGCTGCTCGTGAATGTCTTCGAGCCAATAGGTGTAGGGCGGTCGCTGCCCGAGAAGGTCCGAGGCTTCGCAGCCGAGAATCTTCTGGAAGGTTTCGTTCACGTAAATGATGCGCCCTTCGCGGTCCGTCACGCGCAATCCCACAACGGCCGATTCCGACATGGCGCGTCGAAGCGAATATTCGGCCGCAAGGAGGCGGTGCGAGCGGTGCTGCTGGCGCTGGTAGTAAAAGAGCCACGCAAGCGTCAGCGCGAGCATGACCGAAAGGCCCGCAACGAGAAAGACGGGCACCTTGTTCGTGGCGGAGAGCGCATGATCGAAGCTCGTCCCGACGATCGTCGTTTTGACGTCGCTCCGGCGGCCGAGGAGCGTGAGCGGCGCCTCATACCGTACGGCGTTTTCCGCGTCCGTCGACTGCTCGCGGTCGCCTTCGAGCACGTAGTTGCCGTTTTCAAGAAAGACGAAGCGGTAGCGGTCGTTCGAGGAAAAACGCACGGCGCTCGTCAAAAGTCGCGAAAGGTCGACGCGCGCAACCAGCACCTGTTGCGAGGAAGGTGTCGGCACGATCAAGTCCGCATAGACGAGCTGCGTGTCCTTGAGCGTGTAGAGCGGCGTGATTTCGGACGTGTCCGTAATGAACACCCGGGCGACGGCGGCCGTGAGTTCCTTGTCGCTGAGACGCGCTCCGACCTGACGACGATCGATCGTGGGCGAGACGCTTGAGGTCCACGAGCGGATCACTTCGTTTTCTCGCGTGACGAGCGCGATTGATGTCACCTCGCGGCGCTCCTCCATGAGGGTCGTCGCGGAGAGTTCGGCGCTCGCCATCGGAAAGCGTCCGTTTTGCACCTGCATGAGGCGCATGCTCGTTTTCTGAAGCAGCTCGGCCGTACCGAGAATGCGCGACTCCAACGACTGCACGACGAGGTCGGTCGACTGTTGCAGACGGATTTCTTCGGCGCGCCGCTCCGAGTCGATGACGAGAAACGAGACCACGATCAGACAGGCGGCAAGGAGAATGAGCGCGGCCCAGCTCGCCCAGAGGCCGTACTTCGTGACTTTGGGAATCTGCTCCGAAGTGGTGAGCTTTTGAAAGGCGTCGGCGACCGCCGTGACGGAGGAATCGGCTGGCATCGGTACGAAAATCGGGTGAAAACAAACAAAACGATTCTAACGGAGCGCTTCAAGGGGAAGCACCTCGGGATCTCTCGAAAGGTCGGCGGCAAGGCGCCTCGGAGGCACGTCGACCGAGCATGGTGAGGACTCGGGGAACGCAAAAACGAGTAAGTGTGTCCCTTTTCCGTTATTGTGACCTTATCGGCTTCTGTTGCGGCGTATAAACACGCCTCGAAAACGAAAAAGCCGTCCGTCGAAGGCCCCGTGCGGTCGGGCTTCGATAAAATGTGCGCCGAGACATCTTTCACTTTCGTCGAGGACGTGCTTCGCACGCCTCGTACATTCCGATACACGCTATGACCACCGATCAAAACGCCCTGAAGCGCGCCGTTGCGCGCGCCGCGCTCGAGTACGTCGAAGACGGCCGCATCCTCGGCGTCGGCACGGGTTCCACCGTCGACTGCTTCATCGATCTGCTTCCCGAAATCCGCGAGCGGATTCCGGCCTGCGTTTCGAGCTCGGAACGCTCCACGAAGCGCCTCGAAGCGCTCGGCTTCAAGGTGCTCGACATGAACGACGTCGAAGAGATCGGCGTCTACGTCGACGGCGCCGACGAAATTGATCCCTCGTTCGCGATGGTGAAGGGCGGGGGTGGCGCGCTCACGCGCGAAAAGATCGTCGCGTCCGTCTCGAAGACCTTCGTGTGCATCGCGGACGCGTCGAAGCAGGTTGAGGTGCTCGGGCGCTTTCCGCTCCCCGTCGAAGTGATCCCGATGGCGGCCCGCGCGGTGAAGGCGAAGCTCGAAGCGCTCGGTGCAACCGTGACGCTCCGAGACTTCGTCACCGACAACGGCAACGCCATTCTCGACGCGAAGGGGCTCTCGATTGCGGAACCCGAAAAGCTCGAGGCCGAAATCAACATGTGGCCGGGTGTCGTTACGGTGGGCCTTTTCGCCGCGCGCGGCGCGGACGTGCTCCTTCTCGGCACGGCCGAAGGCGTGAAGACCTTCAAGAAGGGCGACTGATCGATCCGTTTGGAAAAGAGCGCTTGCCGGAGCGCTCCGAAAACCCAAAGGCCCCGGCCGCGAGGAATGCGGCTTCGGGGCCTTTTTTCCCAAACTCCCGGTTAACTGATTCCTAACAATGTAGGACTTTAGGCGGGAGTTTCAAACCAAGCAGCGCGAGCATATCGCGCTGCTTTTTTGCAGCCGTCCGCACGACCCAGGCATTGGCATCCCTGCGTCGTTCAGCCAAGAGGTTGCGCAACAAGGAAAAGAGGTGGTCCATCGAGTTGTGTGGAATCTTGATGCCCAGCTTTTCGCTATTAGCGTGTACTCTGTGGAGCATCATCAAGCGGAGCGATGCCGCTAATGTGCAGACAAAGAGCTTGCCAAGATAACTCGTCCCCGTACAGTGAAGTCGACTACCGTCGACCCAGTTTTTGTACTGGTTGAAATCTACTTCAATGGCATTTCGTTTGTTATAAATGCCGAATGCTTTAAAGGGATTCGTTTCTACATTGGATCGTATTACAAAACATCCTGCATAACGAATTGCCTTACGAATTTCGTTATCGTTTCGAATCCATTTTCTCTCTCCGTCGATTACTTTCTCGATAACGAATCTTCCATGTGTACGCCAAAGATCGGGCGGCACTTTAAGACCTGATTGCTTATAACGAAGAATTTCCGTCGCCTTTGCAGCAAGAATCTTCATCTCACATTCTTCCGCACCAGGAAAGCGGTACAGGTGTACATGGGGCTTGTGGTACAGTTGCCCCGACTCTGTTTGCTGTTGCCATGGCTCTTCGTACGTGCAGGCATAGACGCCGAGGTCGCTGTCATAAAAGGCGATGTCTTGCAGAGACGCTCTGGCTTTATCGTATTCGTTTTTAATACTATCCTCTGTAACTTTCACGCCTTGGATGTACTTCATCTCCAAATTGATCATTTTTTGAATGTTCCAAAGCGAACTGTAGCCTCGGTCAGTAACGAGTGTGACATTCTCCAAATTCAATTTAGCATCGCGCATGCGATAAATAATTTCAGAAAAAGCCGTGGCATCGTTAATTGAACCTTCGTAGGTATAAGCGAAAACAATTTCCCCGTCGGCTTGATCGCACACAAAGGTGTAATTGATTTGTTTCAGTTCGGGATCGCGCTTGGCGTAACCGTATGCGGCATCAGCAATCGATCGCGAATGCGTGGAGATGGAAGTGTTGTCGAGTGCGTAGCTGAGTACCTGCCCCTTCGCGTTCTTGAGTTTTGCCTCATGACGCCGACTGAAGAAGGCGTCAAAGTCCCGGGGCGTAACGGAACTAAGAAGCTCACTGATGCGTTGGTCGCTCATCGGAGCGGAACTTTTCAGGTAAACGGATTGCCACCACGGTTCAAATGAAGCCATGGCGTTCCCCGCATCGAGCTTGTAAATCGCGAGATCCAGGAGACCGCGTGCATTTTTCTCCCCGAACACGGAAACCAAATCTCGATAAAGACCGCTTTCCTCTGCAATTGCGATTGCGGCCCAAGTCATTCCACATTGGAGAGTCGCAAGTCTGGTCAGGTCTTCCGCATCACGCTTTGGGCCGGGAGAGTCCGGAAAATCTCGACGGTACGTCATCTCGTCGACGAGTTGCTTATTTGCCCCGTAGTAGAGGGTGTAGCCCGCGTACTGAGGAAAGCTCGCTAGGAACCCAGGGCTCGGCGTAACGTGCCCGTCCTCGTGCAGACGGCCAACATGTCTGCGGTTGATGCTACGCGAACGTTTGCGCACGGGATCCCATTCCGTCTGATAGGCCTTGATGTAGGTGTACCCCTTCGCGTTCGTATCGGCCGTGAAGTACCAGTTTTCCGAGCTCATTATAGATTCCTATCTATACAATAGGAATCATTTTACCAAGAAAAATGAAACCCGTCCTCCAAATCCCTTGGAAAGACGGGGTTCAAAACGGTTATTTGCAGGAAGATTGACCCCGGTCAGCTCATTTATGAATCAGCTAACCGGGAGTTTGGGTTTTTTCAAGGACGTTTCGCGCGCTTATGGAGAAAGCGCGCGGACGACTTACTGCGCGGGCGGCACGTAGTTGGGCACCGTCATTCCTTCGGCGTCGCCGAAGAAATAGCGCTCGCACTGTGCCATGAGATGCTGGCGGGCCGAGAGGTCGGCGAGGTTGAGGCCGTACTCGTTCACCATCATCGTCTGAAGACGGGTCCATTCGTCCCAGGCTTCCTTGCTGACGTTGCGCCAGATCTTCACGCCGAGTTCGCCGGGGAAGGGGGGGTATTGGAGCCCTTCGGCTTCTTTCTTCAGTTTGACGCACTGGACCATGCGGGCCATGGCGGTCCTCCTAATCTCGTTGGTGTGTGGATGGGCGAAGGCTCGCACGGGCGGTCTTCGCGGCTTTGTTGCGGACGCATCTCGGAAAAGAAAACGCCCTTCGGACCCGAGGGCCCGGTGACGGCGTTCGGAGACGGTCGTTTTTCCGAAGTCTACCGCGGGAAGCGCCCGCAACGAGGAAGAAAGTTCGCAAAGCCGTTAACATGTCGGCCTCAAACGATTTCACCAGTTTTTTGGAAAGGCATTCCCGCATGTCGAATCGAGCTCTCTTTGCCGCATTCAACAAGGTCCGCACGGACGTCGAGGGGGCGCTCGAAGCTTCCCGCAAGCGCGAGGAGGAAAAGCGCCTTCGCGAAGAGGCGCTGGCCCGCGAGGAAAAGCGCCGGGAGCGCGAAGCGCGTCAGCGCGGCCAGACCCCCGCGCAGAGCGCCCCGAAGTCCCCGGCTTGCGCCGGCAAGCTCTCCAAGTCCGTCGCGTCCTCTCCGTCTTCTTCGTCCGCTTGCGTTTCGAAGCCCGCCAAGTCTGCGATGTCCGCCCCTACCCGCCCGGATGCCGACCGCGTTCCCGTGCGCGAACCCAACGCGGCGACGAGCGCCTTCGGCGCGATGCTCGCGGGCGCGGCCCGCGAAAAAGGAGCCCTTTTCCGCCGGGCGGATGCGCTGAAAAGCGAAGGAAGCGCCGCCCCCGAGGGCAAAGCGCAAGCGACGACCCGCTCCTGCGATGCGCGCCCCGTGCGCAATCGCGCCGAATCGGGGAATGCCTCTCGGGGCGACACCCGACGCGAAACGATGCAGGACGCGAAGCGCGACGGCAAAAACGAATCGAGCCATGAGGCGAAGCGCGAAGCCCGAGAAAACCGCGAACCCCGCAGCGCTCGTCCCAAGGCGCTCGTGCGTCTCTCGGAGCGCTTGTCCTCGCGGAGTGCCGAAGCCCGCAGTCGTGCATCCGCTTCGGACGGGAGCGACGCCGAGCACGCCCGTCGCGCGCTCGATCGGCGCAAGGGCGAGCGCCGCCCGAGGCTCTCCTTTGCCGAGCGTCAGAATCCGATTCCGAAAATCGAGCTCGCCCCGGGGCTTCCCGTCTCGGCGCGCGCCGACGAAGTGCGCAAGGCCATCGAAGAAAACCGCGTGGTGGTCGTCTGCGGCGAAACGGGTTCGGGCAAAACCACGCAGCTTCCGAAGATCGCGCTCCTTGCGGGGCGGGGTCGTACGGGTATGATCGCCCACACGCAACCCCGACGCATTGCGGCGAGTTCCATCGCGCGGCGCATCGCGGAAGAAATGAAGACGCCGCTCGGCGAAGTCGTGGGCTTCAAAGTGCGCTTTACGGATCAAACGTCTCCCGGAGCAACCGTCAAACTCATGACGGACGGGATTTTGCTTGCCGAAACCCAAACGGACCCCATGCTCGCCGCTTACGACACGATCATCATCGACGAAGCGCACGAGCGGTCGATCAACATCGACTTTCTCCTCGGGTACCTGAAGCGCCTTCTGCAAAAGCGCAGCGACCTCAAGGTGATCGTCACCTCGGCGACGATCGACGCGGAGCGCTTTGCGGAGCACTTCGCGATCGACGGCAAGAAGGCGCCCGTTCTCACGATTTCGGGTCGCACCTACCCCGTCGAAGTCCGCTACCGCCCGATCGAAGACGCGGACGAAACGGACGACCATACGCTTCTGGGCGCAATCGACGACGCCTGCTCGGAACTCGAAGCCGAAGGGCGCGGCGACATTCTCGTCTTTCTCCCGGGCGAACACGAAATCCGCGAAGCCGCGGACTGGCTCCGAAAGAGCCGTCCGGCGACGACGGAAATTCTGCCCCTTTACGCGCGGCTTTCCGCCTCGGAGCAGGAACGCGTCTTCCGTCCGGGCGGCGCGCGCCGCATCGTTTTGGCAACGAACGTCGCGGAAACGTCCGTGACGGTACCGGGGATCCGGTACGTGGTCGATACAGGCCTCGCGCGCGTCAAACGCTACTCCTACCGCTCGAAAGTGGAGCAGCTTCTCGTCGAACCCGTGAGTCAGGCTTCCGCCAATCAGCGCGCGGGCCGTTGCGGTCGCGTTGCGGACGGGATTTGCATTCGTCTTTACGATGAAAACGACTTCAACCGTCGTGCGCCCTTTACGGACCCCGAAATCGTTCGCACGAACCTGGCGGGCGTGATCCTGCGGGCCATGAGTCTCAAGCTCGGCGACGTGCGCGAATTCCCCTTCGTCGAAGCGCCTCCGCCGCGCGCGATTGCGGACGGTTACCAGATCCTGCAGGAATTGGGGGCGGTCGACGCCGAAGGGGCTCTGACGGAAGTCGGGCGACAGCTTGCGAAACTCCCCGTCGACCCGAAGTTGGGGCGCATGCTCCTTGCGGGGAGCCGCTTCGGCGCCCTGCGCGAAGTGCTTCTCATCACTTCGGGCCTTTCGGTGCAGGATCCGCGCGAGCGCCCCGTCGACGAGCAGCAGGCGGCCGATCAGGCGCACAAAACGTTTGCCGACGAGAAGTCCGACTTCCTCTCCTACGTGAAGCTCTGGGACTGGTTCGCGAAAGCCAAGGCCGAGAAAGTCTCGAACCGGAAGTTCGAAACGGAACTGAAGAAAAAGTACCTGTCGCCGCGTCGTCTTCGCGAATGGGTCGACGTCGAGCGTCAGTTGGAGGGACTTGTCACCGAACTCGGCTGGCACATCAACACGGCGCCCGCCACCTTTGAAGAAGTGCACCGTGCGCTTTTGACGGGGCTTTTGGGCAACATCGGTTCCAAAACGGTCGAGAGCGACTTCCGTGCGCCCCCGTACGCGGGTGCGCGCGGGATCAAATTCTGGATTTGGCCGGGCTCGGTGCGTGCCAAAAAGGGCGGGCGCTGGATTTTCGCGGGCCAGATCATGGAAACCTCGAAACTCTACGCGCGGTGCGTCGCCGAAATCGAACCCGAATGGATCGAGCAGGCGGCCGAGGGCCTTTTGAAGAAAGCCTGGTCGGAACCCCACTGGGAAAAGCGCCGAGGCGAAGTGGTCGCCTTCGAGCGCGCGACCCTCTACGGTCTCACGATCTATCAGGGGCGTCGCACGGCCTTTGCGCCTCACGATCCGAAGCTCGCGCGCGAACTCTTCATTCGCGAAGCGCTCGTGAACGGCGAACTCGACGCGAAGGCCCCCTTCTACCACCACAACCGCCGGCTCGTTGCGGAAATCCGCGAGCTCGAACACAAGACCCGTCGCCCCGACGTGCTCGTCGACGACGAACTGATTTTCGAGTTCTACGACAAGGTGATTCCCGAGCACGTTTCGTCGGTCCGTACGCTCGAAGCGTGGTTGAAAGTGCTCTCGCCCGACGAGGAAAAGCGCCTTCGCCTTTCGAAGGACGAACTCATGCGGCACGAGGCGGCGGGAGCCGCCACGGCCTACTTCCCGAAGTCTCTGGAGATGGCAGGCGTGGCGATGCCGCTCACTTACCACTTCGAGCCTGGCTCGGTGCGCGACGGCGTGATGCTCACCGTCCCCTTGTTCGCTCTCAACCAGGTCGATGCCGTGCGCTGCGAGTGGCTCGTCCCCGGGATGATGAAGGAAAAAGCGCAGGTGCTCCTCAAAACGCTCCCGCAGAAGGTGCGCCGCAACTGCGTGCCGCTTGCGGACTACGCGGCGGGCTTTTGCGAACGGCACGCCGACGCGGCGACGCGCACGCGGCCGTTCGTCGAAGCGCTCGAAGCGGACGTGCGCGAAACGACGGGCGTCCCCTGCCGTGCGAGCGACTTCAAGTCGGAGCAACTTCCCGCGCACCTCATCATGAATTTCAAGGTGGTGGACGAGCACGGGCGTCAGCTCGGCATGGGTCGCAACCTCGCGGAACTGCGCGCCGAACTCGGCGAAGCCGCCCAGGAAACCTTCCGGAGCGTCGCGCAGCAGGACGCGGCCGTGGCGGCGGATTTGTCCGACGCGGTGACGGACTGGGATTTCGGGGAACTCCCCGAACTCATGGAAATCTCCCGCGGGGGGCAAACCCTGATCGGGCATCCGGCACTCGTCGACAAGGGCACGGTCTGTGCGATCGAAGTGTTCGACGATCCGCGCGAAGCGCAAAAAGAGCACGAAAAGGGTCTCCGTCGGCTCTTCCGTTTGTCCCTCAAGGAACAGGTGAAATTTGTCGAACGGAGCCTTCGGGAGCTCGGTCGCGAGCAGATGCAGGCGTCCGTCGTCCCGGGGTTGGCGAGAAACTTCGAAAACATCGAAGAGCTCACGAACGATGTGGTCGACGCGGTGTTGAATGCAACCGCCTTGGCCGATCCCCGTCCCACCGACGAAGCGTCCTTCCGCGAGCGCCGCGAAAGCGTGCGCGGGCGCTTGACGCTCGTGGCGGGGGAGGTGACGCGTTTGCTTGTGGAGATCGTGCGCGAAGCGGCGCCGATTCCCCTGAAGCTCAAGCGCCTGGCGTCGGAGAAGGAGCTCGTCTCGGACGTCACGCAGCAGTTGGAGCGCCTCTTCCCGAAGCATGCTTTTGCGGAGGTGCCGCTGGCGAACCTCATGCACTATCCCCGTTATCTGAAGGCGATCGTCTACCGGCTCGATCGGTACGCGGACGACCCCGAACGGGACCGTACCCGCATGCGGGACGCGGAGCGTCTCACGACCGAGTGGCTCCGGGCGGTCGCGGCGCGGCGCGGCGAGCGCGATCCGCACCTCGTCGAATTCGGGTGGCTTTTGGAAGAGCTGCGCGTCTCGCTTTTCGCGCAGCAACTCCGCACGCCCATGCCCGTGAGCGTGAAGCGACTCGAACGCGTCTGGGCGTCGATCGCCCGCCTCTGAGCGCGCGAGCGGCAGGGAACGTACGCAAGTCCGTGTTTTCACAAAAGGACCTTTTGCAACAAAACGTAAGGGGGAGGGCCTTTCACGGCGGAGCCTCATCCGACGGATGAGTAAAATTGCGGGATGTACTTGCCGGAGGGCGTCGGTTGGCGACGCCCTCCGGCCTTTTCAAATGTGCCAATGCGCCGCATGTGCCCGACGCACGCTCTCGGACCGGACGCCTCGCGCGTCCTTCGGGGCCGCGTCCTCCTCGTCGCCGCGCCTCTCTTCGCCCCCATGCCTTCTGCCGTCTTCTTTCGTCCCGCTTCTTTTTCGTTGAAGTCGCTCGTTCTCGCCGCTTCGGTCTCGGGCCTTTTGTTTGCGAACGGTCTCCACGTGCCCGAAGCGCACGCCGCTCAAACCCCGCAAACGACTCAAACCGCAACGAAGACCGCAAGCGCCAAGAAGACCTCGACGAAGAAGGCCGCGGCCAAAAAAACCTCGGCTAAGAAAACATCCGCCAAGAAAACGAAGCGAAGCGCGAAGCGCACGTCGCTTCGCCGCCGCACCGGGGCCGCGCCCTCGCAGGCGATGTTGGCGGGCCTGAGAAAGACCGAAGATCCGCTCGCGCTCGGCAGTTCCGTTGCGTACGTGATCGACCAGGATACGGGCGAAGAGCTCGTTGTCAAGAACGCGGACATTCCGCTTCCGATCGCCTCCGTGACGAAACTCATGACGGCGCTCGTCATTGCGGAAAGCGACCTTCCGTTGGACGGCAAGGTGCGCATCACGCGCGAAGACTACGTGCGCTCGAACGCCACGTCGAAACTTCGCAACGGCATGACCATGACGCGCGAAGCGCTCCTGAAGGCGGCGCTCGTTTCGAGCGACAACCGCGCGGCGCACGCGCTTGCGCGCACGTATCCCGGCGGCAAGAAAGCGTTCGTTCGGGCGATGAACGAAAAGGCGGAAGCGCTCGGGATGACGAGCTCTTTCTTTGCGGATCCGACGGGACTCGACAACCGCAACCATTCGAGCGCGCGCGATCTCGGAAAGCTAGTCTCCGCAGTCTACGAGTACCAGACGATCCGTACCGCCTCGACCCTTCCCTCCGCGCGCGTGCGCGCCGGTCGCCAGGTGCTCGACTTCCGGACGACGAACCGCCTGATCGGCGACCCCTCCTGGAAGATCGGCATCCAGAAGACGGGCTTCACGACCGCGGCGGGCCGCTGCATGGTGGTGCAAAGCGAAGTGGGCGAACGGCGCCTCGTGATGGTGGTCTTGGACAGCCCCGACAACACGCAGCGGGCGCTCGACATGCGTACGATGCGAACCTTCGTCGAAGCCGAAGAGGCCTTCAACCGCGACTTCTCGAACGCGGTGCCGTACGAGCTCTTCTGAGTCACCTCAAGCGCCGAAGTACACGGAACGAGAACAAACGAAAGGCCGCCCGAACGCGTTCGGACGGCCTTTCCTCATTGTTTTTCGCCTCTCCGGGTACGCACGGTGCGTGCCCCGGTACCCGGGGAGGCGGGCGGAATCGTCAGGCTTCGGCCTTCGTTTCCGCCAGGCGTTCCGCCACGATTTCGGCGATGTCGCGCACGAGCGTCTCTTCATCGCCCGTCGTCGCCTTGGCCGATTCGAGCATCGTGAGGCAGTGGGGGCACGCCACCGCGACGCGTCGGGCGCCCGTCTTTTTGAGGTCTTCGAGACGCACGATGTTGACGGGCTTCGGGTTCTTCGTTTCGGTCCACATCTGCCCGCCCCCGGCACCGCAGCAGAGGGTCTTCTCACCCGTTTCCCCGGGGTAGAGGGGACGGGTGGCGGCCTCGAGCACCGAGCGCGGCGCATCGGTGACGCCGTTCAAACGAGCGAGGTAGCAAGGGTCGTGATAGACGGTCGCGGTCGCATCGGGCGATACGCCCGCAAGGCGCCCCGCTTCGATCAACTCCCGAATGAAGGTCGCATGGTCGACGACGGGCACTTCGGGGAAGCCTTCGAAGGTCGGGTATTCGTTCGCGAGCGTGTTGAAGCAGTGCGGGCAGGCCGTCAGGATCCGATCGAACGCGTAGTTGGAGAAATTCTCGATGTTTTCCTGAGCGGCCGTCTGGAAGAGGTACTCCTCACCGAGGCGACGCGCGAATTCGCCGTGGCAGCGCTCTTCGCTCATGACGGCAAACTTGACGCCCGCCGCACGCAGAATCGCCACGACGGCGCGCGCGACCTTGCGGGCGCGACGGTCGTAACTCGCCGCGCATCCCACCCAGTAAAGGACGTCGTAGTGTTCGCCGGGCTCGGCGACGGGCAGATCCAGATCCTTCCCCCAGTCGAGCCGTTCGTAGGGATCGAGCCCCCAGGGGTTCCCGACCGAGGCGGTGTTTTCGAGGGCCGTCGCGGCCCCTTCGGGGAAGGTCCCTTCTTCAAGCGCCAGGTGGCGTCGCATGCGCACGATCAGATCGGGCGTCTGAATTTCCGCGGGGCACGCGCGGGCGCAGGCGCCGCAGGTCGTGCAGGAAAAGAGCTCTTCGTGCGTGACGACGTCGCCCGTGAGACGCTTGCCGTCGTCGGGAAGACCCGCCGCCAGTCGCTCGGCGCGTTCTCGAAGTTTCATCACTACGGTGCGGGGCGCCAAAGGCGTACCCGCACGCACGGCCGGGCACACGTCGTTGCAGCGGCCGCACTCGACACAGCCTTCCAACTGGAAGCGCTCGTCCTGTGAGAGTTGCTCGATGCGCGAAAGCCCGAACGTTTCCTGCTCTTCGATGGCTTCGATCTTGGGAAGACGCCCCAAGGGCTTGGGCTTGCGGTGGAAGATCGAAAGGGGCGTACGGTACATGTGTCCGTAGAAGGTAAGGGGAATCGTCGCGATGAAGGCCAGGGCCGCAAGTCCGTGGACGGTCCAAAGAAGAACGTGTACGTTCTCAAGCCCCGCGCGCTCGATCCCGAGCGCAAGGAAGGCCTTCGCGACGACGGAGCCGACGGGCGAGAAGTTCATCCAGAGAGGCTGCTCGACCGCAAGACGCAGACCTTCGACGACGTAACCCGAGAGCACGATGAAGGCAAGCGAGGCATACGCCCACAGAAAGCGGTCCGTGCGGGGAAGCGCGACGCTTTTCATGCGGCGCACGAACCCGATGAGCAGCGCCGCCAGAACGGCTACGCCCGCAATGTCAAGGATGAGCTTGTAGGCAAGGTAAACGTTCCCGCGCAAAAACTGCGTGCCGAGCACGTAGTGGCCGATGTCCCAGTCGAGGGTTGCAAGGGCCGTTCCCAAAAAGAGGAAGAAAAAGCCGAGAACGAGCGCAGCGTGCACGTTCCCGAAGGCCGTTTCCCGAATGCGGTCCGCAAAGAGCACCGCACGCAGGGTGCGTTTGAGCGCTTGCGGGTCCTTTTCGCTCTTCACGGACGGATCTCCGAGCGCGCCCGCGCGCGTGTGTTTCATCCCTCGGACGATGCCCCAGACGCACAGCGCGACGGCGGCAAGCCCGACGACATAGACGCCGATTTCGCCCCAAAGGGGGACGTTCCAAAAGCCGGGACGCACCGGCATGTCGGGGGGTAGGGGTGTGGTCATAGGGCACCTCGGGCCGAAGGGGACCGCTTCGAAGATCGGAGCGGCGAACCTGGGAAAAAACGGGAAAAAGGGAGAGGGACGGAAAGCGGGGGTGCCCGCAAGCGAAAGCCCGAAAGGCTTCCCTTTCCGGGAGTCCTCCCGACGGACGGCTATTCTAACGAAGGGGACGCCGCGCCAACGCGTGCGAAACGGGGACTTTCGCGAGAGGTCCGCCGGGCGGGACGGCTCCCGAGGGTCCGATCCTCGAACGCCGGAAAAACAAAAACCCGCACCGATCGTCATCGGTACGGGTTTTGTGTTTGGTTGCGGGGGAAGGATTTGAACCTCCGACCTTCGGGTTATGAGCCCGACGAGCTACCGGGCTGCTCCACCCCGCGGTAATTCTGTCGTCGCTAATCACTAGCGAGACTTGAATTGTGCCTGAGGACTTTCAGATTGTCAAGGATGAAAATCACGATCGCGGCCAATCATAGGTAACAATTTGTAAGAAAACAAGTGAAAATTTCCTTATTTTGAGTTCAAATTGTTGAAATTCAAGGAAAAAAAGATTTTTTCGGTGGATCCGTTTTGAGGCCGCTTCCATTCGATTTCGATTTCGGATTTCGGGTGACGGTGTTCGTCAAGGCTCCCAGACGTTCCTTCCGAGGCGCGCCCGACCGTCCGTCCGCACCCCCTCACTCCGGCCTCTCTGTTCGCACTTTTCCGGGGTGGGGGGGGTACCCCCACCCCGGGGGAGGGCCCCTCGGGAAGTTTTTTGTCGCCCCGTTGCCTGAAGGCGGGTGCGTAAGGTCCGCCGAAAGGAGTAGCGTTTATAATCTCCGCCATTGGTCGGCTTCCCCATTTCATCCCGCGTTCCCACGGGAGGCGGGGCTTTTCCGAGCCCCGGCCCCGACGTCCGATCCGTTTTTCCCCAGGGCGGGGGCGCCAAGTTCGCCTTCGCCCGCAACGACACGGCTTCTTTTTTCTATGACGCTCTACAACATTGCGCGACGCGTTCTTTTCTCAATGAACCCCGAAACGGCTCATGCCGTCACGATGGCCAACCTCGACTGGGTGGTGCACGCGGGGTTGCACAAGCTCATCACCCACATGCCCGACGAAGACCCCGTCACGGTGATGGGCGTTCGCTTCCCGAACACGATCGGTCTTGCGGCCGGCATGGACAAGGACGGCACGCGCGTGAGCGCGTTCGGCGGCCTCGGATTCGGCCACGTTGAAATCGGCACGATCACTCCGCTCGCGCAGCCCGGGAATCCCAAGCCCCGTCTTTTCCGTCTGATCCCCGCCGAAGGCGTCATCAACCGCATGGGCTTCAACAACGAAGGCGTCGTGCAGGTGCTCGAAAACCTCCGCTCGGCGGATGCGTTCCGTCTGCGCGGGGGCGTGCTCGGGATCAATATCGGCAAGAACGCCGTGACCCCGATCGAAAACGCGCTCTCCGACTACGTGAAGTGCCTCGATGCGGTGTACGACCATGCCGACTACATTGCGGTGAACATTTCCTCTCCCAACACGAAGAACCTGCGCACGCTCCAGGGCGAGGGCGAACTCGACCACCTCGTGAAGGGCATCGTCGAAAAGCGCGCCGACCTCAAGGCGGAACGCAATGGCAAGCACGTGCCGATCGCCGTGAAGCTTGCTCCGGACTTGGAAAACGATGAAATCCTCCGTTGCGTCGACACGCTCATGAAGTACGGCATCGACGCCGTGATCGCGACGAACACCACGATCGCCCGCAAGCGCGTCCAGGGTCTTCTGCACGCTGAAGAAACGGGCGGCCTCTCGGGTGCGCCGCTGCGCGAACGTTCGACCGAAGTCGTGCGCCTCGTGGCCGAGCATGTGAAGGGCGAACTCCCGATCATCGCCTCGGGCGGGGTCATGTCGGGCGCGGACGCCGTGGAAAAGATGGAAGCGGGCGCTCAGCTCGTGCAGCTTTTCACGGGCTTCATCTATAAGGGTCCCGCCCTTATCGCCGAATGTTCCGAAGCGGTTGCCGCCTGGCGCCGCGCACAAGAGAAGCGCTGAGCCTGTTCGGTCGGGGCTCCGGCCCCGACCCCCTGCGTGAAGCCGAAAGCCGACGACACGACAATGAAGAATTAAAAGAAGAAAGACGAAAGGGAGCCCGCGAGGGCTCCCTTTTTTCATTGCGCGCAGCACTTCGAGGTTACGCCGAATGCGTCTTCAGGTGAGCGCCACCATACAACCCGCCCGGGCCCGTGCCGACGTGAGCTTCAAGACGCAGTAGCGGCTCTCGCGCTCCAGCAAAAAAGCGGTGCCGAGCGTCTGCCCCGCGGCGGTAAGGACGGGATAGGGTTCGCCCGCTTCGACCCGGTGGTCCGAGTCGAGGCAGTAAAGGAGCGTGTCGTCCCCGGAGGGCTTGGCGTGGTAGATCCGAAGGTAGCCGCGCTTTCGAAGTTGCGTACGGAGATAAAAACGCAACGACCACCAGGAAAAACCGGCGGCAAGTGCAAGAAGGAGCGTACGTACGGCGGTCGAAAGGGGGTTGAGCCCTGCGTGGCGCATCAGAAATGAGGGGCTTGCCGCATCGAGCGCTTCTTCCGAGGGAAAGACGTCGAGGTCGATCTTCGGAGTGGAAAGGTGCACGGACGAATGCCCCGTGACGGAAACCGACACGCCGTAGAGCCCCGAAGGGAGTTGAGGCATGAGGGTGAGGGTCGTGCGCCAGGAGACGCCCTCCGAGAAGTGCCGGGGTTCGAACCGGGTGCCGTTCACGACGATGCGCTCGGTGGCGGGAGAGACGACGATGCGAAGGGCAAGCGGCGAATCGATCGAGGCGTCTTCGAGCGTTCCCGCAAGTTCGACCGACTGACCGCTCACTGCGGCAATGCGATTCGACGGGGTCTTCACGTTGGAATAGAAAGCGTCGACCGAAGCGACCGTACCGAATACGAGTGCGGTCGACATGAGCGCGCCGAGCGTACGGCGTACTCCGAAGAGAATTCGCAGGTATCGGGGAAGAGGCGGCTGGCGGCGGGGCATGGTGATTTCCCTTTCGTCAAAGATTCGGTCGTGAGAGCGCAACGCATGGAACGCAGGCAACGTACGGGGCGTACGCGAAGCGGGAGACCGAAAAGGGCGAAGAGCCACTCGGTACTCGACAGGCCACTTGATTGTAGGGAAGGGGGAGGGGTAGGACGACGGAGCCTACTGAGTACTCTTCCTCACCTCGGGTGACACGTCGCAAGAAGAGGGACGGGAGAAAAAAATTTCGATCCCCCCTTGACAACCTAAAAACTCTTCTGTAATATTCAAAACTCTTGACGCAACGACGTCAGAAACGTTCTTTAAAAATCAGATTCAACGAACCGATAAGTGTGAACA